>Ga0137432_1000936_pt1 | contig 10752 bp, 10 predicted proteins | sample EasRivERMZT820_2_FD_102337 | JGI IMG/M metagenome (GOLD analysis project Ga0137432, IMG submission 102337) | Soil microbial communities from meander-bound floodplain in the East River, Colorado, USA - East River MetaG ERMZT820_2 | ecosystem: Environmental > Terrestrial > Soil > Floodplain ...
ACGGACAGGGTGGGATTCGAACCCACGTAACGGTTGCCCGTTAACACGCTTTCCAAGCGTGCGCCTTCAGCCACTCGGCCACCCGTCCAAAAGACTAGACGCCTAGACGCACAGACGCCTAGACGCCTAGACGCCTAGGCGCCGAGGACAAGCTAATCAGGCGTGACGGAGCTTTCCACGGTCCACTTTGCCGAGGTGCGTGCGGGGGAGCACGTCCAGAAACTTGACCGTGCGGGGAGCCTTGTAGGGCTCGAGCCGTTCGCGCGCGAACGCCTGCAGCTCCTCCGCCAGTCCGGGACGCTGCTCCGTGGCGACCACGAACGCGTGAGGCTTCGTCAGGCCGCTCGCATCCTCGATCCCGACGACCGCAACCTCCTTCACGAGGGGATGCTGCAAGAGACAACCCTCCACTTCCTGCGGGGCGAGCCACTTCCCGCCAACCTTGAGTAGCTCATCCGCCCGGCCGCAGTAGGTGAAGTAACCGTCCTTGTCGCGCCGGATGAGATCGCCCGAGACGTACCATTCGCCGCGAAACGCCGCGCGCGTCTTCTCCATCTGCTGCCAGTACCCAATCGCGCGCGAGTTTCCGCTCACCCACAGCATGCCCACTTCGCCGTCGGGGAGCGCGCGCCCTTCGTCGTCGCACACCTTCACTTCGAATCCGGGTACGACGGTGCCGAGGGTGCCCGGCTTCACCGCCCCGTGACGGTTACTAATGAAGATGTGCCACATCTCTGCCGTGCCGAGGCCGTCGAGCAGCTCGACGTCAAACGTCTTCCTCCAGCGCTCATACAGCTCGACGGGGAGCGCCTCACCGGCGGACGTGGCGACCCGAATCGACGAGAGGTCCTGCTGCGCCGCATCGGGATGCGACACCATCTGGCTCACCATCGTCGGCACATTCACGAGGACGGTGGGCCGAAACTTCCGGATCTTCTCGAACAGCGTCTCCGCCGTGCTCTTTTCGGGAAAGAGGGCGACGCGCGCGCCCACCGAGAACGGGAAGAACAGATTCGATCCAGTCGCATACCCGAAAAACAGCTTGGGGACGGCGAGTGTGATGTCGCGCTCAGTCATCCCGAGCACCTTCTGCCCGTAGCACAGCGTCGTGTTCGCAAACGAGGCGTGACTCTGAACGACGGCTTTGGGTTTCCCGGTCGTCCCGCCGGAGAACAGCCAGATGGCGGCGTCGTCGCGATGACTGGGGAAGGTCTGGAGCTCGGGTGAGGCACCCTCGATTGCCCGCGTGGTCCCGGACTCGCCGATCACGATGACCTGCTTGAGGTGCACCCCGGCCGCGCTGCGGGCCGCCTGAAACGCAGGCGCCGTATGGCGGTGCACCAGGGCCACGCTGGCGCGGGTGTACGTATAGAAGTACTCGATCGCATCGACGGTCAATTGCGGGTTGACCATCACCACGACCGCGCCAACTTTGAGTGTGCCGAACAGCGCCGCCACGAACTCCGGCCCGTCGGGCAGCGCGATGATCACGCGCTGTTCCGGCTCCACGCCGGCATGTTCGAGCAGATGACCGAAACGGTTGGCGAGCGCCTGCACCTCGCGGTAGGTGAGCGTGCCCTGGTCGGTCAGCAGCGCCGGCCGGTCCCCCCTTCCCTCACGCACGCGCGCATCGAGGAGCCAGTCCGCGATGTTCAATTGTTCAGGAAAGCTCATACGGTAACTGATGCCGGTTCATGAACTGGCGCAACTGACCTGGGAAGAGGTCCGCGATCTCGACCGGGCACGCACGATTGTCGTGCTGCCGGTCGGCGCGATAGAGGCCCATGGGCCGCATCTGCCGCTCGCCACCGACGTCGTGATTGCAGCCGCCATGGCACGGGCCGGCGCCCGGCGGCTCGCCGCACGGCACCCGGTGCTCATCCTCCCGGGACTGGCGTACACCGCGGCGGGGTTCGCGGCGACGTTCCACGGCACATTGTCGATCTCTGGCAGCACCGTCACGGCACTCATCGTCGACCTGGCGCGCAGCCTCTCCAGCCAGGGATTCCGGCTGCTGGCGATCGCCAACGCGCATCTCGACCCCGAGCACCTCACGGCGCTGCACGAAGCGGTCAAACTCGCCAAAGCCGACCGGCTCCTCCCGATCATCTTCCCCGATCTGACGCGCCGTCCCTGGGGCTCTCGGCTCGGCGCGGAGTTCAAGAGCGGCGCCTGTCACGCGGGCGAGTTTGAAAGCTCGATCGTGCTGCGCGAGCATCCGAGCGGCGTGCGAGACAAGATTCGCCGTACGTTACCGCCCAATCCCCGTTCACTGTCGGACGCGATCAAGGCGGGCAAGCGCACGTTCGAAGAGGCGGGCGGGCCGCGCGCCTACTTCGGCGATCCCGCGGCCGCCAACGCGAAGGAAGGCTCGAAGCTCGTGGATGCGTTGGGTGGCATTCTGGAAGAGGCGGTCATGGAGGAATTGGCGTGAGATTCGCCGGCTCCGTCGCCGTGGTCACCGGCGCCAGCCAGGGGGGGGGCATCGGCGCGGCGGTGGCGCGAGCGTTGGCCGCTGAAGGGGCCGCGATCGTCGTCGCGGCTCGCAGTACCGATCGGATCGAGCGCCTCGCCAAGGAGATCGTCAAAGCCGGCGGCAAGGCCTGGGCGATCCCCTGTGACGTGACCGACGCGGCCAGCGTACACAATCTGGCGATAGCTGCGGGACGTCGGGCGGGGGTAGTCGACATTTTGATCAACAATGCCGGCGCGGCCCACAGCGCGCCGCTCGCCAAGACGACACTCGAAGACTGGAACCGCGTGCTGTCGGTGAACGCGACGGGTACGTTTCTGTGTACGCAGGCGTTCCTGCCTGCAATGCTGCTGCGCAAGCAAGGCTCGGTCGTGAATATCGCGTCGGTCGCCGGACTCGACGGGGCGCGCTACATCTCCGCGTACGCCGCCGCGAAGCATGCCGTGATCGGACTGACCCGCAGCGTCGCTGCCGAGCTCGAGGGGACAGGAGTCACGTGCAATGCGGTCTGCCCGGCCTTCGTTGATACCGAAATGACGAAGGAATCGGTGGCGCGCGTGGTGGCAAAAACCGGGAAGAAACCCGACGAGGCGCTGCGCGCGATGCTCGCGTCGGCGGGCCAGGAACGGCTGGTCACCGTGGATGAGGTCGCACGCGCTGTTCTGGACCTGTGCGATCCAAACGGCGAACGGTCCAACGGAGCTGCCGTCACACTTGCAGGCTAGGAGAGCCATGGCATTCGAGATCATCAATCCTGAAGCATTCGGCGGCCGGCCCAGCGGCTGGAATCACGGCATGCTCGCCGAGCAGGGCGGCAGGATTCTGTTCGTCGCCGGCCAGATCGTGCCGGTGGGCGATTTCGTCGCGCAGTGGGACGGCGCGCTCGGCCGGGTCATGGACGTCGTGCGCAGCGCGGGCGGAAAACCGGAGAGTGTCGGTCGCCTGGTGGTCTACGTCACGGACCGTCCCGCCTATCTCGCGAACCTCACGCCCCTCGGTGAGGTGCACCGCAAGCACATGGGCCGGCACTACTGCGCCATGGCGGTCGTGGAAGTGAAATCGCTAATGGACTCTAAAGCGTTGGTGGAAATTGAAGCGGTGGCGGTTCTATGAGCTATCGGCTATCGGCTATCGGCTATCAGGTAGACGCAAACACGCAGGTGGCAACGATCACGTTGAATCGTCCCGAGCGGCTCAATGCACTGACATTCGAGGTCTACAAAGAGCTCCGCGATACCTTTCGCGCGCTCGACACTGATTCCGGTGTCCGGGCGATCATCATCACCGGCGCCGGCCGCGCTTTCTGCTCGGGCGGCGACGTCGAAGACATCATCGGCGCGCTGCTCGGCCGGGACCTGAAGACCCTGCAGGAATTCACGAAACTCACGTGCGACTTGATCCTCGCGATGCGGCGCTGCCGCCGGCCGATCGTGGGTGCCTTGAACGGCACCGTGGCCGGTGCGGGTGCCGTGATCGCGACGGCTTGTGACATTCGCGTCGCGGCCGAGTCGGCGAAGATCGCGTTCTTGTTCACGAAGGTGGGCCTGTCGGGCGCGGACATGGGCGCGGCCTGGCTGCTGCCCCGGCTCGTCGGCTACAGCCACGCCACGGAAATGCTGTTGACGGGCGAATTCATGGACGCCAAACGCGCGCACGAGATCGGTCTCTACAATCGGGTCGTGCCGCAAGACCAGGTGATGGCCCTAGCCCGTGCAATCGCGGAACAGCTCGCCCGCGGTCCTGCCGCGGCCCTGGGCGTCACCAAACAGGCGCTCGAGGCCGAAGCCACGCTCGATTTCGAGGCCGCGCTCGCGTATGAAGCCGAAGTGCAGGCCCAGCTGATGCTGGGTCCCAACTTCAAGGAAGCCCACGAAGCATTTCGCGCCAAGCGCAATCCCAAGTTCATCTGATGATCGACACGGCATCGGTCCGCGCATTCCTCGACGAGCGCCACGTGACGCTCGCGGCGCGAGTCGGCGAGTTCGCGACGCGTGTGCTCGCGCCGCTCGCCGAGCCCGCGGACGACACGGCGGCGCGCGCGCAGGCGCGCGAGCTGCTGGCCATGCTTGGCAGCGCGCGCTGGTTCGAGCCGATCCGCGATCAGGACTGGCGCGCCTGCTGCGTGGTGCGTGAGGCGCTCGCGGCCGCGTCGCCACTGGCTGATGCCGTCTTCGCGCTCCAGGCGCTCGGCGTGGTGCCGATCCTGCTGTCCGGCAATGACGCCATGCGCAAGCGCTGGCTCGATGCGGCCATTGAGGGCCGCGCGATGGCGTCGTTCGCAATGACCGAACCGGAAGCCGGGTCTGATGCGGCGGCGCTGGGTGCCACGGCGGAGCGGGACGGCGACGGGGGGGGATACGTCCTGTCGGGCACGAAGACGTTTATCTCGAACGCCGGCATCGCCGACTTCTACACGGTCTTCGCCACCACCGATCGCACAAGGAAAGACAAAGGGATTGGCTGTTTCGTCGTGCCGGCCGACACGCCAGGACTGAGATTCGTGCGGCCGCTCGTGCTCTCGTCACCACATCCCCTCGGCGAGATCGCGTTCCAGCAGGCGCGCATCCCCGGCGAATGCCGGCTCGATGCCGATGGCAAGGGGGGGGGCGAAGGGTTCAAGCTGGGACTCGCCACGCTCGACCGTGTGCGGGCGACCGTGGGCGCGGCCGCCTGCGGCATGGCCGGCCGCGCGCTCACGGAGGCGCTGGCGCATGCGAAATCTCGCCGGCAGTTCGGCAAGCCCATCGCCGATTTCCAGCTGATCCAGGAAAAGCTCGCGCGCATGGCCACGGAGCTGACGGCCGCGCGGCTGCTCGTGTACCGCGCAGCATGGGAAAAGGATCAGGGCGCGCCGCGCGTCACGCTCGAGGCCGCGATGGCGAAGGCCTACGCCACAGAAGCGGCGCAGCGCATTGTGGACGACGCCGTTCAGATCCTCGGTGGTCGGGGAGTGCTCGCCGATCATCCGGTCGATCGGCTGTACCGATCGGTCCGCGCGCTGCGCATCTATGAAGGAACCACGGAGATCCAGCATCTGATCATCGCAGGGCAGCTCCTCAAATGAAGATCGTCGCGGTCGGCGGTGGCCCGGCGGCGCTCTACTTCGGCATCCTCATGAAGCAGGCGGACCCCTCGCACGAAATCACGATCCTCGAGCGCAATCGGCTCGACGACACATTCGGATTCGGCGTGGTGTTCTCGGACGCGACGCAGAACAATCTCGCGGCGGCCGATCCTGAGACCTACGACGCGCTGGCGCACGAGTTCTTTCACTGGGACGACATCAGCGTCCATTACCACGCCGGGGTCATCCGCTCGGGTGGTCACGGATTCAGCGGCGTGTCGCGGCGGAAGCTGCTTAAGGTGCTAGGAGACAGGAGTCGTGAGTTGGGGGTGTGCATCGAGGTCGGTACCGAGGTGACCGATCCCTCGGTGTACGTCGACGCCGATCTGATCGTCGGTGCCGACGGGTTCAACAGCACGGTGCGCTCACGCTACGCTGAGCACTTCAAGCCGAGCATGGACGAGCGGCCCAACCGTTTCGTCTGGCTTGGCACGACACGTCCCTTCCCCGCTTTCACGTTCTACTTCAAGCGCGACACGCACGGCTTGTGGCGCGTGCACGCGTATCAGTACGAGCCGGGCCATTCGACATTCATCGTCGAAGCCACGGAGGCCACGTGGCGGAGCGCCGGGATGGATCGGGCGAGCGAGGATCAGACCGTCGCGTTCTGTGAGGCGCTGTTCAAGAAGGAATTGGAGGGCCACCGCCTGCTCAAGAACCGCTCGCTGTGGCGCAATTTCACCACGATCAAGAACGCCACGTGGTCGCATGACAACATCGTGCTGGTGGGAGACGCCGCGCACACGGCGCATTTCTCGGTTGGATCGGGGACGAAGCTTGCGATCGAGGACGCGATCGCACTCGCTGGAGCCCTGCAGCGCGAGCTTGGCGTCCCTGCCGCCCTTGCCGCCTATGAAGCAGAGCGCCGGCCCGCGGTCGAGTCGTTACAGCGCGCCGCGCAGGTGAGCTTGCAGTGGTTCGAGGACACCGAGCGCTACATGGACCTCGAACCGCTCCAGTTCGCGTTCAACCTACTGACGCGTAGTCTCAGAATTACCCACGACAACCTGAAGGTCCGCGATCCCAACTTCGTTGAGCAAGTCGACGCCTGGTATGCCGATCTGGCCTACAAGCAAGCCTGCGCCGCGCGCCCCACGCCGCACGCTCCGCCGCCCATGTTTACGCCGCTTAAGCTGCGCGAGATGCTTCTAAGCAACCGCGTCGTCGTCTCACCGATGTGTCAATACAGCTCCGAAGACGGCATGCCCGACGAATGGCATCTGGTACACATCGGCAGTCGCGCGATTGGCGGCGCGGGGCTCGTGTTCGTCGAAATGACGGATGTGTCCCAAGACGGTCGGATCTCACCCGGATGCACCGGGATGTATAAGCCGGAGCACGCGACGGCATGGAAGCGAATCGTGGACTTCGTGCACGCGAACAGCGGCGCGAAGATCGCGATGCAGCTGGGTCACGCGGGCCGCAAAGGCTCGACCCAGCGGATGTGGGAGGGGATGGACGAGCCGCTGCCCGACGGGAATTGGCCGATCATTTCCGCCTCGCCCCTTCCCTACTTCCCTCATTCCCAAGTGCCCAAAGAGATGACGCGCGCCGACATGAACGAAGTGAAGCAAGACTTCGTGCGCGCGGCCGAGCTGTCGGAGCAGGCAGGGTTTGATTTGCTCGAGCTGCATATGGCGCACGGGTATCTGCTCGCGAGCTTCATTTCGCCACTGACGAACAAGCGCACGGACACCTACGGCGGCTCACTCGAGAACCGCATGCGCTTTCCGCTCGAGGTGTTCGATGCGGTGCGCGCGGAATGGCCGGCCCACAAGCCGATGTCGGTGCGGATCTCGGCTGTCGACTGGGCACCGGGTGGGATGCAGCCGTCGGATGCCGTCGAGGTGGCGCGCCTGCTCAAGGCGCACGACTGCGACATCACGGACGTTTCGGCGGGACAGACGGTCGCCGAGGCCCAGCCGCAGTACGGCCGCCAGTTCCAGACGCCGTTCGCGGACCGGATCCGCCACGAAGTCGGCATCGCGACGATGGCGGTCGGTAATATCTCGTCGTATCAGGACGTGAACACGATCCTCGCGGCCGGGCGCGCGGATCTGTGCGTCCTGGCTCGAGCGCATCTGTGGGACCCATACTGGACCCGGCATGCGGCGTACGAGCAGGGCTACTTGCTCCCCTGGCCAGATCCGTACGCAACGTTGAATCGGTACAAACCGAGACCATCCTAAAGCGGGAGATGGGAGAAGGGGAGATGTACGTGACGGTGCACCGAAGAGTACATCTCCCATCTCCCTTCTCCCAAAAGGACACATGACCGTTACGTATTCCAGCTACCTGAAACTCGACGAGCTCCTCTCTCTCCAGGAGCCCCGTCCGGGTGCTCTCGAACATGATGAGACATTGTTCGTGGTCATCCACCAGATCTACGAGCTGTGGTTCAAGGAGGTGCTGCACGAGCTCGACTACCTCCAGAAGCTGCTGCGCGCCAACGACACGCCGCTGGCGGGTGCGACGTTGAAGCGCATCCTCACCATCCTCAAGACGCTGGTCGCCCAGATCGACGTGCTCGAGACGATCACACCGCTCAACTTTCTCACGTTCCGTGACCGACTCGAATCGGGAAGCGGCTTTCAGTCGCATCAGTTTCGCGCGATCGAGTTCGTGCTCGGCAAGAAGGGTCGCCCGTCGTTCGAGCGGTATCCCGCGGGCAGCCCGCAGCGGAAGGTTGTCGAGGACCGCTTTGCGCAGCCGACGCTGTGGGATGCCTTCCTTCATTATCTCAGTGCCAACGGCTACACGGTGCCGCAGGATCAGCTCGGGCGAGACGTGACGGTGCCGCTCGAGCCATCACCTGAGGTGCAGAAGATCCTGATCGACGTGTATCGCAAGAATCCTCTGGTGGCGTCGATTGCCGAACGGCTGGTGGACCTCGACGAAGGCTTCATGGAGTGGCGGTACCGGCACGTGAAGATGGTTCAGCGCACGATTGGGACGAAGGCTGGAACGGGCGGTTCATCGGGTGCCGAGTATCTAATGAAAACGCTCAACCAACCCGCCTTTCCGGATCTCTGGGCGATTCGATCAGAGTTGTGATCAACCCCGAAGAGCTCGCCAAGCACTACAGCCGTTTCCGTGTCACCGAGCGCATTCTCCTCACCGGCCACTCTCATCAAGCGTGGCCCGATGTTGCGTTTGAGGCACAACAGCAAGCCTGGTTGGACACCGCCGAGCACGTCGATGACGTGTGGGATCTGGCGTTTCAGAAAGCGAACGAGGTCCGGCGCGGCTTTGCGCGACTGCTGGACGACACACCCGAGCGGATCGCGCTCGCGGCGAACACCCACGAGCTGGTCGTCCGGTTCCTCTCGGCCCTGCCGCTGCGGAAGCGCCCGCACCTCGTCACAACCGATGGCGAATTCCACACCATTCGGCGCCAGCTGGATCGATTAGCAGAAGAAGGCATCGAGATCATCAGAGTTCCTGCGATGCCGGCCGCAACGTTGGCCGAGCGGCTGGCGATTTCGGTGGACGACGGCACAGCCGCGGTGATGGTTTCCTCCGTGCTCTATGAAAATGCGCACATCGTTCCGAATCTGCGGGCCGTCCAGGAGGCGTGCGAACGGGTAGGCGCTGAGCTGCTGGTGGATGCGTATCACGCACTCAACGTCGTGCCGTTCTCCTTAGTAGAAGAGGGGCTGCAGCGTGCGTACGTGGTGGGAGGCGGGTACAAGTACTGCCAACTCGGCCCTGGCAATGCCTTCCTGCGATTCCCTCAGGACACCGACCTGCGGCCGGTCGTGACGGGTTGGTTCAGCGAGTTCACAGATCTCAGCCGTTCACCGGCCGGGAGTCGCGTGTCGTATGGACCGGGACCGGCGCGGTTCGCCGGCGCGACCTATGACTTCACGAGCCACTATCGCGCGGCGGCAGTGTTTCGGTTTTTCGAAGAACAGAAGCTCACACCGAAAAGGCTGCGCGAGCTGAATCAGCATCAGATCGAGATTCTGTCGGGTAGGTCGAGGAACGATGCCATCGGTGGATTTCTGGCGATCCCTGCCCCGCACGCCGGAAAGATTCAACGGGCGTTACGGAAGCAGAACGTTTGGACGGATTATCGGGGCGACATGCTGCGAGTGGGGCCGGCGCCCTATGTCACCGACGCACAGCTCGAACGCGCGGCCGAGGCCATTCGTAGCGCGCTGCGCTAGGGGCTGCGCGGCGGGCGCCCGAACGCCGGAAGCGACTGGTCGAGGAGCTGCTCGATCGGCGGACGCTCGTCACTGAGATTGATGGCCCGCGCGTTGGCAAGGGCCGAGTCGACTGGGACGCCACGCTCTTTGATCAGGTACGCGCCCCAGAGGTGGCTCGCCCGCCACGCGACCGTGCAGTGCAGGAGCAGCTTGCCGTTTGTGCTGCGCATGGCCTCCGCGAACTTCGTGATGGCGGCGGGCGAGTACGGATACTCGGCCGTCCCGCGCATGGGGATATACACGTAGGTCATGCCCAGCGAGCGGACGAGCGCGGCCTCGTCGAAGGACACGTTGCGTGTCATCTCCTCGGGGGTGCGGAGGTTGACGACCGTCGTGACGCCCTGCGCCTGGAGTTCGCGCAGCGCGCGCTCGGTGGGCTGGCCGCCGATGAACACGTCGTCGCCGACGCGGGCGAACTTGGCGAGGAACATGCCGGTCGTGTCGAGCGCGACGGGCGCGGGGACGACGGCGGCCGGTTTCGCGCCGGTGAGTCGTTGCGCGGCAGCGTCGGCAGCGAACAGCGTTAGCAAGGCGACGGCGGCAGTGGCGAGCCGGGTCATAGTAGCCTCTCGACGGAGGATCGCGATTGCATTGACAATAGGAATCGTACCACCGAGACCCGGTGGTATCAGCGTCAGGAGCGTGTCAGGCGTTTGGCGGACTCCTTGGCCTCCACCCCACATCTACCCGACTTCACGAAAAATCGCTTCGAGATCCACAGCCAGCGGCCGCACCATTCCGGTCGGATGCCACCGAACGGTGCCATACTCCGGCACTGACCGCCGCCCGTCCACGGCGGAGACTTCGCAGCAGAGGCGATCGAGGTCGATGATCCATACCTCCGAGACGCCCACCCGCAGATACGCTTCGAGCTTGTAGTCCCGATCGTAGTGCTTTGAGGATGTGCTCAGGACCGCCACCGCCAGCCACCAGCCGTTGATCTC
>Ga0137432_1000938_pt1 | contig 10735 bp, 11 predicted proteins | sample EasRivERMZT820_2_FD_102337 | JGI IMG/M metagenome (GOLD analysis project Ga0137432, IMG submission 102337) | Soil microbial communities from meander-bound floodplain in the East River, Colorado, USA - East River MetaG ERMZT820_2 | ecosystem: Environmental > Terrestrial > Soil > Floodplain ...
CGCCCTCGTTGATCGAACGCGGCGACCACGGCTCCCAGCCTGCGCCGGCGTAGAAGGTGATCCGGCCCTTGCGCTTGCCCGGGCGATAGGAGGCGAAGGTGACGCGCTCGTCGTGCTGCAGCTCGAGGTTGGAGATCTCTCCGCGGCGCGAGAACGTCTCGGCCAGTTCGTGCACCGGGATCGCGCGCAGGTGGCCCTTGCGCTCGACGCGCGCCCAGGCGGCGATCGCGCCGCGTTCGTAGGCGCCGTTCGGCGTCGAGACGTAGACGACGCCGCCGGGGGCGAGCAGGCTCTCGCAGAGGTCGAGCGTCTTGTCGACGTCGGGGACGTGCTCGATGACCTCGAACAGGGAGACGGCGTCGTAGCGCGAGCCGTTCACCATCGAGCCTGCGTCGTGGAGGTTGCCGTGCAGGAGCTTGCCCGGAGCGCCGAAGGCTTCCATCCGAGCGAGGCCCTTCTCGACTGACTGGCGGTTGAGCTCGACACCGTCGACCGTGTATCCGCCCTCGAGCCACAGGTAGCAGGCGAGCCACATGTCGTTCGATCCGAGGTCGAGCACGCGTGGCTTGCGGCCGAGCTTCTCTTCCTGCTCGCGCAGGCCTTCGAGCAGGCGCTTCGCGCGCGGGATGTACTCGCCGATCTCGGGCACAGACTCGTCGGGGACGGTCGACTCCTTCGGCTCTTCGCGATACCAGCGCTCGTACTCTTCCGGGCGCAGGTAGTGGGCGACCATCTCGCGCTGATCGGCGCGGGCCTTGACGATCTCGGGGCGCTCGTCGACGACGTAGGGGACGGCCTGCTCGAGGAGCGCGTGCGCCTTGAGGTTCTCGTCGTGGCGGACGAGCGTCTCGCGCAGGAGCATGACCGCGCCGACGATCTCGTTCTGGGCGATGAGAGCTTGCAACTCATGCGCCTTCGCGCGGGCGTACTCGTTCTCTGGCGAGATCTGCAGGGCCTGAGCGAGCGCGCGCTGTGCCTCGTCCGAGCGGCCTAGATGCGCGCAACCCTCGGCGATCGTCAGCAGCGGCAGGAGCGTGAACTCGAGCGGGTTGACGATGAGCGGGGTCTGCGGGACGCCGAGCGAAAGCGCGCGTTGCGCGTCTCTGACGGCACGGTCCCACTGGCCGAGCATCGAGAAGGCGAGCGAGAGCCCGACGTAGGTCTCGGCCCAGTCGTCTCGCTCGCGCAGCGCGAGCATCTCCGCCTCGACGGCAGCTTGCGGGTTACCGATCGCGCGCAGACAGGTCGAGAGCTTGTGGTAGACCTGCGAGCGCTCGTCCGACCAGCCGGCGTCGGGATGGCGAATGTACTCCTCGAGGTAGGGGATCCCCTCGGCGAGCTGGCCCTTCGCCATCATCTCGGTTCCGATGTAGGCGAGGATGCGCGGGCCCGGGAGCGTTCCTTCCTCGAGCGCCTCGTCGCGCTGGCGAGAGAGGATCTTGAGGTTGCGATCGGGCTCGTAGCGATCGGCCGGACGACGGTGGATGTAGCGCACCTGCTCGGGCGGCACGTTCGCGAGGATGGCCGGGCGGTCCGGCGGCACGAGCACTTCGTGGACGGGGTTCAGCCAGCGGTAGCCGGCCGAGCGGCGGATGAGCCGCTCGCGCCAGAGCTGACAGACGAGCTGGCCGTGCTCGTCGTGGGCGTACTCATAGAGGACGATGTACCCGTCGAGCTCGGGTGGCGCGGTCGCCGCCAGCATGCGCAGGTGCTCAGCGCCTACGACCTCGTCGTCGTCGTCGAGCCAGAGGAAGAACTCGACGTCGTCGGAGACCATCGCGAAGGACTGCTCGCGAGCCCAGGCGAAGCCCCAGTTGGGCGTCGTGTGGAACGCGTGCAGCATCCGTTCGCGGTCAGTTGCATTGGCAGGGAGATCCTCAGAGGGATCTCGCCACTCAGGACCACGCCACTCGCCGCGTTCGACCTTGATCGGCGCCAGCGGGGCGTACATGTACCCCTCTGGCGCGTCGCCGGAGCAGACGCAGTCCTCCCACTCGCCGGTCTCCACGTTGACCTTGCGGCTCTTGAGGTTGTCGAGCCGCTCGAGCACGAGGATCGTGTCGTCGGTCGAGCCGGTGTCGTAGACACAGATCTCGTCGACGAACGAACGGATCGGAACGAGCGCGCGCTCGATCGTCTCCGCCGAGTCCTTGACGATCAGGCAGGCGGCGATCTTGGTCATGGCGCCACACTTCGCTTGAACCCGAAGGGACGGTGCATGACCGCATAGCGCTCTGTGACCGCAAGATGTCCATCGGCGAAGAGGACGCCCCGCGTCCCGCAGTAACGGTCCCGGCAGCGCCATGCAGCGTCGTAACGGCCGCGCTCGATCGCGATCTTCCCACCGCAGTCAGGGCAAGACTGCAAGCGGCGTGGGGGTCGGATGACCCGTGACTTCATGGTGGGCTCCTTCTCGAAAGGTCAGCGCACGGCGATACGGGCACCGCGACGCGGAGCCCCATCGTCAGGGCACCCGCATCGCCCTGCGCTAAAGACGGGGAGGGGGCTCCTGCCTCCACCGTCTGACTGCTCGTTGGATCTACTCGGCCCGGCGCGGGCCGGGTTCCTTCTCCTGACCCTTGCGGATCAGCGACACGTCTCGCATCCCGGACTGGACGGCCTGGTCCTTGATCCGGCCAGCCGTCTCCCGGTCGACGTCTCCGGCCAGGCGCTTGCCGCGCTGGTCGTAGACCGAGTACGTGTCGAGTGCTCCCGAACGCCTGCGGCGCATCGACCTACGTCAGGCAGTCGGTGATCGTGTAACCCGACTGCGGAGCGACGATCCGTTCGTCGATCGTCTCTCCGACCGCGTACCAGTCGAGCCGGCGGACTTCGTCACGGGCAGAGCGGGTCTGCCGTGCTTCCGCCGTGAACGTGTACGCGAGCGACGGGATCTCCATCGCCGGTCCGGGCGTGACGTACGCGAGCAGCACCTGCTCGCCCCAGATGTCGGAGAAGGAAGCGGTCTGGCCTTCCTTGCCCGTGTTCTTGATCGCTCCGGGAACAAGCACGCGCATCCCGAAGAGCGTCGGGGGCAGGAGCGGGTACTGCGTGAACAGCGGCTCACCGGAAGGCGCGCCCGAGTAGACCGCCTGCGGACCCGTCGAGTTGGTGAAGAAGAGGGACTTGTGCATCCCCTCGACGACGGCAGCCGGAATCACGATCATGTTCGGCCGGATCCCGATCGCCTGCCGCATCTTCGTGATGCCCTTCACGATGTCGGTCAACACGCCCTGGTAGGTCTGGGCCGCGTTGTCCCACTTGGTCGCAGCCGCGGCCGTGAACCCGGAGGCGAGCTGGCCGACGAATGACTCCACCCCGATCGTGGTCGTGACGGTCGGGTCGGAGAGGATCGCGCCGATCCGCATCTCGCGCAGCAGCTGCAGCCGCCCGAGGACGCCCAGCTGCTTGACCTCGGAGAGGCGAAGCTGGTTGTCCGCGTTGTTTCGCTCGCGGGTCGAGATCGTCCACGCGAGCTCGCGCCGGATGCACTGGTACGAGTCGGTCGTTGCGAGGAAGTCGATCTCGCGGGGCTCGGTGCGATCAGCAGTGAAGTCGGAGACGTCAGTCCCGAAGAAGTCTCCCTGCTGCCAGGTGTAGAAGAGGTCGGTCTCGTGGACGACGGGCAGGCGGGGGCAGATCTCCTCCGCGATGAAGCCCTCGTCGAGCGGCCGATAGAGCCGCGCCAGGTTGGTGAGGGGAGCGTTGACGTGGACGTTCCCCACGGCGGACTGTGCCATGTGGATTCCTTTCGGCGTTCAGGAGGAAGCGCGGGGCTCGCGCGCCAGGTCGGCGGTGCAGTTAGATGATGACTTCGGGCTTCAGCTGGATGCTGAAGATGTCGCCGTCGACCGCGGAGGTCTCAGCGATGCCGACGGCGGCCTTGACTGCTGCAGTGGAGCCCGTGAAGGCCAGCGCCGCAGGCACGAGCCTGCCGTTGGACGAGCCGACCGCGACGCGAGCGCCTGCGCCGAGAGAGGCCGCGGCGATCACCTTGACGAAGCCCGGCGGGAGGTCGACGGTGACCGCACCTCCAGCCGGCGCCGTCGCGCGGGCGACCCCCAGCACGTCGAGGTTCCACGATCCCGCAGGGACCACCGTCTCGTTCACGGCGGAACCCGGAGTGAGGGCACCGAGCATCATCACCGGCTGGTGCGCGTTCACCGCCGAGGCCGCCTTGTAGGTCTTGCTGAAGTTGCTGTTCTCGAAAGCCATGTGAGCTTCCTTTCAGGTGTTCTGGTTGGCGTGGGGCGGGCCTAGAAGGCGCCGACCTTGAGCGCTGCCTCGTCGAGCGCGGCACGGTAATCCGAGGCGTCGTAGTCGCGATCCTTGCCGGACTCCTTCAGGATCGCCATTGCCCGCAGATGCAGCTGAGCGGACTCCTCGTCGATCGGATCGTCGCCCGTGGCCCCGAACTCGCGAGCCACTGCAGCCGTGTCCGGGTCGTCGAAGGTGGTGGCGCCGCCACCGGAGCCCTTCTCCTTGCGCCCGTAGCCGGCGTAGAAGCCCGCGGGCCGCGAGGCCAGGAGCGTCTTGAGCCCGCTCACGTTCTCGGCGAACAGCTCGCTCAGGGTGTCCTTCTCGGCGGGCAGGATGCGCCCGGAGTCGATGCCCTTGGCGAGCAGCACCTCGACGTCGCGCTTGCGGTCGCGCTGCTCGAGCTCGGCGATTCGGTCGGTCAGCTTGATGGTCTTCTCGCCGTCGGCCTTGAGCTCCGTGATCTCGGCCTGCATGGCGAGGATCTGCTCGTCCTTCTGGTTGAGCGCCGCGGCGACCTTCTTGGCGTCGTCGGACGTCTCGTCGAGGCCGAGCGCCTTCAGGTAGTCAGTGGGCATGTCGTCGTCCTTTCCTTCGTCGTCGGGCTTCGTGAGGGGTTCGTCGGTAAAGGGCCGCATGGCCCGGTTCGTCTGCAGCGCGGTCTGCACCGCCTCGACCCATTCCTGCTCGGCGGGCACCCAGTCGTCGCGTGAGCCGATGTCGATCTCTCCCGAGTCGGTAACGGAGAAGGGCACGACCCAGGTGCGGGAGCCGTCGTACTCACCGACGAGCGCCTGCGACTGCATGACGTCCATGACCCAGAAGGCCGCGTGGTCATAGCCCCCGGGGTTCAGCGAATCGAACACTCGTGCCAGGAGATCCTGCAGACCTTCGCCAGCCTCCCAGACCACAGCAGCGGTGACGGGCGCGAGCTCGCTGAAGAAGGGCCTGTTCGTGAGCGTGGCCGCGACGATCTCCTTCGCCTTGGTCAGCAGGCCGCTTTTCGGCTCCTTCTCCTCGAAGTCGAACTCGGGACTCAGGAAGCGGAACTCGCCATCGCGGATCTCCTGCTGAGCCTTCGGCGTCCACTCCACCTGTGCCCATAGACGCGGCTCGCCATCGGTAGTCCTGACCTCAGCGTCGCCCGTGAACCAGCCGGCGGCGCGGGTCGAGCCCTTGGCGCCCTCGTGGTCGTAGTCGATCGGCGTCTTGCCTGCGTTCGCCCGAATCGACTCGGCGTACGTCTCGAGATCCGCCGCGGTGATCGTGAAGTACCAGGGGCCGTTGCGGGCCTTGTCGGCGATCGGCATGACCTCGATCCACTGGCGACCTTCGTCGTCGATCTGATCGGCCGCGAGGGCGACGAAGTCGCCGAAGCGTGGTGCGTTTCGTGGCATCACTCCTCCTCGGTTGAGCCCGCAGGCGGTGAGGCGTCCGCGAGATGTGCCGCCCCGGATCGCTCGGCGAACTCGGGGCGCGAGCGCTTCTCGGATTCCCAGCCGCATGAGCAGCGAGCCAGGTACGGCTTCGCTTCGTAGAGCTGCTCGAACTCCGCATCGGACTCCGACTTCACGGTGATCTTGTGCCTTGCGGCCATTCGTGTCTCCTTGGTCAGGCGGCTTCGGGAAGGCGAAGGTCGACAGGGGCCGTCTCTCATGACTACCATTGGGTCATGCCACGACCCGCCGAATACGCCGACCTACGCGGGCAAGAGCTCGTCGAGCGAGTCATGGCCGACAAGGGTGTCTCCGAGGAGACGGCGCGCGACACGATCATGCTCTGGGATCGGTCCGAGGGTGATGTCGAAGAGCTACCGGCGAAGGAGCCCGAGCCGCTCGAACAGCCGGTCTAACGCGGCTGCGATCTCGTCGAAGTCGTCATCTGCCCATTGGCGCGCGAGTGGTCTCGCGGCAAGCCGCTCATCTGCCAGGATCTGGGCCATCTCCGAGCGCAGGACCGGGTTGCCTGATCTGAGCGCGACCCACTGCGCAAACGATCGCGCGAACAGTTCTCGGCCGCGGAACAGGTAACTGGCCGCGTCATAGCTACCCGCGTGAGAGAGGGAGCTGACGAGGTCACGGTATGCACGGCTTGCCCTGACTGCCGCCCACCACTCCTCCAGTTCGACAGCGGCAGTCTCCGACGCGAAACGGTTGGCGCCGACGAACTCGTAGTCAATGAAGTGGCCGATCTCGTGGTTGAGAGTGCTTGAGAGCCGGTACTGGTCCGGGTTGAGCCTGATCTCGAGTGCGGGTCCATCGCGACGATTGCGGAAGACGCCGCGCGCTTCGCCGAGGCCGCGATCTTCGACGACCGGCAGCTTCGTCGCGCGAGCGAGGTTGAGAAGCGCCGAGACCGCATCGCGTGCCGAGATTGTGTCCTCGGAGGCAGAGCGGCCGAGATGGTCGTCGAAGGTGTCCTGGTAATCGAACGACTCTTCCACTCGGAAGTCCTGGGGGCCGAAGCCGAAGATCATCAGCCCGCGACACCGGCCGCCGCCAAGACAGCCGCTCGGCGGAAGGAGCGCAAAGTATTCGGATGTGCCGAGCGCTGCTATCTGGCCGTGCAAGCGGGAGCAGGAATCGCACGTGCGCTTGTCAAGCTGCTCGGAACGGAAGGCGAACTCAGGAGGTCCAGGCATGTCGAGCGCTCCGGCGGTTCGCCCCATGTTCAGCGTCTCGCCGACCAGCTCGAGGACGGAGTTGTGCAGAGCACGCGTGGCGGTCTTCAGCAGAAGGCCCTCGCGATCAAGCGCGGATAGGCCCGGCGTCTTGGCGGCCTCGACCACAGAGTCCCCAATCGCTCGCGAGGCCTGCCGCGATCGCTGATAGATAAGCTCGCGAACCCCGTCCCGACCTTTTTGGGAGAGGGCACCGAACTCCCCGACGTCCGCTGGCAAGACGACAGCCGCGCGAACTGGGGTTGGAGCATGAAGGGCCCGGATCTCGCGCTGCGCTTCTCGGTAGCCAAAGTTCATCGTCTTCTCTAGCCCTCGTTCAAGACGTGCCGCGAGAGCGTCCGTCGCTGCTGGCGGCACGATGATTTCAAGCTCAGATACCACCAGGGCAACCCGACGTGCCACAGGCCGCGCAGATTCCTCGATCGCTTTGCGCTGCTCGACGATGTGCTCGTTGTGGCCGGGGAAGTCGACGGTCAGCTCGGCCGCCGTCATGGCGATCCGCGGCTCCCAGGTGACGACGCTCACAGGTGGAAGACGTCCCGCTCGCCGAGCAGGCTCCACACATCGGCGGCCTGCACCATGCCGGTCCCCTCCCAGCGATAGAACCAGGAGCCGGCCATCGTGATCGTGAAGTCGTGGGCGTAGGCGGCGGATCCGACCTGGACGATCGAGCCCGCTCCGAATACATGGGTCGCGACCGTGCCCAGCGGGCTCATCACCTGCAGCGTCACCATCGACGGGTTACCGGGCGTGAGCCCATCCGTGCCGACGAAGGAAGCGACGACGCGCGCGAGATCTCCGATGTCGTACACCGACACCTGCGGGGGGCTCGGATGACCAGCCATCTAGCCTCCCGGTCTGTCGTGGATCAGAACGTCGGACGGCGCTGCGTCGGAGACGGAGGCATCGCCGAGGCCGGTATCGGAGACAGTGACCTCGCCGAGCGGGATGTCCTCGGTGAGAACGAGGTAGGTCTCGCCGTCTGCGACGACGACCTCGTAGCGCGGGAAGTCGGAGACGAGCACGCTGCCGTAGACGCTCGGGAAGTCGACGATGGTGCCGCCGACGACCGTCGCGGTGCCGAAGACCTCGCCCGAGGAAAGGGCGACAGCGCGAACGATGCGAAGGACACGCGGGCCGCCGAAGGTCTCTGCCGAGCCGAGACCGCTCGAGCGAACGACGCGGATCGTCTGCGGCTCGCCGAGAGTCTGCCCCGAAGCGATCCCGGAAGCCCGCAGCATCCGCACGATCGCGGGGGAGCCCCACGTTTCCGCCGAGGCGATCGCGCCCACCGCGCGAACGAAGGCCTCGCCGAGTAGGACGGTCGTGAGCCCGAAGGACTCCGCCGTGGTGATGCCGAGCGGGAAGAGCAGGCGCTGTAGCTTTAGCCCGCCGAAGGCCTGGGCGCTGGCGAGACCCTGCGGGCGGAGCACGCGCTGAGCTTTCGGTTCGCCTAGAACCTCAGCGCTTGCGATGCCGCCGGCCGTGCGGATGACCCGGATGGCGTCAAGCTCGCCCAGCGCCTCGGCGCTCGCGAGTCCCAGCGCTCGAAGGAAGCGAACGACGTCGGGCTCTCCGAACGCTTGCAGCGACGCGATGTTGCCGACGGCGCGGATGCTGTAGACGAGGCTCAGACTCGGCTGCCCGAAGGCCTGCCCGCTCGTGACCCCCGCCGTCTTGACGACGAAGGCGACCTTTGGCTGTCCTACGGCCTCGGCGGAGGAGATCCCGACGACGTATAGCCGCGGCAGCCAGGGCGTCCCGAGGGCCTCGGCGCTCGAGATCCCGAGCGTCCTGACCACGAAGCGCACCTTCGTCGCGCCGAAGGCTTCGAGCGAGGCGATCTGGCCGACCCCCCGAACGCTGTAGACACCGCGCAGATTGGGCTCGCCGAAAGCGGCGGCGCTTGCGATCGTGCCCACGTTCTTGACCACGAAGAGGACGCGGGGCTGGCCGAGCGCTTCTGCCGAGGAGATGCCCACCGCGTACAGGCGAGGGATCCAGGGAATGCCGAAGGCCTGAGCGGAAGCGAGGCCGATGGGTCTGACAACGAAGCGGGCCTTGGGCTCGCCGAGCGCTTCTCCGGTAGTGATCCCCGCCGCGCGCAGGATGCGGACGACGTCGGGACCGCCGAAAGCCTCAGTGCTCGCAACCGCTCCAGCGTTTCGCAGGACGCGGATCGCATCCACCTGGCCGAAAGCCTCGGCGGAGACGATCGCGCCGCTCGCCTTGACCACGAAGAGCACGTCAGGGCCACCGAAGGACTCGGCGGATGCGATCCCCTCAGCCGCAATCGTCTGGGTCTGGGTCGGCGCGACGGGCGTCGTCAGCGGGCCGTGAACCGGCTGAACAAAGATCGGAGCCTGAAACCGCAGAGGCATTTCAGTGCCTCCCGTCTAGATCAGTTCAGACTCTGGAGAATGTAGGTCTCGCAGGTGATCGTGTTCGAGGCCGAAGACGTGCCCCAGGTCACGCCGATCTGAAGTCCGCAGCCTGCCGTTCCCTGGCCGGAGGTGTCGACCGTCGCCGCTGTCTTGCCCATCGTGACAACTGCCGCGGTCGTGGTCGCCGTGCCTATGGCTACGAACCCGTGGCCCTTGCCCGTTCCCAGTGTCGCCCCAGGTGGGGCGGTGCGAATCGCGAAGATGAACTCGCCGAAGAACGGCTGTGCCGCAACGCCGGAGCCGGTCGTCAATGTCTGCGAGACACCGAGCGAGATGTTCGTCGCGATGGTGACGCTGTTTCCCCAGCGCGGCGTGAAGATGAGCGTCGGCGTGCCCGTCGTCGAGTGGACGCCAGCGAAGATGACCTTGTAGACCTTGCCCGCGCGAGCATCGTTCGCGGGGATCGCACAGAACTGGTTTATCATCGACTGCGGCGGCGCGCCGTTGGCGGTGTCACCGATCAGGCTGACTTCCGTGGTGAAGGTGTTGCGCGCGGTGAAGTCTGCCGTGTTGACGTCATTGGTGTCCATCGTCGCGAGGCCCTGCCGCGCCATCGCGCGAATTTGGGAGTCACGCGCTAGCTCGAGATGCCGACGTACCTTCTCGGGCGCCTGGGCCAGGAGCCATTGCCGGTGGAAGGGGCCGAAGGGAATGCCCGCCGCGATCTCGCGCTCGATGATCTCGTCGATCGGCATGAATCCGCGCATCGTGACTCCTATCGGTTCCGGCGCAGGTAGATGAAGTTGGGGCGCTCGATCACGAGCGGTGGCGGGGTGGAAACGAACTCACTCACGCTCTGCGGCAGGATCACGAACGAGTCACCCGAGGCCCCGCCGGAGGTTCCGTTGTAGAAGAAGGTGACGGTGTGGCCGGTGACGAGCCCTAGGTCAAGTGAGGCGTCATCAACGTAAAGTCGAATACGAAGGCGCTGACCGTTCGTGAACACCAGGTCGTCACCTGACACATTGGCAGTCCAAGCTGCTTCTGACGCTGTTAGTTCTCCTCCATCGTCAGCACTAGCAGGCAGAGCGATACACCACGAACCCCAGACCGAGGGACTGGTCCCGTCAGAATTGACCCGAGCTATTTCCGCCTTCAACGAGGCGTTGGCGGCAAGGTTGCTTTCGAGTGCCCCTAGGTTGCACTGAGCCATACCGCCGAGCGTAAAAGCCTGGAGTTGCTTCGTATACCACTCAACGACCGTCCCTCCAGCGGTGTCAGTTATCTGAATGGGAGCCGTCCAGCCCGCCGCGGTATTGGTCACGTCGTTGACAACACCAGCTCCACGACTCGTCCACGCCTCGCGATCAACGGCAGCGGTGGCGACATCCGACACGATGTCAGTGAGATAAAG
>Ga0137432_1000941_pt1 | contig 10724 bp, 8 predicted proteins | sample EasRivERMZT820_2_FD_102337 | JGI IMG/M metagenome (GOLD analysis project Ga0137432, IMG submission 102337) | Soil microbial communities from meander-bound floodplain in the East River, Colorado, USA - East River MetaG ERMZT820_2 | ecosystem: Environmental > Terrestrial > Soil > Floodplain ...
AGCCCGAGCGCCTCCCGGCGACGGCGGACCGCGAGGCCGAAGGCCTTCAGCGATCTTCTCGTCGCGGCGTCAAGGTCCATGTCCGGGACGTTCGCCCGCGGTGGTCGGTCGATCTACGGACTAGAAGTCACATCGGCCTTGACGTTCTGATGACGATGCGTCACATGCCAGATTCGCGCCCGGTGCCGCCCGACCGACGGGCCGGCGGTGCAACACGACGGACTCGACGGGGGTGGCCGAATGTCGACGATGGGAAAGAACGGCAGAACACGTCGGGCGTCGACGCCAGCATCGAAGGGGCGATGGGCGCGACTGATCGCAGCCGTGGTTGCTCTCGCGGCCGCCTGTACGAGCTCCGACGAGTCGCGGCCCGACGCTGCAGAGGTTGTGGCGGGGGTGTTTCGTCCCCCCCTACAGGACCCTCCGCCTTCAACCCCGTTGAGTCCGGAGGAGCGGGAGGCGGCGCTCGTTCGGCGGCGGGAGGAGGTCACGCGCGCAGTCGCGGACGCGGTCCGGACGGGGGTGGTCGACGACTTGCGCACGATGTGGGTGCACGCGTTCGAGGCCTCAAAGCAGGGAGAGTTCGAGACGTCGTCCGAGGCTGATCAGCGGCGGCGCGAGTACTTCGCGGCGCTACGCAGCATTGACATCAGCGAGCTTCCTCGCGGACGTGGGCCTGGCGTTGAGCGAGGGATTCGCCTTCGGGATGCCGAGCCGCGAACCGCCCGCCTTCGTTACGACATGGATCGACGCGAGCTGCTCGCCCGCGTCGCGCGGTTGACCTCGCCACAGCCTCCGATCCGGCTATTCGCGCAGGAGGACGCGACGTCGTCGCAATACGTCGGTAGTAACGCCTTCGGCGTGAGTAAGACGATCGATCACGTGGAGGGCGACTACTTCGTCCTCGATCTCGTCAACCTCGCGGCGTTCGTCCCTCGCCAGAATCGAGCAAGGATCAGCGAGATCGACGAGGACTGGTTCGTCGGGCTGCCGGTTCCGACAGAGGTAATTCGCGACCGGATCGAACGGATCCGGCTGCTTGCGGTGGGGACGATCGACGGGCCGAACGCCTGCCGTCGCGAGTTTCTTGAGGGAGAGCCGACGTTCTCCATGCCAAAGGACGTCGACTACACCATGCACTCGATGCGGTTTCGGCTGGCCGGCTTCGCCGCGTACGACCCTGAGAGGGCGGAGGTCGTGGGCGTCGCCGTGCCTTCGGACGCACTCCCTTCAGGGCGATGACGCCGCCGCGCCGCCCTGCCGCTCGCTGAAGGTCTCCCCGGATTCGAGCCGAGGGTCTTTTCCCGTCAGCTTCGACCACCGCATCAGGATCACGTCGCAATAGAGCTCGTCGAGCTCCATCAGGAATGCGCGCCGTTGCGCCTGCTCGCACGCGACGAGCGTCGACCCGCTGCCGCCGAAGAGGTCGAGCACGTTCTCGCCGCGCCGCGACGAGTAGAGGATCGCGCGCGTCGCGAGCTCGACGGGCTTTTCCGTTAAGTGGCACATGGACTGCGGGTTGACCTTTTTCACTTCCCAGACGTCGGTCGCGTTGTTGGGCCCGAAGTACTCGTGCGCTGCGCCCTCCTTCCACGAGTAGAAGCACCACTCGTGGTCACCCATGAAGTCCTTGCGCGTGAGGACGGGGTGGCCCTTCACCCAAATGATCGCCTGCGAGAAGTAGAGCCCCGCGGACTTCATCGCCGGGGGATAGTTGCCGCAGTTGGAGTACCCTCCCCAGATGTACGCAGCCCGGCCCGGCATGAGCACGCGCGCCGCATTCCCGAACCACTTCGAGAGCAGATCGGCGAACTCCGCGTCGCTCACGAAGTCGTTCGCGAGCGGCCGGTCCTTCGCCCGCATGCGCTTCGTCGTCGGCTGCGACTTCTCCGGGTGCCGCGACACGTCGAGCTTCTGGTGGTGCGTCTGCGTGAAGGACGACAGGCCCGCGGCGATCGCGTTGTTCGAGCGCGGTTCGACCTTCACGTTGTAGGGCGGGTCGGTGTTGACGAGGTGGATCGGCGCGCCGGCGAGCAGGCGGTCGAGGTCCTCGCGCGACGCCGAGTCGCCGCAGAGCAGCCGGTGGTTCCCGAGGATCCAGAGGTCGCCCCTCTTGGTCGTCGCCTGCTCGGGCGGCTCGGGGATCTCGTCCAGATCGGCGCCGAGCGCGTCGTTCGAGACGCGCGCGAGCAACTCCGTCAGGTCGTCCTGGTCGAAGCCGACGGTCGCGAGCTCGCCGCGCGCGTCGATCTCGGTCAGGATCTTGGCGAGCGTCTCGTCATTCCACTCGGCGAGTTCGCCCGTACGGTTCAACGCGACGCCGAGCGCTGCAGCCTTCGCGTCGTCGAGGTCGAGGAAGACGACGTCGCACTCGGCCCAGCCGAGTTCGCGCATCGCGGCGAGGCGGCCGTTGCCCCCGATGACGCGGTTCGTCCCCGCTTGGACGATCAGCGGCTCCGCCTGGCCGAACGCCGTCAGGCTCTGCTTGATCGCCTCGTGGTTCACCGGACCGTGCTTACGCGCGTTCTCGGACCAGAACAAAAGGGACGCCGTCGCGACGCGCTGGATCTGCATGCCGACGCTCCAAGGGCGGACCGGGGTCCGCGCGACGACCGTCTTGGAGTTCGGCTTGGACTGGGTCGCCCGTCACGAGCGCAGGCGCTTGGAGTTCGGCTCGGAGTTGCTTCGGTCGTCGCGCTGAATCGTAGCGCAAACCGGTGCAGCGGACTACTTCGTGCTCTCTTCGCCGTCCGCGTCGTCCGCGAGGTCAACGAGCTCTTCGAGTCCGGTCGCCTGGCTCTCGGCCGCGCTCGCGCTCTTCTGGATGCTCGGATCGAACGTGCGCAGGCAAGACGGACACGTGACGAGGTCGAAGTCCTCATCGAAGTCGTCGTTCGATAGGCGCGTCATCGCGAACATGCAATTGCACGACGGGCACGTTGCTCCTTCCATGGCGTCGATTCCTCCAAGTCAGTGGAGCTCAAGAGGCTGGACCAGACTTCGCGGTGAGAAGTACATGACGGCCGCGAGTAGAGCGTCGGGGCAGTGGTCCGCGGTTTTCGCGGGAATGTTATTTGCGTCCAAATGGTAGGCCTTGAGCAGTCGAATTGCGCGATCAAAGTTGGGCACGGGCTCGTTGCCGAACTTCCGGACGAAGCGGATCAGCCGGTTCTCGAGACGGCGCCGAACCTCGCCGATGCCCGCGTTTTTATGGACGCCAAACTTGATGGGCAGCACCTGACAGCCGTGGTCGATCGCGTCGCCGGGCCTCGGCTTGTCCTCACGATCGCGGAGCATCTGCAGCAGGTCCATGTTGTCCGACGGGACGGCCGAGTCTGGCAGAATGCAATCGATCCGATCTTCGAAGGCGCGATCGACCAGGTGCTGTCGGATCTCCGAGAATCGGACGGCGTGCCAGTATTCGAATCGATAGACGACGAGAACGTCACGCAATTGAACGAGATATACGGCCCATGCCTCGGAGCTATACCCCCAATCTACGCCTACCACCTTCAGGAGTGCCTTGAACCGATTCTCGTGCTGCTCGAGGTCGCCAGTTTTCGAGAACATCCCACCGGCGTGGATGCAGGCGTCAATGTCCTCGGCGTTGTAGACGGCACCGATGCGCGTCGTCGACGAGCCGAGGAACTCGCGCTGGAACGCCTCGCGCGGGAGATCTCTGTACTGCTGAGCAATCTCATTGATGGACAGCCACCCCCGGGCCAGGTGCGCTTTGCCGGCACACAGTGCCTTGCGAATCGCCGTCACGCGGCCACGTCCGTCCTCGCGCACCTCGTCCTTCGCGAACGCCGGCACGGGGCAGTTCTTTTCGCATTCGTAGGGGCACAACGAGGTCACGTCGAACACGCCGAACTCGTGGATCCGGTAGCCGCGCGACTCGTGGTCCTGGATCAGTTCCCAGAAGCGACCGCTTTGAAGCTCGCCCAGCGTCGAGAGCTGGAGGATCAGCGACGGGTCGGCAGACGCGACCTGCGGGATTGCCGCGTCGACGATCCGGTCCTCGATCAGCGCCGCCTCGTCGAGCACGATGCCGCCGGCGCCGGACGGACCACGCGGGTGCTGGCCCCTGATACTTTTCTCGCTGGCGGCGTGCACGGTGATCGTGGCGCCCGTGCGTGACGTGATCCTCGACGCGAGCGCCTCGGTGATGAAGGACTGCAGATCCTGGCTTCGGCTCACGAACGACTTGACGTGCGAGAAAAGCCTTGTCGCCTGTTCGAGCGAGCCACCGATCGAGGTCCAGCTCGCGCCGTAGAAGCGCAGCGAGAGGAGCTGGATCGCGGCCGCCAACATTGTCTTCCCGCCGCCGCGCGGCCCGACGATCAGCACGCGCACGCGCCGGCGCGCCTGGAGGTCGGCGATTAGGTCGCGGAGGATCTGGTCGATCTTCGGCACGGGGCGGACGATCAGGCCGACCTCGCCCTCGAGCCAGTCGATCATGCTCTCGACGCTCGCCGGGTCCCACTTCGGGTGCTTCGGCGCGTCGCGCTCGAGCGCGCGAAGGTCGCGGTCGAGCTGCGCCAGCGGATCGATCGGCGAGGCCGTGGGCATGCCAACTCCGGGACGGAGGCCCGACGCTCGGGGACTCGGAGTTGGCTCGGAGGGATCGCCGTTACCGGCGCTTGGAGTTGGCTGGGAGCGTCGCGACGGAATCTAGCGCCGATGGCGACACGTACCTACTCCGAGCCGACGGAACCGAAACCCGTGGGAGGGGGGGTCGCGAAGGACTGCCAGAACTGCCAAAAGGTTGGCCGCTTCACCGTTCTGTCGGTTCTGTCAGCGCCGTTCGGGGCATGTCCGCCGATTTTCGATGCAAGATCGACGTCGAATGGGGGGCGAGCGCTGAAGCCACATGTTCCGCGCGATGCGCGGCGCGCGCGCGCTGCGGCGACGACGCGGTCCGGGCTCCTCGCCGTGGAAGAAGTGCGTTGTCGAGTTACTCAGAAAAAACGAAAAAGGGCCGGCGGGGGCACTGACGGAACTGACAAAAGCCCCGTATGCGACTCACGGATTGGACGGGAGCCCCGGAACGCCGCTGACAGAACTGCCAAAAGAGATCATGCGCGGACTTCTGTCAGTTTCGTCAGCGCCGTTCAGGGCCGATCCTCAGTTTGCGGCGCGCCGCAGCAGGGCCAGGAGCTGTCGCACGTCCCCGTCGCCGAGCCGTCCAAGCAGCTCGCCGAGTTCCTCCCGCGGTGCCTGCGCGGGCTCGAGCACTGGGCCGATCTCCCGCACGCGTTCGCCCAGGTGGTGAGCCCCGAGGTGGTCGAGGTAGACGCTGGTCACCTCCAGATTCGCGTGGCCCAGCTGCTTGCGGATCTCCTCGATGTCGAAGCCGCGTTCCCGGAGCAGCGCCGCGTGCGAGTGCCTGAAGAGGTGGGGGAAGATCCGCTTCCCGAGGCCAATCTTCCGGGCGAGCCGGCGAAGGCAGGCAGCCACGTACTCGCGGCTCAGCGGATGGCCCGGCGCGGTGGCCCACGTACCGGCCCGCTCGTGCTTGATCGTGCAGAAGACCGGGGCATGCCCGTCGGGGGCGAGGTCGGCCCGCCAGTCGAGCCAGCGCTGCACCACGTCAGCGGCGTCGGGGAAAATGGCAGAGACGCGGCGCTTCCCCCGCTTGCCGGCGTGGACGGTGAGGGCAAGTCGTTCCAAAAAAAGATCCTTCGGCCGCAGAGCCAAGGCCTCGGCGATGCGCAGGCCCGACCCGAAAAGGACCGCGATCAGGGCGCGGTTGCGGACGCCCGTCGGCGCGCGGCGCGAGCAAGCGTCCATCAGCGCGCGCACTTCGGCCTCCGTGAGGATGTCGATCTCGCGGCGCGGCCGTCTCGGTCGTTCCATGGCCCGGTCTCCCTTGGCGTGTGAACAGCTACCAGCGATGGCAGAAGCGGAACTGTCCTGCGCACCTTCGCTGGACGCGCACGCGAAGCGGAGCTGAATCTGGCCGTAAGAAATGCGAGCAGTCGGACAGCCCGGAATCCGACCTGCGGGCTCGTTCTCGATGGGGGAGGGTCGACCCGCTCGAGGCCGCGGCGCGCGACGTTCGCGCCCGCGGCGCGGTCGCGTGGTCAGGCGGGGTGCGGCGCGTCCGGCGACGGCTCGGCCGTGGGCGCCACGTCCGTGGACGGCGCCAGGCACGCATCCGACGCCTCGACCGGTTCGTCGCTCCCACTCGCGATCTGCGCGGCTTCCTCGCTCACGACGTCGATCACCAGCGCCGGCTTCCGCGTCGGCTGCTGGATCTCCGCGTTCAGGCGCTTGCGCAGGGCCTCTACGAACGCCGCGCGCGATCGCGGATCGTCGCGGTAGAAATCGGCGATCGTCTCGACGACGGCGCGACTCACGCCGCCGACCTTCTCGACGAGGATGTCGTGTTGAACGCGTGCGGGCGCGTCCAAACCAAGTAAGCGGGCCTCGCTGTCGCACGCCGCCAAATACGCGCGAGTGTCGCCATCGCGGAGCGCGCGAGCCGCCGCGATCCGACGGCGCTTCAACGCGAGGCCGACGAGTTCACGGCGGTCGACCTCGGCGTCCCGAGCCATCTCCTCGTAGGCAGCCGCGAGCCAGTAGCGGGCGGTGCGGGCGCTGACGTCGAACGTCTTCATCACCTGCTCGCGCGCCTCGCCGTCAGAAACGCCCGCGGCGACGAGCGACTGAAGATGACGGATCGCGCGGCGCCGCGCGCCGTTGGTGAACTTGTGGCCGATCTCACGTGGCACTTGCAGCAACCTCCTCGTGACCATTATCCCGCTCGCTCCCATCGGCGAAAGCACCTGCGGAATTGTGTCCGTGGGCGTCACGTCTGCCCGTCACCCAACTTCTGCCTCGCCGTTGCCTGGCTGGGAGGCGCAGCCTCGGACCAGGACATGGCGGCTGCGCGCGGCCTTGCAGGCGCGGCCACGGCGCTAGAGTTTTGGTCGCCGCGGAGGGCATCCTCCGCCACGACGGAGGGAAGCGGCGATGACGCCCAAGCCGATCTCAAGCGTTGAGGCCCGGTTCTTCTCGGACGTTCCAGCGACACTAGAGATTCGTGACAAAAACCGAACGACCGCACAGCCACTTCACCTGATCTCTGCGGTCTTTCGCCCAATGCGCGATCCGCTGACGCTGAAGGCCCAGGAAGTCGTTCATCGAACGGTCGATCTCATCGCCTTCGGCGATTCTGGTCGCGACCCGGCCACGGCTGTTTCATCGAGGCCGACGTTTCGACTTCTCCACGAGGCGTTGGCTCGGATCTTGGAGTGGGGCCGTCTCGAGAAGGAACGTGTCGATGCCGACGTCACGTGGTACGAGAAGCATGTCCGACCGATTGTTACGGCAACGCCGAAGGGACCCAAAGAAACCTCGTTCGCAGATCAGCAGCGCGAAATCCGAAGTGGTGAGGCGTCGGTGCTTCGCCGGCTCGCGCAGGAATGTCTGAGAATCGCTGCGGATGGGCAGCAAACGACGTCCGGTCGAACTACCGCCTGTGTTGCGTTGGGCCTAGTCATCTACATCGGTCGAATCGTCAAACTCTCTGTTCCCTTCCTACAAGAGGTTGGTGATGCTGCTTGCTTGCTACCAAAGATCCCGGCACCCCTCATCGGATTCCTGCGAGATGTCGCGTCAGATTCTCGCGACGTCAATGCACCGGGATTCGAGGAAACGATCGTCGCGACGAGCCGAATGGCCCTCACGGCGGTGGAGGCGCGCCTTCGAGCCGCTCCAGAATTGCGAGTGCCGGACGAAGGCGCCCAATCAAGAGAGAAACCGCTACTCAACTCAACCACGGACGAGAGCGGCGACCTTGTCTTGGTCGGCGACGGGAAGCGAATTGCTCACGCATCCCCCGGGACCGCGGGATGGGCAGCCATAAAGGTGTTGCTCGAATCCGCGAACGGTCGCGAGCTGTCCCTCGCGGACTTCGCACGCCAAGTCGATCTCGTCGTCGCCGAGTTCATTCGACGGAACGATGAGGCACCGTTGGGTTCGTTGCCGCAGATGAATCGATCATTTCGCCGTCGCCGCTGCAACGGTACGACCTATTCGGAGCTGTCTACATCGACGTTCATTGATCGGGTCGGCGCGTTACTTCGGAAACTTCGGATTGGTGATTCCAAATGGCCTGGTTCTTGGGTCCACTTCAACAAGAAGCGGGGCACGGTCATCGTCGAGTTTCAGAAGCGTGCGAGGACGTCGTCGAGTTCGGTGGAAACGGACTAAAAACTCCAGGCCGAACCATCGTCGGAGAAGCTTCTCGCCTCGCGTTCGCCCTAATCCGCTGCCGAATCACAACTTACTGCGTCCGAGTCGCGGTTCGGTCCTCGGAAACGCCGAACGAACTTACCTCCTTCAAACCGCCGCGGTCGAGGCGGCACACAGGAGGTGACCATGTTCAGCACGCTGGAGGTCATTCGGCAGGCTCGTGACTCGAATCCGGGAGCCTCGATCACCGAGGACCGGGTCCGCCACGCGATCCGCCGCGGTCTGGTCGAGCCGACGATGTTCGCCGGTCGACTCGCGTGGTCCGAGGACGACGTCGTGAAGCTCGCGAAGGCGCTCAACATCGCGGTGCCCGCGGACATGGAAGTTTCGCGACGTCCCGTGGCCGCGATCTGAAGCAAGTCGCCCGCGGTCAGGCGCAGATTCCAGCCACTACCTGACCGGGGCGCGGAGACATGCCGATGGACAACAATAGCAATTCCACCTCGTCGTGGCCCGGCGCAGAAGACGCGCGTCGCCACCTCAGCATCTTGTTTCGCGGTTCCGGCGCCGTTGTTGAGCTCCGCGCGCTCGGTGTGCGGGGCGTCTACGGGAGCGGCGTTGTCGCCGGCTACTTCGATAACCCGGATGCGCTCATCGCCGCCGCCGCTGCGGTAGATGGGAATGCCGAAGGGATCTACGTCACGCTCAATCCCGTCCGGCCCGAATTGCTCGCGCGCGCCGCGAACCGCGTGGTTGAGCGTCCGAAGCAGGCGACGACCGACAACTCGATCACGAGACGGTGCAATCTTCTGATCGATATCGATTCGATCCGCGCATCTGGGATCTCTGCGACCGACGAGGAGAAGAAGTGCGCGTTCGAGGTCGCTCGGAACATTCAGGAATTCCTCACCGCGCTTGGTTTTCCGGATCCGGTCCTCTCCGACAGCGGCAACGGGGCGCATCTGAACCATGCGATCGATCTTCCGGTGGAAGACGGCGGCCTCGTGGAGCGCTGTCTCGCGGCGTTAGCGTTTCGCTTCGACACGGACCGCGCACGAGTCGACACGAGCGTCGGCAATTCGTCGCGCATCTGCAAGCTCTACGGGACGACGGTGTGCAAGGGCGACAGCACGGCTGAGCGGCCGCACCGTCGTTCGAGAATCCTCGCTCTCCCGTTGCCCCTGATCACCGTCCCGCAGGCTGCGCTCGAGGCGCTTGCCGCGCTCGCGCCGAAGGTCTCTGAGGCGAGGGCGGTGCCGTCGTCGGTGGCCGGCGCGCGCTTCGACATCGACGCGTTCCTCTCGCGGCACGGGATCGAGGTCTTGCGATCGAGTCCGTGGCAAGGGGGGCAGCGGTGGATCTTGAAGGTCTGCCCCTTCAACGACGAGCATGGCCGCGGCGAGGCGTATGTGCTCCAACTCCAGAGCGGTGCGCTCGCGGCGGGATGCCAACACGCGTCGTGTGTATGGGACTGGCATGCTCTGCGCGCCAGGTTCGAGCCCGCGCATGCGATCACGCGCTCGTCCACCCAAGACGCAGCGCCGCCACCGACCCCTCCAACAGGCCTTCAATTCCGCGCGCTTCGGGATCTGCCCAGCGGACTGCTGCCGGTTCCGGCGTTCGACTTCTCATTGCTGCCGGACCGGCTCTCGCCGTGGGTGCGCGACATCGTCGAGCGTGTCCAGTGTCCGCCCGACTTTGTTGCTGCAGCGGTGATGGTGGGACTCGGGGCCGTCGTCGGCCGCAAGATCGGCATCCGGCCGAAGCAGAAGGACGACTGGATCGAGGTCCCCAACCTGTGGGGTGGCGCCGTGGGGCGCTCCGGAATCATGAAGACGCCGGCGCTCCAGGAGGCGTTCCGCCCGCTCTTGTTGATCGAGGTCGCTGCGCGCGACAAGTACGACGAGCAGTGCCGCGCCTATGTGAATGGACAGATCATCGAATCTCAACGAAAGAAAGTGATCGAGGAAGAGATCAAGAAGGCGATCCGCAGCCACAAAGGCGACCCGCAGACAATCGTCAGCACGCTGAACACCAGCGGCATCGTCAAGCCGATCCGTCGCCGGCTCGTTATCAACGACAGCACGATTGAGAAACTCGGCGAGATCCTGCGCGACAATCCGAATGGCTTGCTTGCGTTCCGCGATGAGCTCACCGGGCTCCTTCGCTCGCTCGACAAGGAGGGACAGGAAACCGCGCGAGCATTCATGCTCGAGTGCTGGAACGGAAAGAGCCGCTACACCTTCGATCGCATCGGTCGCGGCACGGTCGACGTCGAGGCGGCAATCGTTTCGGTGTTCGGCGGCATTCAGCCGGGGCCTCTCGGGGGTTACCTGCGCGGAGCGATGGAGCAGGGCCGCTTCGACGACGGATTGATCCAGCGCTTTCAGTTACTCGTGTATCCCGACGTCTCGAGCGAGTGGCACAACGTCGATCGCTGGGCGGACATCGAAGCCCGTAAGGCGGCCTACGCGACGTACGACTACCTCGACCACTTCGACGTGGTGTCGTTGTGCCGTGAG
>Ga0137432_1000944_pt1 | contig 10694 bp, 4 predicted proteins | sample EasRivERMZT820_2_FD_102337 | JGI IMG/M metagenome (GOLD analysis project Ga0137432, IMG submission 102337) | Soil microbial communities from meander-bound floodplain in the East River, Colorado, USA - East River MetaG ERMZT820_2 | ecosystem: Environmental > Terrestrial > Soil > Floodplain ...
GCCCTGGCGGAACTTGCGCGGATTCCGCAGGGATCGCGCGTGCTGGACGTAGGCAGCGGCCTGGGAGGCCCGGCACGCTACCTCGCCGCCACACTCGGTTGCGACGTGACGGGCATCGATCTCACGCCCGATTTCTGCGCGGTGGCCAACGCGCTTTCCCGAATGACGCGATTGTCCGATCGCACCCGCTTTCAGGTCGGTGATGCCCTGGAGCTTCCCTTTGTCGAATCAAGCTTTGACGTGGTGTGGACGATACAAATGCAGATGAATATCGAGGACAAGCGCCGCTTGTACTCCGGAATCGCCCGAGTGCTCAGACCCGGCGGGCTGTTTGTCTGCCAGGACATCTGCGCCGGGAACGGGGAGCCGATCGAGCTTCCGGTCCCATGGGCCAGCCGCCCCGAGCAGAGCCATCTGGCCGATACGGAATCCCTTCGCGGATTGGTGCGCGGCGCCGGCATGCGGGAGCGCGCATGGCGAGAAATTACCGCAGACATCGTGGCCGCGCGCAAGGCCCAGCAGGCGAAGACGCAAGCGTCCGGCGTGAGCGGCGCCAGTGCCCTTCCACCGCTTGGGATGCATCTCGTGCTGGGAGATCAGGCGGCCGTCAAGATGAGCAACTCCGCGCGCAATACCGATGCCGGGCGCACGGTGTTCGTTCAGGGAGTGTTCGAAAAACTTGGATCCCCGCCTCCGCGGGGATGACGTTAACCTTTGCGGATACCGAGCTTGCGCAGCCGCCCGCGCAGCGTGCTGGGATTGAGACCGAGCATACGCGCGGCGCCCTTCTCGCCCTCAATCGCCCACTGGGTCTGCTCGAGCACGCGCAGGATGTGGTTGCGTTCGACCGTTTCCAGCGTTCCCGACGCGGAGCGCGCCGCTTCCGGCTTCGCCGTCGGCGCAGCCTGGGCCGGGGCCGGCTCGACCGCGTCGAGTGCCGTCGGCCTACCCAGTATCGCGGAGCGCTCGACGTAATTCTCCAGCTCGCGCACGTTGCCCGGCCAGTCATAGGCCATGGCGCGCTCGATCAGGGCGGGAGCGATCTCCGCAAGGGAACTGCCGAGTTTGCGATCGGCCCGCGCCAGGAAATGCCGGATCAGCCGGGGAATGTCCTCGCGCCGCTCCCGCAAGGGCGGCAATAGCAGCGGAAAAACGTTCAGCCGGAAATACAGATCGGAGCGGAACGCGCCCGCGCCGACTCGCTGTTGCAGGTCCCGGTTCGTGGCCGCGATCAGGCGAACGTCGGTGCGCAGAGACTTTGATCCACCGACGCGCTCGAATTCCTGCTCCTGCAGCACGCGCAGCAGCTTCGGCTGGGTCTCCGGCGGCAGCTCGCCCACTTCGTCGAGAAACAAGGTGCCGCCGTCCGCGAGCTCGAAGCGTCCGGCGCGCTGCTGGGTGGCCCCGGTGAAGGCGCCCTTCTCGTGGCCGAAGAGCTCGCTCTCGACCAGCTCCCGAGGCAGCGCCGCGCAGTTAATCTTGATGAGCGGGCGCTCGCGCCGCTGGCTGCGGCTGTGGATGGCGCGGGCGATGAGCTCCTTGCCGGTGCCAGTCTCGCCCTGGATGAGCACGGTGCTGTCGGTCGCGGCGACTCGTCCGACCTGATCAAGCAGCCGCAGCAGTGTCGGCGACTCGCCCAGGATCCCGTCGAAGTCATGGCTCGAGCGGATTTCATCGACCAGGCACTCGATCGTTTCCTTCGCGCGGTTATGCGCCTCGATCTCCGCGCGGAGGCGCGCGTTCTGCTCTTCGAGCGAGCGCCGTGCCTGGCGCAGCGCCAGGTGCGTATTGACCCGGGCGAGCAGCTCCTCCGCCCGGAAGGGCTTGGTGACGAAATCGACGGCGCCGGCCGAGAACGCGCGCACCTTGTCGATGGTGTCGTCAAGGGCGGTCAGGAAGATGACCGGGATTTCGCGCGTCGTACCGTCCTTCCGCATCCGTTCGCAGACCTCGAATCCGTCGGGGCCGGGCATCATCACGTCGAGGAGCACGAGGTCGAACTTGCGCGCCTTGAGAAGCTCGAGCGCGGCCCGACCGTCCGCGGCAGTCGTAACGGCGTATCCCTTCACCTCCAGAAGGTCGCCGAGCAGCTTCACGTTCGCCGGCGTGTCGTCCACGACCAGGATGTCGGCCGGCGCGCTCATGACTTGCCCGGCCGCAATGCTTTCTGAACGGTGTCCAGCAGGCCGTGCAGATTGATCGGCTTCTCGATAAAACCATCGAACCCGGCGCGCATGATCTCCTGCCTATCCTGCTGCATCACGGAGGCAGTAACCGCAACGACGGGGAGCGCTGCGGTGGCCGGATCGGCGCGCAAGGCCTTGAGTGCCTCGATACCGCTCATGCCGGGAAGCTGGATATCCATCAGGATGAGATCGGGCGCCTCGCCCCGGGCGATCGCGAGCCCGTCCTCGGCCGTTCCGGCTTCGAGCGTCTGGTAACCCTTGGCCTGGAGCACGTCGCGCACCAGCTTCAGGTTCTTGTCGTTGTCCTCGACGATCAGGATGCGGCTCATGCTCTCGTCTTTCGTTTCTCGTTCCTCGTTTCTCGTCCGCGGACGCTGGTCGACTTGTTGAATGGCAATGTGAACGTGAACGTCGAGCCCTTGCCAGGAGCGCTATCGACACCGATTTTCCCGCCATGCAGCTCCACGAATCTGCGGGTGAGCGCCAAGCCCAATCCCGTGCCCTCGCGCTTGCCGGTCGAGCCGCGGCCGACCTGGCGGAACTCCTCGAACAGCGCCGCCTGGTCCTTCATCGCGATGCCCACCCCCGTGTCCTTGACCGATACCTTGAGCGAGCCCCCGTTACTACGGGCATCCACCTCCACGCGGCCGCCATCGGGCGTGAACTTCACCGCGTTCGACAGAAGATTCAGCACGATCTGCTTGAATTTTCGCTCGTCGGCTCGAATATCTCCCAGTTTCGGATCCATCTGGAGCTTCATCTCGATACCGTGGGTCTGCGCGCGCTCGCGCACGAGCGTCATCGCATTCTTCAGCGCCATGGGGAGGCTGAACTCCGACAGCTCGAGCTCCATGCGCCCCGCCTCGATCTTGGAAAGGTCCAGGATGTCGTTGATGAGCGAGAGCAGGTGCCTGCCGGAGGAGTGGATGTCCCTCAAGTAGTCTTCCTGCTTGGGATTCAGATCGCCGAACAACTTCTCGACCAGAGCCTCGGAAAATCCGATCACCGCGTTGAGCGGCGTGCGCAGCTCGTGCGACATGTTCGCGAGAAACTCCGACTTGTGCTTGTTGGCGGCTTCCAGTTGACGACCCTTTTCCTGGATTTCGTTGAACAGCCGGACGTTCTCGATCGCGATCACTGCCTGGTCGGCGAAGGTCTTGAGGAGCGCCACCTGCTTGTCGCTGAACACCCCCGGCGTTGCGCGCGAAATGGCAATCGTGCCGATCGCTACGCCTTCTCGCAGCATGGGAGCGACCATGATGGCGCGCCAGCCCCTTTCTTCGGCTCTCTGCCTGACGATCGGGTTGACCCAATCCTCCATGGCGCGACTGTCCGGGATCTGCACGATTTCCCGGCGCCGCAAGACCCGCGAGGGAGGGAAACTCTCGTCGTCAAGCGGCATGGCGAATCCGCTGACATTCTCAAGTATCGGCAGGTTGCCCGCCACCGCTACACTGTGATCTCCTTTCACGAGCCGGACCGTGACGTCCATGCCGCCGAAGAGGTGAATGCCGTTTTTCACGATGGCATTGAACACCGGTTGCACGTCGGTCGGCGAGCCGCTGATCACGCGCAGGATCTCGCTGATCACGGTCTGCTGCTCGAGCGCCTCCTTCGTCTCGTTGAACAGCCGCACGTTCTCGATCGCGATCACGGCCTGGTCGGCGAAGGTTCTTAGCAGTACGATCTGCTTCTCGGTGAACGGGCGCACGACCTTGCGGCGCATGAGGATAGCGCCGAAGGCCTTGTTCTCGCGCAGCAGCGGCACCGCGAGCATGGTCCGGTTGCCGAATTCCCGCTGTGGCTCCCGCGCGTCCGGGAACTCGTCGAACGCGGCAACGATGTCTTCGATGTGCACTACCGATCGGTCAAGGATCGCGCGGCCCACCACGAAACCCCTGTGGAGCGGCCGGCGCGGAATGGCTCCTTTCGACTGGCCAAAGCCGGTCACGTAGTTGACCGCGTCGCCGTCCACTAGGAACAGGCGCGCGTCGGGTGCGTCGCACAACTGCGCGGCGCGGTGCGTAACTGCGTCGAGAACGGGCATCACGTCTGTGGGCGACGCGCTGATCACGCGGAGGATTTCCGCGGTTGCCGTCTGCCGCTCCAGCGACTCCGTGACCTCGGCGTTCCGGGCTTGGAGTTCCTTGAACAGCCGCACGTTCTCGATCGCGATCACCGCCTGATTAGCGAAAGTGCTCACGAGATCGATCTGCTTTTGCGTAAATGGCCGCACTTCCGGGCGATAGATGGTGATCCCTCCGACCACGCGCCCCTCTTTGAGCATGGGCACCGCGAGGTAGGTCCGTGCTCCGCCTAGCTCGACAAACGCGACCGTGTACGGTTTGCGGTCGCGGTACGCGGGCGATTCCCTGTTATCCGGGATTTGAATCGGCCGCCGCTCGGCTATCATCCGTGTAAGAACACCGCCGGAAGAGCCGGGCTTGAACGGTTCCCGGTCGGCAAGCCACTTGGCAAACTCAGCGTTGGCGCCGCGTTGCGCGACGGGGTGGAACGTTTCCCCGTCATACAACCCCAGCAGGCCGAGATGGGCGTTGCACAGCCGCGTCGCGTTCTCCAAAATGGTATCGAATACCGGTTGTATTTCGGTGGGAGAGCTGCTGATCACGCGCAGGATTTCCGCGGTCGCCGTTTGCTGCTCCAATGCCTCCGTGATCTCGGTATTACGCGCCTGGAGCTCCTTGAACAGGCGCACGTTCTCGATCGCGATCACCGCCTGGTCGGCGAAGGTCTTGAGCAACGCGACCTGCTTATCCGTGAACGGGCCGGGCGTTGCGCGATTCACGGAAATCCAACCGATCGCATGATGCTCCCGCAGCATGGGCGCGGCCAGCGCAGCGCGCCAGCCCCGTTGTTCGGCTGTTTGCCTGACGCGTTCGCCAACCCACTCCTCTGTCGCACGGATGTCAGGGACCTGCACGACCTCCCGGTGTAACATAGCGCGCACGCCAGGCATGCGTTCATCGTTGACCGGGTAAGAATCGCTACCCGGGTCATCAACCGACGATGTGCTTGCGACCCTTGCGGCGCTTTGCCCCTTCACGACCCGAAGCGTCACATTCATGCCGCGGAAGAGATGAACGCCACTTTTCACAATCGCGTCGAACACCGGCTGCACATCGGTCGGCGAACTGCCAATCACGCGCAAGATCTCGCCGATCACGGTTTGCTGCTCGAGCGCTTCCTTCGTCTCGTTGAACAGCCGCACGTTCTCGATCGCGATGACCGCCTGGTCGGCGAAGGTCTTCAGCAGCGCAAGCTCCTTATCGGTAAACAATCCAGGTGTCGCACGCGACACGCTGATTACACCGATAGCCTTGTTCTCACGCAGCATCGGTGCGCTCACCAGCGCGCGAGCGCCCCTTTGTCTGCGGCGTCGCATGGTCTTCTCGCTGACTCCTTCGATCGCCAGAAAATCCGGAACTTGCACCACCTCACGGCGCAGGATGGCCTGCGACGAAGTGCTTTCTTCATCTCCAAGCAAAATATCCGGACCACGTATCGGCATCGTGCAGGCCACCATCTCGCTATGGTCTCCCCTGACGAGCCTGAGCGATACGTCCAGGCCGCGGAACAGGCGGACGCCGCTATTTACGATCGCGTCGAATACTGGTTGGGTGTCCGTCGGGGAACTGCTGATTACTTTCAGGATTTCCGCCGTCGCTGTTTGCTGTTCCAGAGACTCAGTAATTTCGGCGTTGCGCGCCTGAAGCTCCTTGAACAGCCGAACGTTCTCGATCGCGATCACCGCCTGATCGGCGAACGTCTCGAGCAGCCTGATCTGCTTGTCCGAAAAGGGGCGCACTTCAGCTGCCCGACGAACTACGATAGTCCCGATCGCCATACCCTCGCGCAGCATCGGCACGGCCAGCAGCGTTCGGTACGGGACATCTTGAAACAGTGCCGATGCGCCATCCGGATATTGGTCGATCACATTAGGTTCGAGGATGTCATGAATGTGGATCGTTCGGCATTCCAGGACAGCGCGCCCTGCCACTGAACCAATCGAGACTTGAATTCTCTGTCTTATAGCGGGCACGGGGCCGAAATGAGCCGCCAGGCACAATTCTTCGCCTTCAACGCGGCGGACGATGACGTCGGTGGCGCCACATAGACGTGCCGCGCTTTCCGCCACCGCATCAAGCACTGGCTGAATGTCGGTCGGAGAGCTGGATATGACGCGTAGAATTTCGGACGCAGCCGTCTGCTGTTCGAGCGCCTCTTTCGTCTCATTGAACAGCCGCACGTTCTCGATCGCGATTACCGCCTGAGCGGCAAACGTTTCGAGGAGCTTGATCTGCTTGTCGGAAAATGGACGCACCTCGCAGCGGCGCATTGCGATTGCGCCAATCACGGCGTTCTCGCGAAGCAGGGGCACGATCAAGATCGTTCGAACTCCCCACATTCCCCGCCCCGCGAACATCGAGTCGGGGTACTTCTCCTGCTCGTGCTGCTCGGAAATATCCGATATATGAAGGGTTCGGCGCTCCCGTACGAGGGTTCCAAAGAGCGTGCGCAGCGCCACCGAGCGCACTCCGCCATCTGGCTGAACCGGAATCGAGCCGATGTGTGCCACGATCCTTGTCGTGTCGCCATCAATCCGGCGAATGATCACGTCGTCGGCGCCGCAAAGTCGCGCTGCGCTCTCGGCGACCGCGTCGAGAACCGGCTGGATATCCGTCGGCGAGCCGCTGATGACGCGGAGAATCTCGGCGGTCGCGGTCTGCTGTTCAAGCGCTTCCTTCGTCTCGTTGAAGAGGCGCACGTTCTCGATCGCAATGACGGCTTGGGCGGCGAAGGTTTCGAGGAGCTTGATCTGCTTGTCGGAAAACGGGCGCACCTCTAGCCGGCGAATTCCGATGGTGCCGATGGCAGTGTCCTCGCGCAACAGAGGCACCATGAGCATGGTCCGGTATTCAACACCCTGATGCTGCAAGAACATGGCCTCCGGGTACTCCTCACGCACGTGAGGCTCCAGGACATCGGGGATATGCATCGTGCGGCGCTCACGAACGACGCGCGCGGCGATCGATTTGCGAGAGGCCGAAGGAGCAATGTTTTCCGCCGAAACCGGCACGGGGCCGACGTGGGCCACGAGACGCAAAGCGTCGCCGTCTACGCGGCGGATGAGGACGTCGTTAGCTTCGCACAGGCGTGCGGCGCTTTCCGCCACCGCATCCAGTACCGGTTGTATTTCGGTCGGCGAGCTCGAGATGACCTTCAGGATCTCCCCCGTTGCGGTCTGCTGTTCGAGCGCCTCCTTAGTCTCGTTGAACAGGCGAACGTTCTCGATGGCGATCACGGCCTGCTGGGCAAAGGTTTCAAGGAGCTTGATCTGCTTGTCGGAGAACGGACGGACCTCCGGACGACGAATCATGATCGTACCGATCGCAGTGTCCTCGCGCAGCAAAGGCACGGCCAACAGCGTCCGGAACGGCGCATCCGGATACAGGAAGGTCCGATCCGGGTAATCCTCAATCACGCGGGGCTCGAGCACGTCGTGAATGTGGATTGTCCGTCGTTCGAGTATTGCGCGGGCTGAGGCGGCTCCGCGGGATATTGGAACTGTCGGCCTTTGAAGCGGCACCGAGCCCCGGTGCGCCACTGCCTTGAGTACATCGCCGTCCACACGACGAATGACCACATCGTTCGCATCACACAGCCGTGCAGCGCTTTCCGCCACGGCTTCTAGAACCGGCTGAATGTCGGTCGGCGAACTGCTGATGACTTTCAAAATTTCGGCCGTTGCCGTCTGCCGTTCCAGTGCCTCCTTCGTCTCGTTGAAAAGCCGGACGTTCTCGATTGCGATCACCGCCTGCGCGGCGAAGGTTTCGAGAAGCTTGATTTGCTTGTCGGTGAACGGACGCACCTCCGGGCGACGCAGGGTGATGCCCCCGATGGCCGTGCCCTCGCGCAGCAGGGGGGTGACTACCATGGAACGGTGCAAAAGCGCGAACGATGGAATGTCCGGGTAATCCCCTCGCGCGTGCTCGTCGGCCACGTCATGGACGTGGATCGTCCGCTGTTCGAGGTTGGCGCGTCCGCCGATGGTTCCACGGGCGATGGCGACGGTTTCTTCGATCACCGGCATTGACCCGAAGTGGGCTATTGCGCGCAACACGTCGCCGTCCACGCGGCGGATGATGGCATCGCTGGCGCCGCAGAACCGCGCGGCGCTCTCGGCTACTGCATCCAACACCGGCTGGATGTCCGTCGGCGAGCTGCTGATGACCTTCAGTATCTCCGCCGTCGCCGTTTGCTGCTCGAGCGCTTCCTTGGTCTCGTTGAACAGCCGCACGTTCTCGATCGCAATCGCCGCTTGCGCGGCGAAAGTCTCGAGGAGCTTGATCTGCTTGTCGGTGAACGGGCGGACCTCCGTACGGCGTATAACAATGACACCGACGGCCACATCCTCGCGTAGCAAGGGCACCGCGAGGAAGGTCCGGTCCCCGGCACCGCGCTGCAACGGCACGCCTTCCGGATACTCCCCGCGCGCGTGAGCTTCGAAGACGTCGTGGATGTGAATCGTCCGGCGCTCAAGGACGGCACAGCCGGGGACTGTTCCGCGAGTGACTTTGACGACATCCGCGACCACCGGGATTGAGCCGATGTGCGCCACGAGACGCAATACGTCACCGTCCGCGCGTCGGATGACGACATCGTTGGCGGCGCAAAGACGCGCGGCGTTTTCGGCTACCGCGTCAAGAACGGGCTGAATGTCAGTCGGTGAACCGCTGATCACGCGCAATATTTCGGCAGTCGCGGTCTGCTGCTCCAGCGCCTCCGTGAGCTCGGCATTGCGCGCCGTGAGTTCGGAGGACAGCTGCAGGTTTTCGATGGCGGCGGCGGCCTGGTCGGCGAAGGCCTTGACCAGCTCGATGTGATTCGGATTGAACGGGCGCACCTCACTGCGCCGCAGGAGGATCACTCCGAGGGCTTTGTCCCCCCGTACCAAGGGAACCGCGAGGGCCGTGCGATTCCCAGAGCGTCGCTGGTATTCATGCGCCTCTGGAAATTCCTTTTCCGCAGTGGCGACGTCCTCTAAATGTATGACCGCCCGATCGATGACTGCACGGCCCGTGGTCAGGCCTCTCGTTAACGGGCGTATCGGGTCATCAATAAAAAATGGGACTTCACCGAATCCCGCGACGTATCGCAGGGTATCGCCCTCGACAACAAAGATTCGCGCGTCCTGTGATTCGCACAACCGCGCCGCGCGGTCCGCGATCGCTTCGAGGATCGGCGCCAGGTCGGCGGAATACTCGTTCGTCACGCTTGGGTCCTCCACGTCGTGGGGCAGCCGTGACTCGGGGGGACTCATGCTACGCGCCGTCCCGAGGGGGGGTCAACGCGGAGTCGGCAGGCTGCCCCCCTCACCCCAACCCTCTCCCCCAACTGGGGAGAGGGGACTTTTCTGAACCGCTCCCTCACTTGGGGAAGGGGGATTGTTGAGCCTAGTACTTCGGGCTGGGCTTTGCGAACCCGATGTCGCCCAACCGACCGGCCTGCCTGCACACCCACAAGATTGCGTCGACGAAAACTTCCGCGACACGCGCCGCGTGAAGGGCGGCATTGCGCTGATGCTCGGACATCTGGATCGAGCCGATCTGTTGCACGATGCTGGAACCCGACTTCCTGTCTTGTTTCGCGTTCATGGTTGCCTCCGTATCCTCTTCCGTTTGCGCCGGGTGGTCCGCGGCGGCGCCTGCGCGGTAGAAGCTCGTTTCGATTTCCTGCGCTGCTTCTGGTCTGGCGAGCTTCTGTTCTTGCCGCCTACTAATGCACCCTCCGTGCCAGCTCCGAGTGCTCCAGCATATTTCTTTGAAACACTAAGACAATCAGCTAGTTAGAGACCAGGCGCCAAGCATGGCCGCATCGCTGGTCTGATCTTGAGCCATCGCATATGAAGGCGCCGTCAAATCCAGCGGATCGAGCCGCCAAATTTGACGGGCCGATTTGCTGCTACGCTAAGCGGCGCAGCCCGGCAGTTCGCGGTTCTTTCCATTCACCAGTCACGAGTCACCATGTTTGATATGTCCCTCGTTCAGCGCGGCGCCCGCCTGCGCCGCAGCCCGTTCTTCGAAGCCACCCAGCGCCTCGGCGCGAAGGGCTACACCGTCTACAACCATATGCTGTTCCCGACCTGCTTTGCCGACTTCGAGGAGGAGTACTGGCACCTCCTGAACCACGTCACGCTGTGGGACGTTTCCGTCGAGCGGCAGGTCGAGATCACGGGCCCGGATGCCTTCGCCTTCACCAATATGCTGACGCCGCGCGACCTCTCGAAATGCGCCGTCGGCCAGGGCAAGTACGTGGTCATCACCGCGGAGGACGGCGGGATCATCAACGACCCGGTGCTGTTGCGGCTGGGGGAGAACCACTTCTGGCTTGCGCTCGCGGACAGCGACGTCCTGCTGTGGGCGCGCGGCGTGGCGCTCAAATCCGGGCTGCGCGTCACCATCACCGATCCCGACGTCTCGCCCCTCC
>Ga0137432_1000945_pt1 | contig 10692 bp, 15 predicted proteins | sample EasRivERMZT820_2_FD_102337 | JGI IMG/M metagenome (GOLD analysis project Ga0137432, IMG submission 102337) | Soil microbial communities from meander-bound floodplain in the East River, Colorado, USA - East River MetaG ERMZT820_2 | ecosystem: Environmental > Terrestrial > Soil > Floodplain ...
TCGAAATATAAGGGCGTACCGTTGATCAAAGCGATAAGCGACTACAAGAAAGCTAATACGTCCATCACAAAATTCATCGCCGGGATTCGCAAATCCATTCAGTACAACGGCACCGAGAGAACTCATCCTAGTGCCCGTTTGTTCAATACGTATACTGGTCGGTTCGGCTACACTAGCACCACATTAAAGAAGCTGCAAACCGGTATCCCCATACACCAATTTCCCCGCTCTGCGGAAGCACGTAGATGCGTCGTCGCTCCTGATGGATTTCTGCTTGCTGAGTACGATTTCCAAACTCAGGAATCCCGCCTACTTTGCGATTATTCCGGCGATGAAACTTTATTTGAAATCTTTTCGAACGGCCTAGATTTTCACACGTACATGGCCGCTCGTATTGCCGATCTCGACTACGATGAAATGTTCGGCCGCGTCCAAGAAAAAGATCCCGAGGCGAAGAATTTCCGTCAGTTGGCAAAGGTCGTGAATCTCAGCTGCGCATACCGGACTGGATGGAAGAAGTTGATCGATGTGGCCCGGACGCAGTTCGATGTCGTGATCGATGACGCCCTAGCTAAGAGGCTCCACGGTCTTTTCAGGACGACATACAAAAGAGTACCTGAGTATTGGAAGTCAGGCATTCAACATGCAAAAGAGCAGGGGTATGCGGAAACCCGGGGTGGACGGAGAGTGTATATAGATGATTGGTCCCGAGCGAACGAGTGGTCGGCCGAGAGTACCGCGATCAACTTCCCGATTCAAGGCACCGGGGCCGACATGAAGTGCCTAGCGATATCACAAATTGATCAACCGCTGTTTGACGGCGGGGGCAAGTATCTTCTAGACTTGCACGACGCCCTTTTTACATTGGTCCCGGATACGTCTGAGGGACATGATCTAGCAATACAGAACAAAGCCATCCTATCCGATCTCCCCTATCAGGAATATTTTGGTTGGGATCCCCGTGTCTCTCTGCCTGTCGATTTGAAGATCGGCAAGAGTTGGGGATCGCTTGAGGAAGTGAAATGATAGTTCATATCTGTGAGGACGAATGGTATCCAGTTTACTCAACAGAAACGTGGGATGAGCACGTTGAGGATTTCAACTGGTTAAGCCGCGATGAGTGGGAAGCTGAGTACACAGCACGTGAAATACCTGATGATCTCGAAGCAAGGATCGCCACCTTCTTCAAACGATTCGGCGAACTGCAAACATGGTTGAAGGAATACGAAAACAAACCCGAACACCATAGGAAGTTTCCGTTATGACAGTCGCAAAAGCATTAGACCTTATAACGTCTAACGGCGTCAAATACACGAAGAACAACTTTCAGAGCGTCACGTCTTGGCACTTTGATTATCAAGGGGAAGCGTATCGGCTTTGTGAGTGGGAAGGCATCGGCGTATATGTTGAAACACTCTCACTGCCGAGAAAAAGGTTAGATCACATTTTACTAAACGAGGGACACCCACATGCACCAACCTTCCTGCGAGGAACTTAGAGCGAAAGACGCGATCACGGATTTGTACAACGATGACGGGCCGTGCATCAGAGAGAAGCGTGAAGCCTTGGAACGCCTGAGGGATCACATTTTAGACTGCCTTAGCGAACTCGACTAACGGATTTGGGAAGCCGCGAGTTCAAAAGCTGAAAACAATATGTTTAAGAAAATTTGGGGTCGTGCCCGGGATTGGCTTAATTCTGCCCGAGAGAATTCCCCCGCACTAGACCATTTCAAACCGAAGGCTCATCCGTGGGAACAGCTTGAGAAGGAAGAAGCGTTCAAGTACACGATCACGAACCGACATCGTTGGTGTACGCTCGGCCTCAACCGCAAAGAACGCCGGTCCCTGATAGCAAAGCTGCGTCGATCCCAACCTGCAAAGGTACAGGGTAATGGACGAGCACCCCGACCCGAACCCTTCGATCGCGAGTTCAACGAGTGGCTGCTCAAACACACGCCGCGGAACTGGCCGATGGAGTATCGCTTTACCCTCGGGATGCCTAGGTCGGAGCGTAAGAAACTCGTCAATCCAGACGAGAATTTCATGTCAAATAATCCAGTTTACGGGAGAGTTTTATGAGTAAGCTAAGTGGCAACGATTGGGTGTGGGTAGCGTACTTAGGCCTCGTCGCGATCGCGATTATTTGCGGAACCCTCACACTAATCTTCGGAGCAAAATGAAACCCTTCCCCGCACTATCACCGTCATCGATCGCGGACTTCGAAGGATGTCCGAAGCGTTGGCATGAGGTAAAGATCCTCAAGAAATACCCGTTCGTCCAAACCGAGTCACTGACCTATGGGAATGACGTTCACGAAAAACTTGAGCACTACACCAAGTTCCAAACGCCTTTGCCTGAGCACCTTGAATACGTAGCACCTGTGATAGATGCACTGAGGGAAGGCGGGTATGTTCTGGTCGCCGAGTTGGAGTTAGGGATCACGAAGGATTGGGACCCGTGCGGATTTTGGGACAAGAATTGTTTCCTTCGCGGCAAGGTCGATCTCGTCGCCGTCAACCAGAAACAGGCGATCCTCATCGACTGGAAAACCGGCAAGCGAAAACCGGATCCGTTTCAGCTGCAAATCTACGGAGCGATCCTTTATCAGTTACTAAGTTTAGAACGTGTTGACGCCGGGTTTGCTTGGTTGAAAACACAAGAGTCCGACGCATACAGCATCACGGCCGAGAACTTCCCGGAGATCGTGACAGATATCATGCAGCGGACGGACAAGATGAGACAAATGTATGAGCAACAAGATTTCCCTGCAAGAACGTCGCCTCTCTGTTGTTGGTGTCCTGCCCTTAACGACTGCAAAGAAGCGATTTACTACAAAGAAAACATCGGACGTCGGCGAAAGTGATGTCAAGAAGGCCGTCAAAGAGATCGTTTTCTGGCAAGCTCCGAACGCTCATCTTTTCTGGCCTGTACAAAGCGGTTACGGTGCTCCGGACCTTGATTGCATTGCTTCGATCAACGGGTTTTCTCTGAGGATCGAGACAAAGGTTGCAGGGAAATATCCGACCGCTCGACAGAGACTTACAACAAGTAACCTGACTCATTCCGGAGTACCGGTTCTCTGGATCGATCAAAACAATCTCGATGATCTCGCGGTCGTTGTCGATCTGCTGCTCGTCGGGAAACAAGGGGAAGCATTCGAAGTCGCAGATGAATCGAGAAGGGAGTTTCTAAATGGCAAGCAAACGCAGGCTGAGACGAAAGGGGTGCGAGGGTAAGAGACGACACGCGACGTTGCAGGATGCCAAGTACGCCGTGATCTGCACCGTCAAAGCACGCGGACTGATGAACTATATGAGAGCGTACAAATGCCCGTTCGGAAACCATTACCACATCGGGCATCCGAGTGAGAAACAGTTAGCAGCGGCAAGAGCATGACCTTAAACGACTACAAATTCCCCGGCGTTCCGAAGCCGTTCGAGCACCAGATCGAAACCACGAAATTCATCGTGGAGAACGAGCGATGCTTTGTGCTCAACGACATCGGAACCGGGAAAACGTGGAGTGCGGTTTGGGCGATCGACTATCTGATGCAGACGGGAAAGATACGAAATGTCCTGATCATCGCCCCGGTATCGACCCTAGAGATTGTGTGGGCAAGGACGTTTTTTCACCTGAACAACCACGACATAATGACGACCGTGCTGACCGGTACAGCTGCTAAAAAGAACGCTCAGTTCGGAATGCAGCAGTTCGTTAGTAAATACAAAGTCTCGATCGTCAACCCTGAGTCCCTGCACATCATCGCGGACAATCCTTATCTTTCCGAGTACGACATGATTCTGGTTGATGAGTCCGCGGGGTTTCGAAACGCTACGCGAAACAAATGCAAGACCCTCGCGAAGATTTGCCAGAAAATTCCTAGAGTCGTCATGCAAACGGGATCTCCGACACCGGAGGCCCCGACCGATATTTGGGCTACTGCACGCATCATCGCTCCAAAACGTGTACCGAGATTCTTCGGACAATTTAGGGACATAACGATGCGGAAAACCTCTCAGTTCAAGTGGACAGCATTGCCGGAAGCAGCGGAGATAATCGCGAACGCTCTAAAAGGCTTTGTGATCCGATATGAGCGAGATGAGTGTATCGACCTGCCGGAAAGCCTGCATCACACATTGGAACTTGAACCTACCAGACAGCAGACGAAGATGATCCGCGAAATGCGTAAGTTCGCCGTCAGTGAGTACGAAGATAACACCGTGTCTGCACCCAACGAAGCAGTAGTGATCTCGAAGATATTACAGATCGCTTCCGGTGCTGTTAAGTTCGCTGACGGCGATGATTCGGGGGTGATCGATGTTGACTGCAAATCTAAGTTCGACGCCCTGCAAGATATCCTCACCGCATCGACGCAGCCGGTCATCGTGTTCGCCCCGTTCAAAGCAGCGATACGCAAGATAGCCGACTTTTTTTCGGGGAAAATACCATACAGTGTAGTATCCGGCGATACGCCTGCATCGGAGCGAATGCAGGTATTTGACTCTCTGCAATCCGGGATGATTCGCCTGTTAATAGCCCACCCCGAAGCAATGTCCCACGGTATCAGCTTAACGCACTCCAACGTAATCGTTTGGTGGACGCCGGTGTATAGCCACGAAACCTACGAACAAGCCAACGGTCGGATCACGCGGCCGGGGCAGATACGAAACCAGTACGTCATTCACTTAACCTGCTCCGCACTAGAGCAAAAAGTGATCTCGAAGTTAGAAGGTAAATCTCAGCTGCAAGGAACCCTCTTGGAGTATTTACAACGTCAGTCCATATGAAACGGTTTTGGGACAAAGTTAAGAAATCGGTCGGCTGTTGGCTTTGGACAGGCAGTGCGTCGAATGGTTACGGACGCTTTTGGGCGAACGGGAAAACGCAGTACGCCCATAGGTTCGCTTATCAGTCGGTAGTCGGCCCGATACCTGCGGAGAAAGTTCTAGACCATCTGTGTCGCACGCCGTTATGCGTCAACCCTGCTCATTTAGAGGTTGTAACACGTCGCGAGAACACTTTCAGGGGCGTTACCGAAGCTACTAAGAACGCGAAGAAAACGCACTGCCCTAACGGTCACGAATATACCGTCGAGAATACCTATGTTTATAGCGGGGATAAGAAGCGTCGATGCCGCGAGTGCCGACGACTGAGGAACCAATGAGAAACGAACGCGAGGACTTTGAACAGCCAGAGGAAGAACGGCATCCGTACACAGGCTCGACGCAGCTTGCGATCATCCGTGAGTTGGAGTTCAACATGAACGCGGACCCGTACAAACTCTCGGAGTATTTCGGCGTGCCGTACAAGCAAGTCCTCGCGATCCGTTACTACCTACGCAATCTAAAAGCCGCAAGAAAGAGGAACAAGTAAAAATGGAAATAAGTAAAGAACTGATCGAAGCGGTCGAAACCTGTAAGGACTTCGGTTCGCTTGTCCAAACATACGTAATGCTCCGCGACGAGAAAGAGCAGGCGAAGCGTGAGTTCACCGAAAAGACGGCACCGATGGACAGCCTTCTGAAAACCCTCGACTCGAAGCTGCTTTTGATGCTCGATGAGTCGGGGCAAGAGTCCGCAAAGACCGCATCCGGGACCGTGTATAAGACGACCAAGACATCGGCAAAGGTCGCGGATTGGAACGTGTTGATCGCATACGTCAAAAAGCACGACGCTTACGACCTGCTTACAAAGAACGTATCGAAGGACGCGGTAAATGCCCGGGTCAAAGAGTCCGGAGAGATCGTCCCCGGCGTCGATCTGGTGAAGTTCGTAGATGTGGGGGTAAGACGTGCCTGATTATTGGAGTTACCGAAAAAGTTACCGACAGAAGATACCGGATCCGACACCGGAGAAGATCGAGGAATTTGCGTCTTACGGCCTGTCGCGAAAGCTAATGGCCGTGAGGTTAGGAATGACGGTGAAGATGCTGAACGACAGAATATTCAAAAACTCCGCACTTCAAGAAGCGGAACTGAGAGGAAAACTAAAAAGATATGAGTGAACAATCATTGGAAAAGATCGACCCCGCTGCTCTTGCAGCACTAATGACACCTGAGGAAATCGCAGACTTCAACGCGAATTTTTCGGCCGGCGTAGCAGCAGATTTCCTACCTCAACTCTCGATCCGCGGCGGCAAGTGGCGTCTCAAGATCGGCGGTGAGGAAGAAGTGATCCCCGGGCAGACATTGAACGTGCTGTTCGTCGGATCTCGGCCCTGCACATCGAAGTCGTTCTACCTTGGCGGGTACGATCCCAAAGCCGAGCAGAAAGGACCGGATTGCAGTTCGACGGACGGGAATTATCCTGACGCCAATATCGAGAACCCGCAAGCACCTAACTGCCAGATATGCGAGAACAACGCATGGGGATCTCGCGGTGGGGGATCGAAGGGTAAAGCGTGCTCGGACTACAAACAGATCGTAGTGACCCTCGCAGATGTGGCTCCCGAAACTGCCTTCGGACTTCGCATACCGCCGACATCGTTCAAGCCGTTCCGCTCGTACATCGAGAAATTGAAGATGGCGGGAGCACCGGCAAACGCTGCGATAACGAAGCTGACGCTTGGGGATGAAGAATATCCGACGCTCTCGTTCGACTTCGCGGGTCTGGTCGATCGCGGGACGTTCGACAAGCTGAAAGCGGTCGCTAACTCGGCCGAGGTTCAACAGGTCATCCACATTCAACCGCGTGCGTTAAAGGCCGCTGAACCTGAGAAGGCAACAGCACAGCAGCCGGTCGTAGTGGAAACGCAGGTGGTCGTCGCCCCGGAGAATACACCTGAACCAGAGAAACCCGAAGTAAACAACGCCCTAGCCGACCTCTTGGCTAAGAACAAGACGACCGCGAAGAAGCGTAGCAAGAAAACGGTCGAGGAAGTGGTTGAGGTAGAGAGCACCGCGGGTCCTGTGGTCGAAGCGGCTCAAGCGATCGTGGACTCTCCGAAAGAAGCAGTCGCAGCCGCACCCATCACCGACATGACCGCGTTGATGGCGAAACTCAAGTCGATCAAATAACAAGTGCCGAAGCTGATCTCTCGCAGGGACGCTCGGAGTCGTGGTCTGAAAAGGTACTTCACCGGAGTCCCTTGTAAGCACAAACACCGCTCCGAGCGAAATGTAAGTACGGGTCAGTGCCTAATGTGCTGTCGCCGTAAGGACACCCTGCGTCGAGCGAGGACGGACCCCGCGTTCGCATCAATGAAGAACCGCGAGAAGCACTTAAAACACAAGTACGGCATCACGTTCGAGGATTACATGCAGATGGTCGAGAAGCAGGACGGCCGGTGTTCGTGTTGCAGCACCCCGGACACTAACCTTCTGGTGGATCACAACCACGATACGGACAAGGTTCGGGGGCTGCTCTGCATCATGTGCAACTCAATGCTCGGTTACGCGATCGACAACCCGAAACGCCTGCAACTCGGTATCGACTATTTGGAGAGGAATTGATTCACGAAGTAGAAAACGGATTCATTATGCAGGGTGATGCCTTGTCGATGCTTAAACAGCTACCCGACGAGACAGTGCAGTGCTGTATAACCAGTCCGCCTTACTTCAATTTGCGGGACTACGGCGTGGACGGTCAGATCGGTTGGCAGACAAGTTTAGCTGAGTATCTCGACAACCTGATTTCTGTATTTGCCGAGGTCAAAAGAGTTTTGAAAAAAGACGGAACCTGCTTTGTAAATCTCGGGGATAGCTACAACGGAAGTGGTAAAGGTGTGCAAGGTGTATCGTCTCAGATCGCAGGTGTATATGTATCTAACGCACAACATACGGACGTACTTACAAAAGAAGCGATCGTTCCTAAGAAATCACTGTTGAATGTACCTTCTCGCTTCGCGATCCGTATGACAGACGAACTTGGATGGGTACAGAGAAACGAGATCATTTGGCATAAAACAGCGTGTATCCCATTCTCGGGGAAGGATCGTTTCACAGTAGATTTCGAGCCTATTTACTTCTTCTCTAAGAGTCAGAAATACAGTTTTAACCAGATTCTTGAGCCTACCAAAACGTTTGATAAGAACCTACGAGATCGCGACAAAGGTAAGTGCAATAACACGCCCGGACGCAGCCGCATGTCAGGTCTAAATCGAAACGACTACGAGAAGAAGAACAAGAGAACCACTTGGTCTGTAGCATTCGAACCTCAAAAAGAAAAGCACTTCGCTTCCTACCCGACAAAGCTGATCGAACCGATGCTGTTAGCGGGATCTAGTGAAGGTGACATTGTGCTCGATCCTTTCAGCGGCACAGGCACAACAGGACTCGTCGCACTCCGTCACGGTCGCAAATACATCGGCCTAGAACTCAACCCCGAATACATCGAGATCGCCAAACGAAAGATCAAATGAACCAACTTCTCGAAACAATTTGGGGCGATACCGAAGGTGTACGGTGCGTCGTGTTCGGAAAGATGCGGCACACGTTCTTCGGCGATAACAACGTAACGATTCCCGAGGGAAAAGACGTGTGGTTTGCACCATCGTTATTCAGCACCGACGAACGTAAAGCAGAAAACGTCATTTCATCCCGGGCGTTCTACCTCGACATCGACTGCAAGGAAGGAAAGTATGAAAACATTAACGACGCGATCAACGCACTCAAAGGCTTTGTCGATCAGCTTAATCTCCCTACTCCGAGTGCTGTTCTTAGTGGCAATGGTCTGCATGTTTATTGGATTCTTGATCGGCCTGTCGTTCCGCAGCAGTGGCACCGCGTCGCCAAAGCACTCCATGCGGCCTGCGTCGAACTTGGACTCGAAGCGGACCACGCCGTAACAAAAGACATCGCTCGAATACTTCGCGTCCCGGGAACGAAGAATTACAAGGATCCGAAGAACCCGAAGCCGGTCGAACTTCTGTCCGACATAACAACGTGTACCTATGAAGAACTCGAAACCGCACTCGACCGATACATCTTCCAAGCAGAACTCGCTGAGGACGCCAGAGCGACAAATAAAACTTACGACATCGAGTATGAGGATCGACCGAAGGATGCGAATAGGATCGCGGATCAGTGCGGCCAGTTAAGACGGTTCCGAGATACGAAGGGTAATCTTCTCCAACCCGACTGGTACAACGGCATCGGCATACTCACTAAATGTGTCGAGGGGCGGAAGATCGCTCACGAATGGTCGAGCGGGTACGCGAAGTATTCCGAAAGAGAAACCGACGCCAAATATGATCAGCAGCTAGATTTCGGACCTACGACCTGTACTAAATTCGCTTCTGATAACCCCGAAGGATGCAAAGGCTGTCCCTTACAGGGAAAGATCAAATCGCCCATAGTCCTCGGGGACACCGTAACGCCGATCGAAGATAACACGGCCGAGATAATTAACACGGCCTTGGTAACGAAATCAGATTCGTCACCAGAAAAACTCCCGCCCCCGCTAGTCCCGAAGCCTTACGAAACCGGGCGAGAGGGTGTGTATATCCTTGTCAAGACGGACGAGGAAATCATCGATCGTCAGCGGATCCTAAAGTTTCCGCTGTGGGTGTCGTGCCTAATGGTCGGCGAGGACATCAACGGGGCGGAAATGGAGTTAACGTGGTACACCGCTGAGGGTGTAAAACGATCCGCTGCGTTCGAACAAGCTATAACATCCTCGCCTCAAATGCTTGAAGCGACCTTGCGTTCCCGCGGCATCAACTTTTTTTGGGAGATAAATGCGGTTCGTAAATACATCAACGCCTGCGTGATGCACGTCGCGGAAACGCAGAAGGAAGAAATTGTTTACGCAAAATTCGGGTATACCCGTAACCGAGACGGATTTGTTCTCGGAGATCGCTTTATTGGACGGTCTGAGACGCTGCCTGCCCGAATATCTAGGTCGGTGGATGATGAACGACTGCGAAGGGTTGTCGGAGTCGGAGAAAGGGAAGGTTGGCGAGAAGCTAGTCGATTACTTGATCGACCGGAGTTCTGGCCTCATAGATTTGCCGTCCTCGCAAGTTTTGGAACGCCTTTGTTGGCGTTATTTGGAAACGCAGGAAGTGTACTGTCTCTCGCAGGTGTTACGGGCAGCGGTAAGACGACATCAGCGAATTTCGGAGTATCCGCTTTCGCTCACTACGAAGCCCTCACCGTCGAACCCAAATCAACGTTAAACGCTTTTTACATTCACTTGCGGGAAGCAGGAAATCTGCCTTTGGTGGTAAACGAGGCCCACCGCATTAACGGCGAGTACCTATCACTGATTATACATGCGGTAGCGAACGGCAAAGCTAGGGACGCGAGTACGAAGGAACGAAAGTTGATCCATTCAGGGGGATGGACCACGCTCGGGATTTTTACGTCCAATCTTCACTTAACAGAGTTTTCGTCGGGTATTCTCGATGAGGCAACTAAAGCCCGTGTTTTCGAACTGACCTTCACCGAAGCAAACAAGATCCCCACTGAAATAGGTAGTCAACTGGACGCGGCCATACAAGAGAACTACGGGGTCGTAGGTCGTTTGTATCTTGAGAGCGTCATGCGGAACTTTGATGACGTGAAAAAACTGTTACATGAGCGTCGTCGCGACATTGAGAAGAACCTCGACAGTGCCCACCGATATAAAACGTGGATGATTGCAGCTGCATCACTTGGGGGCGACATAGCGAAAAGTCTTGAACTGATCGATTTCGACACTGACGACGCTATATCCAACGCCGTTAATACACTCCACACTCACGCTGCAAA
>Ga0137432_1000946_pt1 | contig 10686 bp, 3 predicted proteins | sample EasRivERMZT820_2_FD_102337 | JGI IMG/M metagenome (GOLD analysis project Ga0137432, IMG submission 102337) | Soil microbial communities from meander-bound floodplain in the East River, Colorado, USA - East River MetaG ERMZT820_2 | ecosystem: Environmental > Terrestrial > Soil > Floodplain ...
CGATCGCGTTGGCCTTGGTGAGCGCCTCGGCGTCGGCCCCGGTGATGGTCCCGTCCCTCACCAGCGCATCCAGATCGTCCAAGGCCCTCCGTCCGGCCTTCACCGCGCGAACCTTCTGCTCGATGCGGTCGCGCTCGACGGCCGCCTCGAACGCGAGTTCCATTCGTCCCGTTGCGTCGGCCGGCTTGCGGTTGATGTAGATGCCGCGCGTCAGCCGTTCGCGCATCGCCGAAGGCGCGAGCAGCAGCTGCGCCACGTCGCGGGTGAGCGCGTCCGACGGCGGCCGGTGGTGCCGTCCCAACGGGAACGCGATCAGCCTGAGCAGCCACGCCACTGGCCGTGCCGGCAGGTTCTTCAGCACTTCGTCGAGCCGCGTCTGGATCGTGTACAGCGCGGAGCGGTAGTTCCATTCGACGAACGCCAGATCCTCTTTCGGCATCCCGTCGTCTTCGAACCGTTTGAGCACGCAGCTCATCAGATAGAGCTCGCTCAGCACGTCGCCCAGTCTCGCCGACAGGCTCTCGCGCCGCTTCATCTCGCCGCCGAGCGTCGCCATCACGAGATCGGCGACGGCGCCGAACGTGACCGCCGCACTATGCAGTCCGCGATACATCGGCGCGATCGCGCCGATGTTCGGCGTCGATGCAAATACGCCGAACGTGAGGTTGTGCCAGAACGCGCGCAGCACGTTCGATGTCGCGCTCCGGACATGGGCGAACAACGCTTTGTCGAAGGCTTTCACCGCCTCGTTCGGATCGGGCAGGTTCGCCGCCTCCATCTCCTTGAGCAGATGGGGATGGCAGCGGATCGCGCCCTGGCCGAAGATGATCAGCGACCGCGTCAGGATGTTGGCGCCTTCGACCGTGATCGCCACCGGCACGCTCATATAGACGCCGAAGAGATAGTTGCGCGGCCCGTCGCAGATCGCCCGCCCGCCGTGAATGTCGAGCGCATCGTTCAGCGCGGTCCGCATCCGTTCGGTCGCGTGATATTTCAGGATCGCCGACAGCACCGAGGGCTGCTCGCCCCTGTCGAGGGATGCCGCCGTCAGCCGCCGCGCGGCCTCGAGCCCGTAGGCGTAGCCGCCGATCCGCGCCAGCGGCGCTTCGATGCCCTCGAACCGGCCGATCGGGAGCCCGAACTGGCGGCGGATGCGCGCATAGGCGCCGGCGAAGCGGGCGCAGAACATCGCCGCACCCGTGCCGAGCGCTGGCAGCGAGATCGCGCGCCCCGCGGCAAGACAATCCATCAGCATCCGCCAGCCCTGGCCGACGCGCTCCTGGCCGCCGATGATGTAGTCCATCGGGATGAACACATCGCGGCCTTCCGTCGGACCGTTCTGGAACGCCTGCCCCGCGGGGAAATGGCGCCGGCCGATCTCCACGCCCGGCGTGTCGGTCGGAACCAGCGCCAGCGTGATGCCGACATGCTCGGTTTCCGACAGAAGATGGTCGGGGTCGTAGAGCCGGAAGGCGAGACCCAGGATCGTCGCCACCGGCGCGAGCGTGATGTAGCGCTTGTTCCAGGTGACCTTCATGCCGAGCACGCGGGCGCCCTTGTGGTCGCCGTAGCAGACGACCCCGTAGTCCGGGATCGAAGCCGCGTCCGATCCCGCTTCCGGCGCGGTCAGCGCGAAACAGGGGATCTCCTGGCCCTTGGCGAGACGCGGCAGATAGTAATTGCGCTGCTCGTCGGTGCCGTAGCGCATCAGAAGTTCCGCCGGGCCAAGAGAATTCGGCACCATGACGGTCACCGCCGCCGTCGGGCTGCGGCTCGCCACCTTCATCACCACATGGCTGTGCATCAGCGCCGAGAAGCCGAGCCCGCCATGCTCCCTGGGGATGATCATCCCCATGAAGCCGTTGTCGCGGATGAAGCGCCAGACCGCGTCGGGCAGGTCGCCCAGCCGGCGGATCTCCCAGTCGTCCAGCATGCCGCACAGCGTCTCGACCGGCCCGTCGAGAAAGGCCCGCTCGTCGTCCGTAAGTTCCGGCTTCGGGAAGCTCCTCAGCTTCGACCAGTCGGGCTTGCCCGAGAACAGGTCCGCGTCCCACCACACGGTGCCCGCGGCAATGGCGTCGCGCTCGGTCGCCGAAATCGGCGGCAGGACCTTGCGATACCAATTGAGGATCGGCTTGGAGAGATTGCGCTGCCGCCAGGTAAGGGATGCATTCATGAAACCGCCACGCCCACTGCAATGCAGGCAAATTCTAACCCATCGCCCCCAAGCGAAGGTAGACGAACGCCGCCCCAACCACCATCCGTCATCCCCGGCGAGCACACACCTATAAAAGTGTGTGCGAGGTCCACGAACAAGCAACAACCGCGCGTCACCCTGAGGTGCGCGCGACGCGCGCCTCGAAGGGCCCCGATTAACGATCTGTTCATCTGGCGTTCAGCCTCCGGCTGGCAACCTTTCGCGGACACGCATTCCAACCTGGCTCAGCACTTGCGGCGATTTTCGAAAGGATCGTTCGCGCCCGCTGAACCAGCGGCTCGCGTCAAGAATAAAAGACGGCCCGCGTCCCGACTGGCGACCGGCCTTCTTTGATAGCGCCCTAAGACTGGTCAGATGGCCAACGGACCGCGACTGACGCTGCACAACGGAGGCGAGGATCGCGCCAGCCTCCCTCTGCGCGAGCCATCGGGCGATGCCGATCCGCCGGTGGCCGATCTGCCGGTGGCCGACCTGCCGGTGGCCGACCTGCCGGTGGCCGACCTGCCGGTGGAACGTGTCGGCCAGGTTCTGTGCAAGGCGCGTCAACGCAAGGGCAAGCAGCTGGGCGAGGTTTGGCTCGAGCTCAAAATTCGCCCGCAACATTTGATCGCCATCGAGGAGGGTCGCTTTGAAGCCCTGCCCGGCCGCATCTACGCGATCGGTTTCGTGCGCAGCTATGCAGCCTATCTCGGTCTCGATGCGGAAGACTGCGTTCATCGGCTGAAGGCGGAGATTGCCCAGAGCGGTGCGCCCGATGTCCTGCAATCGGAAGGCGTGATGCGCGGCGACAGCCGTGCATTTTCCCTGCGGCGAGCGCCAAACGGGGCAATCCCCGTGCGTTCCATCATGGAGAGAACCACGGGCGGCGCGCCCAGTGCCCCGCATTGGGAAGGCGCCAGGCGGGGCGATCCCCGCGCGTTGCATACGGAGAGCGCCGAGCACGGCGATCCCCGTGCGTGGCATGCGGAGGACGCCGACGGGGTTCCTTCCGAGCCGATTGTCGGCCGGTTCGCTCTGTCCGAGCGCAATGTTCAGCACAGCGGCCGGGTTGTCGTCGGACTGGTGTTGGTCGGACTGATCTATGCAGGCGCTTATATTTTCGCCTCTGCCGGTCGCATCTCGCCGCCGCCCGTCATTCCTGTGCCGGAACGACTCCTTGCCGAGATTCGCCTTCCGCTGGCACCGGTCGCCGTACCGCCGCTCGCCAAGGTCGAGCACGAAGCCCCGGCCGCGACCGTGGAGCGCGAAGCCCCGGCCGCGACCGTTGAGCGCGAAGCACCCGTTCTGCCGGTCGAGCCTGTGCTCCCGCCGCTCCCGCAGGCGATCGAGGTGACGCCGGCGCGGGCGGTCTCGCTGCCGGCTCTGCCCGCGCCCGACGTCGAGGCACCGGCCCCGCGAGACGGGCGCTACGGCGTGCAGAACAGGAATTCGCGGATCACGTTGCGGGTGCATCGCCGAACCCGTGTCGCCGTGCTTGGTGCCCGAAACCGCGACTTCATCGATCGCATTCTTGCGCCCGGCGACACCTACCGCGTTCCGAACATGAGCGGGCTGAGGCTGACGGCCGCCGATGCCGGAGCGATCGAGCTCATTCTGGATGGCATTCCTGTCGGTTTCGCCGGCAAAAGGGGTGTCAGAGCGAGAGGTTTTCCGCTGACCCCGCAAAGCCTCGTCCGCCTGCGCCTGACCAGCGCCGACTGACGCGCTGATCGCACCGCCTGGCCGCCCGATCGCGATCAAAGCTGATGGCCGATGCGCATCCGCGCCCGCCCATCAAATCACGTGCCAGGTCGCCCCCTGATTGAGGCCGACAAGGCCGGCGTCGGCAGCCGTCATTCCGTCCATCACCCAGATCGCCGCCTGGCCGCTCACATGCTGCCAAACGATGTCGGACTTGCCGTCGCCGTTGTAGTCGCCCACGCCCTTCACCTGCCAGGCGGTCCCGGGGTTGTTGCCCACCACATCGCCCCCGATGATGGTGAAGCCGTCGAGCAGCCACGCGGCGGCGCGGCCGTCGTCGTTCTGCCACAGAAGATCCGCCTTGCCGTCGCCGTTGAAGTCGCCCGACGCTTTGACATTCCAGCCGTCGCCGGGATCGTTCCCGACTGTGCCGCTGCCAACCAGGCTCAAGCCGTCGAGCAGCCACACGGCGACCTGGCCATCGTCATGCTGCCACAGAATATCCGACTTGCCGTCGCCGTTGAAATCGCCGGTGCCTCTTACATGCCAGGTGGCACCGAGATTGCTGCCGATAACATCGCCCCCGATCACGTTGGAGCCGTCGAGCAGCCACACGGCGGCGGCGCCACCGTCATTCTGCCACAGGATGTCCGACTTGCCGTCGGCGTTGAAATCGCCCGAGCCCTTGATCTGCCAATCAGGACCGGGATTGCCCAAGAGTTGGCCATTGCCGATCCGGCTCAAGCCGTTCATCAGCCACGCCATGACAAAGCCGCCGTCCTGCTGCCACAGGATGTCGAATCTGCCGTCGCCGTTGAAGTCGCCCGAGGCTTTGATGTGCCAAGCCGCACCCGGATTGGTGCCGACGACACCGCCGGCCGTCTGCGTATAGCCGTCGAGCAGCCACACCGCGGCGCTGCCGTCGTCGATCTGCCACAGGATGTCGGACTTGCCGTCACCGTTGAAGTCATTGCCCGCTTTGGACAGGCTGACGGTGGCGTCATTGAAAACCAGCTTCTCGACATTCGTCAGCGTGTCCGCGCCGTCAGGCCCGGAAACAAACACCTGCCCCCCGCTTCGCGTGATCGAATAGGCGGCGCGCACGCCCGAGAAGATGGCCGTGTCGATGCCGCCGCCTCCCGCAAGCACATCGTTTCCGCCGCCGCCGTTCAGCGTGTCGTTGCCGTTGCCTCCGCTCAACGTGTCGAGACCGGCAAGACCGATGAGCGTGTCGTTGCCGGAGACGCCGTTGAGCGTGTTGTTGCCGGTCGTGCCGGTAAGTGCATCGTTGCCGTTGGAGCCGCTTAGGCTTTCGATCGAGATCAGGGTGTCCGTGCCCAAGCCTCCGCCGACAACCTGCGCCCCGGCGATTCGCAAGTCGACGGTTACGCCGGAGAAGCTGCTGAAGAGCGCCATGTCGGTGCCGTTTCCGCCGTTCACGGTGTCGTTGCCGGCACCGCCATAGAGGAAGTCGTCGCCCGCGCCGCCGGCAAGACTGTCGTTTCCGGCTTCGCCCGATAGAGAATTGCCGTTCGCGTCGCCCGTAAGGGTGTCGTTGTAGGCGCTGCCGTTGACGCTCTCGATTGCGATCAGCGTGTCGTTTCCAAAGCCGCCCGTTGCTTGACCCGTGGCGAGATTCACCGTCACCCCGGATGCCGCACCGAAATAGATGACCGTATCCAAGCCGGCGCCGCCGTTGATGATGTCGTTGCCAAGCCCGCCATCCAGCTGGAAGTCATTGTCATCGCCACCCGAGAGGGTATCGTTGCCGCCAAGTCCCACGAGAAAGTCGGTACCTCCGCCGCCCGTCAGCACATTGGGCAAATCGTTGCCCCCTAACGTGTCATTGAAGTTGGAGCCGATCACGTTCTCGATAGAGAACAAGGTATCGTAGGTTTCGAAGTTGCCCACCTGCGTGTGCGGCGGCGCAAGAGTGATTGTCAAACCCGCGCTGGCACCGGCATAGTTCGCGGTGTCGTTACCGGCTCCGCCATCGAGCGTGTTTACGCCCGGCCCCGCGGTCAGGGTGTCGTTGCCGTCACCGCCGAGCAACGTATCGTGGCCGTATCCCGCAGTAAGCGAGTCGTTTTCTGCACCGCCATCGAGGGAGTTGTTGCCGTTGCCGCCTTGAAGCGTATCGCTGCCGGCGTTGCCTTCGAGGGTGTCGTTCCCGTCGCCGCCGTCAAGCACATCGTTGCCGGCATCGCCGTGGATGACGTCGTTGCCGGCAAGACCGCTGACCGAGTCCAATCCCGCAAGGGCAAATATTACATCGCCGAATTGTGTCCCAAACAGCGTATCGTTACCGGTGGTTCCCTCAGTGACAAGCGACGCCCTGCCGAAAATCACGTAACTCGAGCCCGAGAAGGAACCATTGGCGTCAGCCCCGCGGGCAGCAACGATGAGATCGTCGAAGCCGTCGCCGTTCACGTCGCCCGCGGCGCTCACCGAATATCCAAGCTCATCGTCACCCGCGAGCCCCTCGAGCGGAAATCCGTTCTTGTAGTTCAGGATCGAAACATCGAGCGTCGCAGGAAGGCCGGTATTCGTGCCGAATACGATGTAGACGGCTCCCGAGTTGTGACCGTTCGGGTCGGCGTATTTTGCGCCTACGATCAGGTCGTCGAAGCCGTCGCCGTTGAAGTCTCCCGCGCCGCTGACCGCGGATCCCAGGAAGTCACCCTGCAAGGATCCATCGATTCGAAAACCGTTGGTCCCGTTGATCGTCGAGAGGTTCAACGTCCCAGAAAACGGCGTGCTTTTTCCGAAGATGACGTAAGCCGACCCGCTATTTATGCCATGAGGATCGGTGCCCGGCGATCCCATGATGATGTCATCGATGCCGTCACCGTTGACGTCGCCCGCCGCGCTGACCGGCATGCCGGAGGCCTCGTCTCCCACATCGTTCTCGATGCGGAAGCCGTTGCTCCCATCGAGGAGCGCAAGCTCGAGTGTCGCGGGGAACCCTGTCTCGGTGCCGAAGACGATATAGCTTCCACCGGTCGTAGTGCCCACATGAGGGGCGCTGATGAAGATATCGTCGATGCCGTCATTGTTGACATCGCCGGCGTTGCTGACCGACCACCCGGTTCGAGAGTCGATAAACTCGCCGTTGATGCGAAAGCCGATGTTGCCATCCAGGCTCGCGACATTGATTGCCGCGGGATAGTTTTCATCGCTTCCGAAGATCACATAGGCTGCGCCGGAGTTGTAGCCGTTGGTGTCGACGCCGAATGCGCCGATGAGAATGTCATCGAAGCCGTCGCCATTGATGTCTCCGGCTGTAGAGACGTCTTTTCCGAGATCGTCCTGGATGGCAACGCCATCGACACTGAAGCCGTTCGTTCCATCGAGGTCGTCGACATCGAAGGTTGCGGAAAAAATGGCGGCTCCAAAAATAATGAAGCTCGAGCCTGAACTCTCGCCGTTCGGACTCGCTTGCGGTGCTCCAATGATAAGGTCATCAACGCCGTCGCCATTGACGTCCCCTGCGCTGTTGGCTGCGCCGCCAAAGAAGTTCAAGCTCCCCGTGACAATGAAACCATTGCTGCCGTCGAGGCTCGCAAGATCGAGCTCAGGCGGAAAGCCCTCGTCGGTGCCAAAAACGATGTAGGTCTTTCCAGACGCGTTGGCGATGACGATGTCATCGAAACCGTCGCCGTTGATGTCGCCCGCATCGCTGACGACAGTGAGGCCGCCATCGTTGGCATTCTCGCCGTCGATGCGAAAGCCGTTGACTGTGCCGTCGAGGTCCTGAAGGTCCATGCGATCTGTCCTGTCGTGCTACGCCCCATCGAAGTGCCAGGCCGATCCCGAAGCGCCGCCAACGAGATCGTCCTCGCGACAGTGAGGCCGTTCATGAACCGGATTTCGGCTGGCCGGCGTCGCACAGCCAGAGGATGTCAGACTTGCGTCGCCGTTGAAATCGGCAGCACCCTTCGTACCGTCGGCCCCTGTTATTCGCGTCCATTTCGCCCGTTGTTTTGAAGCCCTCGTCCGGGGTCGGGTGCGGTGCCGCTCTGTACACCATAATAGGGTAAATCCTATATCTTGACGTATTATAGGACTATAGTAGATTGTCAGCCCAACACATTGGAGTTGCCATGGCGGAGCGGATTGCACCGGAGACTGCCTGCCCCGACGCGCTTGGCGGCGTCACCAAAATCCTGACTGCTCAGGCGTTCGTGCTCGACCGGATATTCTTTCGCGGGGCCGCCGAGGCCCTGACCCTCGGCCGTGGCGCCCACTATCACGCCCGTAAGGCGCTCAAGGCGCAGGCGCGATGCCGCGCCACGTTCAAAATCCTTCTCGCTCTGCGGGCCGCGGCGCGCCAACCGGAAAAATTCTCGGATTCGACGGAAGGAACTATTCAGGCGCTTAAAACACCCTGTGTCGCCAATGGGTTATCAGAGGATGCGACACCCGCCGCTCCTCCCGCCCCCCAGCCCGCGTCCAAGCGGCGAGGCACACGCAATCGTTGGTCTCCCGAGCGTCGCGCCCGGCAGGCTGCGGCCATTCGCGAGTGGCAGCCTTGGCGAAACGCGAGCGGCCCGCGGACGCCGGAAGGCAAATCCCGCTCGGCCAGGAATGCGCTGAAGCACGGCCACAAAAGCAGGGCCTATGTCGAAATGCTCCGCGAAGATCGCCGCATCCTGCGCCTCGCCGCCGGCACCATCGCAATCGCAAAAGTCTCTCTGCGCGCCCTCCAGGCGCCCAGCTTCTCGGCCGGCTTGCCCGCTATGGCGCGAAAATCGCAGGCGCGCGTGTCCGGCGTCGTGTCCGCCGAAGCCAACAGGCGAAGGCGGAAGCTCCTAGAGCGAAGCCAGGTCACCGAATTGGTATTGGCCGAGCGCGCCCCACACTGATACCTTTCGCCCGCAAATTCTCGGGGAATCGCGGTCTTTCCGGCCTTCCGCCGGCGGACAACGGGGTTCCGCGACGACGATGGAGGCTCGCGCGTCATGACGAAGAAGACGTCCCACTCAAACAAGGTTGACCGCCGTAAATTCCTTGCCGGCGTGGCCGTCGCGGGTGCAGCGGCCGTCACGAGCGAGGCCAAGGCGATCCTGCCCTCCGGCAAAGAGGCCCCTCGCGTGCCCTCCGTGGTGCGCCCCTCGACCCAGTTCGCGCAGGCGCAGATCTCGACGCCGACGGTCACCGACCATGGCGCGCATGCCGGCCATCCGGGCCTGATGCACGGCAAGCCGGGCTCCGACTACATGCTGGATTGCATCAAGGCGCTCGACATCGACTACGTCATCACCAACCCCGCCTCGAGCTGCCGCGGACTGCACGATTCGATCATCACCTACGGCGACAACAAGAAGCCCGAGCTCCTGACCGTGATGCACGAGGAAACCGGCACCGCGATGGCGCACGGCTACTTCAAGGTCACCGGCAAGCCCGCGATCTCGCTCTGTCACGGCACGGTCGGCCTCCAGCACGCCGCGATGGCGATCTACAACGCGTGGTGCGACCGCGCCCCCGTGATCATGATGATCGGCAACAGCCTGGATGCGAACCAGCGCCGGCCCGGCGTGCCCACGACGCACTCGGTGCAGGATCCCGCTTCGATGGTCCGCGACATCATCAAGTGGGACGATCAGCCGACCTCGCTTGTCCATTTCGGCGAGTCGATGATGCGCGCCTATCGCATCGCGATGACGCCGCCCTACGAGCCGGTCCTTCTCGTGCTCGACGAAGACCTTCAAGAGCACGGCGTCGAATCCTTCCCGCGCATTCCCAAGATGGCCATGCCGGCGCCGCCCACGGGCAATCCGAATGCGGTGCGTGAAGCCGCGCGGCTGCTCGTCAACGCCGACAATCCGGTGATCGTCGCCGATCGCGCCTGCCGCACGCAGGCCGGCGTGAATTCGCTCGTCCAATTGTGCGAGCTGCTGAATGCGACGCTGGTCGATCAAGGCGGCCGCATGAATTTCCCCAACCAGCATCCGCTTTATGCGCGCGGGACCGCCCCCGTCACGCAGGCCGACGTCGTCCTCGGTCTCGAGCTCACCGACTTCTTCGGCACCGTGAATGAGTTCATCGATAACCCCGGAGCGGAGCAGTCCTCGCGACTGAAGCAGGGCGCAAAGCTCATCAGCATCACCGCCGTCGACCTCTACATGAAGTCCAACTTCCAGGACATTCAGCGCTACCAGCCGGTCGACATCTCGATCGCCGCCGATACGGAAGCGACGCTGCCCTCGCTCATCGAAGCGGTGAAAGTCGAGATGACGCCTGCACGCCGCGCCGTCGCCGACAAGCGCGGTCAGGCCGCGAAGGCCGCCTATGCGCAAAGCAAGGAGCGCATGCGCGCCGATGCCGCGGGACAGGCGTGGAATGCGAGCCCGGTCAGCTCCTCGCGCCTCGTCGCCGAGTTGTGGTCTCTCATCAAGACGGAGGACTGGGCGCTTGTCGGCCGCAGCCTCGGCAACTGGCCGCAGCGGATGTGGGACTTCAAGCAGCATCATCAGTTCATCGGCGGATCGGGCGGCGCGGGCGTCGGCTATAATCTCCCCGCGGCCGTCGGCGCCGCTCTCGGTCACAAGCAGATGGGCCGCCTTCCCATCAACATCCAGCCGGACGGCGACTGCATGTACGCACCGGGCGCGCTGTGGACGCTGGCGCACCACCAGATTCCGCTGCTCACCATCATGAACAACAACCGCGCCTATCATCAGGAGGTCATGCACCTGCAGCGCATGGCCGCATGGCGCAATCGCCGGATGGACCGCTGGCATATCGCGACCAAGATCGACAACCCGAACGTCAGCTACGCCAAGCTC
>Ga0137432_1000949_pt1 | contig 10661 bp, 11 predicted proteins | sample EasRivERMZT820_2_FD_102337 | JGI IMG/M metagenome (GOLD analysis project Ga0137432, IMG submission 102337) | Soil microbial communities from meander-bound floodplain in the East River, Colorado, USA - East River MetaG ERMZT820_2 | ecosystem: Environmental > Terrestrial > Soil > Floodplain ...
GCGACGAGCAAACCGACGCCGCCGTGTTCGCGACGGAAGATCGAGGCGCGACCTGGCTCCCCTGGGACGGTGGACTCGCTGCCCGGCGTGGGAATCGAGGCTGGGCATATTCACTCGGCATGAATGCGGACCGTCCGGACAGGCTGTTCATGGGGTACTTCGATCAGATCGTACGGTCCGAAGACGCCGGACGCACTTGGGCCTTCGTCCAAGGTGACGAAAGCCAGATCGGTGGCGGTAAGATCTTCGCGATCGAGGTTGCCGCTAGCACACAGGGCCGTGTCTGGGCTGGTGGCCTGACCTCGATCTTCACCGCGGTGATCTGGCGCAGCGCTGATGGCGGCACTTCATGGGAATTCGTGGACCCCACGCCGAGGTTTGAGAATGCTGTTCGAGCGGTCATGGCTGACCCCACGAATTCCAATCGCGTCTGGGCAGGACTCGCTGGAGTTACGGGAGGCGTGATGCGCTCCGACGATGCGGGCAAGACCTGGACCTACCGACTGCGCCCGCGGCTTCACCGCGATGTCTTCGCGTTAGCCCGAGTGAATGCAATGCTTTACGCGTTGGCCTCGGAGAACGTCCGCCTTCCACCGAGCGGACAGGGGGCGCCATTGAGCGATTTAGGGCTCTACAGGAGCTGTGATGACGGCGAGACTTGGGACAGCTTGCCCGTGCCTCCGGGGATTGGCGGCGGGCACGCCGTCACGATCGACGGCCAGGGAAGACTTGTCATCGGCACTCGCCTTGGGAGTGGTGGAGCCGGAGTGTGGCGGTTCTCCAGCCCCTAGCGCCGAGCCGCAGAGCAAGAGAATCACGAGTTGACCGACTCCACCAGTGCGCGCCCCGGCGCTGGCTCAAAAAATGGTTGCCGAATACCCTATCGCACCACTCGCCACTCGTATCGGCCGCTTATCTCCCCGATAGTCTACTGCTTCACCGCTAGTTGATTGGGCGTACTGCACTCGTTAGCACAACACCCCGCGATCTGATCCCGGTTTGGACGACTCCACTCGTCTTTGGACTCTACGCTGGAGTGTGGTGGCGACGAAGGACCCAGGCATCACTGAGCACTTCTACTCGCCTCCAGGAGGCGGGCTGTATCAGGCGCGCGTACGCCACGTCAAAACGGGCTCAACACCGTCCCCCTATTGCACCACTGGATCGGTGACTGTCTGAACGAAGTGGAGCGACTGGGCTGGCCCGTTTGCTACCAGCTCAGTCGCTCCAGGTGTAAAACCCCTTTCCCGATTTCCGGCCCAGCTCCCCCTTCTTCACCTTGTCACGCAGGATCTTCGGCGGATTGTACTGCGCCCCCCCCCCCCCCGGGCCCAGGGTGGCGTGCAGGTATTCCGCGATCGCGAGGCGGACGTCGAGTCCCACCAGGTCGGTGAGCTTGAGCGGACCCATCGGGTGGTTGTAGCCCAGTTCCATCGCTTTGTCGATGTCCTCGGCGCTCGCTACGCCTTGCTCCAGCATACGCATCGCTTCGAGACCGAGGACGACGCCTAACCGACTGGACGCGAAACCCGGGGAGTCGCGCACCACGATGGGCTCTTTGCCGAGCGTGCGCGCGAATTCCACCGCGCGTTCCGCGATGTCGGTGCTGTCACCGTGAGTGACGACCTCGACGAGCTTCATCGCGTGCACAGGATTGAAGAAATGCATCCCGACCAGGCGCTCCGGCCTGGTCAACGCGGACGCGATTTGGGCAATCGAAAGGGATGACGTATTCGAGCCGAGCAGGGCGTTGGACGGGGCCGCGCGTTCGACGTCTGCAAACAGCCGCTGCTTGACCTCGAGGTCCTCGACGACCGCTTCGAGCACGACGTCGGCGTCGCGGACCGCCGCGTCGAGCGCTGTCTCTGCGTGTAATCGCTTTTCAGCATCTGCGTGATCTGCGGCTGTGAGCTTGCCGCGCTGTACCCCTTTCGCGAACAGCTCGTCGATCGCGCGGGCGGCTTGGCTGACGGCGCCCGCCTGCGCGTCGTGGAGCCGGACGTCGCATCCGGCGAGCAGCGAGACGTAGGCGATCCCGCGCCCCATCGTGCCCGCGCCAATCACCGCGACGCGCGGTTTCGTCACGTCCTAGGGCCAACGATAGGGCGCGCCCGCTCGGGGTGATTCGTACAGATCCCATCGACGCCCCACGACACGAGCTGTTCCATCTCGCTCGGATTGTCCACAGTCCACGTGATAACCGACGCACCCAGTCCATGCACCGCCTCGACGAGCGATTCGTCCAGCGTGGTGTGTTCCTGCCAGAGCGTCTGCGATTTCGCGTCGCCCAGCGTCTGTCTGAGATTGCGCATGGGGACCTCGGACAGCACGCCCGTCGGGAGACTGGGACGCTTCTCGCGCAGGCGCCGCACGACGTGAAACGCGAAGCTGTGGACCGCACAGCCCGAGGGGTTCGGCCCGCGGTCGAGGATCTCGAGCAGGCGATCGTCCCAGCGCGGGTCCAACACCTTCACCTCGACGAACGCTTTGAGCGGGCCGATGACGTCGAGCGCCTGGGCCAGCGTAGGCAGCGGCTCACCATTCAGGAGCCGGACCTGGGAGAGATCGCGCATCCGCGCCTGCGCGATCGGCAATCCCATGATGGAGGGATCGTGCAGCACGACGATTTCGCCGTCGAGAGTCGCGTGGACGTCGAGCTCGACGCCATCGGCCCCCTGGCCGGCGGCCGCGCGGAACGCCGCCAGGGTGTTCTCCAGCTCGACCGCGGAGGCACCCCGGTGCGCGATAACGAGAGGCTTCGGGGGCTTCGGGGGCTTCACTGCTGCAGGCTGTCGGCTTTCTTCGGCTCGATCCAGTCGGGCTCTTTTTCGATGTCGTGCACGACCGCGATGTCTTCGGCGCGCGGCAGCACCGACTCCAGGTACGCCGAATACTTCGACGCGTCCATCGGTTCGCCGTCGACCGTGAACTTCTGGTGCGCGTACATCCCGATCCGCCGGTTGAACTTGAGATCGGGGACCTTGAGCTGCCGTTCGCGCTCGGGGATGAACATGTTGAGCCGCTCGATCAGCTTCACGATTTCCTGGCGGTACAGATTCCGCGCCATCTCGTTCAGCCTGCTCTTGTCGGGCTCGGCCCCGTTGGTGGGGTTCTCCCGCTCGTCGTAGCGTCCCTTCAGGCCCCAGACGTACGCCCAGTGTGCCGACGACGAGTTGTCGGTGCCGAACAGGTCGAACGCCGTCGGAATCCACTTATAGAAGAAGCGCTGGATCACCTCGGGCGGCATCTTACCGGCCTTCACGATGCGGAGCAGCCCGTTGTTGCCCGTGCCGAGGTGATAGGACTCCTCTTTCAGCATCGGTCCCATGGAGCGCGACAGCGGATCGAACGCCGAGACCGAGAGCATCTTGAGCTGGAACTTGCCGTCGCGGTCGATGAACTGCGTGTAGGTGAAGAAGTCGAGCCAGTTGTCCACGATCTCGTTGAACGAGCCGAGTAGCCGCTCGCCTTCATCCGCGCGGCGCTCGAGCAGCTTGGCGGCCTCGCGTTTCCCCTCGTCACCGAAGTGCTGGCACAGCAGGTACGACATCTGCCAGCCATGCCGCATCTCTTCCGTCATCACGCGCTGCAGCGACAGCAAATCGTAGTCGGAGGGCGCGTGCTGGAGCAGGTTGCGCTGCTGCTCGACAGACGCGAATTCGGTGTCACCCTGATACACGATCAGGTTGAGCAGCGCGTCACGAATGCGCTGGTCAGGGATGTGCATGACGGTGGGCCATTTGCGCTGGCCTTTGTAATGCCCGAATTCGATATGGGTCACTTCGGGCTCGCCGAACTTTGCCTCGAACCCGTACTTGCGAAGATCGCCCTGCGGCAGGCCGATCGAGTCCTGCCAGTACCGGAAGTAGTCGATCCAGTCGTCGAAGTTGTGGAGTTTGCGGACCATCAGCGATTCCTTATGAGTTGACGGGCTTCGGGAGTGGCAAACAGCGCCTGTTGATCGTTGATCTCGACGTCGAGCATCTCTTCCAGCGTGCTGTGCAGGGACCGGTACAGGGCATCCTTGGCCTTCCGCACCGCGAGCGGAGCCATTCCGGCCCACTGCTTCGCGAGCGTGGCGGCCTCGACGCGCAGGTCGGCCGCCGCGACGAGGCGGTCGAACAGTCCGAGCGCGAGCGCTTCGGCCGCCGGGACCATCCGCGCGCTCCACACCAGCTCGAGCGCCTTGGAGATGCTCGTGACGCGCGGCAGGAAATAACTGCCGCCCCAATCCGGGCCCAGTCCCAGCCTGTGGAATACCTGTCCGATCGATGCTTGATCCGATGCGATGCGATAGTCACAGGCGAGCGCGAGGTTGGCGCCGCCACCCGCCGCCGCGCCGTTGACTGCGGCGAGCACGGGCTTCGGCGCGTTGCGAATCGTGAGGGCGATGTCCTTGCCGGCCTTCACGAGCCGCTCGCCCTGGGTGGCGAGGACGCCGAGGTCGGCGCCGGAACAAAACGCCTTGCCCGCACCCGTGATCACGATGACACGAACCTGATCGGCCGTCGCGAGCATGCGCAGCGCCTCGAGCAAGTCATCGCACATCTCCGGATCGAAGGCATTCGCCTTCTCGGGCCGGTTGAGCGTGACGGTGCCGATGTGATCGCTGATTTCGACCATGATGCGATCGTAGGCCGCCATCAGACGCGCTCCACGATCATCGCGATCCCCTGGCCGACACCGATGCACATGGTCACTAACCCGAACTGCGTGTTACGACGTGATAAGGCGTGGACCAGCGTGGTGAGGAGCTTGGCACCCGTACACCCGAGGGGATGGCCGAGTGAGATGCCGCCGCCGTAGATGTTCACCTTGTCAGGATCGAGCTTGAGCTCGCGAATACAGGCGATCGCTTGCGCCGCGAACGCCTCGTTCAACTCGACGAGGCCGATCTGATCGATCGTCAGGCCGGCGCGCTGCAGTGCTTTCTTCGTCGCGGGGATGGGTCCGAGTCCCATGCAACTGGGATCCACGCCGGCAACCGCGGTGGCGACGATTCGCGCCATTGCCGCCCCTCGCCGCCCTTCGCCGCCCTTCGCCGCCGTTATCAGCAGTGCCGCCGCGCCGTCATTGATGCCACTCGAGCTCGCCGCAGTCACCGTTCCATCCTTGCGGAACGCCGGCTTGAGCCTTGCAACGCTCTCGAGCGTGGTCCCCGCGCGGGGATACTCGTCTTTCGCGAACGTCGAGCCATCGGGCAGCGTCACGGGCACCAGCTCGTTCGTGAACACGCAGTCCTTCAGCGCTCGCTCGGCGCGCTGCTGACTCTCGACCGCAAACGCATCCTGTTCGGCGCGGCTGATCTTGTAGCGCTCCGCGACCACCTCGGCCGTTTCGCCCAGCGAGATCGTCCATTCCTGTTTCATCCTGGGATTGATGAACCGCCACCCGACGGTCGTGTCCGCGACCTCCGGCGTCTTGCGGCTGAACGGCTCGTTCGGCTTGAGCATCACGTAGGGGGCGCGCGTCATGCTTTCGACACCCCCCGCGATGAACGTTTCTCCCTCGCCTGACTTGATCGCCTGTGCCGCGCTCGCCACCGCCTGCAGACCCGAGCCGCACAACCGGTTCACGGTTTGCCCTGGCACCTCGACGGGCAGCCCCGCGAGCAACAGTGCCATCCGCGCGACGTTGCGGTTGTCTTCGCCGGCCTGATTCGCGCAGCCCAAAATGACGTCGTCGATCGTCGTTGGATCGATTCCCGATCGCTCCACCACGGCTTTGATCGGAATCGCCGCCAGATCATCCGGCCGCACGTTCGCCAACGACCCGCCGTGCTTCCCGACGGGCGTTCGGAGCGCGACCGAGATGTAGGCTTCGCTAGGCATACGCCACACGCCGCACGCCGCACGCGCGATTCATAGCCCGACCCACACAGTCTTCGTCTCCAAGTATCCGTCCAAGGCTTCGCGTCCCAGATCTCGCCCAAAGCCGGAAGCCTTAAAGCCGCCGAACGGTGCGCCGGAGTCGTAGAAGTTGTAGGAGTTGATCCATACCGTGCCGGCGCGGATCGCCTTCGCCGCGCGATGCGCCTTCTGGATGTCTTTCGTCCAGATCCCCGCGGCCAGGCCGTAGATCGTGTTGTTCGCGAGCGTCACGCCCTGCTCGAAGTCATCGAACGTCAGCACCGCGAGCACCGGGCCAAAGATCTCTTCGCGCGCGATCGTCATCTCCGGCTGCACGCCGTCGAAGACGGTGGCTTCGACGTAATACCCTTTGCCGTTGGGCTTCGCGGCCTTGCCTCCCGCGACGAGTTGTGCGCCCTCATCCACACCTTTCTTGATGTAGGAGAGCACCGTCTCCTGCTGCTTCTTCGAGACGAGCGCACCGAGACGCGTGTTCTTCTCGAGCGGATCGCCCGGCGTCATCTTCTTCGCCCCTTCGGCGAGCTGCTCGATCACCTGTTGGTGGACGGCTTTCTCCACGAGCAGACGCGACCCCGCCGCGCACACCTCGCCCTTGCCGTAGAAGATGCCGGTCTGCGCGCCGCGCACGGCTGCCTTCAGGTCGGCATCGGCGAAAATGATGTTGGGACTCTTGCCACCCAGCTCCATCGTCACGCGCTTGTTGGTCTCGGCGGCCATCTTCATCACCTGCCGTCCGACCTCGGTCGATCCCGTAAAGGAGATCTTGTCGACGTCGGGGTGCCGCACCAGCGCGGCGCCCGCCGTCGAGCCGCCGCCCGGAACCACGTTGAACGCCCCCGGGGGCAGTCCAGCTTCGAGCGCGATCTCGGCAAAGAGCAGGGCCGTGAGAGGCGTTTCAGAGGCGGGCTTCAGCACGACGGTGCAGCCCGCGGCGAGCGCCGGGGCGAATTTCCAGCTCGCGATGTTGAGCGGGAAATTCCACGGCACGATCGCGCCAACCACGCCGACCGGCTCGCGCAGCGTGTACGTGAGGAATGGCCCTTCGACCGGCAACGTGTCGCCCACGATCTTGTCGGCCCACCCCGCGTAGTAGCGCAGCGTGTTGATCGTCATCCCGATTTCGATCTTGGACTCAAACAGCGTCTTGCCGTTCTGCGCCGTCTCGAGCCGGGCGACCTCGTCGAGCCGGGATTCGAGCAGGTCCGCGGCCTTGAACAGCAGTTTCCCTCTTTTTCTCGCTGACATCTCGCGCCAGGCTTGCGATTCAAAACACGCCTTGGCTGCGCGCACGGCGTTGTCGACGTCAGCAGCGTCGCCGGCTGCAACGTCGGCCAGGTTCTCCTCCGTAGCGGGATTCTCGACGGGGAATCGTTTTCCCGAGGTCGCCGGCCGCCATTCGTTATTAATGAAGAGGTCGGTCTTCACTTCCCCTTGAACTCCGCCACGCGCTTCTCCTGATTCGCCGCGATTCCTTCCTTGGCGTCCTCGCTCTGGAACAGCTGCTGCTGCAGCTCCCGCTCGATCGCGAGCGCCGACTCGAACGGAACCTCGGCGCCCGACTGGACGGCGCGCTTGATCAGGCCCACCGCCTTCGAGGCCTTGTGGGGCGGGCAGAATTGCTTGGCATAGAGGAGCACCTGGTCCCAGAACTCCTTCGCGGGGAAGATCTCATTCACGAGGCCGATTTCCTTGGCGCGGTCGAACGAGAACAGCTCGCCCTTCACCATCAACTCGATCGACAGCGACTTGCCAAGGATGCGCGCCATTCGCTGGGTGCCGCCGGTTCCCGGGAGCACGCCGAGGTTGACCTCCGGTAGTCCGATCTTGCCGGCATTCTCTTTCGCCAGGCGGATGTCGCACGCCATCGCGATTTCGAGGCCACCGCCAACCGTGTGCCCATTGAGCGCCGCGATCGTGAGCTTCGGAGTCTGCTCCAACCGGTTCAACGTCTCGTTGGCGTGCAGACAGAAGAAGTATTTGAAGCGGGGCGTCACCGTGTTCAGCATGCCGATGTTGGCGCCGGCGGAGAAGAACTTGTCGCCGCGGCCGCGAATGACGATGACGTGCGCATTGTCGTCGAACCGCGCCCTGAGAATCGCGTCGTCGAGTTGGCGCATCATCTCATACGTGTAGGTGTTCGCCGGGGGATCATCGAGCTCGAGGATCGCGAGCCCATCCTCGACCCGGTATTGGACGAGGGTCTTCAGCTGCGGTTCGGTCATCGTTGCCATGGATTACTTAGCCTCCGAATGAGTCTCGACGAAGCCGCCGAGGAAAATGCTCGCCATGAGATCGGCCAGCCGGTCCGGATCGATGGCGCCGGCCGGGTCATACCAGTTGTAGATCCAGTTCATCATGCCGAACAGGATGTAAGTCGCCGCGCTGCGATCCACCGCGTGATGCTCCGGCGCGGCCTCCTTGAGGATCGACTCCAGCAGATCGACGTAGCGCCGCTTGATGGCGCTCACAGCCCGGGGCGACGCTTCGTGCGACAGCACCTTCATCTCGGCCATGTGCTTGGTGAAAAACGTCACGTGGTGCCGGATGAACGCCTCGAGCCGCTCGGGTGGATCGGTGGCTTTCGCCACCGCTTGCCGGGCGCCTTCCAGCACGCGGGTGAAGCAGCGCTCCTGGATCAGCGCCAGCAGGTCTTCCTTGCCCCGGACATAGTAGTACATCCCCGCGAGCGACATGCCGCTGGCGGCGGACAAATCACGCATCGTGGTGGGGTGGTAGCCTTTGTCGGCAAAGACCCGGGCCGCGCGGGCGAGCAGATGATCGAGGCGTTCGTCGTAGGGTCGCATGAGTTCGAACGATCGTTCGAACCGCAACCTACCTTTGGATGATTGGGGGGACAAGGTGCCCTGGATGGAAGCTATCGGCTATCGGCTATCGGCTATCAGCTATCGGGTTGTGCATTTACCTGATAGCCGATAGCTGATAGCCGATAGCCTCTTAATATCGAGCACGATCTCACGTCCAAATCCGGAGCCCAATGGCGCTACCGCAGCCGGTTCGAGCATCCAGCGATGCCGCGTTGATTGCCGCGTGGCGGGGCGGCGACGAGCAGGCGGCGGCGGAGCTCGTCGCGCGTCACGCCAGGGCCCTGGCGCGCTTTCTCCTGGGCGCGGGCGCCCCGGAGGCGGAGCTGGACGATCTGGTGCAGGAGACGTTCATCCGCGCGTTTCGCGCCGTGGACCGGTTTCGCGGGCAATGCCAGTTCCGGACGTGGTTGATGGCGATTGGCGGCAATGCGCTCAAGGACTTTGGGCGCAAGAGTGGGCGGAGGGGGGGGGGCCGCCAGATCCTGCCGCTCGAGGAAGGCGTGCCCGACGAGCGCGGGGATCCGCATGAGCACGCGGAAGCCAGCGAAGCGGAAGCGCTGCTCGCGGAAGGGTTGCAACGGCTGACGCGGCTGCAGCGCGAGGTATTCCTGCTCCGAGCACAGCAGGGACTCGAATACGATGACATCGCCGCGGCGCTCGCGACGACACCCGGAGCGGCGCGCGTGCACTACCACCATGCGGTGCGGCGGTTGAAGGAGATCGTGCAATGAATGAAGACAACCTGATGCAGGCGGCACAGCAGCTGGGCGCGCGCGCGGCGGAGCGACTCGACGTGGACCAGGCGGCGCGGAAGGTGGTCGAGCGGTTGCGCGAGCGGCCGGCGCGCCGGCCGATCTGGGTCCGCGCAACGTGGCTGCGAATTGCGGCGGCCGTCGTGATCCTGGTTGGTGGCGTGATCACCTTGCGCCAGATCAGGCCTGGCGGGACGCCTGACGATGTCACGCATTTCATCGCCGACGATCTGCGTGATCTCTCCACGGACGAGCTCCGCACACTGCTCACGTCGTTCGATCAGATCATCGGGGAAAGCGTGGTGCCCGACAGTACGTCCGATCTTCAGGAACTCGATGCGCAGCAGCTGCGCGAATTATTGCGGGAGGGATAAGTGAAAGCACTTCTGGTTCTGGGTCTTGCCGTCATCCTCGCGCCGGGGGGGGGCCTCGCGGCGCAGCAACGCGACAGCGTGCGCCAAAGCGGCGATACAGCCGAGGCCGCGGAGTTGCGCACGATGATCGAACAACGCTTCAGCCAGCGTGTGCAGCAGGAGCTGAAGTTGACGAACGAGCAGACGGCGAAGCTGCGGGACACGCAGGAGCGCTTTGCCCCGCGGCGCCGCGCGTTGATGCGCCAGCAGATGGAGCGGCGCCGCGCGCTCGAGAACCAGATGCAGCCTGGGGTCGCGGCCAACCAGGACAGCGTTCGCAAATTGACGGATGCGCTGACGACGGGGCGCCTCGAGATGGTGCGGATTCAGCAGGAGGAAAACCGCGAGCTGAACGGCTTTCTCACCCCCGTCCAGCAGGTGCGGTACAACATGATGCGCGAGCGCCTTCTCCAGCGGGTGGGTGAGATGCGTCGCGGAGGGCGGGGGATGGGACGGGGACGGGGCGTGGGGATGGGCGCCCGAAGAATGCACTGGCGGCGCGGAATCTAGCGACCGACTTTTCTTACTCAGCGGCCGCCATCCGTTCACGGGTGGCGGCCGTTATATTTCCGCGCCTCAGGCCCGAGTGGCGGAATGGCAGACGCAACGGACTCAAAACCCCGCGCGGTGCCGCGCCGTTACTAGGGTTGCTGGGGTAGCGTGGCATCGATGTGGCATCAAGCCCGAGTGGCGGAACTGGCAGACGCGCAGGACTCAAAATCCTGTCCCGGCAACGGGGTGAGAGTTCGATTCTCTCCTCGGGCATACTTCCCAAAACCAAAAACGCCTACGCTGCCCCTA
>Ga0137432_1000950_pt1 | contig 10655 bp, 8 predicted proteins | sample EasRivERMZT820_2_FD_102337 | JGI IMG/M metagenome (GOLD analysis project Ga0137432, IMG submission 102337) | Soil microbial communities from meander-bound floodplain in the East River, Colorado, USA - East River MetaG ERMZT820_2 | ecosystem: Environmental > Terrestrial > Soil > Floodplain ...
AGTAAACGAAGACCTGGATTTCCCGTAAATGAAGTTTATCTCTGGATTAAATCTCAAGAACAAACTTCATTTTCTCTTAACGGATTTGCAGAAGATGATCTTAGTTTAGGATATGCTCCTTTAAATGTTTTAGAATCTTATTTTGTTAAAAAATGGAGGGGGGTTGCTAGAACAGCAGTTGTTGATGTTCCTAATGAACTTTCTATAACAATACCTGGATTTAATGAAAATGATTTTTTTTATACTGACGAAAACGGTAATCATACTAATATAACAGGAGTTACTCAAAGAATAGATCTTTTATTCATATACAGCAAACCAATTGACACTTCTGCTGTAAACATTCACAAGTGGACGGAAGCTTATACAGAAGAAACCAGTCCTACAAAAATTACTCGTGCAGAATTAGGAATTCTTAAAGGTGCTGGATTAGGAGTGTCTAGAAAAAATTCTACTGCTCCTGAATTGGAAATGAATCCTTCCTTAGGTAGAGATTCCAATGGAAATCCATTAATGTTAGCTAATCCTTCTGATGAATTAGACACATTAAATGGTTTTACAGAATTAGGTATCCACGGATCATTCCCCGCTCCTGATGACCTTTTAAATATTACACCAATTCTTACAGAATATGCCCAACTAAGCAATCTCAGATTAGTAGGGCAGTCTATTCTTCCTATTGCTTATATTGTAGTAAAGAAAAATGCCTCTTTAAATTCAGAAAATATTCTTATTCTCAGTGACGAAGATATCATTGATATTAGACCATTCTTTAGAACTACAGAATTATCCTATAACGAAAGAGCAGGAATTGCTGCTGCTTTACCTGCATTATCTCTTGCTAATCCTGCTATTGGAAAATATCAATTAGATAGAGAACTTCAAGTAACCTATAAGGTTCTTAGAGCAGATATTAATGAACTAGCGAATAGAATTGGAAATAGACAAGAAGCTACTCCTAGAGTTGTAGGAGCAGGTTATGTTATGGGAGGAGCTTATTTTGGAGTAGAAGGAACTTTAATTGACTACTTTAGACAAGTTTATTATAGAGGATTTAATTGGCAGCAATTGAAAATTGCTTCAAGAGAAAGATTAGGATTTTCTCAAGATGTATCAATAGAAGATTTTCCTGATTGGGATATAGCTTCTTGGGTTAGAGCAGATCCAAGTGTTCCAAATCCAGGTATGTATCCAAATGATTATGTGGACGTATTTTATAATCATGGTGAATTCATAAGATATTCCGGAATTCTTAGAGGATTAGTAACTGATCCAATTAATGCAGCTCGACATAATTTATTTGGAACTGATAATGATGAATTTAGAGAAGGTATTGTTTCTATTCTTTATTGTAAAAAGAAAATTAATATAAATAGAAGTCAAGTTCCCTGGATGAAAGATTATCATGTTGAAGCTCAATATTTAAATTGTGTACCATTAACATGTAGAGCTTATGGAGAAAATCCTACTGGAATGGCTGGAGCAGCAGGAATTTGGATATCTAAAGATTCTCAAGGCTTTACAATTAATTGCGCGTGGGTAGCAAATGACCTTCATCCAATTTTAGATGTTGGAACTAAGAAACGAATGATGAATGGATATCCTTTAGCTGCTAATCCTAAAAATAATAGAGATAATCACTGGTTTGCAGGAATGGCAGTAACAAATCCTCAATTTCTTCCCAATACTAACAATAGATACATAACTGGAATGAGTGAATTTGGCGCTGCAATTTATCCTTCTGTAACATTTCAGGTTATAGGATTTCCTATGACTTGGACTGGATGGGTCGGAGGTATAGGCAATAGTCAAATTATTAATTTGGCCTAATGACTCAGATTTATTTCAATTGCGGAGAATTCTTACCAGGTAAGAGACCAATAAGTCCTATTGTTCCGCATTTACCTGTTCCAGTAGCACCTAGAATTCCTGCTCCAAGACCTTGTTGTACAGTAATTCCTGGTCCCCCAGCTATCATACGTCCTCCAACAGATGAATGGGTTTGTGTTTGTGCTGCTCAATGTACAGAAGATCCAACTGCATGTTTAGAAAACAGAGCATGTATGCGAAGAAGAGATGTTCCTATTGGGCTTAGACACGGAAGAGGATTTCCATCTTTTCAAGATTGTGTAGATAGAGGATTTGCTGAACCTCCTTGTTGGATGTGTGGAACTAAGTGTACAGAAATTATAATTCCCTGTCCTCCTCCTAGAACAGATCTTCCAAAAATAATTGATAGAGAATGCGTAGTTTGTCCTAATGCTAGAACTCAAACTGGAGCTTGTGCAGCATTTCCTTCAATTAGAGAATGTCAAAATTTTTGTAGAGATGAAGTATTTGAATGTCCAACTCCTGTAGCTCCTATTACTGGTCCTAGACCGATTGGTCCAGTAACTCCTATTGGCGGAGGAATAGCAGTTACTCCAATTACTCCAGTTGGACGAAGAGGTCCGATTACTCCTACAATTTCTTATAAATGTGTTCAACTAGGAAGAACTTTTTGTCCTCCGCCAAGAGAAGACTTAGTAGAATTTATTCTTCAACGTTGTGAATGGTGTTTCGAGGATTTTGGAAATGGTATAGGTAGAAGACCAGATAACACAATAGGTCCAAGACCTCATGACTGTCCTGTACAAACTTCTCAACAGTGTTTAGAAAGGGGAGGCGCGGGGGGAACTAGATGCGAAAATATTAGAGTAAATCAATGTCCAACTGGACCTATTACTCCGGATTCAGGAGTTAGACCAGTATCTCCCGTAATTAGGCCACCCGGAATAGTCATTGCTCCAATTATAGGACCAATAACTCCAACAGATTCTTTTAGATGTAGAGCGGTAGAAATTACTTGTGATCCTCCGCATCAAAATATTACAGAAAAAATTATTCAGAGTTGTATAAGATGTTTTACAGATTTAGGAGACGGAATAGGAATACGAGAAGATGGTTCAAGGGGTCCAAGACCAGCAAATTGCCCCCCGCAAACAATACAAAACTGCCAGCGAAGTGGTGGAAGAGATGGTGGAAGATGTGTTGATATTCCACTAAATACATGTCCTAGAGGTCCAATTACAGAAGGTCCAATAGCAGTAACAGGAGAAGGGGGCTCTATTATATTTGGATTTGGAAATAATTTAGGACAGGGACAACCATTCTTCAATCTTCTTAATCAAAATAGTCAAAACTTATTAGGAAAAAAATTAAATCTTGGATTAGGAACTATTTCAAATGATTTATTTTCTATACAAGTTACTAATAAACAAAGAATTATTAATATTGATGATGAAGCTAAAAAATCTAGAATCTCTAATGAGCAAGGAACAGAAATTCAATCTATTTATCATAGAGAATATAATCTAATTCAGTATCCTATAGTTTCAGAAGTAAAATTTGTAACTAATACCCAATATTTAAATATTTTTAGAGAAGTAGTTCCAGAAGAAATTGCCTATATTCTCAATATAGGGAGTACTTCAGGACCGTGGAATGAATATTCTTACACCCAATTAACAAAAGAAAAAATGTTAGTTGCTATACAATTCAATCTTTTAAAATCATTATCCAATGTTCATTTTATAGATGGAACCCCTATTTCTGTAGATTTCTTTATTGAAACACTTAGAATGCTTCTAGCGGAAGCTAGACTAGATGAATTTGATTCTCAATTTTATATTGACTTAGCTGTAAAACAACAAAATGATGAATTTTTAGTTATTCAAAATTCTTCTGATCAGAATGTTCAAGAGCAAGCCGCTTTAGGAATTTTAGGAACAGAAGCTATAAATGCAGATCCTGAGCAACATAGAGATGATTATGAAAAATTCTGGTTACTTAGAACTAGAAGATTGAATACAGATATCAAAGCAGGAATTCCAATTATAAGATTCGATGGAGTAACAGACCCAATTCCTCTAGTGGAAGCTGGACTTCAAGTAGTTACACTCACAGATATAGGACTTCCCGTAGTAGATTCCGAAGTAAGTGGAACTTCTTATCTCCCACTAGGAGACGGATTTGGCTATTATTTTTCTGCTACATTAACAAATAGTAGTGTTGTACCTTTAAGAACAGATAATCAATTATCATCTACTTATTATATTCCTCCTGCTACTAGAGATACTGTTTTAAAACTTTTTAATAGAGATCCAGCTATAACTTTAAGAACAACTTCTGTTTCTGGAAGATCAGAATTTGATGAAAATTATGATGGAAATTCTATTATTTCTCCAATGTATTTTGCTTTAAATTTAGCATCTCTTGGGGATATAGAAAAAATTAATCCTTTAATTCGGGAAGTATCTGGAACATATATTAATCTTGAAACAGATGAAGAAATTATTTCTCACGCTAGAAATCATGGAATATCTGTATCAAAAGTTTTTGTAAACTATGACGATCCATTCTTCAGATATTTGAAGGAATCCTTATCAGTAGATTTTACACAATCAGATGTATCGTTTGAAGGAACTTTTCCTGACACAGGAGCACTTAACAATCAATTAATTTCTAGAAATGTAGCCTTTGGATTAATTTTTATTCCTGTTAGAGGAAGTAAATTTAATCCCTTTGCTCAGAAATCACAATTAATTTCTTATTCAGAACCGTATATTAGAGAGTTAAGAATTATTAATCATGTAGGCTTCTCTAAAGATATAAAGAATGTTCCTGGATTAGATGAAAAAGTTTTATTCTTAGAAACGGGAGAACGTCAGATAGGTATAGCAGAAACTCCTAATATTCATAATGTTGTTTTTATGTGGAATTCCTCATCCGCTGACTATTCTAATCTCTACTTCAGCGGAGGACAATATATTACTGATCAACCTCATATAAATGATCCAGTTACTAGAAGATTAATTTTCGATCTCATAGAAGGAACATTATCTTCTACTTACGGACATCTATCTTCTATTACTTGGTGGGATATATACAGAAGATTGTCAGGTAAAGATATGGCTGAAATAGCTTTTCAGATACCTAAAAAGTTTTTGGAGAAATTAGCTGAGGGACTTAGAGGTTATAGAATTAGAAATATTCTTCAAAGAGAAGGAAATATAGGAACTAATCTTCCTCTTCTAGATTCTGTAATTCTAACAGTTGATACAAGAAGAAATCCTACAAATCCTATAATTTAATGCCTAAAGCTATAAACACTAATCCTATTAATATAACTCAAGGACATTGTTGGGCTCCAACTACTCCACAACAAGGTAGTCAAGATGTTTTTATAGAAAACTTTGGAGCAGTACGAGTTGGAGATCCTTATATTCCTCATACTCCTGGATGTACTCCTATTCCTACTACACATCCTGTTATTCCTATAATGGGATCTCCAAATGTTTTTGTTAATAATCTTCCATTAATGAGAGATGGAGATCCAATGAATTGCGGAGATGTAGCTGATAATGGAGCTAGAACAGTATTTGTTAATGGAGGAGGAGATGGAGGTACAGGAGATCCTGATGAAACTACTGGATATACTATAGATCCCCCTCAAATAATTTATTCTTCTACTCAATTAAGAATAGGTTACGCAGTTACAAGATTGTTTGGAGAAGAAGAAGTATTTCTTAGAGGCTGTCCTGTAGATTTTAGAATTCAAGATATTTTCACTCCTCTAAATGAGGAAACTACAGGACAAATTTTTAGAAACTATCCTGGTCCGCCACTAACAATTAGATCTGGAGCAGAACTTCCAAGATATGCTCAAGAGGATAGAAGAAGACCAATTCCAATTAGTTTAGTAATGGATTCTCAGGGTCCATTACCAGAAGGAATAATTTTTGATTCAGTTACAGGATCATTTACGGGAAGAATTCCCACATCTTTCCAACTAGGAAGAGAGGGAATGAAAATATTTGTAACAGGAAATAATTTTGTAGGCAGTACAACAATAGAATTAACTGTCACTTTTCAGAAATTCTTAGAGTTTTGCCAATAGAAAAAATAGATAGCAGATAAGGAGTTTTGTTTCATATGAATATTACAAACGAACTGGCTGAAAGTATCCTGAATGATATAGGATATAAGAAAGCTGAAAAGATTGAAGAAAAGAAGGAAGTCAAGGCGGAAGAACCAAAGGTAGAACCGAAGGCAGAAGTAGTTGAACATACTTGTCCTCTTTGTAATTCAAAATTAGAAGAAGATATTACTGATGAGTCAATAGAAACTTTTGTTAATTCTCTAGTAATAGAGGAATCAAAAGATGAAGACGAGGACGAATCAAAAACATCAGATAAGAAATAATCATGAAAATAGATGATTCAATATTAAATCGGTTAGCCGATCAAATTATGAATTCAGGACAGATAAATCCGGCGAAACATACTCCTGCTATATTTGAATCTAAGGATGCTGGTCCTGATTATTCTACTGTCCAGGTTCCTCAAGACTATGTAAATGCAGTTTTAGGTGTAGCACCTAAAATAGAAGAAACTAAAACACAAGATAGAGTTGTTAAAGAAGCTAAAATTTCTACACTGATTTCAGAATTAGTTCAAACAATTCAGAAAGCTAAAGAAGTTATTCAAGAACTTACAACTGTTGGAATGTTAGGAACTAGTCCAGGAACAGTTCAGAAATCTAAGAAAAAAGTAAAATATGGATATACTAGACCTAACAAAGCTTCTTAGTGAATCTGGTAGAGGTTCTCCTCAAGGTAGAGAAGCTATTCAATCTACAGCAAATAAAACTTCTTCTAAGAAATCGAGAGTATTCGTTTACGGAAGTATAATGGATGCTCTTAAGAAGGGTAAATATGGACAAATATTTTCTACTAAGAAAGCTAATAGATTATATGTTGTAACCAAACAGAAATGGGGAAAGGATCCAGAACAAAAGTATTCTGGTAGAGTAGCTAAAGGTTTCTCCGCAGGTAAGGGTCCAAGTTCATTTGATGATATAAAACAATATTCCCAAAGAACAGTCACAAGACATACTAAAGGTCAAGAAATAGAAAAGGAAAAGAAATAATGTTAATTCAAGATTGCTTAATACTGGATAACCTTCAAGTTCTTTCTGAGAATACTGGTCCAAATGCAACAATGAAGATCAGAGGTACATTCCAGAGAGCAGATGAACTTAATGCTAATAAGAGACGATACAAGAAAGAACTTTTTGAAAACTCTCTTTCTAAGCTTCGTCCATTGGTAGAAGGAAGAATGCTTTTAGGTGAATTAGATCATCCAGAAGCTTCTCTTGTTAGACTTGGAAATGCTTCTCACCTTATTACTTCCTTGAAGATGAAGGGTAATGAAATGGTAGGAGAAGCTGAAATTCTTAATACTCCTGCTGGAAAAATAGTTCAGACCTTGATTAAAGATAATGTTAAGATTGGTATATCTTCAAGAGGTACAGGTACAGTAACGGAGAACCGTGACGGAACTAAGGACGTAAATGAGGATTTCAAACTTATTACTTTTGATATTGTAGCTGATCCTTCTACTAGAGGAGCATATGCACAATTAGCTGAATCTAAGAAATTAGATATGAAGGCTACTATTCGTAAGACTTTTGGAGAAAAAGTTTTCTTAACTCTGCTTAAAGAAAGTCTAGAAGAGAAACCAGATGAAAAATCAGTAGAAAAACCTATTGAAAAGAAAAAGAGTTATTGGAAAGATAGAAAAGAGCGAGAAAAGAAATCTCCTCAAAATTTCAAGAGAGGATATACAGGAAAAGATATTTCTAATTACACAGAAACCAAAGATAAGAGATTAATAATTAAGGAAGCTCTTATAAAATTGTGCAAAAATAATAAATAATAGTCTTTTTTTACAAATACTTTATAGATAACCACTAATGAGGCATTATGAATAAGAAATTACAAGAACTTCTACCTGATGGCATTTCTCAAGAAACGATTACATCAATCAATTCCATCATAGAAGACAGAGTAAAGACACGAATAAATGAAGAAAGTAAGCTTTTGGGTTCAAAAGTATTTGCATTTCTCAAATTAAAGCAAGATGAAATCAAGGAAGAAGCTTTGAAGCAACTTGAAGAAGAAAATGAAACTTATCGAAATGCCAAGTTATTTGAGCATGTTCGATCATTAATGGCACTTGAAGTTATGTCAGAAGATTATGAACTTCCTTTAGCCAATCTTGTAGAAGAAAATAAGGAATTAAACTCAACTGTTGATACGCTTACCTCTGAGCTAAGTAAATCACTTACAGAAAATGCTAAGTTAGAAAATTCAGTTAAATTACTTGAGGGTAAGGTTAATTCAGTTAATAAGAAATTAACTGAATCAGTTGAGTCAAAGAAACTTCCTTTCAAATCATCTGAAAAAGCTTTAGTCATAACGGAGACTAAGGAAAAGACAGGATCAGATAAGCTTTTTGAGGATATTGAAAAGACAGGAAATGCCTTTTTAAGTGAAGAAATGATATCGTTAGCAGTAGGAAAAATGGAGAAAAAATAAATGGCCGATTTTGATAATTTAGGAGGTAGTGATGCTTTAACTAATCGTTGGGCACCATTGCTAGAAGGGATTAATGATCCCTATAAGCGGAGAGTTACCGCTACTTTGCTTGAAAATCAAGCAAAGTGTATGTTAGCCGAGAAGGCAAAACTAAACGAGGAAGCATTAACTCCCGGAGCAACTACCGTAGGTCAGATCGGTGTTTTCCAGAAGTTTGCATTTCCTCTAGTGCGTAGGGTTTATCCCGAACTTGTATTCAATTATATTGGTTCTGTTCAACCAATGAATAGTCCAACTACACAGATTTTCTATCTCGGACACTCAAGAGCAGGAAATCTTGGCGGAACTTATGGTACACAGTTAGTTTATAGCAAGTATAAGCTATCTTACAGAGGATTGATATCTTCTGCAATTGGATCTACTTCTGGTACAGGAAATGGAACATTTAAATCATCTGGTGGTTTAACTGGTGGTTTAGATGGTGATACAGCATTTGCTGCCGGAGGTTTTGATACTTCAAATACAATTAGAGCCCAGGATGGTGGAGTTAGTTCTACTCTTGGGGGTAAAATTGCTGGATTCCCTGATCCAACTACCCATATGGGTTGGTTTGTATCAGCAGGTGAAAGACTAGAAGGTTCTGGAATTCCAGAAATTAGTTTCCATATTCAACAGCAGGCTGTTGTAGCTCGTACTCGAAAGATGAGAGCACTATGGACAGTTGAAGCTTCACAGGATCTTAAAGCTTATCATAACCTTGATCTTGAACAAGAATTAACTGCACTTCTAAGTAAGGAAGTAGCACTTGAAATCGATAGAGAATTAATTGAAGATCTTCGTATGCTTGCATATGATGTAACCGCCCAAGGAAATTGGACAACAAATTCTCTAGATAATGCTAATCCAAATAGTTTTGGAGATACTTATGGTAAATCACCTAACGGGGGTACTACATTTACTCCTGGTGCGTGGAACTATGATTTCTCAGCGGAACTAACCGCAGATGCGGCTCCAACAGATAGTAATGTTATAATTGTTGACTTTACTTCTCAGGTTCTATCTTTTGCTCCTCGTCATATTGGTGACGTGTATGCAAACTTGATGGCTGCAATTAACTTTGCTTCGCAGGACATCTATCGTACTACAATGCGTGGTCCAGGTACTGTTCTTATCACTTCTCCTCTAATGGCAACATTCTTAGAGACTGCTGCTAAGTTGGAAGGTGGTATGGCAAGAGAAGATGCACCTACTAACATGGGAGCTACAATTTCTTACAGAGGTAAGGTGTTTGGTAAGTACACTCTAATTGTAGACCCAATGTATCCTGAAGATGAAATCATGGTAGGATATAATGGAACTAATCCAATGGATACTGGATTTGTTTATTGTCCATATATTCCATTCATGCCTTTCCCGACTGTTGTAGATCCAACTACATTCCAGCCAAGAAAGGGTGCCATGACTCGATATGGTAAAGCTGCTGTTCAGCCAGCTTCTAGATTCTACAGAATCGTAAGAGTTGTTGGTCCAACCGCTGGATATCTTCTTGCTCCGTTTGTTAGAAATACTACGGTCAATGGAGTAGCAACATCAACTAACTAATAAATAAATTAAGTTAGGTTAGTATAGGGCTCGCTAAAATATGGCGAGCCTTAACTATTTTTATATCTACATAATATTATGTCGTTCCCTCAACCAGCACCTAAACCTAATCTAGCAATTTATGGATCTACTTTTGGTACTAAAGATGGAAGTATAATCACTTCTATGAAGGCTAATGAAATTGATAGAAATAGATTAAATTCTTCTACTCTTCAAGATGCTGTTGAATTTACTCATTTCCAAGAGACTATAAAAGATTTTGTTTTTGCTAGATTAGGACATCCTGTTGTTAGAGTTGAACTTACCCCCTTTCAAATTAAGACTGCTATAGATGAAGCTTCAACAGAACTTCATTACTATGCTCCTTTTTGGACTAAACAGTTAGCAGTTTTTGAAGCTTCTTCTGGACATAATGTCTATGAACTTCCAAGATTCATTTTAGATAATCTTGAATTTGTTTCCTATAGAAAAGATATATTTACTTTTATCAACACACCATTAGAATTTAATTATTTTTTACAATACTGGCAACAGAACTTTTTTAATTCCTCTTTTGCAATAGGTGATTATTATTTAATGCAGCAATATCTTAGTCTCATCAAAAAAGTATTAGGACAGGATGGAACTTGGGAAG
>Ga0137432_1000951_pt1 | contig 10638 bp, 9 predicted proteins | sample EasRivERMZT820_2_FD_102337 | JGI IMG/M metagenome (GOLD analysis project Ga0137432, IMG submission 102337) | Soil microbial communities from meander-bound floodplain in the East River, Colorado, USA - East River MetaG ERMZT820_2 | ecosystem: Environmental > Terrestrial > Soil > Floodplain ...
AAACGGCGAACCCGCTGGCAACGAGTTGGTTGGCCACCCAGAAATATTGGCCGCTGTGGGAATTGACGCCGTGGCATATGGCGACCACGCCGCGAGGCCTCCCGCTTGGGCGCCATGAGCGGAGGAAAATGTTCAGACCCTTTACGCCTTCGAACCGCTCTTCATTCATGGCGTGTCACCTTCGCTCCGATAGTCTGTGGTTGTGTGCGGCGCGCGCGGATCGTCCCGCCGGATGAATGACTCGAATGAAATCTGAATGCGTCGGCTCATGGTCACGCGCTCCGCATTCGGAGGCCAAGTGAACTCCCGTTGAGCCATCGCGTCAAACCACTCTTTGGTATCATCGTGCTTATTAATTGAGCACCTAAGCTTGCGCTTCCGGCGGCGGTTTCGTAGGAGGGTCCACAACAGTAGAATGAGCCATGGCTGAAGCAACGCGATCGCCGACCCTCGAGAGCCGGCGCCACCAAATGTTTCCGGTGCTCGAACCGGCCGATATCGATCGTCTGCGCCGCTATGGCGAACCGCGCGAATTTGCCGACGGCGAGCGCCTCATCAAAGCGGGCGAAGCCATCACGGCGATGTATGTGATCCTCAAAGGCCAGACGGTTGCGACACTGCATGACGGACTGGTCGCGCGCGAGCCGTTCGTCACTGTCGGTCCGGGCGGGTTCACGGGCGAACTCGCTCAGCTTTCCGGTCGCCCCGCGCTGGTCGACATCGATGCGCAAGGCGCAGTCGAGACGCTCGCCATTCCCTCGCAGCGGATCCGCGACCTGCTGGTCGAAGAAGCCGAGATCGGCGAGCGCATGATGCGCGCCCTGATCCTGCGCCGCGTCGGCCTGATCGAAAGCGGCGTGGGCCCGATCATCATCGGCCCCGCGCACAACGCCGACGTCGTCCGCCTGGAAGGCTTCCTCACCCGCAACGGCCATCCGCACCAGCGGGTGGACGACACGGATTCATGCGGCCAGTGCCTGATGGAGCGTTTCAAGGTCCATCCTCATGAACTGCCCGTCGTGCTGTGTCCGGGTGAAGTGCTCCTGCGCAATCCCAGCGAAACTGAGCTCGCCCGCTGCATCGGTATGGTCGGCACCATCGACTCGAACAAGCTGTTCGACGTGACGATCGTGGGCTCGGGGCCCGCCGGACTCGCGGCCGCCGTCTATGCGGCATCGGAAGGGCTTTGCACCCTCGCGCTGGATTGCCGTGCCTTCGGCGGCCAGGCGGGGGCCTCCTCGCGCATCGAGAATTATCTGGGCTTCCCGACCGGGATCACCGGCATGGCACTGATGGGCCGAGCGTACAGCCAGGCCCTCAAATTCGGCGTGGACGTCGAGATCCCGGATGAAGCGGTCAGCCTGCAGCCGTCACGCGAGTCGAACAGCTCCGGCTATGCGCTTGCGCTGGCCAGCGGCGAGCGCATCAAGACTCGTGCCGTGATTATCGCGAGCGGCGCCAACTACCGGCGCCTCGACGTCGAGAACCTGGCGGCCTTCGAAGGTTCCTCCGTGCACTATTGGGCGTCGCCGATCGAAGGCCGCCTGTGCAAGGAGCAGGAGGTCGCGATCGTCGGCGCGGGCAATTCGGCCGGTCAGGCGGCCGTGTTCCTCGCCACCCAGGCCAAGAAGGTGTGGCTCATCCTGCGCGGCTACAGCCTGCACGCCAGCATGTCGCGCTACCTGATCGAGCGCATCGCCCAGTTGCCCAATGTCGAGGTCCTCGCACAGACCGAAATCATCGCGCTGGAGGGCGAGCATGGCGCGCTCGAAGCGGTCCGGTGGCGGCATCGGGCGACGGCCGAGGAGACGCGGCGGCTCATACGGCATCTGTTTCTCTTTATCGGCGCCGAGCCCAACACGGCGTGGCTTGCGGATTCCGGCGTTTCACTCGACGACAAGGGGTTTGTGTGCACCGGCGCCGACCTTGGCAACGGCCAGGCGGCGCTCGAGACCAATCTTCCGGGCGTCTTCGCGATTGGTGACGTGCGTGCAGGCTCGATAAAGCGCGTCGCCGCCGCAGTGGGCGAGGGTGCCCAGGTCGTCGCCACGCTGCACCGCTTTCTTGCCAAGGCGGACGAAGAGCAGTCGCGCATCGCCGAGTCCGGGAGACCCTGATGGCTGACGAATGCACGCATGTCGCGCAAATCCGCAAGGTGACGCCGAGCGCGCTGGGCTGCGAGGAGTGCCTGAAGATCCATTCGCGCTGGGTCCATCTCCGTCTCTGCCGTACCTGCGGGCATGTCGGGTGTTGCGATCAATCGCCCCACCGTCACGCCACCAAGCACTTCCATGCCACCGGCCATCCCATCATCGAGGGCTACGATCCGCCCGAGGGCTGGGGCTGGTGTTATGTCGATGAGGTCGCGCTCGATCTCACCGGCAATACGACGCCCCAGAACGGCCGCATCCCGCGCTACGTCTGAGCGCCGCGAATTTGACTGGACCTGACCCTGGCGGCGGGAGAGCATTGCGCCGGCGGCACACATTCCTGTTGTTGATCGCATGACAGTCAGCTGGTGGGTCTGGGCGCTCTTTGGCGCGCTTGTGTTGGCGATGCTCGCGCTCGATCTGAGCACGCTGCGCCGCTCGAAGGGCGAGCAATCCCTGCGCAACGCCGCGCTGTGGAGCGCTGCGTGGATCGGTCTCGGATTGGCGTTCGGCGTGATCGTGCTCGTGATCTACGGCGCCGATGCGTCGCTCACCTACTTCACCGCCTATGCGCTGGAGAAGTCGCTTTCAGTCGACAACATCTTCGTCTTCGTCCTGATCTTCGCCGAGCTCCAGATCCCGCCGGCCGAGCAGCGGCGCGTGCTCTATTGGGGTGTGCTCGGCGCGCTCGTGATGCGCGCGATCTTCATCGCGCTCGGCGTGTTCCTGCTCGAGCGCTTCTATTGGGTGATCTATCCCTTCGCCGCGCTGATCCTGTTCGCCGCTGTCCGAATTCTGTTCGGTCAGGAAAAGGAACGCGAACTGGTGGTCACGGCCTGTGCCGTCTGCGGCACGTGGGTGGCGCGCTTCATTCCCGTCACGCCGGTGCTGTGGGGACACCGCTTCTGGGTCCGGCAGGGCGGACGGCTGGTGGCGACCCCGCTGTTCATCGCGCTCATCCTGGTCGAGGTCACGGACGCGATCTTTGCGCTGGACTCGATCCCCGCCGTGTTCGCAGTAACCCAGGAGCCCTTCCTCATCTACACCTCGAACATCTTCGCCATGCTGGGCTTGCGCTCGCTCTACATCGTCCTCGGCGGCGCGGTGTCGCGACTGCGCTATTTGCGGTTCGGCCTTGCGTTCATCCTGGCCTTCGTCGGCGTGAAGCTGCTTTTGGGCGAGGTGGTGGAGATCCCGGTATGGATTTCGCTCCTCGTCATTCTCGCGGCCGTCGCGGTCTCGACCGCGGTCTCGCTGCTGACGATCCCGGCGCGCGCGTCCCCCCAGGCACTGAAGAAGGCCTAGCATGGCGGAGCAGGCCATCGTCACACTCGCCATCGGCGCGGACTATGCCGACCGCTTCGAGCGCTATTGCCGCGCGAATTGGACGGCCTATGCGAGGCGCCACGGCTTCGACCTCGTCGTCATCACCGACCCGCTGGATACGAGCGAACGAGCCAAAGGCCGCAGCCCCGCGTGGCAGAAATGCCTGATCCTCGGCGCGCCCCAAGTCGCCGGCTACGATCGCGTCGTCTGGATCGATTCCGACATCTGCATCAATCCCGAAGCCCCCTCGATCCTCGACGGCGTTCCACCCGAGCGCATAGGCGTCACCGACGAGCATCGTTTCCCTTCGCTCGAAGGGCGGCAGTCCATCCTCGACGCCATCGTCGCGGCCGCGCCCGAACACGGAGATTTCGATCGGCGCTTCTGGGAGGCCTGGCGCAGTCCGGGCGCCTGGCATGCCTACATGCGGCTGCCGTCCGGGCAGTCTCATATCGTTCAAAGCGGCGTCATGGTGCTTTCGCCGAAGCACCATCGCGAGACGCTGGAGCACGTTTACCGTTCCTACGAGGACGCGGCCTCCAGCCCTCTCAATCGAGCACCGGGCTGGGGCGAAATGGGTCCGCTCTCGCACGCGATTCAGGCGCACCGGCTCCAGCACTGGATCGATCCGCGGTTCAACGCGCTCGTGTGGTGGCTGTTCCTGCACCAGAACGCATCGGCGGGCGATCTCCAGCGCTTTGTCCAGGACTGCTACCGGCGAAACTTCTTCCTCCATTTCGCCGGCTGCGCCCACTTGATGCCGCTGCTGCCACCCTCCCCATGACTGCGACGCCGAATTGGACTCTGTGCTAGGCTGCGCACGTTCGGGGGGCCCATGGGCAAGTCGCTACTGGTCGCAGTCGCACTGTTTGTACTCGCCTCGGCATATCCTGCGGGGGCGCAGGCGCCGGATCCGCCGGCTTGGTCCGCGGAACTGGAGGCTATCCGCCGCGTCGCCGTCAGCATCCCCGGGGCACGGCCCGTGCGCGTCAATGTCGTAAAGGTCGCCGAGAGTCGCCGCACCAAGAACTTCGCGGTCAAGGGCGCGCCCATCGAAGACAGCGCGCAGGCGCGCACCGCCTACCAGGTGGTGTATCCCACCGGCAGCATCATGATCGATGCCGGCATGGATGCGCAGGTCCATCGCTTCTTCGGCCGCGGTGTCGAGGAGCCCTATTTCGCCGATCAGGCCGAGCTGCTGGAACGCGCCCTGCGCGCGGCGAGGGCGATCGTGCTCACGCACGAGCACGGCGACCACGTTGCGGGCATCATCCGGAGCCCGTACTTCAACGTGCTCGCGCCGAAGACGCGTCTCACCCGCGCTCAGATGCAGATCCTCATGACTGAGCCGCAAATGCCGGAAATCAGGCTGACCCCGGCGATGGCGCAGCAGTTTTTGGTGATCGATTACGAGGACTACTTTCCCGTCGCTCCGGGCATGGTCCTGATCAAGGCGCCGGGCCACACGCCCGGGTCGCAGATGGTCTTTGTCAACTTGCAATCGGGTCGCGAGTTTATTTTCGCGGGTGATGTCGCCTGGCACATGGACGGCGTCCGCCTGGTTCGCGGGAAGGATGCGTCGTGGATCCAGGAGGACGAGGCCGCGATCACTGCTCAACTGAAGTGGCTGAGCGCCATTGGCCGATTGGGCCCCAACCGCGTCTTCGTCATCGCGAGCCACGACGATGACCAGCGGCGGCTGCTGATCAGCCAGCGCGTTCTCGGCGGAGCGCTCGAAGTGCAACGGGCCGAACTCGCACCACCCTCGCCTGAGCTGCCCGAGAAATCTCGCCGTTTCTGACGGGTTCAGACCCGAATGCGAGAAACAACGCGCACCCCGCTGCTCGCCCGGGCGGCATCGGGTTGATATGCTCCGGACAAGCGGTTGAAAGAATGAACGATCCGATGAAAGCAGCGTCTTGGTTCGCCGTCGCGTTGTTTGCGTTCGCGACGGCCTCGCCGGTTACCGCACAGTCCTGGACTGCCGATCTGAATACGATCCGCCAGGCCGCGCGGTCGATGCAGGGCGCGCTCCCCTTGCGCGTCAATGTGGTGAAGTTCGCCGAGAGCCGCCGCACCAAGAACTTCGCCGTCAAGGGCTCACCCGCCGAGCCGAGCATCCAGGCCCGCACCGCCTATCAGGTGGTTTATCCCGATGGCACGGTGATGATCGATGCCGGCATGGACCAACAGGTGCACCGCTTCTTCGGCCGCGGCGTCGAGGAGCCCTACTTTCCGGCCGAAGCGCACAAGGTCGAACTCGCATTGGTCGCGGCCAAGGCGATTGTGCTCACCCATGAGCACGGCGACCATATCGGCGGCGTGATCCGGCATCCTGCTTTCCCTTCGCTCGCGCCCAAGACGACGATCACGCGGACGCAACTGCAGACCCTGATGACCACGCCGCAGATGCCCGAGATCAAGCTCACCGCGGAGCAGGGGCTGCGCTTCAATGTGATCGACTATGAAACCGTCAGGGCGTTCGCGCCCGGCATGGCGCTGATCAAGTCGTCAGGGCACACGCCCGGTTCGCAGATGATCTACCTCGTCCTGCAATCGGGGAAGGAATATGTCTTCGCGGGCGACGTTGCCTGGCATATGGACGGCGTCCGCTCGATCCGCGGCAAGGACGCGCCTTGGATCACCGAGGACGAGCCCAACATGGCGGCCGAGCTCTCATGGCTGAACGGTCTGACCACGACGGAGCCGAACGTCGCCGTCGTCATCAGTCATGACGAGGATCAGCGCCTGCAATATATCCGCGACCGTATCCTCGGCGACGGCTTCGAATAGGCCAAAGAAAAAGCGCGCACCCTTTTGGATGCGCGCTTCTGTTGCGATAAGTGCCGGTCAGTCCTCGCGGACCTGGACCTTCACGATCTTTGCCGGCGGCCGATAGACCGGCAGCCACACGGTCGGCCGCTCAGCGCCTTCTTCCACCGTCAGGTCGCGGACCTCGTACGGGCCCGGCATGAAGAACTCGGTCGATTTCCCGGTCGCCGTGTCGATGCGGTAGATGCGGTTGCTGTTGAAATCGTTCGTCCACACCCACTGGTTCTTGTTGTCGAACGAGGTGCTGTAGGGCGCGGCATAGGGCGCACCGAACGGCTTACTGCCCGGAACGACAGTGTACTCTTTGATCTCGCCGCTGTTGGGATCGAACATCGCCACCGTGCCGGAGAAATACTGCGCCACCCACAGGCGGTCCTGCCTGTCGATCTGGCCGCGGCGCGGGCCCGATTCGGGTGTCGGCAGCTGGTAGGCGTTGTAGGTTTCCTTCTTCGGATCGAAGACGGCGACCTTGCCTTCACGCCAGACGTTGGTGATCGTCCGTCCCTGCGAATCCGTATCGACGTCGTAGTCGCCGTCATTTTTCGGAACGGTGTACTTGGCAACGTCGCCTGTCGTGGTGTTGACGTTGTACAGGATGCCGGTGCCGCCCTCGGCGGTGTGCCAGACATTGCCGTTCGGATCGAGCCCGAACATGTTGCTGCCCGACGTCCAGCTCTGGAACTTCTCCGTCGCGGGATCGAAACGGACGATTCCGTTGTCCATCCCGATCAGGACCTTGCCGGTCTTGTCCATCAGGATGTCGTGCGCGCCGCCGCCGGGATTGCCGGCGCGGCCGTCGCCGCCTCCCTCATCGCGCCCCGCGCCGCTGGGCAGATCGAACGGAGTCTCCGTGACTTCGCCGGTCGTCCTGTCGAGCCGGCCGAGCACATAGGAGAAGTGATCGGTGTAATAGGCGTATTTGTCGTCCAGCACGACGTCGTGCGGCCAGACGAAGCGCGAATCGCCCCGGATCATGTAGAGCTCGCGCTGGCCGCCTCGCGGTACCGCGTATTCGGTCACGACCAGCTTGGTCGAGGCTTCGTCCGTCGGCCGCGGACGCAGCTTGAACGGGATATCGCTCTTCGCGTCCGGTCCGCGGATCGAGGCGAGGTATTCCGCCAGCGGCTCGATGAAGCGCTTCTGGCCGATCGTCTTCGAGGCAAAGGACTCGGCCGCGGCATTGCGGCGTCCGATCATCCGCGTGACGATCTCGGTCCACCCCTCCTTGGTGCGCGTCTGCCGCAGCGCCCATTGCAGCGAGTGACAGTTGCTGCATTGGGAGAACAGCAGCTTCTGCTCGTCCGTGCCGGGCAGCGCCTCGATGATCTCGGACGCGGTCGCGTCTTCGATCGAGGGCTCGCGGGCCTGGAGCGAGAAGTTGACCTGCGTCGCACCTTCCGACACATCGACGCCGTCGCGCGTCACATGCTCGAAATCGGGAAGCTCGATCGAGACGTCGTAGGCCGCCGGCGTCAGGTCGGACCAGCCTGGAAAGGCGTACTCGCCCTGCGCGTTGGTATAGACGCCCACGGTGATGTTGCTGTTCCGGCGATGGGCCTTCACCGGGATGCCCACCAGCGCTTCGCCGGAGGTGGACGTCACCTTGCCGCTCAAGAGCGACTCGCCCGGGGCGACTGCGACGGCGGGCTCCATGGACGATGTCATGGCATAGGCGGCGGCCAATCCCAGGATCACGAATGCCGCTCCGGCGTACAGCTTGGCTTTCATGGTGCGCACCCTTCAGGTCTCGGATCACAACTCTACGTCGTACCCCGGCAAAAAACAAAGCGCGCACCCGTTGCCGGATGCGCGCCTTTACCAAGCTCACGAAAGCGTGCGCTACCGAACCTGCATCTTCACCAGCTTTGCCGGCGGCCGGTAGTTCGGGAACCACACCGTCGGACGCTGCGCGTTCTTCTCGACCTGGAGCTGCCGAACCTCGTAATTCGTCGGCGTGAAGTATTCCGTCGATTTGCCGGTCTTGATGTCGATCTTGTAGATGCGGTTGGCGCTGAAATCGTTGGTCCAGACCACCTGATTCTTGTCGTCGACCGATGCTGCATAGGGCTCCGCATAGGGCGCGGTGTAGGGCTTGGTGCCGTTCACCAGCGGATACTCCTTCAGCTCCTTCTTGTCCGGATCGAACATCAGGATCTGGCCCGCGTAGAACTCTGCTGCCCAGAGGCGGTTCTGTGCGTCGATCTGTCCGCGCCGCGGCCCCGCCATCGGCGTCGGCGTCTTGTAATCGGCATATTCGAGGGTCTCGGGATCGAAGATGCCGACTTTGCCGTTGCGCCAGATGTAGAAATGGGTGCGCCCCTTCGAGTCGGTGTCGATGTCGTACATGCCGGCATTCGCCGGTATCGGGTACATCGTCAATTTCTTTTGTTCGGTGCTGGTGTCGATCTTCACCAGGTTTCCGCCGTCCTCGTGCCAAATGTTGCCCTGCGGATCGATCCCGAACATGGCGTCGCCGGACGACCAGTTCGTGAACTTCTCCGTCTTGGGATCATACCGGACAGTGGCCCTTCCCATGCCGATCAAGACGCGGCCTTGATTATCGAACTCCACCTCGTGGGCGCCGCCGCCGGGATTGCCCGGGCGTCCATCAGCGCCCGCCATGGTGCGCCCCGCGCCGCCAGGCAACTCGAACGGCATCTCCTTGGCTTCGCCGGTCTTCCGGTCGACACGGCCGAGGATGTAGGAGAAGTGGTCTGTGTAGTAGGCGTATTTCTCGTCCGTGACGACATCGTGCGGCCACACGAAGCGCGAATCCCCGCGCAGCATGTAGACTTCGCGCTGGCCGCCGCGCGGCAGGTCGTATTCGGTGACGACGAGATTGGTCGAGGCCTCATCGGTCGGACGTGTACGCGGCTTGAACGGAACCTTGTCGGACGAGTTCGGGCCTCTGATCGAAGCCAGATATTCCGCCAGCGGTTCGATGAACTGCTTTTGGCTGAACGCATAAGTATCGGGCGTGTGATTCTCCGCCGCGCGGCCCGCCATTTTCTTGACGACCTTCGCCCAGTCTTCCTTCGTGCGGCCAACCTGCAGCGCCCACTGCAGCGAGTGGCAGTTGCTGCATTGGGAGAACAGCACCTTCTGGTGGTCGGTGCCCGGCAGCGCCGCGATGATCTCCGAGGCGGTGGCATCCTCATAGGCGACGTCCTTCGCCGTGAGCGAGAGGTCGAGCTTTGTGCCCTTGCCCGCCGTGAGCTTGATCGTGTCCTTCTTGACGTGCTGGAAATCGGGCAGCTCGACCGAGATCGAGTAGGAGCCCGGCGTCAGGTCCGACCATGCCGGGAACGAGTATTCGCCCTGCTTGTTCGAATAGACCGCAACCGTGATCGTGCTGTTGTCGCGATGCGCCTTGATCGGAATGCCGGCGAGCGGAGCGCCCGTCGAAGAGGTGACCTTGCCGTTCAGAAGCGTTTGCTCCTGCGCCCGAGCGGGCTCGCTCGGCATCACACCATAGGCGAACGCCAAAGCGCCAATCGCGAACGCTGCTCCCATGTACAGCCTGGATCTCATGGTCTCTCTCTCTCCGGTGCGAAGGTATCGGGAAAATCGGGCAACGCAGTCAACTTGTGACTGTACGCCTGCAACCCTAGGTCAGCAAGGAAAGCGATGCCGTACGCACAGTGGCGCGCGGCATCGCGTCAGATGATTTGTCTCAATGAAACAAGACGTTTAGCTCAAATACCCTCCGGCCATTTTCGCGTGGCCTCGAGCGACTCGCCCGTCTCCAGCAGGCTCTTCAAGCTTGCAAGTATCATCGGCCAGCCGCCCGACACGGCTTCGATGAGTTTCGAGCCCTTCTTGTCGATCTCATGTGTGAGGCTGAGCTTCATCACATCGCCCTGCTGTTCGAGCCGGAAGGTTGCGCGCGAATATCCCTCCGCGCGCATCTCGGGCACGAATTCATTGCGCCAGGACAGCACCAGCAGTCGAGGTGGATCGATTTCGAGCACCTTCCCGCTGTCGCCCACGCGCCCATCGGGAATCATGATCCGCCACGAAGCGCCCTTTGTCCATTCGGACTCCTGCCACGTGCCCGCCCAATATTGCCGCGTGAACTCGGGTTTGATGAGGGCATCCCACAGTTTCTCGGGTGTGGTGCGGATATAGGTCACGTAGACGAAGCGGTCGCCTTCGCTCATCGTCAGATACCCTTCGGAAAGCTGCGTGTCCTCTCGATAGAGTCGCCTGTCTCAAGCAGGCTCTTCAGACTCGCGAGGATGATCGGCCATCCGCCAGACACGCCCTTGATGAGCTTCGAATCCTTCTTGTCGCTTTCGTGCGTAACGGTGAACTTCACCACATCGCCTTG
>Ga0137432_1000954_pt1 | contig 10608 bp, 14 predicted proteins | sample EasRivERMZT820_2_FD_102337 | JGI IMG/M metagenome (GOLD analysis project Ga0137432, IMG submission 102337) | Soil microbial communities from meander-bound floodplain in the East River, Colorado, USA - East River MetaG ERMZT820_2 | ecosystem: Environmental > Terrestrial > Soil > Floodplain ...
CGCCAAAGAGATCAACGAAACAAACCAGCTGGAGCTCGGCGATGTGGTGAGCTGGCGCGACCTGGCCCCGTTGCCACTCAACGACCGGCTGAGTGTGTTTCTCGGCGAAGCGGGCGAGACGGCAGAACCCGCAGCCAAACCGGCCGGCAAGAAACCCGCAGGAGGCAAAGCAATGGCCGTTCACGAACGACCTGGCCAGGTGGCCATCGAAGGCGACGGGCAACCGATCATCATCAACCTGCCCAAAATCGAGATCCCGTCGGTCGTGGTTCAGGCGCAATGCGAGCCCTCGGTGATCAACGTGGCCGCCCCCATTCTGCCCACGCCGATTGTGCACGTGGACCCGGTGATTCACGTCGAGCCGCCGGTGATCCCGCCCACGGTCGTGAACGTCGCCGCGCCGATCGTCAACGTTCCGCCGGCGGCGTTCGACATCGAGCCGGTGCGCGACCCCAACACCAAACTCGTAACGCGTTTCAAGCGCGTCCTGAAGGAGAATTAGAACATGGCCGCAGGTGCCTGGACATTTACGAACGAAGGCCGCACGAAACTGCTGGATGGCTCGTTCGACATCAACTCCGATTCGTGGAAGTGCGCGCTGTTACTCTCCACGTCCAACATCGGAGCCGGCACCACGACCTATGCCGGCCTGACCAACGAACACGCCAACGCCAACGGCTACACGACGGGCGGCATCGCGGTCACGCTCACGCTGGCCGGCACCACGACCGTCATGGTGGATATCGGGACCGACCCCGTGTGGACCGCCAGCGGCGGCTCGATCACGGCCCGCTTCGCCGTGATTTACGAAGTTGGGGGTAACGTCTTGTGTTACTGCTTGCTCGATTCCACGCCTGCTGATGTGACCGCGACCGATGGCAACACGCTGACCGTGGCGGCTCACGCCAGCGGCGTGTTCACCTTGGCATGATTTCGTGGCGGATCTACTACGGCGACGGCAGCACCTTCTCGAATGAGGATGGTCCGCCTGAGCTTGCGCCCACGACGAACGTCATGTGCGCGGCCTGGTACGACGACGACAACCGCCGCCGACTCGCGCACGCGGCCGATTATTACTGGTTCGAGGACGGCCGCTGGTACGGGTCCGACTTGTTCGGGCTGTGGGACTACCTCGCTCGGCCCGGCTGCAGGATCGTCAAGTTCGGCCGCATGATCGGCGACCTCGCGTTTCGCGACGTGATGAGCCGGGCGATGAATGATCTGCCGCTCGAGGGGGCACGATGAGTTGTACCGCCGCATTCAATCAAAAGGCCTTTCGCGGCCGGAACGACGACGGCAACGAAACGACGGCGACCTGGAAGGCCAACCAGAACACGAACTGGAACCAGGCCAAGGACACGAACTTTCGGATCCGCCTGGAAGTGCAAGAGACTGCGGGCTGCGCTAAGGCGAACTTTCAAACGATCCAGCTGCAGTACAACCGCAACGGTTTGGGTTGGAATAATGTCACCGACAGCAGTACCGTCGTGCGCTCGACGGCGTCGCCGAACCTGGCCGACGCTGCGAATACGACGGACCAACTGACCGTCGGGACCGGGACCTTTGTCGGTGGCGCCGGGTTCGATGAGGTCAACGGCGTAGCCGGCAGCACCGCCATGGACGTCGCGACCTCGGGACACTTCGAGGTCGAGTATTGCGTCCAGATCCGTTCGGCCGACGTGGCCTCGGGGGACACCGTCCAACTGCGCGTCACGGACGGCGGCAGTGCGTTTGCGGCTTACGATGCTACGCCCAGCGTCACGGTCAGTAGCGGCAATGTGACCGTCACCCCGACCACGCTCGCGCTCACCACGAGCACCTTCGCGCCGACTGTCCAGACGCCGCGAGTCTGCACGCCGACCACTCTGGCACTCACGACCAGCACTTTTGCGCCCACGATCGTGCTGGGCACGCGGGTGGTGCCAGCGACTCTAGCGCTCACGACCAGCACGTTTGCGCCGACGGTCTCCACGCCACGCTTGTGCACGCCGACTACCGTGGCGCTCACAACCAGCACGTTTGCGCCCACGATCGTGCTGGGCACGCGGGTGGTGCCAGCGACTCTAGCGCTCACGATCAGCACGTTCGCGCCGACAGTTACCACCGCTTCCGGCGGGACGGTCGTGACGCCGAGCACGGCCGCCCTCACGACAGCGACCTTTGCGCCCACCATTCAAACACCACGGCTGGCCACGCCAACGACCACGGCCCTCACCCTCGAGGCCTTTGCCCCCACGGTCTCGGTCACCAGCCATGTCCTAGTCACGCCCCCCACGGCCACGCTGGCGATTACGTTTTTCGCCCCCACGATCACCGACGGGTCGACGCCGCCGCCAGCCGCACAGCCAATCGTGCAAGTTCGTTTCGGCGCGGGTGGCGGGCCCCGCAGCCGGGCGCGCGCTAAGCGGAAGAAGAAGAAGGCGGAGCGGCAGCTCGCCACCACAAATAGCACTGACACCGCTCTAGCTTGGCGTGAGGACGACGAATTCGCCGCCGCCGCCATGCTGTTGTTTTAAGCCAATGCCCAACGTGATCGAACAACTGAGCTTCGGGCCGGAGCTCGCCGGCGTGCCGCACCTCGACCAATACTTCGGTCTGTGGGCGCTGCACGAGCCTTACGCGCAGTTTCTGCTGTCGCACGCGCAGACGATCAATCTGCAGCTGCACCTCGAGCAGCATGCGGCGAGCGGCCCGGGTGACCGCCGGGCTGGCAGTTACTACGTCGACGATAACGGCGTGGCCCTGTTCGAGCTCACCGGCACGCTCATGAAACACCAGTCGTCGATGGCGGCCGGCACGTCGATGGCTTTGGCCCGCCGCCAGGTGCGAGCAGCCATGCGCAGCGACGAAGTGAAGGGCGCGTTTCTGTACATCGATTCGCCGGGCGGCACGCTGGCCGGCACGAGCGACCTGGCCGCCGACCTGGCCGCCTTCGCCGCCAAAAAGCCATTGCACGGTTATATCGAAGATCTTGGCGCAAGCGCGGGCTACTGGCTCGCTACGCCGGCGCAAAGGATCAGCATCAACGCCACCGGGCTGGCTGGTTCGATCGGTGTGTTTCAGGTCGTTGAGGACTGGTCGAAGCAAGCCGAGGCAAAGGGTGTGCAGGTTCACGTCGTGCGTTTTGGCGCGATGAAAGGACTGGGCACGCCTGGCACGCCGGTGACCGAAGAGCAGCTCGCCTACTTGCAGCAGCGGATCGATTCGTTCGGCAACGACTTCGTGGCCGCGGTGGCCAAGGGCCGAAACCTGTCCCGCGAAACCGCCCTGGCACTGGCCGACGGCCGCGTGCACAAGGGCCCCGAAGCCAAACAGCTGGGCCTGGTCGATGCCGTCGCGACGATCGACGAGGCCTACCACGAGCTGCTGGCCGAAATCAAAAAGCCACGATCCTCTCAGAGAACTAAAGCCATGAGCGACAACACAACTTCCGCCGCGGACACGAACCAACCCAAGGCCGCCACGCTGGCCGAACTCAAAGAAGCCTGCCCGGGCGCGTCGAGCGATTTCCTGCTCGAGCAGCTCGAGAAGAACGCGACCGTCACCGGCGCGATAAAGGCACACGCCAAGTGCCTGGCCGATGAGAAGGCAGCGCTCGCGAAAGAGAACGCCGACCTCAAGGCCAAGGCGCAAGCCGCACCAGCCAAGCCGCAGCGCGGCAACCCGCCGATCGGCGGCGACGCCAAAGAAGAGGACGAGGCCTCGGAATCGACCGACGCGATCGAGAAGTTCAACAGCCTGGTCGAAGCGAAGGTAGCGGGTGGCATGGCACGCGACCGTGCCGTTCAGGCAGTCGTGCGTGCCAATCCCGAGCTGCACGCGCAAATGATCGCCGCGGCCAACGCTCGGTAAAGTCCTGTCGCTGTTCGTTAAGTCAAACCAATCCCAATTTTCTGAGAAACACGCCAAGGGCTATCGCGATGAGCCAAGAAGTCGACGGCAATTACAAGACCTTCCCCGCCGGCGAGGTGATGGAGGCCAATTCACGAGTCATCATCGACTCCAGCGGCGTCCTGCTGTACGCCGACCTCACGCACAAATCGATCGGCACGATTCCCGAAGCGGCACTTGCGGTCGGCCAGCTGATGAAGGTGAAACTTCGCAGCGCAGCCGGCACGCATCGCGTGCGAGTCAAGGAAGCGGTCGCGATCGGCGCCACGCTTTACGGCGAAGCCGACGGCGAAATGCAAGACACCGCCGAGGCGACTTCGTTCCAGGAGGGCACCGCCCTCGAAGCGTCCACCGCCGAGAACGATGTGATCGAGTTTCTCTACAACAACGCGGGTGACACCGCCGCGTCGTAGTCGATCGTTTAACCCACACACCACGATTCAAAAAATTATTTGCTGGGCCGCACGATCAGCCGTGCGGTTCACGGAAGGCTAAGCGGGAGTTGCTACCCGCGAGAGGCCTGAAACTTCGCAGCCTTTTCAGGGGGCCGCGCGGATGACCGTGCGGCCCTATTTTTTTCGCGCCTGCGAAGGAGCCCCTCTCGATGCCATCCCCCAGTGCCAGCCTTGCCACGCTCCGCCCGGATCTCGCCGCGAGCTTCATGGAGTACGACCTGGAGGCCAACGCCCGCAACTTCATCGGTCACCGCGTGCTGCGCGTCATGTCCGTGGCGCTGCAGGCCTCGCCGTTCGGCAAGATCCCGATCGAGCAGCTGCTGGGCAATCCCGAAACGCGCCGCGCGCCCGGTTCCAATTACAACCGTGGCAAGTGGACGTTCACCACGGATAGCTACTCGACCGACGAAAACGGCTGGGAAGAACCGATTGACGACCGCCAGGCGCAGATCTATCGCCACTACTTCGACGCCGAAATGGTGGCCACCAAGCGGGCCTTCGGCTTCGTTTTGAACAACGCCGAAAAGCGGATCGCCGATTTGATCTTCAATGCCACCACGTGGACCGGCGCGTCGCTCACGACCGCCATCACCAACGAGTGGGACGATCTGGCCAACGCCGTGCCGGTCACCGACGTCGAAGCCGCTGTTCGCAAGGTCTGGGACAACTGCGGACTTTGGCCGAATGCGTTGATTATCAATCGCCACGTGTTTCGCAATCTCCGCAATTGCGCCCAGATCATCGACCGCTCCAAAGCCCAGGGCTTCATGGACGTGCGGGCCGGCAACATCACCGAAGCGCAGCTTTCGGCCGTGTTCGACCTGCCGCACATCATCGTCGCCGGCGGTGCCAAGAACACCGCGAAGGAAGGCCAGGCCGCTGTCATCGGTAAGGTTTGGAGCGATGAATACGCGATGGTCGCGCGGGTCTGCGAGACCGACGACATCCAAGAACCAGGCATCGGCCGAATTTTCCACTACACGGAAGACGGCAGTGAAGTCGACGGCCGCGTGGAAAGCTACCGCGACGAAACGGTCCGCGGCGACATCGTCCGCGTGCGGCATGACGTCGACGAAAAGGTCCTCTACACCGAGTGCGGTCACCTGCTCTCGAACGTCACGACGTAGTTCGGTTTTCAACACAATCTATTCCGCAGCGGCACGGCAAGTTCCGCCCCAGAGTCCCCAATTCCATGCGTGCCGTGCCGCTGTTTTATTTTTATGACGAGCGCCCACTCGGCTTTGATGCGCCACGGCAACGATCTGTATCTCGCGGTGCAGGGTGAAAAAACGGGCGTGAAGTATGTCGTGCCGGGCCGAGAGCCGTTCGACTGGCCCAACTGCATCGTGGGCTCCGAACGCGGCGGGATTGACCAGACGCAAGCCGGCGACCTCATCAAGGTCTTGCGACGCCAGGTCACCGGCCCGCTGGAGCCGCTCACCGCACAAGGCGTGACCGGCCTGGACCGCCAGGCCGACGTGCTGGTCGGTACGACCGTCTACTCGATCGACTTGGGGCTCAGCACCTGGGGCGAGCAGCTCGTGCGGCTGGAGCTCGTGCGGCGACCGATCGTGCGGCACCAAGACCTGGAAGACCGCACCGGGCGCTAGGAGTGTCGAACGATGCCGGCGCTGTTCAACGTCAACGAGCCGAAAAGCGTCGAGCTGACCGCGCTCTACCAAGCACGCGACGTGCTGGCCCAGTCGACCGCGTTGCAAGAGATCCTGGAGGTCGGCCTGGATGTGGCTGCAGCCAGCCGGTTGATCATCATCGGGCCCGATGATCCGCCGTTCGACGGCGAGAGCTACACGGTGAGCGAGCTGGTAAACCGGCACGCCTATGCGCAGCTGATGCCGCAGCTCGACGAGGAAAGCATGTCGGCGATGCGTGCCGGCGGCGTCGGTGCGCTGAGCGAGCCCGCCGGGTCTTTTCACCTGCAGGTCCGCCGCCAGGTCCGCACATTTGAGCGCTACAACACGACCAACGGCCGCCGGGACGTGTATTTGTATTTCCTGGATCGCGTGAGCCGCATGTGCGAACAGGTCGTGGAGCTCGACCAGATCGGCGTCACGATGCGCTCGATTAGCCGGCGGCGTGGTCCGCTGTTCAATCCCGAGGCCGACCGCGAAGCGCAAGGCACGTTCGTATGGGCGGATTTTGCAATCACGTGGTCGTGGTAGATGAGTCAATTCCAGCCAGCCGCCGCCACGATCTTTGCCTCCGACTTCAACGGCGGCGAAGCGCTGACCGTGGGCGCGATCACCTCGCTGGAAATCCGCAATAAGACCGATACCGCGGTTGACCGCTCCCATCCGTCGGGTGACCGCATCCGCACGCTGCAGGGCCAGGTGCCCGAGATCATTCTCAAGACCAAATCCGTGAAGACCTGGCTGTCGCTCACGGGCATCACCGGGTACCCGATTGCGTCCGGCGGGTACGTGGCCTTGTGGGCCATCGATTCGCAGACCGGCGAGGTCCTGCGGTACATGATCGAAAAGGCCCTGATCGTGGCCGACGAGCTCACGCTGACCAAGGCCGGCGAGTTTGAGCTCACGGTGCGGATCCACCCGCTTACCGGCAACAGCACGGCCACGCCGATCTATGTTTCGATTAGCGACGAGCCAGTTCCTCAGCCGGTGATCAGCGACGAGGAGTATTGGAATGCGGCCTGCCGAGTCGGCGGTGTCCCATTACAGGGGTTTGAATCGTTCAGCATCGATTTTGGCGCCGAGCTGACCGACAAGTACGCGGCGGCCGGCAACGTCTGGCCCGACAGCCTGGCCGTGCGGGCCGTCCACCCGAAAATCACGCTCGCGCTCTACGCGCCGGATGAGCTGCAAACCGACGGTGATTTGTTTCCGGTGACCGGCAGCCAGGCCACGCACGCGAACACGAAGTTGCAGCTGTTTCGCGCACGTAAGGCCGACCGCGATCCCGTGCACATCGCGATCACGGTCAACGGCATGATCACCGTCCCGATCATTTTCAAGGGCAAGCCGCTCACCGAGGAGGACGATGAGGGAGCGACGTTCACGCTGCAGATTGACGCTCTGCCCGATGATGCGGGCAACGATCCGCTGGAGATCGACCTGGCCGCTGTCTACGACCCGCTGGCAGAATGATCAGCTTATTCTCACGCATCATCCGGCCCGGGCTGCTCGGTCTGTCGAAGACGGACTTGCGGAACATCGGCCGGGCAGCGATCGCCGAGGCGGGCTACTCGTGGCACCGTCGCTACAAGAGCTTCCACTTTCAGATTTTCGCGTTTGCCAAGTACGGCTACCGCAAACGCACCAAGAAGTACGAACAGCGCAAAAAGCGCGAGCACCCCGAGGCACAAGGGCGGCCGCTGGTGTTCAGCGGCAATAGCGAGCGGTCGGCGATGGCCTCGAACATCGTGCGAGCCGCGGCCACGAGCTTCGACCGATTCCAGGCCCGCGTGTCGATCAATGCGCCGACGCTGAACTACCAGAAGCTGCACGACGAGATGACCCGCGTCACGGTCGGCGAGCAGCGGCAGCTGGCCGAGGATTTCCGCGACGAGTTCGAACGGCGGCTGGTGTCGACCGCCAACCAGAAGATCGTGCCCTTGGAAATGACCGTCCGCGTGGGGTAGGAGCGGAGAGCAGAGAGCAAAGAGCCGGAAGCCAAAAAGCCGCGCTTGGCTGGGATCGTGATTTCTTCATGCTCTCAGCTCTCAGCTCTTAGCTCTCCGCTCTCATGGCCCGATATCAGCTGCAAGCCGCTCAGATCCACACGACCGACCTCAACGCCGGTAGTGCCCTCAACATCGGCGGCATCACTTCGGGCGAAGTCGCCACCAAGACCGAGACCACCAACGACGAGTCGGGCGCAGTCTACGATCAGCTCCGGGCCATCTCCTCGCAGATGCCTGAGATCGAATTCAAAACCAAGTCGCTGGCCACCTGGCTGACGTACATCGGCCTGGCCGGTTACTCGATCAGCTCCGACGGCAGCCACCCCGGCATTCGTCTGTTCGGCAGCCAGCTCACCGACGCCAAGGCCGCCCCGGCGGCGAACGCGCACGCGCGCTACACCGTCGGCAAGGGCCTGGTGATCCTTGGTGAGATCAACGCCAAGCAAGGCGAGGACGCCACGCTGTCGATCATGGTCCACGCGCTCACCGACGGCACCAACGCCCCGCTGGCCGGCGCTTACACCTCGATCACGCTGCCGAGCTCGCTGCTCAGCCAGATTTTCACGCTCGGCGTGTGCGAGATTGCCAACCAGTCGCTGGGCGAGCTGCAGAGCGTGTCGATCGACTTCGGCATCAAGCTCACCGACAAGACGCCGGCCGCCGGTGCCGTTTGGCCCGATAGCCTGGCCGTCCGCCGGATCCAGCCGGTGGTCACGTTCACGGGTTTCGATCCGACCATTCTGGACGATGCCAAGATCCCGCTCGCCGGAGTGCAGGGTACGCACGCCAATACGCGAATCCAGCTCCGCAAGCGCAGCCCGTATGGCCAGTTCGTGGCCAGCGCGACTGAGGAACACATCATGATCACGGTGGGCGGCATCGCCACGGCGACGCAGGCCTTCTCGGGATCCGGCAGCGAAGAGTCGACCACGGTGCTCCGCGTGGAAGGCGTGCACGACGGCACCAACGTGCCCGTGCTGATTGATACCACCAACGTGTATAGCGCGAGTCTATGAGCCGAGAGCAAAGAGCAAAGAGCGGAGAGCCAGCAGCCGAGGGCGTACGCGAGCGCGCGCAGCGTGTGCTCCGTTCGCAAGGTCAGGCGGTTGGTCTGGTCGACGGCATGCCGGAGAGCGTGGTCGAGAGCCTGGCCGCATTCACCGCGGAAACCGGCGAGGTCCGCCCCAGTGCCGTCGCCGGCGTGCACGACGTGCTCCGCGCTTACTACGCCCGCTAACCAAATCAAACCACTATGGCCGCAACAGCAATCAGCCGCGTTAGCCTGCCGCACACGATCGCCGGCTACGCCCTCACCGACTCGTCCGACTTTAGCGTGCTCTCGACGGGCGCCGGCAACGGCGTCGAATTCGACTACTCGGCCGACACGGTCATCGTGCTCAAGAACACCACGGGTGGTGCGGCCGTCTACACGGCTGTTGTGGTCTCCACGACCGCGCAATCCGCGTATAGCGTCACAATCAGCAATCCGACCAAGAGCGTGGCGGCCGGCAAGACGGTCATTTGGCGGCTGGACAATACGCAATTCAAAAACGCCGACAGCAAGATGAAAGTCGAATGCGACGTGGCCGGGTCGATCCTCGTGCTCGCGCCGTAGATATAGGCTTTTAACCTCAAAGCCTAAAAACCAAAGTGTGAGGATGCACGATGGCTGGTTTTTTGTACTTCAAGCCGGGGCAAAAAACGGTCACGCGCCAGGACCTGGTGGACTGGGGCCTGGCCTACGCGTTTTCAGGCGGCTGCGAAGCTGGCCCTTGCCTGCGTAACACGCCGACCGGCGACAACGGCGTCGTGTTCTGCGATTCCAAACGCCAGGCCGGGCGGACCGCGAAGATGGACATGGCCGCGCAGGACTGGCGGAAGATCCCGGCGAGCGACGTCTGGGTCGGCATGTGGAAAGACGCTGTGCCGACGCCGGCCGAGCTGGCCCGCCGGCCGCAAATGCCCGGCTACCGCGTGAAGCTCGCCCGCGACACCGAATGGATGATCCCGCTGGTCCGCCGCTTCGATACGGTCCAGCTCACGACGGTCTCGAATCTGCCCTGCTACATGGAGCCCGACGATCACGGCAACTGGCACCGCGGCGGCGTGGTCGAGGCCCATGCCCACTTGTGGGACCTGACCACGCCGATCGCCACCGCGCTGGTGGAAGAATACACGGTCCAGCCAGGTGCGCAGGACCACACGAAAACGAACCTTTCGGACAACGACATTTACAATGCGGTGGTCGCGCTACTGCGTGAGAACTACGTGCTGGGTCCGGCCGAGCTCGTGCTGATGCGTGAGCTCACCGACGAGGCCTCGACGCATGCCGCGGTGATGGCCGCCTGCGACTGGCCGACGTTCATGCAATGGGCCGAGGAGCAAAAAAAAAGCGCAACCCCGTCGACCGAAGATGGCTCGATTACACACGCTGGCGACGCGGACTCGCCCCCAATTACGCACCCACCTGGTGCGATCTGATGGCGCTGAATCTGGGCTGGTAGGAGCCAAGAGCAGAGAGCCAAGAGCAGAGAGCCAAAAAGCGAACACACGCGGCGATGATTCAGGTTTTACTCCATGCTCTCCGCTCCTAGCTCTCAGCTC
>Ga0137432_1000957_pt1 | contig 10584 bp, 15 predicted proteins | sample EasRivERMZT820_2_FD_102337 | JGI IMG/M metagenome (GOLD analysis project Ga0137432, IMG submission 102337) | Soil microbial communities from meander-bound floodplain in the East River, Colorado, USA - East River MetaG ERMZT820_2 | ecosystem: Environmental > Terrestrial > Soil > Floodplain ...
AAAACGATGAAGAGTGGAGTTTCAAGTTTAATAATAAAGTTTATAAAATTTATCAAGTAGATAGAATTTCTACTGAAAAAGGAGAAAAAACAATCAATATTCCAGCAACTTCTTCTGAGGATGCTATTGGTAGAGCAGAGAATCACTGTAAACTTCATGCTGATGATAAATTTGAAAATGCTATAGCTTATCCCCTAAAAGCAAAAGAATTATGGAACAAGATTTGGGAAAATGCAGTAGAGTCTGGATGTCCTGGGATTTATAATCTTTCGTTAGCTAATAAATTTACAAATGTTTCTTACTTTGAAGATCTTCCTCAGACGAACCCGTGTGGAGAAATACCCCTACCAAATGGAGGAAATTGTTGCCTTGGGAATATTAATCTTTCTAATATGGTAGAAGGAAATGATGTTAATTGGAGCAAATTAGCTAATGCAGTCAGAACAGGAATTAGATTTTTAGATAATGTTCTAACTATTAATTATTTTCCAACAGAAGAAACAAAAGAAGTAGCTCATAGAAGTAGAAGAATTGGACTAGGAGTAATGGGACTTCATTACATGATGATTAAATTAGGTATTCGTTATGGATCTGAGAAATGTATAGAATTCTTAGAAAGATTATTCACAACTATAAGAAATGAAGCTTATTTAGCATCAACTCATCTAGCGAATGAAAAAGGTTCATTTCAAGCATTCAATGCTGAAAAATATCTCAAGGAGGAATTTGCAAAGACTCTTCCAGCAAGAATAAGAATGTTGATCAAATCACAGGGAATTAGAAATGCTGTGATGTTGAATACCCCACCAACAGGAACAATTGGTTTGGTATTTGGATTATCTACAGGTCTAGAACCAATTTTTGCTCCATTGTATCTCAGACGGTATAGAGAAGCTAATGTTTGGAGAGAAGTTCCTGTTGTAGATCCACTTTTAAAAGAGTTTGTAGAACAAGGTAAGTCTTTTGAAGAGTTAAGTTCAATATTTGTAGGAGCTTATGATGTAAAGCCGGAACAACATATGCTTGTACAGGCAACTATTCAGAAGTTTGTAGATAGTGCTTTAAGTAAAACAATTAATATTCCAGAAACAGCTAAAGCGAAAGAATTTTCTGATGTGGCTTTACAATATGCGAGATATCTTAAAGGAATGACAGTTTATCGAGACTCAACTAAAACTTTCCAACCTCTTACTCCTATTTCTTTAACAGAAGAAAATATCAAAAAATATATTTTGAATGAAAAAACTATTTCTGAAATTTCGACTAGTGAAGTTTGTTCTATAGGAGGAGAATGCTCTGCGTGACTACATACTAGTAAATGAAAAAATTTTTATTAGTCCTTCTTATTCTCCTTGTTGTAGTGTGTCCATTAGTTGGACAATTAAAGTTTCTTGAACAATCAAAATTTATAGATTCTTTTCCAACGATGTTGGACGGGAAACCAGCTATAAAACTTCTTTTACCAACTGGAGAGATTCAAAATCTTATACTGATTCCAAATCCTCAATATTCGTGTACGTGCTTAGCGGGTAATAGTTTAGATCAAAATTTATTAGAAATTAATAACGGAGAGGATAACGTTATTGCTACTTTTGAATCATCTGATAATATAAATGGTTTTTATTCTTATATTAATGGGGAATGTGAAATTGATTACTATTATCAATATTGTGTAGAAACTGTAAAGGGTAGAGCTTCTGATCTAGTGAATGTTAAAATTAAAAATAAATCTGGAAATCTTGTATTAGATAGACTTAATCCTATTACGAATCAATGGGAAAATATGCCATTACTTTCTGGAAGTTCTACAATAGTTTTTAATTTAAAATCAACAACTTGTGGATATTTTGATAGATTGTCTCTTAGATTTTATAGATATAATGAACAAAGGGGCGAGTTCGATACGGGAACTATCTTAGCTTCTGTGTTTTTAACTTCTTGTAGATAAAGGAAAATAATATGCGTAAAAAGAAAAATAGTGTTAGTGGTTCTGATGCAGTAGAGTCTTTTGCACTTTTTGTAATCGGTAGTGTGCCAAACGGCGGATGGGATGACTTTAACGGGGATTTTAAAACTCAACAGTTAGCTCTAGATTATCTTGGAGTTATAGATGTGGAGTATGATCATGCCCAAGTAGTAAATTTACAAACTTTTGAGGTAGTTTGGACTGGTCATCTATAATAGAAGTATGACCTTTTATCAGTTTGTTTGTGAACCTTGTTCCGTAGAATGGGATGTTATTGGTTCTATGATTAAACCTCCAAAAAGACGTAAGTGTCCGGAGTGTAATAAGTTTTGTAATAGATCTTATACCCCCCCAGGAATAAGAACTAGAGCCACACAAGTTAAACAAGTTGAACGTTTTAGACGACATGGATTAGATAAAATTCAAGCTCATGAATTTTATAACTCATCCATGAAACATTCTAAGGAACGAATAGAAACTGGAGCGCAAAGTTACGCAAACATGGAATTGAAGACGGACAAACTTATCAAGGAGGGAAAATTAAAAATTCTTACTCCTGAGAAGGCTGAACAGAAAAAAGAAGTTATGCGTAAAATGACCATTGAAAGTCATAAGCAGGCTGGCTTAATAGCGGGTAAGCCTAAGCATCCTCAAGCGATCTAAAATGCTTAATGATACTTATACTCCTTGGATTCCGATAGATCAAAATTACACACCAATAGAAAGTTTTAATCTTTGGACAGTTATTGGACCAGATACTTTTGAGTATCCAAAGCCAATAATTAATATTTCTTCTATGAAACCAGAAACAATATATTTCTATTTAACTAAAGAAAATGCTCCTGTAGGAACTAGATGTTTAGTTAAAGATTCTTTAAATCTTTCTATTTATGAAATTTCTATTCTTGAATGGTCAAAATCAGGATATCTTAAAATTAGATACAATTTTGACAATAAAGAAGTTTGGTTAGATAAAAATAAAATTCCACTTCTTGTAGAAGTTTTAGAGCCAATTCTTCTTTATTGCTCCAAAAGAGACTAAATATGTCTTCCAAACTATATATAGTTTGGAGGATAAAATGAAATTTTGTAGTACATGTAAAATTAGTTTTGAGGATTCAAATTTTTATAAAAATCCATCAAAAAAAGATGGGCTAAGTCATGTTTGTAAAAAGTGTTGGAAAATCTATAGAAGGAATCACTATTTAGAAAATAAACAGTACTATTTAAAAAAAGCTAGAAAATACGATAGAAAAATTAAAAATTTTTATGAATCGTTGAAAAACCAAAAATTTTGTAAAGTGTGCAAGGAATCTGATTATAGATGTTTAGAATTTCATCATATTGATCCAAAAACTAAAAAATTTAATATTTCCTGTTACAAAGGGCATTCAAGAAAAACACTTTTGGAAGAAATTGAAAAGTGTATTGTTCTCTGCTCAAATTGCCATAAAAAAGAACACAAGCCTCATTAATTTAATGGTAGAATTTCACTTTTCCAAAGTGAAGGCGACTGATCGTAACAGTCATGGGGCTCCAATATATGTGTCTGTAGCTTAACGGTAAAGCGTAAGATTGTGGCTCTTATGATTGTTGTTCGATTCAACACTGACACTCCAATTATGTCCCTTTAGTTTAGAGGTTAGAACATCGGCTTTTCAATTCGAAAAAGACAGATCGTTACTGTCAAGGGATACCACTTATGATAATGTATTATTTGGGATGCTTATGGTATTTTCTTAAAGAAGTGATTGGATTTTTATGTTACTTTTTTAAAGAAATTATTGGATCAATTACTGATTTTAAAAGCGGAGCGGATCTATGACAGTTTGGTTTAGTTCAGATCATCATTTTTATCATAAAAATATCATAAAACATTGCAATCGTCCATTCGATACAATGGAAGAGATGCATGAAACAATGATAAAAAATTGGAATTCTGTAGTAGAACCAAAGCAAACAGTATTCTATCTAGGAGATTTTACTTTTTCTAACAATCTTGAGGAGATCGAAGGTCTTCTATCCCGACTTAACGGAAAAATATTTCTGATTAAGGGAAATCATGATTCTAATTTAGTAAGAAAACTTCTTAGAATTAAACAAAATCTGTATGAAAAATTTCTTAATGTGGAGTGGTATCACTGTACCACACTACAATCCCAAGGAAAAAATTATGATGTAGTAATGATGCATTTTCCCATTGAAACTTGGGAAAAGAAGCACTATGATTCGATACATTGCCACGGACATGTTCATAATAGAAATCCTAATCCTATAACTGCTAAAAACAGATACAATGTAGGAGTAGACGTAAACGATTATACACCAATAAGTTTTGATTCAATTGTAAGGGAATTATGTCTACGAAATTAAAATCTCCTGAAAATGAAAACTATGCAGCAACAGTAGTTACAATCACAAAATTAATAAAATTAGAAAATTGTGATAATGTTCAACATACTGTTATCTTTGGAAATTATGTTATTGTTGGAAAAGATGTTCAACTTGGAGATAGGGGAATGTATTTTCCCGCTGAAACACAATTATCTAAAGAATTTTTATACCACAATGATCTTTATAAACATAACACTTTAAATAAAAATATAGACAAGAAAGGTTATTTTGAAGATAATGGAAGAATTAAGTGTTTAAAATTTAGAGGACATAGATCTGAAGGATTATTTATGCCTTTAGAATCTTTGGATTTTGTTGGATTAATAATTCTGAATATTCTAGACACTTTTGACACTATAAATGATGTAGAAATTTGTAGGAAATATATTCCTAAAAATATTAGAACTCCTGGAACATCTAATAGAGATAAGAGAATTCCTAAGAAAGTTTGTAGAATAGTTCCTAATCAGTTTAGATTTCATAGTGAGACTTCCCAATTAGGAAAGAATATCTGGAAACTTAAACCCAATTCTAGAATTCATATTAGTAATAAATTACATGGAACTTCTTTTGTTGTTGGAAAGCTTCTTTGTTATAAAAAAGAATTTTGGTTAAAGAAAATCTTTAGATCTCTTTTTAGAATACCAAGACCTACTCATTATGATATAATTTATTCTTCTCGTAATGTTATTAAAAATGATGATTTAAATAAAAATTATAATCATTTCTATCAAGAAGATGTCTGGTCAATAATTGCTCAAATGTTAGCTAAGTATCTTGATCCGGGAATGACAGTTTATGGAGAAGCTGTAGGCTTTACTCCTACTGGAAAATCTATTCAAAAGGGATACGATTATGATTGTGGACCTAATGAAATGAAGATTTTCATATACAAAATTACTACAACAATTTTTGATGGAAATCCTATTGTTTGGGATCAAACAATACTTAGGAATTGGTGTAATATACATGGATTAAGAGCAGTTCCTGAATTTTATAATGGAACTGCTGAAGAATTACATCCATGTGATGAAGTAGAAAATATAGAAGATTGGCAACAAAAGTTTCTTAGTAAGCTTCAATCATCATTCAATCTAGAAAAAGATTGTGTGTTATGTTTTAATAAAGTTCCGGCGGAGGGAATAGTAATTTTAATCGAGGATGAAGCCTTTAAACTAAAGTCGTTTAGGTTTAAAGAACATGAGACTAAAGCCCTAGATAGGGGAGAAATAGATCTAGAGACAGAAGAGAGCATATCTATTTCATGACCAGAACTTATTTTGAGTTTCCTGATAATATTCAGAGAGCAATTTTGTACCTTTTGAAGTCGGATGATGATTTTCATCATCAACTGGCTAATTTAGTTAAAGCAGAATATTTTGAATATCCTCATTTTTCTAAACTTTACAAAATTATTGTAGAGTATAGAGAAAAGTATAAAATTCTACCAAATGATGATATTATTCTTCATCAAGCTAAGGAAAGGCTAGCTAAAACAGAAATAATTTCTGAATATGAAGATGAATTAATAAACATTTCTAAAGTAGAGCAACATGCTGTAGACAATAAAGAATACATCATGGATGCTGTGGAAAAGTTTGCAAGACAAGCAGCTATGAAGTTAGCTGTGGAAAAAGCAGCTTTCCTAGTACAAAATAATCAGTTATCCGAAGTAGAAGATCTTGTCAGACAAGCACTTATGGTGTCTAGATATGTGGATAATGGACATATCTATTTAAAGAATCTTAATAACCGTTTAGAAGAGACAGAGGAATCCAAGAAAAGATATCCATTTTTCATTCCGAGAGTGAACAAGCATATAGACGGAGGACACTCCTCTAAAGAGTTGTGCATCGTTGTAGCGCCTCCGGGAGTAGGTAAGAGTGTAACCCTGGTAAACCAAGCAGCATATCTTTTGAGGCTGAATAAAAAAGTTTTATACATCTCTCTTGAGATGTCGGAAAAGAAAATTGCACAAAGATTTGATTCTATTCTGACAAATATTCCCATATCGATTTTAAAAAGTTCAGTAAAGAAATTAGAACTTATTACAAAAATAGGAACTATTCAAAAAGATTGTCCAAATGCAGGATTAGTAATAAAAGAATTTCCAACTGGAGGAGCTACTGTAAATACTATAAGAGTTCTTCTAAACCAACTTAAAAATTATGAAGATTTTATTCCTGACGTTATTTTTGTTGATTATCTTGAACTTCTTCGGCCTATTCGTCAGATCGACCAGGAATATCAGGCCCAGCAAAGAATCGCGGAAGAACTTAGAGGATTGGGAGTTGAACTGGACTGTCTTATATGGACAGCAAGTCAAACTAACAGAGAAGCTCGTAAAGCTATGATTATTAAGGATTTACATCTAGCTGATTCTTATGGAAAAGTTAGAACAGCAGATTGGGTTATTTCTTTAAATCAGACAGATGATGAGCGAAATAAGGGGAAAATGAGAGGATTTGTTTTAAAGTCAAGAGATAGTAAAATGAACTATATATTCCCGATTTTTGTGGACTATGATACATTAGTCATGTGGGACAATTCAGACGAGGAACTAGCCAATGCAGTATAGAAAAAAATCCATAATTGTAGAAGCAGAACAATTTGATATGTGTGTCCACAAATATCCAGATGGAGTCTTAAAAAGATATCTTGATGGAGAACCAACAAAAATGAAGGGTTCCCGTGTAGAATTTTATATTTCTACACTAGAAGGAGATATGATAGTAAACCAAGGAGATTGGATAATTACTGGAGTTAACGGAGAAAAATATCCTTGCAAGCCAGACATTTTCGAAAAAACTTACGATGCAGTCTAAACTTTTCAAAAAACTGATCGATAACAAAATCACAAAGGTAGATTTTGGATGGACTGTTTTCGAAATAAAGTTTGAAAAGAAACTCTCTGTAGACGGAGAAGAGTGCTATGGAAATTCTGATTTTGATAAAAAAGAGATAGTTTTAGAGGAAGATCTTCCCCCGGGAAGAGACAGAGAAATTCTTCTTCATGAAATTACTCATATCGTATTAGAAACAATGGGTTTAGGTAGTGGATTAAAGAGTAAAGATAATGAATCTCTTACGTATCAAATTTCTAGGGGATTTACTTTACTTTATAACCTGAATAAGGAATTGGTAAAAACAATTTATGACAACGATTAGAATTACTCAGGTTGTTATACGGTCTGAACCCAAGAATGATTTTATTTTTATCGATCCTTCAATTCTTGAGTTTCAATCAGACCCTTTAGGAAGAAGTGTTTATAGAATTTTAGAATACGAGCTAGCCACGATAGAAGAAAATATTACTGTAAATACAAAACATTTTGAGGTTGGAAAACGAGGAGACTATCTTATACGTGGTCCAGACGGTAATCTGAAAGTGTATTCAGAAGCAGAGTACAAGAAGTTATGAATCTAGACGCAATTATCCTAAACATCCGAAAATTAAATCTCGATGAGATTGCAGATTTATCCAAAAAACTTCTTGAACTGGACCTAGATAATGTTTATATTCATCTGAAAGATCAGTCGTATGTATTCTTTTATTTCAGTATGGCGATGGCTAAACTGAATAAAGATTACGAAGATCTTTTGGTGGATCTGAATAAAATAAAATTTGAAACAAGACAAAAGGAAGAAGAAACAAAACAAAAGAAGTTGACAGAAAAATATTTAGAGGCTTTTGTAGATGCTCACCCTGACATAATAAGGCAGCAGAAGAAAGTCAATGAATACAACTGTCAATTAGAAATATTTCGAGGCTTAGTAAAGTCCTTGGAACAAAGAAGAGATATGGTTGTACAAATGTCGTCTAACAAACGAGCAGAAATTAAATTACATTAAAAAAAAGAAAAAATATGAGTAACACAATTCCAAATTACGAACAATTACAAAAACTTTATGATGAATTGAATTCCAAAGGAGGCGGAGAGAATTTTTCTGAAAACTTCCTTAAGGTAGAAGAGGGAAAGCCCGCATTTATTAGAATACTTCCTGCAAAGGATGCAGATAACACTAGTTGGTATTCTAAAACAATTAGATTTGCTTTCAAACTAGGAGACAAGTTCAAGTATCTTCAATCTCCTAAAATTGTTGGAGAAGAGTGCCTTCTTCACAACATGTATTACGAACTTTGGGACGAACATGATTCGTTCTGTAAGTCAAACAGTTTAGATCCAAAGAAGATTCAAACTCCTTATAAGACTTGGGCACAAGCACTTAAACCAAAGGAATGTTTTTTCCTGAATGTTGTAGATCGAAGAGAAGAAGGAAAAGTTAAACTTCTCTCCTGCACAGAAGCTTTAATGAAAATTATTGTTGGAGCTATGTTCAAGACAGATATTGCTGGTGAACTTGAGTATGGAGATATTACCAATCTTAAGACAGGACATGACTTTACGATAGATTTGTCAAGGGGAGAAAATAAGTTTCTTAACTATAACAAGTCCGCACCAAGTCCTAAGAGTAAGCCTGCGGGTAAAGCAGAACAGATAGCTTTGTGGATGGATAGTCTCCATGATTTGAATGTTTTAGTGAAGCCTGCAAGTTCTGAGGAAATCACTGAGGCGATTAATCAGATTAGAAAGAAAGTTGACGACGAATCAGAAAAATTTATTAAGGAAATGTCTGGTTCAACAGAGCCGAGTAGAACAAGTAAATTAACTGCTGCAATGGGAGGAGAATCCAATGGTTAAAAAGAAAGTGATTAAGTCAAGACCAAAGACAAATGTTTGTTTCGTTCTGGATGAATCAGGATCAATGGGTGTTTTTCGAGATAAAGTAATTGAGAGAGTTAATGCTAATTTCGATGAATTACGAAAGAGATCTAAAGATCAGGATATTACAGTAAGTCTTGTAAAATTTAGTTATTCCTCAAAAATTACACCTATATTTTGTAATATTCCAATTGAGTCTATTAGTAATCTAATATTGCCAAATTATATCCCTGACGGAAATACAGCACTTCTAGATGCGACAGACTTTGCTGTCAATATGACAGAGAAAGCAGTACAAGATAAAGAAACTTCTTTCTTACTTCTAGTTTTTACGGACGGCTGTGAAAACAATAGTGTAAAGTTTAATCCCCTACAGTTACAAAAAACAATTAATAGACTTCAAGCAACTGATATGTGGACTATAACATTTGAAGTTCCGCATGGTTATAAAGAAACAGTGTTGAAATTAGGAGTGTATGCAGGAAATATTGCTGAGTGGGAAGTAAGTGAACAAGGATTCAGAGCTTCTACTTATTCTAGTAATGCGGCTATTTCAAATTATATGGGTGTAAGATCTGCTGGTGCAACTTACTCATCTAATTATCACTCTATGACTAGTGATTTGTCAAATGTTACTCAAGCTCAAGTAAAGAAAGATCTTGACGATGTTTCTGATTTTTACAAAGTTTGTAAAGTAGAAAAAGAGGCCGATATCAAGAATTTTTATGAAACTAAGATGAGGAGAAACTTTACTAAAGGAAAGACTTTTTATCAACTAACGAAGACAGAAAAGATTCAATTAGACAAAGAAATTCTTATTATGGAAAAAGGTAAGAAAGCTATTTGGGCAGGAACAAAAGCAAGAGATATTCTTGGACTAGCAAAAGATAAGGATTCTAGAGTCAAACCAGGAAACCATGCTAATTGGGATATTTTTGTTCAGAGCAAAGCCGACAATAGAATTCTTGTTCGCGGGTCGGTCGCCCTGATAAAAACTATTTAACTCTTGGGTCCGCTGAAAGGTGGACTATAATGGATTCAGACGCTCGCAGCAAAAAACTTGTTTAGGAAAAAAACACCAGCGTCTAGTTTTTTGATACTCAAAGACACTTGCAGCAAAAATAAATACAACAAACTTTTAATTTGTCAAGTAAAAGGTGTCTTGTTTTTATCTACCGAATTCAAAGGCTCATGCAGCAAAAAATATACACATCAGGATCTGGGGGTCGCTTGGTTCAAATCCAGGCTCATCCGATTTATCGGATGGTAGCTCAGGTAGAGCACTAGAATGTAAAAAGGAGCCTTGTTTAGTTTTTAGACTCTTGCAGCAATCAATAATCTTATCAACAAAAAGGAAAAAGGAGTCTAGTTTATTTTGAAGGTGCCAGCAGCAAACAAAGGTAATTTTCAATAGAAAAAGATCCACGTCGAAAGTGGAAATGCATCTTGTAATTTTTAAAGGAAATATATGAATACGTTCACTGCAACTGCTAAAAACGT
>Ga0137432_1000962_pt1 | contig 10527 bp, 10 predicted proteins | sample EasRivERMZT820_2_FD_102337 | JGI IMG/M metagenome (GOLD analysis project Ga0137432, IMG submission 102337) | Soil microbial communities from meander-bound floodplain in the East River, Colorado, USA - East River MetaG ERMZT820_2 | ecosystem: Environmental > Terrestrial > Soil > Floodplain ...
GCGAGTCCGTTTTCGTCAGCTCGGCGATCTGAAATGCCGCCAGCGCCGCGGCGGCATCGCGGAATGAGAGCGATGCGGTGGAGCTGTTGGGGAACGCAGCCCTGAACATCGACACATACCCCGGGATCCCGAGCAGACGCTGCATCACGGCCTGCCACACGTGCTCGGGCTCCGCATCGCCGAGTGCCGCGAGCTCGTTCGGGTTGCCGAAGACATCGACATCGCCCGGCTCCCCGCGCATCTCCCGCCGGTTGAGCACCGGGAGCATCGCCTGCGCCTGAAGCACATCCTCTCCGAACAACGGCACCGGCGCCTCCGGTAGCGGCGGTCCGAAGCGAGTGAGCCGCCCGTCCCAAAAGACGTAGAACATGCCGATGCCGCTGTTCAGGAGTGTCGGCGCGTTCCGCGGCACAAACGAGCGGCCCGGTCCCAGCGTGCGTGCCGGTCCCGCACCGGTGCCGCCCGTGCCGATCGCGAGCGGCAGACCATCGGTCGCGTGCTCGCTCGGCGTGTGGCACGTCGCGCACGCGATGTCGCGATTGCCGCTGAGCACTTTGTCGAACATCAGCGCGCGACCCAGCTCGACCAGGGCCGGGTCTTGACGCGCCACCGGACCGATCGGAACCACGCCGTACTGGCCCAGGGTCTGGCGCAGTTGCGCGTCGATCGATAGCGGCCCCCCTTCGGAGGGGAACGTTTCATCGCACGCCGCCGCCGCCACGACCAGCGCCACCACCCCCACTGCTCTGAAGAAAACAGTCATGAGAATCTCCTCTCCTCAGCGGAGCGGCAGCGACAGCGAGATCTGGTGGGTGACGGTACTGACGTCGGTCATGAACAACGGCCCGGTCGGTGCCGCGAGAATCGTCGAACCGGCGGCCGATAGGGCGCGTATGTCACCGAAGAAGATCTGCGCCTGCGGCCGGCCTGCGCCTTTGGTCGCACGGCCCTGATAGCGCAACTCGAACCTCGGCTGTCGGTACGAGAGACCCCACGTGGGCGTCCACTCCCACCAGGTTGCTCTGACGCTGCGCGACGTGAGCTGCACGTTGTCCTGCTGTTCGAGCCGATAATCAATCGGGTGGAGAATCAGCCCGAGCTGGAAACTGGTGGGCGCGCCCTCTTTCACCGGTTGTTCCACGCCGAGACGGAACCACGCGTTGGAAAACCGGAATCGGTTTTCGATGGTCTTCCCGCCCGGAGCGATCGTGTCACCGGCGGCCGTGGGCGTCGGGACAGCCGCATCAGCCCAGGTGTAGCTCGAGATCGGCTCGTAGATGAGATCGATGCCGAACCGCGCCGGGCCTTCGACCCTCGACACGCCCATGCCCAGATTGAACGCGTGGGTGTAGCCCGGGTCGCGCGGAATCGCCGGCACGTTCGTCAGCTCGTAGGTCGGAATCTTCGGATGCGAGGCGCGGTTCGCGACCGCGAGCCAGCCGATACGCCAGCCGGGCGCAGCAAGTGGGATCTGGTAGTTCATTTGCATGCCCCACGTATTGGTCCGCTCCTCGTTGTGCTCGATCCGCGCCTGCTCGTCGAACTGTTGCGTGATTGGATTCCAGATCGCGTCCGCGTACGTGACGGTATGGGTCGCCGCGAATCGGTTGTGAAGGAGCATCGCCTGGAGCGATCGCGCCCCCCCCCCTTTGCCGCTGTCGGCCGGCCACTCCTTGAGTGCACCCACGCGCAGATCCACCGCGTCTCCTGACTGCTCGAGCCGCCGGCTGTTCGCGTACAACAAGTCGACGCCATCGACAGCGTGGAGCCCATTCCAGAGCATGCTGGCGCCGATTGACAAATGGCGCTCCGGCATCCGGCGTCCGATCGATGCGAACGCAAACTGGTTGCCGTGCGACTCGCTCTCGGGTTGGGTCGGCACCGTCGAAGAACCGAACGGCCCGCCCCCGGGCGGCGGGGGAAGGTCTGTGACGAACACGCCGCCGTCGGACTGTGGCGCGCGACTCGGGTCGACCTGCTGGACGGCGAGCGAGAGTGCTCCGTACCACTTGGCGTGACGGACGAGCAGCGCGAGCGGCAGTGAACGACCTCCCCCGGTCCCCTGCGAAATCGTGTACACGGTGGGTGTTCCGAAGAACCGCGACGCCAGGATCCGGGACCCGGTCGCCGGATTCACGAACGGATCGAGCGCCGAATCGGCGAGCGCGATCGAGACACTGGCCATTCCCAGATTCGCCGACGGGAAGATCTGATACTGATTCCCCTGGGCCAGGGGGAGCGTCTTGACCTGAATCAGCTGCGCGCGCGAGGGAGTGATGAGACAGAGGGAGAAAACGCTGAGACCAACCACCGCACGGCGGGAGACGGACATGATGACCTCGACGAGGACGGGTGCCTCAGATGAATACCACCGGAGACCCCCGTGGGGTCACCGAGGTTATGACTTTTGGTGCGCGCTGGGGAGGCTATCAGGCTAGACTTTCGGGCGTGAGAATCGCGACCTGGAACGTGAACGGCATTCGCGCCCGGGCGGCGCAGCTGTGCGAATGGCTGGGGCGCGAGCGGCCGGACATCGTCTGCCTGCAGGAGCTGAAAGCCACGTCGGCGCAGATCCCCGCCGAGTGCAAGGTGGCGGACTATCACGCGTTCTGGCACACCCTGAAGGGATACTCGGGCGTGTCATTGCACGTCCGAAAGGACCTGTTCGCGGTCGATCCAGTCTTCAGCCACCCACCGTTCGACATGGAATCGCGCATTGTGCAGGTCGAGCACGGCAATCTCGTGATCGCCTCGGTGTACGTGCCGAACGGGGGGAAGGACTACCCCGCCAAGCTCGACTTCGTTAACAAACTCATCGCCTGGACCAAGCAGCTGCACGCCGAGGGACGCGACCTGATTCTGTGCGGGGACATGAACATCGCGCGTACTGAGATGGACGTGCACCCCAAAGAGCGGAAACCGAACGCCGTGGGACAGCGGCCCGAGGAGCGGGCGCTGTTCGCCGAGTTGCTCGGCGAGCATCTCGTCGATCTGGGGAGGCACTTCGGCCCCGACAATCCCAACCTGTTCACGTGGTGGGCACCCTGGCGCAACCTGCGCGCCCGCAACATCGGCTGGCGGCTCGACTACGTTCTCGTCTCGCCGCCGGTGGCGGCGCGCGCGGCCGGCTGCATCGTCCAGGCGGATGTCGGGACCAGCGATCATGCACCCGTCGTGATGACGGCGACTTGAGACTATTTTAGGGTTGTGCTGACGGTCTTTCTCCTCTCTCCGGCGAACTGCGCGGGAACGCGCGCGCAGATGCTGCTCAAGAGCCAAACCAGTCCGCTCACGGCGCGTCTGGCGAACGGCGGCGCGCCGCTCGGTGAGGTGTTCACGTTCATGAGTAGCCTGTACTTCCGCGGCAAACTCGCGTACGCGACCCGGTTCGGGAGCGCGTACGTGATTACGCCCGGCCGCGGGCTGCTCCCGGCCGACATGCTGATCCGCATCGACGATCTGCGGCAGATGGCGACTGTCGAGGTTGACGAAGCGTTGCCCGCGTTTCGGGAGCCGCTCGTGCGGGACGCGAGGGCGATCGCAAACAATCTCGAACCGGCGGACCGCGTCGTGCTGCTCGGCAGCGTGGCCACCGATAAGTACGTAGGGCCGCTGCTCGATGTCTTTGGCGACCGGCTCTACTTCCCTCCCACATTCGCCGGCCGTGGCGACATGAGCCGTGGCGGTCTGTTGCTGCGCAGTGCGCGCGCCGGCACCCCGCTCGACTACGTGCCGCTGCGCGGCGCCGTGAGGCACGGACCAAAGCCGCCCAAGCTTCCCCGCCTGCGGTAGCCTGATATGCACCTGTTCCTGCTGGTCTTACTTGTTCAGGGGCCCCCCCACCCACACGACTCGGTCGTGTATCACCTGACGCCCGCGAGCAGGTTCGAGGTTACCACGGGGAAAGCAGGACTGTTCGGATTCGCCGGCCACGAACACACGATTCGCGCGCGCGCCTTCTCCGGCCGCATCGTGTATCGACCAGGGTCGATCGCGGCGTCTCACATCGAGATCACCGTGCTGACCGACAGCCTCGAGGTGCTGACGCCGCCCGATACGCAGGAGATCCGCAAGGTCACGGCATCGATGCGCACGGAGGTGCTGGACGTCGCGAACTACCCGGAGATTCGGCTGGTGTCGCAACGGATCGAGGGCACACCACAGCGCATCACGGTGACCGCCGCGTTGACGATCAAGGGACAGACGCGCGAGGTCCCGCTCACGGTCGATCTCGAGATCGGCGCCGACACCCTGCACGCCAGCGCGACCTTCAAAGTCAAACAGACCGACTTCGGCATCAGGCCGTATCGGGGCGGCCCCGCTGGAACGGTGCGTGTCGCGGATGAGGTGAAGTTCTCGATCAAGGCGATTGCGATTCGGCAGGCGCCCTGAACCACTTGCCACCCGCCGCCCCGGCCTGCAGCATACGAAACTGTCCGACCGCGCCGCCGTCACGAAGGTCCAAGACACTGGGAGAGTCGTTCTGATCCACAGTCTGTTGCTTGCGTTCGCGGCGGCGGCCCAGGCCGGGTCGCCGCCCGCGGGCCAGGGACCGGTCAATCGCGATTCGGTGTGGGCCGCCGCGCTGGCGCGCCTCAGCCCTCGGAGCACGATCCGCGTCCATCGGATCGGAGACGGGCGCATCGAGGGGTCGTTGCCGATGGAGTTTCCGGTAGCGACACTCGATTCACTGTGGGTGCGCGGGAACAGCGCGAAGACCGGCGCGATCATCGGCGGGATTTCGCTCGCCGTTGCGGGAGCGGCGTACGGGGCTTTCGCGAATGAAGTGGGTTGTCAGGACGACGGCGGAGATCCCTGCCCGGAGGCGATTCCGCTGTTGGGGCTGGCGGGCGCCGCCACCGGAGCGCTGCTGGGCGCGTTGATTGGCTCTGCCATCCCGCGCTGGCACCTTCGAGTGCCATGAACTCACATCTGAAGGAAGTCATTCCCATGCGTCACAGCTATTTGTTCGTCTGCGCGGTGCTGTTGTCCTCGCCTGTTTCGGCGCAACAGGACGGGCGGGGGCGCCACACGATCACGCACGAAGATGTCTTTCTCTCCAAACGCGTAGGGTCGCCCGCCATCAGTCCCGACGGCCGCTGGGTCGTCTTCAGCGTCACCGACCCCTCATACACGGACGGCGATCAGGTGACCGATCTCTGGCTCGTGCCGTTCGACGGCAGCGCGGAGCCGCGGCGCCTGACGAATACGAAGGGCGGAGAGAGTGGCGTGGACTGGAGCCGAGACAGCCGGCGCATCGCGTTCAGCGCGCGCCGCGAGGGCGACGACGTGGCGCAGATCTACGTGCTCGATCTGAGCGGCGGCGGCGAGGCGCAGCGCGTCACCAGCATTTCGACGGGGGCTTCCAACCCGCTGTGGCGGCCCGACGGCAAAGCGATCCTGTTCTCGAGCATGGTCTATCCCGGCGCGAAGACCGACTCAGCCAATCGCGCTGCGGCGGCTGAGCGTCGCGCCCGCAAGTACAACGCGCGCGTGTACAACGCTTCGCCGATCCGGCTCTGGGACCGCTGGCTCGACGACCGCAAGCCGGGCCTGTTGGGGCAGCCGCCCGGGCCGGGGGGGGGGGGGGGCGCTCAGGCCAAGAGCCTGCTCACGGGAACGCAGCTCGCGGCCGGCGCCGGTTTCGGCGGACAGCTCGGCACCAGTGGCGATGATCTGTCGGCGACGTGGACGCCTGATGGCGGCGGGGTGGTATTTGCGGCGACCACGAATCGGGGCGACTGGGCGCACGCCGACATCGTGCAAGCGCTGTGGCTGGTCAGCACCGGCGGGGGCGAGCCGCAGCGGCTCACCGAGGGTGCAGACTATGGAAGCCCGGAATTCAGCCCGGACGGCAAGACGCTGTATGCCGGGATGACGCCCTCGAACGCCAAGACCTTCAACAACCGCCGGCTGGTCTCGTGGGTCTGGCCGCTTGCGGGTGCCCGCACACCTCAAGTCGTGGCCGGCGGGGCAAATCACTCGGTGGGGAGCTTCTCCGTCGCATCCGATAGCCGCGCCGTGTTCTTCCTGGCGGAAGACGCCGGCCATCAGCGGCTGTTCCGCGCGGCATCGAGCGGCGGCGAGCGCGAAGTCGGGACGATGACGAGCGGCACGTTCAGCGCCCTCCAGGTCGCCACCGGGACCACAGGGAATGCGGCGCGCCTCGCGGGCGTCTGGGAAAGCGCGACGAATCCGCCGGAGATCGTGCGCATCGATCCGGCCACCGGCCGCTGGACGGTGCTCACGAAAATCAATACCGACCGCTCGGCGAGCATCGACTGGCAGCCGCTGCGCGAGTTCTGGTTCACCGCGAAGAGCGGCAAACGGATTCACTCGTTCGTCGCGCTACCGCCGGCATTCGACTCGACGCGCCGCTACCCACTGTTCGTGCTGATACACGGCGGCGCAGCCAACATGTGGACCGACAACTTTGGGCTGCGCTGGAACCCGCATCTGCTGGGCGCGGCGGGTTACGTCGTCCTGATGAGCGACTACCGCGGCTCGACCGGGTACGGCGAGCAGTTCTCGCAGGACATCCAGTTCGATCCGCTCGAGGGGCCGGCGAACGACATCAACGAAGCCGCCGACTCGGCGATCGCGCGCTATCGCTTCATCGACGCGAGCAAACAGGTCGCCGGCGGGGCGAGCTACGGCGGGCATTTGACCAACTGGCTCGCCGCCACGACGACGCGCTACCGCGCGCTCGTGAGCCACGCCGGCTTGTGGGACCTGGAGACCCAGTGGGCGACCAGCGATTTCAATTACGACCGCGAGCGCAACGTCGGTGGACCACCGTGGGAGGACAACCAGCTCTGGCGGACGCAGAGCCCGATGCGGCGCGCCAAGAACCTGCGTACGCCGGTGCTGGTGTCCGTGGGGGAGCGTGACTTCCGCGTGCCGATGAACAATGCGCTCGAGTTCTGGACGGCGCTGCAGCGCCAGCAGGTGCCCAGCCGGCTGATCGTGTGGCCCGATGAGAACCACTGGATTCTGAAAGGCGAGAACAGCCGCTTCTTCTATAAGGAAGTGGCGGCGTGGCTCGCGCGCTGGCTCAGCGAGCCGACGGCGAGTGGCCAATAATGGTAGCTTCCCCGCTCATCCTCTGCGTAAGGAACCTGGCATGATCGCCTCACTGCTGATAATCGCCGCCGTCGCGTTGCAGTCTTCCGAGATCACCGAGCCAAATACAAAGGTGAAGTTCCCCACGGAACTACAGGCGCCGTCGGGGGGGGGACAGCAGGTACTTGCCGGGACGGGCGTACGTACGCGTACGATGCTCAAAGTGAAGGTCTATGCCTTCGGCCTGTATGTGGACGCCGCGGGCGCGCGAACGGCATTGGCCGCCTGGCGCGGCAAGAGCGCGGCGGATCTCGGCCGCGACGCGTCGCTCTACAACGAGCTGCTCAAGGGCGGCTTCCCGATGACGCTGCGCCTCGTGATGACGCGTGATGTCGGCGCCGACCAGATGTCCGAGGCGTTCAATGAGGCGCTCGGCCCGCGCGTCGCTCAGGCCGAGCAGCGGGGGGGGGGCATGACCGGAGGCGCCGAGGCCCTCACGCGCTTCCGTGGGTTCTTCACTGATCGGCTGACCAAGGGCACCGAGCTGGTGTTTTCCCGGAACGGCAACACGCTGAAGGTGTCGATCGGCGGCAAGGACGCGGGCGAGATCGATAACGGCGCGCTCGCGTGGGCGCTGTTCGACGTGTACCTGGGCGGTAAGCCGATCTCGCCCGACGGAAAGAAGACCGTCGTGGCGCGGCTGCCGGAGATCCTCGGCGCCTAGCGGCTGCTACTCGTAGAGCTTGCTCGCGTCAGCGCGGGCGAGCTCTACGAGGAAGTCGGCGATCTTGCCGGTGACGGCTTCGACGTACCGCTGTCCCTTCTCGGCGGTCGCCTTCGCGGGATTCCCCACGCCGGTGTCGGCTGTCACTTCGGTCCACTTTCGTGGCGCCCAGGCCCATCCTTCGCGGAACGCGGCGATCCTGAACTGCTTGGCCTTCCCACTGCCCGCCTCGCTCAACGGCAAGACCAGATCGGGCGCCACGTGCTGCATGACGCTGGTCTCGAGCTCCCCGGCATGGTCGCCGAGGTCGGAGAAGTGGGATTTGGGATCGACCACTTTGTACCAGTTGACGGTGCAGAGAAACAGCGAGACCTGCGGCTGGATTTCGCGAATCATCTGACGGAAATCATTGCCGCCGTGCCCGTTCAGGACGACGAGTTTTGGAATACCCTGCCCGGCCAACGCCGCCGCAACATCCCGCAACACGAGCGCTTGCGTACTGGGATTCATATTGATGCACAACGGGATATCCAGTTGTCCCGTGTTCACCCCGAACGGCACGATTGGGAGCACGATGACTTTGGCACCCTGGTGCCAGGCGCGCTCCGCGGCCCGATCGGCAATCACCTCGGTCTCGATGTTGTCGGTGCCGTACGGCAGGTGGAGGTTGTGCGCCTCGGTCGCGCCCCAGGGGAGGACGGCGACTTCGTAGCGCGAGTCGCGCACGGTCTTCCAGGTCAGCTCGCTGAGAAGATGGGGGCGGTTAGACATGGTCCGAAACCGGCACCGGACTGCGCAGTCCGACGAGAATCGCGCGCCGCGCGAACAGGGCGATGGGCAACCCGATGAGCAGCATGTGCACCGCGATGCTCATCCCAACCCAGAGCGGATCGCTGGAACTCGCGCCGGCGCGAGACAGCGGCACGACGATGTGGTTCATGATCACATACAGGAGCAGCCCGTAGGCTGCGCCGTACGGCACCGGCCGTTCCCACAGCGCCGGCCGGCGGCGCGCGACGACGTAGTAGGTCACCGACATCGTCGTCGCAATCAAGAAGTGGGTGGCAAACCCCAGGGCTGCGGTCGCCAGCCCGCCCGTCAGGCTTGCTTCGCCCAGCCAGCCCGACGCGACGCGCTGCAGGATGCGTTGCGGCGACACGCCGAGCTTGATCGCCCAGAACACACAGGCGTACACGATGTCGAACGTGCCGGCCACGACGCCGCCTGCGAGGACGAACCGCCACGCTTTGTTCACGGGGTCCACTCCAGGATGCGGCGCTGCCGGCTGCTCTCCCGCGCCACGATGAGCCCGCGCATCACGTCCAGCGACCATTCCGGCGTCACCGCCAGTTTGGCTTTGCCGAGCACTGCGTCGCGTACGTTTTCGTAGTAGTGCGCGAAGCTCGAACGCAGCGTCGGCACGACGCGCGTGCCCTCCGGCGTCACCAGTTTGCCGTGGAGCTCCGCCGGCTCGGTGTCCCACTCGGGCTCCGCGGGCGTTCGGCCTTCCTTGAGCGCGGCTTCCTGTGGATCCATCCCATACTTGATGAACGTGCCTTTCGTACCGTGCACGATCCACGTCGGTCCCACCGGCTGCGCCAACATGGAGGCCCGTAGCAGCGCGCGCACGTTCGCGTAGTGTAAAGTCACATCGAAGGCATCATCCACGACTGAACCTTCACGGTCGACGCGGATATCGGCGCCGATCGCATCGGGAACGCCGAACAGCAGGAGCGCCTGATCGAACAGGTGCGGGCCGATATCGAACCAGACCCCCGAACCCGGCAGCTCCTCCTCGCGCCAGGCATTCGGCTTGCGCTCGGGGCGGAAGCGGTCGAAGTGTGACTCGAACGTCACGACGCTTCCTATGGACCCCTCGGTGACGACTTTCAGAACGGTGACGAAGTCGCCGGTGTAACGGCGATCCTGGTAGACCGTCACGATGCGCTGCTGGCGTGCGGCGGTCTCCACCAGGTCTTCCGCTTCTGCCAGCGTCGTCGTGAACGGCTTGTCGACGACGACGTGCCGCCCCGCGAGCAGGCATTGTTTCGCGATCGGATGATGTGACGTGTTGGGGGTCGCGACACCGACGAGATCAATCGGGCGCTTCAGCAGCTCATCGACACTGCGCACAAACTCCACATCGGCGTAGAGCGGATCGGGTGTGCCGTGGCGCTGCACGATGGTCGTGAGTCGCAGTCCTGCCACCGCGCGAATGACCGGCGCGTGAAAGACTCTTCCCGCAAAGCCGAAGCCCACGAGGCCGACGTTGAGCATCAATCGCGGGGAGTTTTGCGTCGATCGTCGCTCGTCATGATGAACAGCGGTGCGCCGTCGAACTTGTAGATCGGCCGCAGGCGTTCGGTGTTGTAGTACTTGGACACGTCCACGACCTTCTTCTCGGACGTCACGCTCGCGAGGGGTACGCTGTCGTAGAAGCCGTGATGGATACTGACCAGCCGGCCGTACTCCTTCTTGTTGATGAGATCGAGCGCGAGATTGCCGAACGCCATCGGCACGATCGAGTCCAGCGCGTCGGGGTCGCCGGAACGGACGAGGTAGCCAAGCCGCTGGTTCACCACGTCGATGCGCCGGCCCTTGTTGTGTTTCGCGGACGCGTCCTTGAGCGCCGCGCCGATCCGGTCGCCGATCCCGCCAAGCTTGCGGTGACCGTACATGTCGGTCTCTTCGCCCTCGAAGCTCATGCCCTCATGCGCCGTGAGCGTGGCGCCTTCTGACAC
>Ga0137432_1000965_pt1 | contig 10499 bp, 8 predicted proteins | sample EasRivERMZT820_2_FD_102337 | JGI IMG/M metagenome (GOLD analysis project Ga0137432, IMG submission 102337) | Soil microbial communities from meander-bound floodplain in the East River, Colorado, USA - East River MetaG ERMZT820_2 | ecosystem: Environmental > Terrestrial > Soil > Floodplain ...
TCGATCATATCGGCGCGGGATCGGTGGCTGGTCTCATCGGTATCGGTGCTGCGACCGGAATTACGATCGCAACCGTTCGCACGGCACGAAACCTGTTCTGGGCTGCGGTGGGTCTGATGTTACTGGCGGGAAAGCGAGAGCGAACAAATGAAGGGCCTGCCGATTCCAGCAGGCCCTGACGATGGACGATGGACGAGTTATTTTGTTTCCGCTGCCGCTTTCTTCGCGAGATCCGGCGTAATCGTCCAGTAGTAAACTGTCGCGCCATCCACGTTCAACGTCTGCTCGGGTTTCCAGTCCCCCATGTCGAAATCGTGCGAAACGATGCGGGTACCGGGTTTGAGGGTTTTCCACAACGTCGGCCGCAGTTTCAGGTTCAGCGACGGCAGCAGGTAGAGCGTGACAACTGACGCCTCGCTGAGATCGGTCGTGAACAGGTCCTGATTGAGAACTCTCACTCGATCGCCGACCGCGTTTTTCTTCACATTTTCGTTCGCTTCGGAAATGCGTTTCGGATCGATGTCGACGCATACCGCTCGCGCACCGAGCTTGGCCGCGGAGACAGGAATCCGGCCGTCACCACACCCGAGGTCGTACACGACATCACCCGCCTTGACGTTCGCCACTTTCAACATCGAGTCAACGACGGTCTGCCGGGTCGGCACGTAGATCACATCGGGCGTTCGAAGGGCGGGCGCGGTCGCCTGGCCGGCCAGAGCTGGCGCGGCTGAAGACGTGCCCAGGCCGAGCACGAGAACAATCACAAGAGCCTTCGCGAGTCTTAGGCGCATGAATACCTTCCTTTTTCCAGGCAGTTCACTGGGAGTTGCACTCATTGTAGCAGGCTCTCGTCTATGACGCTGTGGAGCCTCTGAAGGCCTGACTCGACCTCGGACAGATGAATCCGCAGCAGACGCCGGCCTCGAGCGGCAAGCACTTCGAAATCGCCTCGCGCCTGCGCCAGCTTGATGGTGCCGAACGTGTACTTCTGACCCGGAACCGGCAAGTCCTCCCGGTCATCGCACGTAATCAGCAGGAACACACCTGAATTCGGGCCACCTTTGTGGGCCTGTCCGGTGGAGTGGAGATATCGCGGCCCGAATCCCACGGTCGTCGCGACCTTCATCCTGTCGCGCACGAGTCTTCGAATGGCTTCGAGCGCGGTTCGATGCGCCTGGTTCATCTCGATGAACGCGAGGACCGCGAAGTAATCACCTTCTTTGATCTGATTCAACAACTCGCCCACCGCAGTCACATCTGATACGGTGTCGTCCGGTGGCAGCTTGCCTGTCCTTTCGTACTCCGCGGCCAACCGGCGCGTCACGACTTTCGTCGCTTCGACATCGGGTTGATCGAATGGGTTCACGTTGAGGACCGCGCCAGCCACGGCCGTTGCAAACTCCCAGCGGAAAAATTCGGCGCCCAGCGCGTACCGATCGGGCCAGTCGATGCGGATGACAGGATGCCCGGCTCGTTTGAGGCGTTCAACGATGGTTTCCGCTGCAACGTCGTCTGGCGCACCGGCCGCGCGCAGGTGAACGAACACGCGATCGCGCCCGTATACCTCGGCCGCCGCCGGCGTTTCTTCGTCAATCGGAATAATGCCTTTCCCCTGCTTCCCCAGCGACTCGGCCACCAGCTGTTCGAGCCACGCGCCAAAACTGGCGTACTGCGGCGGCGCGATCAGGGTGGGTTTATCGCGGCCCTGCAGCGAAAGCTCTCCCAGCACGACGCCGAGCTCGAATGCTGAATTGTCCGGCCCGGCCGAGGCGCAGCGTCGCGCCATATCAGCGGCGCGATCGAGCAGCGCCGGTAAATCGGCTCCTATCAGCGCAGCCGGTACAAGCCCGAAATTCGACAACGCGGAATACCGGCCCCCAACGCTCGGGACACCATCGAAGACGGCGCGAAAGCGGTCCTGCTGCGCGACCTGATGCAGCTTAGATCCCGTATCGGTGGTCAGCACGAACTGACGTCCGGCTTCATCCGGGCCGACGTGCTCGACGACGCGATGAAAGAAATATTGCTTCAGGATGTTGACCTCGAGCGTGCTGCCGGACTTCGACGCCACGAGAAACAGCGACCGCTTTAGGTCGATGCTGCGTTCGATCGCGAGGATCTGAGCCGGATCGGTTGAATCCAGCACGTGGAGATTTGGATGACCGTCGCTGCGACCGATCACCGAGTGGATAACCTCGGGCGCAAGGCTGGATCCGCCCATGCCCAGGAGAACAACGTCCTGGAAGCCTTCCTTCTTGATCTCGCCGGCGAATCGCGTCACGGCTGCCACGAGCTGCGCATCCTGCATTGGCAGCATGAGCCAGCCGAGCCATTGATCTTCATCACTACCAGACCACACCGACGGATCGCGATCCCAGATCCGCCGGACGACTCCCCAACGGCGCATGTCGGCCATCCGATTGCGGATTTTCTCGGCAATGTCGGCGGGAACGTTCCAGGTCAGGTCGGCTGCCGGCATTAGGCGCGTGCCTGAAGGGGCTGCCGCTGCCAGCGCGATCGCTTCAGCGACAGCACCAGACGGTACCCGAGCAACAGAGCGACGATGAGCGCATAGATCGACGGATAGAACGTATCGGCTTTGACTTTCCACCAGTAGTGTGTGACCGCCGCAATACCTGTCAGATACACGAGGCGATGAAGCCGCTGCCAGTTACGGCCGCCGAGCCGTCGAATCGAACCGGCGGTCGACGTGAGCGCCAGAGGAATCATCGACACGAACGCGATGAACCCAACGGTGATGAACGGACGCTTCGCGATATCCTCCCATATCGAAAAGAGCAAGTTTCGCAGCGTGCTCCACGCAAGGAATCCGTCCGGGAAATCCAGACTGGCGAAGCGATCGCCGACGAGGTACGTAAGAAAGTGCAGCGAGCCGTAAAAGAAAGCGAAGAGCCCCGTCATGCGCCTGAATCGAGTCAGGGTATGCCAGCCAGTGACCCGCCGCACCGGCGTCAGCGCCAGCGTGATGATGACGAGACGGAGCGTCCAGATGCCGGTTTCGTTGGTCACCTCGACCAGTGGATCGGCGGTGAGATCGCTGTTGATGGCGCGCCAGACGAGGTGGGCGAACGGAGCCAGCGCGGCCGCAAACACGATGGGCTTGAACAACGTGATGAGTCGCCTCAGTAGTTTCTCTTCAGATCCATTCCGGTGTACAGCGATGCCACCTGGTCGCCGTACCCGTTGAACATGAGCGTCGGCCGCATCAAGAACTCACCGATGCGGCGCTCACGGGCCTGCGACCAGCGTGGATGATCGCGCTCCGGATTCACGTTCGAGTAGAACCCGTATTCGTGCGGAGCGCTCAGCTGCCACGTGTTCATCGGCTGCGTGGCGCTCAGCCGAATCTTCACGATCGATTTGATGCTCTTGAAGCCGTACTTCCAGGGCACGATCAGCCGGAGCGGCGCGCCGTTCTGGTTCGGCAGATGCTCCCCGTAAAGGCCGACGGCCAGAATCGTGAGGGGATGCATCGCTTCGTCGAGCCGCAGCCCTTCGACGTAGGGCCACTCCAGCACATCGCGCCGCTGGCCGGGCATCTGTTGCGGGTTGAAGAGCGTCGCGAACTCGACGAACTTCGCGGTCGACGCAGGCTGAACGCCCTTCAGGAAACTGGCGAGCGGAAAGCCGACCCAGGGGATCACCATCGACCAGCGCTCGACGCACCGAAGCCGATACACGCGCTCTTCAAGGGCGTGCGGCTTGAGCAAATCCTCGAGATGGTAGTCGGCCGGCTTGGCGACCCTTCCTTCAACCTTCACCGTCCACGGCTTGATCTTGAGCGTATGAGCATTGGCTGCGGGCTCTTCCTTCTCCGTGCCGAACTCATAAAAGTTGTTGTAGGTCGTGACGTCCTGATACGGAGTCTGCTTCTCGCCTTTGCCGTAGCCGCTGTCGCTGACATCACCCGCAATTTTTACTCGCGGCCACGACTGCGCTTCGGCGCGATCCACACGCAAAGCCCCTGTCGCCGCGCCTATGGTCGTCAGCGCCGCGGCCTGAATGAACTCGCGCCGCCGGAGATACACCTTCTTGTCGGTAATTTCAGATGCACGGATATCCGGGGCTTTCTTGACCAGCATGTGGCTCCTTCAGCGATCATTATAGAGCCAAGAGCTTAGAGCCAAGAGCCCAGCGCTTCCATGCATATCATCTATATTCATGGGTTTGCTTCCTCGCCGGAGTCGTCCAAGGCTCAGTACTTTGCTGAGCGTTTTGCCGGGCGAGGCGTGAAGTTCCTCTGCCCCGACTTCAACCAGCCAGATTTCTCCACGCTGACGATCTCGCGAATGCTGGGGCAGCTCGAGATGTGCATGGCATCGCTCCCACCCGGGGACGTAGTCCTGATGGGCTCGAGTCTTGGCGGCTTCGTTGCGGTTGAGGCGGGCGCCGACCAGGTCAGCCAGGCGCATCCAATCTCACGCCTTGTTTTGCTCGCGCCCGCGGTTGAGCTCGAATGGGAACGCTGGTCGGAACTGGGCTCTGGCGGGATTGAGCGGTGGCGCCAGACAGGCAGCGTCGACGTGTTTCACTACGCTGAAAACAAGCCACTGCGGCTCAACTTTGAGTTTTACGAAGACGCTCAGAAGTATCGCCCCGCCGCGAGGCGACTGAACCAGCCCCTCCTGATCTTTCAAGGACGGCACGATGAGTCCGTCAGCCCCGCAATCGTCGAGTCGTTCGCGCACGCGCAGAACGACTCGACGCTGCATGTGGTCGAAGACGGGCACCAGCTGAAAAACAGCCTCGAGTTCATGTGGCTCGAAACCGTGCGATTTCTCTCGCTCGACCAGCTACCAGCTACCAGCTAGCGGCTACCAGCTATCAAAGAAGCCTCTGACACCCAGGCCGGCATCGGCACGGAATCTGTCCTTCACCGTCGGTCATGTAGTCGTAGGTGAGCTCCTCGCCTTTACTGATCTTGCGGGCGGCCCGGATCCAGATGATGTCACCCACGATATGGACGTAGCAGTTGCCTCTGCATGAATGATTGATGAATCGCGCCATATTACCGGCTACTTTCGCATCGCGCACCCAGCGGCGATTGATCTGAAAGCACCAGATCGTGCCGCGCTTCATGTAGCGCGCTTCGCGCTTGAGGCTTTCCTGGTGGGAGATCTTCTCGCCCGCGTAATCGATGATCCGCTTGTTCTTGTTAATCGGCTGAGTCGCGAACACTCCCCATCCGTGCAGGTTCGATCGGCGCCGTGTGATCATGTTTTGCCGCTATAGTACAGTGTCTAATCCGTTGACGACTCTGCGGAGCGACAAGGAGCGGCATGGAAGGCATCATCAGGGCGTGGGGCAAGATTCTGGCGGGGTACCAACCGAGCCTCTCGATCGAGATTACGCGTGAGTGCCCGCTCACCTGTCCGGGCTGTTATGCCTACGGCGGCGATCATCTCGGCGGCGACATCACATTGCGCGAGCTTCAGGATTTCAAAGGCCAGCAGCTCGTCGATGCGATGTTCGCGCTGCTGGACAAATTCAAACCGCTCCACGTCTCCATCGTGGGCGGGGAACCGCTGGTGCGTTTTCGTGAGTTGAGCGAAATTCTCCCCCGCATGGCTGAGAGGGGCATCTACACCCAGGTCGTGACCAGCGCCGTCCGTCCAATTCCCATCGAGTGGGCAGGACTGCGCCGTCTTCAGATGGTCGTCTCGATCGACGGCCTGCAGCCAGAGCACGACGAGCGGCGGAAGCCGGCGACCTACGACCGAATCCTCAAGCATATCGACGGTCACAACATACGCGTGCACTGCACGGTGACACGGCAGCAGGTGCGGCGAGACGGTTATCTGGAAGAGTTTGCGAGGTTCTGGTCGGCGAATCCTGCGGTATCGCAGATTTGGATCAGTCTATACACGCCGCAGGTCGGAGAGATATCCGCCGAGCGGCTCACGAAGGCTGACCGTCAGAAGGTCGTCACCGACCTGCTCGCTATCCGGTCGAAATACCCGAAGCTTCGCACACCCGAAGCGATGCTCGAGTCCTACGCGCTGCCGCCGCACTCCCCCGATGACTGCATCTTTGCGAAGACGACCGCGTGTGTATCGTCGAACTTCGAGAAACCGATCACGCCGTGTCAGTTCGGCGGAAATCCGGATTGCGCCAATTGCGGTTGCATTGCGTCGGCCACGCTGGCCGCCGTCGGGCGGCACAAACTGCCCGGCGGCATTCGGGTCGGAAAACTGTTCGACGCCTCGTTTCGGATTGGCAATCGTGTAAAGACGATTCGAGAGGCTATTGCCACAGGAAGGCCTGAGGCGATAGCTCAGTAGTCCATCATCGTCCATCGTCCATCGTCCATCGTCCATCGTCGACGTTGGACCATGGACTATCGACCAACGCGCAGCCGTATCCCTCCATTCACCAACCGCGGCGTGCCGATGAGCGTCGGGTTTGTTGCGACGTAGTACTCGGTCCCGAACAGATTCTGCGCGCCAACGAAGATGTCGACGCTGCGGTTAATCGTCCGCGAGATCGTGAGGTTCGTGACGCTGTAGCCCGGAAGTCCAACCTCGCGCTTGTCTGGAATAAGCGGGAAGATGACGGCGAGGTTCTGGTCGTCGTCGAACTGGTGGCCGATGAACTGATTCTCGATCGCCACGTTCACATAACGCCGATTCGTGTAAGTCACCTGGAACGACGCGCGATGCTTCGGCACCTCGGCGAGGTACTTTCCCGTGAGATCGAAACCGGTGATATCCACAGGGGCCTCGTGCACCTTTGCAATGTCGAAGACGTAAGCCCCTGACACGCCCCAGTGTCCATTGACGCGATAGGAAGCATCAGTCTGGAACCCGCCAATGTTCGTGCTGCCGAGGTTGCGGCGCTGCCGCGTCGTGCCTGCCGTGTTGATCGTAGTGTTCGCGATTGGATCTTTTACGCGGTTGTTGAACAGCGTTCCGCGTACAGTCACCCGGTCGGTTGCCGCGACGCTGACGCCGGCTTCCACACCCATCAGCCGTTCGGGTCCGAGCTCCTCGTTGGCCAGCGTCAGGATTGCCCCGACGCGGAACTGGCGGTACAGCTCGTTGAGCGTGGGCGCGCGAAATCCCTTGCTGACGCTGCCCCACACGTTGACGCGATCGGTCGCGCGATACAACACGGCGCCGCGCGGGCTGACCGCGTTATCTGATTTGTCTGCATGCTCGCGATTGTTCGCCGTCGGCACACCCGTAGCAATCGTGGTCTCGAAGTTGTGCGCGTCGTAGTTGCGCCAGGAGTCGAACCGCACGCTGCCGGTGACCTGGAGCTTCGGGGTCAGCTCGAACACATCCTGCACGAACAAGCCGCCGATCTTCTGAGTGCCGCCGGAGATGCGATTGAGAAGCGGCGTCAGACCGGTCGCCAGAGCAAACGTCTGCTCGTTGCTGTCGCCGTCGATCCAGCGGAAGTCATAGCCCGCCGACACGATGTGCGACCGGCCGGCTGCCTGGAAGACCCGGTTCCACTGAAGCATTGTGCCAACGGCGTTGGTCGGCACGTTCTGATCCAGCGTCAGGTTCAGCTGGCTGCGCGGCGGGGTGGCCGCAGGGACCGCGAAGAACGTGCTGTGAAATTTCTGGTGATCGAAAAACACCCGCCCTTCGACGTTGCTGCCATCGGCGAGTCGCAGACCGATGCCGCCGCTGCCGAACTTCCAGTTCGTGTCGTTGACCTCGCCGATTTTGCCGTTGCTGCGATCCTCGGTGAAGATGCCGCCGCGGAAGAACAGGTTGACGCGGTCTGAGGGGTTGTAGTCAATCTTGCCGCTTGCCGTTTGATATTTCACGTTCGCGGGGATATCGATGCTGCCGCGCTCCTCTTCGGTGACGATCGTATAGCCGTCGGTATCGAACGTCGTCGCGTTGAACGTCGCGCCGAACCTGTCCCAGGCGTGACTGGCAAACAGGTCCATCTTGGGGGTCCCGCGGTTGCCATACTGCGGCTTGAAGATCAGCGTCCGCGGCTCGGCTCGATGCGTCACGATATTGATGACGCCGCCCATCGCGTAATTGCCGTACAGGCTCGATGTCGCCCCGTCGACGATCTCGATGCGCTCGGTGTCCATCAGAGGCACGCGCGTCCAGTACACCCAGCCGCCGAACGGATCGTTGAATGGGACGTTGTCGAGCAGCACGAGGGTACGACTGACGCCGCTCGGTCCGACTCCGCGCAGCGACACGCCCTGCGCTGTCGGATGCGAGGCGATGCTGCTCGTGCGGCGGAACAGGCTGAACGTCGGCACCTGGCGCAGGACATCGTCTGCAACCACAGCAGGTGACTGCTGAATCTGCTCGTCGGTCACGACGTTCACGCTCGCGGGCACATCGGCCACGCGGCGCTCGGAGAGGGTCGGTGTGACCACAAGCAGCTCTGTCGGGCCCGCCGGCCTCAGTCGAACTTCCACGGTTTGTGTGGACTGCGTGGTGAGGTCGACTCTCACTTCCTGCATCTGAAAGCCGGCGGCGGAGATTCGAACCAGATAGATGCCGGGTGCGAGCGCTTCGAGTACGAAGCGTTCAGTCGAACTCGACGCCGTTCTCCTGATGTTGCCGGCCGGGAGCGTCGCCGTGACCTGTGCGCCAAGGAGTGGAAGGCCCTGCGCGTCGAGCACGGTCGCGTCGATACGACCCGTAGTGGCTGCCGCCGGAGTCTGTGCGAGCACGGGCGATGTCAGTGCGGTGACCGACACGAACACCGCCAGAAGAACTGATCTTTTCATCTGAGTGCCTCCAAAGACACGTCTTCGGAAGAAGAAATCATTAAAAGGAGATTTAGATTAGCACACGCCTAGTGAAAATCGTGGGAATCGACGTCGATCGCAAGGCCGCCAAGACCCTGTAAACGTTCGGCTTTCACCGACGTAACGCCGTCCTGGTTCTGCAGGATTCCATCGACGAGCAGAAACGTCTGTTCGAGAACCGTAAAGCGCTCGCGATCGAACAGATCGGGACGGATGATCACATTGGCGATCCCCGTTTCATCTTCGAGCGTGAGGAACACGAAGCCCTTGGCGGTTCCGGGGCGCTGGCGTGTGATAACCGTACCTGCCACACGGATGCGGCGGCCGGTGCGGGCGCGTGGCAAATCGATCGCGCGCAGCACGCCGCGCATGGCCAGCTCGGATCGCCGCATCGCCATCGGGTGGGGACCGATGGTCATATGAGTGCCGGCATAGTCGGCGACCAATCTCTCTTCCGCGGACATAGGCGGGAGCGGGCACTCATCTAATCCCGAATCCCGAGTCCCTAATCCCGAGTCCTCGGCCTGAAAGAGTTCTCCAGCAGGCCGTATTGCCTTTTCCACCTGCCAAAGAGCTTCACGGCGCTCGTAGCCGAACGATGCAAAGGCGCCGATGTCGGCGAGTATCTGCAACTCTTCACGGCGGATGCCGGTACGCGTTACCAGATCGTCAACGGAAGCAAAGCGGTTCGTTAGGTTCGTGGAGTTCGTATTCCAGTCGTGTGCGCAGTTGTTGCAGAAATACGACCCCGCGCGGACCGTCTCCAGCATCGATTCGTCATCGCATCCGCATTTTGGGCATATGGTCTGAATTCGGCCAGTACGCGTGACTGAACCAATCCCTAATCCCAAATCCCTAATCCCGGCTCTTTCTATGGCTTTTCCCACTTCCTCCCGAAGCCCCGATACATAGCGAAGGCCAAGTCGGACACTGCCATCGGCATCGACGCGGCACTCCCAGTCTGAATGCTGGACGTCGATGCCCGTGAAGCGCACGCCGCGTCGCTGCGCATCTTTCACGAGCGTCGCCGGATGATAAAAACCCATCGGCTGGTTGTTGAGCAGGGCCGTATAGAACGCCGCCGGAAAGTGCGCTTTCAAATACGCGCTGGCGTAGGCGAGCAGCGCGAAGCTGGCCGCGTGCGATTCGGGAAACCCGTAGAGCGCGAACGCCGTAATCGACGAAATAATCTGCTCGGCGACTTCACCCGTGATTCCCTGTGCCGCCATCCCCTCACGCAGCTTCACCTCGACCTGCTTCATGCGCCGCTCGGATCGCTTGAAGCCGAACGCCCGCCGAAGCTCTTCAGCCTGACCGCCACTGAAACCCGCTGTGACCATCGCCATTCGCAGCAGCTGTTCCTGAAACAGCGGCACGCCAAGGGTGCGCGCGAGAATTGGCTCGAGCAATGGATGCGGATAGGTGACCGGCTCACGTCCGGCGCGCCGGTTCAAGAACGGATGCACCATCTGGCCGACAATGGGCCCTGGCCGGATGATGGCGACCTGAACGACCAGGTCGTAGAACTTTTCGGGACGCAGACGCGGAAGCGTCGCCATCTGCGCGCGTGACTCCACTTGAAAGATGCCGATCGTGTCGGCTTCCTGCAACATCTTGTAGACGACCGGATCGTCGGGGGGGAGGTGTGCAAGATCCACAATCTGTCGGGATTGGTGATTAGGGATCTCCCCAATCCCTAATCCCGATCCATTCACTAGTTCGATGGCGTCCTGCAGCACGGCCATCA
>Ga0137432_1000969_pt1 | contig 10489 bp, 5 predicted proteins | sample EasRivERMZT820_2_FD_102337 | JGI IMG/M metagenome (GOLD analysis project Ga0137432, IMG submission 102337) | Soil microbial communities from meander-bound floodplain in the East River, Colorado, USA - East River MetaG ERMZT820_2 | ecosystem: Environmental > Terrestrial > Soil > Floodplain ...
CGGGCAACATCGCCTCCCACGGCGGATTTCTGCCCGGATCAGGCGCGCCATTCTTCGTGGCCTCGAGCGCCTTGGCGAAAGCCCGCGCCTCCTGGAAAAAGTCGTCGAGTGACTTCAGTTTTTCCCGTCGCTCCTTCGCCTGATCCTCGAGCGATTTCCATGCGGACCTGGTCCGGGCCCGTTCCCGCGGCGTGGTGTCCAAGTCCATCGGCGGCCAGAACACGTGCATCGCGAGCGGTTTCTTGATGGTCATCTGTTCGACCGTCCAACCGTCCAGAGCGACAAGCCCGGACTGGCCGGAAACCACGCCGCCCGACGGCACCGGCTCGAAATGCGACACGCCATTGGCGCGCGCGACGGGGAGCAATTCGGAATCGGGATTCACCGCGATCCATGATTCCACATCAGGTGTGTAGTCGCCGACTTCACGGCCATCGCGCGTCGCGCGCACGGCTTCGATTTCCACCAGGCCAAGGTCCGTATTCAACGCGATCATGCCTGGATACAAATGCAGCCCGGCAAGATCCACAGTTTTTGCGTCCGCCGCCGAAAGCGATTTGCCGACCGCCGAAATTTTCCCGTCCTTAACCAAAACCTGTCCCGGGGTCAGCGTCTCGCCTGAAACTGTGTGCACCGTCGCGCCGGTCAACAATAGCGTTTCGGCAAGAACGAGGGGCAAAGGACAGAAGAGACCCAAAGCGACAAGTGTAGCGCTAATCGTAAATCGTAAATCGTAAATCGTAAGTTTCATCGTTCCTCCTCATCCAGGCAGTGACGGTCCATGCCGTGGTATTGATGCTCCAGCGCCACGCGGAAGAATGAACCATCGTCCTTCGCCGCTTCACCACCACCTCCTCCTCCGGCAAGCTTCGCGATTTTCCTGGCCTTTGCGATAAGCTCGGCGCGCTCTTTGGCCAGCGCCGCGGCGCGCTCGCCAGCTTGCGTCCGGTCAAAATATTTTTTCCCGTCAATCCATGTTTGCAGACAGCTCGTCGTTGAATCCAACGGCGCTTTGGACCAGATCACGAAGTCCGCGTCCTTGCCCGGTTCGAGCGAGCCGACGCGGGAATCAATGCGCAGTTGCTTCGCCGGATTGATCGTCACGAACTTGAGCGCCTCGATTTCCGGCGTGCCGCCGAATTTCACCGCCTTGGCCGCTTCCGTGTTGAGACGGCGCGCGAGGTCGGAAGAATCCGAGTTGAACGACACCAGCACGCCGCGATCGCGCATGAGGCTGCCGGCGTGCGGAATCGCGTCATAAACCTCGAACTTGTAGGCCCACCAATCCGCAAAGCACGACGCGCCCGCGCCATGCACGGCGATTTCATCGGCGACCTTGTAGCCTTCGAGGATGTGTTGCAACGTGCCGACCTTGACGTTGAAAGCCTCCATCGTCCGCAGGAACGCGAGGATTTCATCCTGACGATACGAGTGGCAATGAATCCAGCGTTTGCCCTGAATTATTTCTCCGATGGTTTCAAGTTCCAGGTCGCGGCGCGGTGGCGAGCCTCCATTTTTTTGAAATGCCTCCCAATGCTGCAAATACTGTTGAGCCGCCGTGAAGCGGTTCGCGTGGAACGTGCGCACGCCCATGCGCGTCTGCGGGAAGCGGGTGGTGTTGCGCTCGCTCGCGTTCGATTGCTTCACGTTTTCGCCGAGCGCGAACTTGATGCCAGCCGGCGCGCCTTCAAATTTCAATTCCTCGGGGCTCGCACCGTCACGCAGCTTGATGATCTGGTTCTGCCCGCCGATGGGATTGGCCGAACCGTGCAGCAGATTCGCCGTGGTCAAACCACCGGCCAGTTGGTCGTAAATATTTCTGGTCTCCGAATTGACCACGTCGCTAATGCGCACCATCGCGGTCGAAGGGAGCGATGATTCGTTCACTGCGCCGAGGATCGCCGTGTGACTATGTGCGTCAATCAGGCCGGCCGTGACGTGCTTGCCCTCACCGTCAATGACTAGCGTGTTGGGCCCAAGCTCAACCTTGAAGTTTCCGACCTGTTGAATTTTCCCGCCGTGAACCAGAACTTGTGCGTTCGTCAAAACGCCCTGGTCGCCGGAGGTCCAGACTGTCGCATTGCGAATCAGCACGGACGGCGGATTGTTAATCGGCCCGCGCCCCTCGATGGGCGAGCGAGCGATGCGTTGCTTCTGGGCTTCACGCAACTCCCCTTTCTTGTCCGGCCTTTTCTCATCGGGTTCGGGTGCTTCGTTTTTGAGCGCGCTCCCTTCGGCGTCTGTCTTCGGTTTCTTGGAGTCGTCCGTTGATACTCGATAAATCTTCCCATCAATCCACACCTCGCGCACTTTCGCCTCCGGATCGAAATATCCCTTCCCGTCCACAATGGTGAGATTTGCAATCTTGCCCGCTTCGATGGTGCCGAGTTGTTTTTCCACACCACAAAGTTCCGCGGGCACGGTCGTCAACGCGGCCAGCGCGTCGTCCTCGGATAAACCGCGATCCAGCGAGAGCTTCACATTTTTTCGAAAACTCTTTTTGTCGCCCAGGCCGTAGGTGGTGAGCGCGATTTCGCGGCCTTGCTGGCGCAGCAGAGCGGGATTTTCCGCCGCCCAATCCCACGCGCGCAATTGGTCGAGCGAGACTTGTTCCCAGTCATCTTCGCCCGGCAGCTTCGGGAGGGTCGGGAAATTTACCGGCACGATGAAGGTTGCACCGATTGCCTTGAGCAGATCAGGCCGTCGCCATTCCTGGCCCGAAGAGACGATGGCGAAATCCAGTTTCAATTCGGTAGCCACGCGGGCGGCGCGGTCCACCATCAACACGCTGCCCGGTTCGATCATGACCCGCATTTTGCCCTCGGCAGCGGGCGAAAGCGCTTCGAGTGACAGGTTGAACTCCGGGCGCACGCGTTCGGTCGGCCGTTTCGCGTAATCCGCGAGATCGAGGGCGTAATGATGCGCGTCGAAAAAACTCTGTCGCACCGTGGTGATGACGCCCATAAGCGACCCGGGATAAGCGCGCTCCTCGCCGCCCTGCGGTTCGAGGGCGATGTGATGGAAGACGTCGGGCTTGAGGATGATCCGATTCGGGTTGTCCTCGACCAATGCAACCAGCGCGCTGCTCCCGCGGACGATGCCGTTGGCCGGCGCAATCACACCTGCGGTGAAACCCAATTCGCGCAGCGGGGTCAATGTTCTCTCCCTGGGAGAGTATTGATTCACCGCGCGTTGTTCTGGGGTGATGCGTGCGATTTCATACCCCGGACCCGGCGTGCCGCGATCAGTCCTCTGGCCGGGCGCGCCAAAGAAATTGATGCCTCCGGCCGTGAGCGTCTCAGACGTGATCGGTTGAGTTTCCGTCGTGGAAACCGGTGCGTTGGTGGCGGTAAGTGGGAGATAGGCGTCAATGAACCCGGCGTAAATGGTCAGCCCTTTCATGTCCCACACGCGTGCGTCAGCGGGGACGGAGACGTCCTTTCCAGCAGCCTTGATGATGCCGTCGCGAATCACAACGATGGCGCCATCGAGCGTTTCGCCCGGTTTGACAACCACTTTGCCGCCGACCAGCGCGTGCACGCCGACGGGTTGCGGGCGAAAGCCGGGAGGGAGGATTTCCTGGGCATCGCCGATGGAGGTTGCGAACGGGAAGATGCAAGTCAGTGCGAGCAGCGAGACGAAGCGGAATCGTTCAGGTGTCATGTCGGTAGCCGAGTATGCAAGCGGGCCGCGACAAACACAAGTGGGCCATGGAAGCGGGGATTATTCGGCGACCCAGGGTCTGACGATACTTCCTTGATTCCTGGCCCAAACTGGTTGCAATATGTCTCCAGTTCGGAAAGCAGAAGAATTCCCTATGAAGCCGAACAGCCAGCGAAACATTCCTTCCGGCTTGGGGCGTTGGACCGGCGCGCTGCTTCTGGCGCTTGCCCTGGCCGCAGTGTCCATAATGACGACGGCTGAACTGCTTCCGGCGGTTCTGGCAGGCATGGGTGCGGTGTTGCTTCTCCTGGGCATGACCACCGCAGGCCACGACGCCAGACGCATCAAGGCCGGCATCCAGTATCGCAATGAATCCACCCTCTTCACGCTTAGTCGGGACAACGAGTTCATCACGCTCGAACCGGGCAAAACGTGGATTCAATTGGACCACTACAAATGGGTCGTGCGTGGACTGATTGAGGCGCCACAGAATTTCCACATTCACCCGGACGGCACCGTTGAGATTTACGCGGAGAAGATCAAAGCTGGTGATCCCGAAGGGCCGGCAAAACTGGAACAGCAGATCAACAAGCGCTACGCCTCAACGGCGGCCTCCAAGCCGGCCACGGTGGCCGCGTCATCCCATCCAGCCGCGGCGCCGACCAGTTCCGGCAAGCCGCAATTCGTCGTGAAGCTGGATCACTGGGGGCACATGGTGATTGGCTGGGGTCAAGGCTTGGACCGGGAGGAGACCGGCTTGCGCGGGCTATCAACGCTGATTGCCAACGGCCTCATTCGCAAGCCCGGCACTTTTCATGTGGACCCCATGCAGCGCGGCATCGAGATTGACGGGGTCAATTACGATTGCAGCGAGGCCGGCGCCAAGCGTCTCGAAGAAGCGCTGAACACGCGTTACGTCATCGCGCGACGTTCGGACAAAGGCGTGGCCATCGAGATCAAGGAAAACCATGCGGCCAGCACCGGGTTCGACATTCATTTCACGATTCACCGGGCAGGCGTGCCGCTGGAGATCAAAGGGCATCTTTCACAGGAGCACCTGGACACCTTGCAGGATCCGGCCAAGTGCGACTTGCTCCATCCAGGAATCCACCTATTGTTGTCGCCGCCTAATTTGCTGTTTCGACGCCGCCGGCCCGACATGGGCGAGGAGAAAATCCCTGAACTCCCGGACGTGAATATTCTGCATTGCAACGCGGCGCAATTGCAGCAAGCGCTCAACCATCCCATGATTCGAAGAAGCGCCGGCGGTGCGGGCGCCGCCGCCGTGCGGCAAGTCGGCAGCGACTCGGATCGTATCGTGGAACTGCGAGTCGTGCGGAACACGGCGGACAAGGCGTTGCTGTGGCTCGAATGCATCACGGCTCTGGGTGAAATCAAGGGCCCAAAGGCATTCACGCACCACAATGTGACCGACCTTAAGCAGTCCGGGCTTTTTCTGCCGCACAAAGAAGTCCATCTGTCGTTGGACCACCGGCGGTTGAGTGTTCTAAACCGGCAGACTCACAAAGATGAATCCATCACAATCGACACGCAAAGCCCGGACGAAGATTTGCGCAAAGCAGGCCGAATGCTGACGGAAGCATTGAAATCGGTGGAGCCACGGCCCGAGCGTGGTAACGAACCAATCGAAGCCACCACTCCTCCCCCAGCCGACACACCGGCAACAGGGGAGAAACCGCCCGCAGCATCGCCGCCAGGGCAAACCGTCTCGAACGAGCAGCCCTCGCAGGGATCAACCTCCAGCGCCGCCGCTACTCCGTCTTCGGCGGCAACGTTGCAGCCTGAACTTGATCCCACCATCATCGCGTTGTTCAACGAAACGGATGCCGTGCGCATCAACCGGGAGATTTTCCGGCGGCTGGTGGAATGGCTGGGCATCACGCCGCAGGAGGTTCATTTGAGTCTGCCGTTTGTATTTGAAAATCGGCGCTTTGAAGTACTCGGCTTTGAGCAGCAGGAAATCACCGACCTCGCGCAGCTTCGCGGAGTGGAGTTTTATGGATTCTATCTCAGCCACGTCAGCGAAAAGAAGATCATGCTGGTCTATGCCTGCAACGGCATGCACCTCGAATGGGGGCCGGACAAATGCGTGCTCCAGCCGACCGTGAAGTCCGAGGCCGAGGAATACAAAGGCAGCGTCCTGCTCGGCCTGGTGCAGGATCAGAAGGATGAATTCGTGTTCGTGGTGAAACCTGAGTTCAAAAAGTGGATCGCGCCGCGCGAAATGCCGTTCACCGAGGAGAACCTCCAGTTTTTGACCGTCGCAGACATCGCCGTAGCGCCGGGTGAATACAAACTGATCTGGCCGGAACGTCCGAAACCGCCACAGTAATGGGCCTGCGGCTGGCCACTAACCCTTTGGGTCACTTCACTCCCACTCGAAACGAGCTCGCGTTCGCGATGCTTGTGAGTTCACCACTGTAAAAGGCTTCTCGGTATTCCGCGCTTTCGAGCAAATGTTGATTTTGCGGCTCGGCTTCACGGCGCAAAAGAAATTTTAACTCGTTGAGATTGTCCGACCAGCGGAAGCCGTTGAAAAATTCTGCGCCGGTGAATTGCGTTTTGTAGAGCGCGTTGCGCGAGTAACACGTGCCGAGGTAGAGGAAGCGCAATCCCATTTCCGCAAAGCGTTCCACGGCCGACGTCATCATGAACATGCCCAGGTTGCGCGCGTAATAATTCAAATCGTAGAACGCGTAATAGTAATAGGCCAGTTTGCCACTCTCGAAGTAGAGCGTCGCCGTGCCGACTTCTGCGCCGGTTTTCGCGTCCGTGAACACGAGCAGGTGCGAAATGATCGGCGAGGCGAGCAGTACGTCGAGCCGCTCGAAGCTCATCACGTCCTTTCCGAATTTGATGTCGGCATAGGTCTTGTAGAATTGACGTCGCTCCGGCGTGTAATCGAACTGCGCGCGCGGTACGAGCCTCACGTCCAGATCCGCACCTTTGCGCAGGACGCGGCGGTTCTCCGAAGAGGGCTTGAACTTCGCCAGATTCACACGCACGTGCCGGCACAGGTAGAAGCGGTCCAGATTCCGCGACGACGGCAGGAAGCCTTGATTGAAAAAATCGCCCGGCGTTTCGCCCGTCTCCGGAAACGCCCAGATAGCGTAAGGGAAAATGTAATGGTCGTAATCGGCCCTGGCTTCGGAGAACAGGAGTTTCATTTGCCTGCCGGTTCGTTCAAATAGATCCTCGGCAATCGCGCGCGCCAGCCGGTGAGCACGTCGTAGGAAACCGAGCCTTTCAATTTGGCGACTTCGTTAACGGAGATTTCCTCGCCGCCTTGACGACCCATCAACACAGCCTCGTCCCAAAGCCGCGCTTCGGGAATATCCGTGATGTCCAAAATGAGCGCGTCCATCGCCACGCCGCCGATGATGGGCGCGCGCCGCCCATGAACCAGTGCGGAGCCAGCGTTGCGCACTCGCGGGAAACCATCACCGTAACCCATGGGCAGCACCGCGATGCGGCGAGACGAAGGCGCGGTGTAGCGCATCCCGTAGCCAACGGTGTCCCCCGGCTGCAGCTGCTGGATCGCCGCGAGCCGCGCTTTGACGCTCATCACAGGTTGAATGCCCGGAATACGCCGGCAAACCGACGACGGATAAACGCCCAGCGGCAGAATACCCAGTCGGACCATGTCGCCATGCGCTTGCGGCAAATCCAGAAAACCGCCACTGTTGCAGAGGTGCCGCAGCTTCACTAGCACGCCGCGTTCGGCCAATTCGCGCAGAACTTCGTTGAACCGCGCCAGTTGCAGCAGGGCAAACGTCTTGTCTGTCTCGTCCGACTGCGCGAAATGGGTAAGCACGCCTTCAAGGTCCAGAGATTTTGTCGCCAGAATCTGTTCGATCAAAGGTGCGGCTTCCGTCCAGCGCACGCCGTAGCGGTTCATGCCGGTGTTGATCTTGACGTGAACGGGCACGTGTTTGCCGGCGCGCGCGGCAAGTTGAGCAAGCTGGCTGGCGATTTGCGGCTCGCTGACGCAACAAGTCAGATCGTGGGCGACGCACCATGGCAGCTCGGTTTCCTGGCGGTCACCCAAAAGGAGGATGCGCGCTTTGATGCCACGGTCGCGCAGGGCTATAGCTTCTTCGATAGTGGAAAGGGCCAGAAATTCCGCGCCGCATTCCAGTGCCACGCACGCCGTAGGCAACGCGCCGTGGCCGTAGGCTTCGTCCTTCACCACCGAAAGCAGTCGGACTTCGCATGGTTTGTCCGCAGCGATGAGTTGAAAATTCCGGCCCAGTTGCGCGAGGTCAATCTCGACCCAAGCGGGCCGCGGTGGCCGCTCTGTCGAACTCAATGCGCCGGAAGTCTTGGCCGCTGTTTGTGGCGAAGCAGCGGAAGCTTCTTCTCGGGGCCGTTCGGTTTTGGATTCAATCAGTTCTTCAGTCAAAGTGCTCATGTAAAGGTTGTTTCCATTTAGCCCGAGAAAATCTGTTGGCCTATTCGTTTCCCGGCGGCCAGAGGCTCCGGCCAATGTCTTCCCGATAATAACTGCCCAAGCTGCGAATCTTGCGGATGTTCGTGTTGGCCTTTTGGATTGCCGCGTCGAGCGACGCGCCAAAGCCAATCACGTCCGCGATGCGATGGCCGGTGGTGTTCAATTGGCCGTCAGCGTCGCGCGTCACCTCATTCCACCACACGTCGCAATCGTCGCGGTCGAACGGCGCGGTGATTTCGACCGGCAGCGGCGGCCCTTGAATCTGCACATACGGATAACCGTAGCCAACCAGCGTGATCGAGCAGCCGACCTTGCGTCCCGACACAAACCGCAAGTCGAGCTTCCGGTTCTGCGCGGTCTTGAGCAACGTGTCGAGCGGATCGCTCAACATGCGCAACAGCATCGCGCCGGACGTGACGCCGACGCGGATGTTATATTCGATGACGTGCCAATTGCCTTTACGCCGCACGGCGGTGACCTGGATTGGCCCGTGATAGTTGACTTTGCGAAACCACGGCAGCAACGGATGCAGCAACTCATGCGCGAGACCATATTTGTCATTCAGGTCTTGCTCGACCAATCCGCCCAACGGCGCACCAGCCACTATGCCCATGTTGCCGGCGAAAGCGCGCTTGTATTCCTGGTTGGTCACGAGCGAATAGATTTCCCCGCCACTGACCAGCGCGATGTGGCCGGCCTCCGCGCGACCAACGTACTCCTGAAGAAAAACGCCCTCGGCGTAATTGACGTGCTTGAGCCAGGAGCGCGTGTCTTCGAGCGATTCACACAGGATCGTGTGAATCGGGCTGGTGGGCGAGCACAACGGATTTTTCAGAACATAAGCCGCCGGCTGGCGTTCGAGAATCTTTTCAGCCTCGATCCGGTTGCGCGCGACGTGCGCCTGCGGAAAAGGGATTTTGAACTCGGCGCACAGCTTGCGTGCGAAGTCCCGCTCGCGTTCTATGCGCATCGCTTCGCCGGTCGGGCCGAAAACCGGCACTTTCGAGCGCATGAGTTCCTCAGCCCACGGGGTTTGCGCCCAGTCAATGGACATCGGCACGACGAGGCCGATTTTCTTTTGCGTAATCATTGCGCACGGGTTCGGGAATGCCTCACGACTGTAAGTCGGTCCGGCGAGCGACGCCGGGAAGTGCCCGTAGTCGCGCGTGAGATAGGTGCAAACCTCCGCGCCGGCGTCCGCCAGTATCTGCGCCGTGCTGTGGGCAAAGGCGCCGATACCCAGCACCATGACTGAGGCCGGTGCGCGTCGTTGCGTCGAGTGTTTGGACCGCATTCCAGGAATCCCGTCGAACCTTAGCGACATGGGACAGCGTGCAGCGTGTTGCGTCAAGCATTCAACTGCAACGAATCAGACTGGTTGCACCAAGCGACGCGTCAGCGCAACAAGGCTTCACATCGTTCACGGTGACTGTTATCTGTGGGCTCGATTATGCGAACTCTAATTCTCGGCGTTGACAGTGGCACGCAATCCACAAAAGTTCTGGCTATTGACTCACGGGACGGAAAAGTGGTGGGCATCGGATCACAAGCCTATGACTTGATTCCCAACCTTCCGCCCGGCGCCAAAGAACAACACCCACACACGTGGCGCGACGCGACGGCGGCCGCTATTCGTCAGGCATTGCGCCAGGCCAAGGCGCTCTCAGCGGACGTTCTAGCCATTGGCGTCAGCGGCCAGCAGCACGGCTTCGTGTCGCTCGACAAGAACGGTGAGGTGATTCGCCCCGCCAAACTCTGGTGCGATACTTCCACGGCTGCCGAGTGCGATGTGATCATGGAGAAACTCGGCGGCTTGAAGAAAACGATCAAGGCGCTGGGCAACGCCGTTTTGCCCGGATTCACCGCCTCAAAAATTCTCTGGCTCAAAAAACATGAGCCAAAGAATTTTGCCCGCCTCGCCACAGTGCTGTTGCCGCACGACTACCTGAATTTCTGGCTTACCGGCGAAAAGGTGATGGAGTATGGCGACGCCAGTGGCACGGCGCTACTCGACGTACGCAAACGCAAATGGGCCAAGGCCGTGCTGGAGGCGATAGATTCCGATCTCGCGGAAAAACTGCCGCCGCTGATTTCAAGCGACAAACCCGCGGGCCGTTTGCAGCCGCGCACGGCGCATGCGCTCGGTTTGAACCCGGGCGTGCTCGTGAGCGCGGGTGGCGGCGACAACATGATGGGCGCCATCGGCACGGGCAACACGCGCGCCGGTGTCATCACGGCGAGCTTCGGTACGAGCGGGACGATTTACGCCTGCGCGGAAAAGCCGGTGGTTGATCCCGAGGGCGAGATTGCGGCGTTCTGTGATTCGACCAATCGCTGGCTGCCGTTGCTCTGCAC
>Ga0137432_1000972_pt1 | contig 10444 bp, 21 predicted proteins | sample EasRivERMZT820_2_FD_102337 | JGI IMG/M metagenome (GOLD analysis project Ga0137432, IMG submission 102337) | Soil microbial communities from meander-bound floodplain in the East River, Colorado, USA - East River MetaG ERMZT820_2 | ecosystem: Environmental > Terrestrial > Soil > Floodplain ...
CGAGGACAACAGCTAGCCAGACTAGCACGGCAATGGTGGGCGGCAGGCTTAGCCGCCCATACACTCTTAAGCTTAAATCTTAACTATTGCATTGTGCAGTAGATATCGCCGTAGGAGCACCAGGTCAAATGAACGGGCTAGAGTATTACCAGGATAAGGCGGCTCGGGATGAGCGGGCGGCAGACCTGAAACTGCGCGGCTTTCCTTTCCGGAAGTCCACCGTGCGGAACTGCGTTCTGTCTCCCGACGCTATCGAGGACTATTCTGGCTACCGCAGCAGCAACGGCTTCGGCGGGTCGTCGGCGCAGTGGTTTTCCCGCCTCTACAAGTTGGAGTACTAATCTGGTGATGCGATTGACGGGCGACGTCCAGCTGGCGTGTAACGACTGCGGGTCGGTTTTCCTGGTGCGGCAGGAGTATCAGGTTAATCTGCAGCCGGTCAAGTTTTGCCCGCAGTGCGGCACGGCTAATCTGCGGGTACACCGTGCGCCGCTTGAGCAGATGCTTAAGGCGGACTGTTTCTCTGGCGTCGACGGCCGGCTTGTGCAGATGCTATATAGCGTCTGGGCTACAGACGACGAACTTAAGCGGATGTATCCCCGGTTTGTGGATTATCTGAACAACGAACTCAAGTACGGGTAGCCTGCGGGCTGCCCACGCGGCGCCATGTCACAGCCTCTACGCGGCGGCGCTAGTTTCGCTAATGTGACGGAAAGGCTAATCTGGCTATGTGGACTATCATCGAGGGCAGCGGGCGGCGGTGGCACCTGTACTGGTACGGCGAACCGTTCGCCTACTTTCACAGCCTGCGCGCGGCTGCGGCGTTTCTGCGCGATTGGTACGAAGGAAAGGATTTCTAGCCGTGAACAGGCATCCGGATTTTCAGGTTATCCAGGCTGCATCTGTCTACGCGGTCGAGCGCAACTTCTGGGGAGAGGTGCGGCCGGGGCACGCTGAGCTATCGTACGATAAGAAGTTCAGGGTCGAAATCCCGGTCTGGGGCATTGACGAGAGCATCGTATTCTCTGACGAGTACGAAGCTCTGAAGTGCGGGCGCGAAATCTCTATCGAGGATCGCGTTCTGGTGCTAGTCTGGAGCATTCCGGCGGGCATGTACGTCCAGCGATACGACGGCCGGCCTCCAGCTGGCGAATCCAGCGGGGAATAGCCCTGGCACAGCCTCTCGGGGGCCGCTCGGCGGGTTTGGGCGGCCTCACTTTTACTTTTGTAAAACTCAATCTTTCTTAATCTGACGCTTATCTCTAGGGTGCATGGGATGGGTTCTAAAACTAAAAGATTTGAAAAAAGGAAGTGTAAAGGGGTCAGTGTATAGGTGTATAGTGTAAGAGTTGGCAGAGAACCCATCACACCCACCCCAATCCAGAACGCCAGATTAAGCCTAGTCAGACCCTGCCCAATCTCGACCCAAACCATACTCAGAATAAACCCACGCTCAACTCAGACGTGCTATACTAAAAATAAAAAACATCGCGTCCCGACGCACGGAGGTCTAATTCTGATGGTAACTCTCGTCGAAATCCGTAATACTAGTCACAACGGTTGGGTCGCCTTAAGTGAACACGGCACCAGCTTATTCGGGCCGCCAGTCGCGTTCGACAGGCTTCTGCCCAAAGTCATAGACTATTTAGATGTTATCTTAACTCTTTCTTCTAAGAACGAGGCGGACCGGCGCAATCCGGATCACAACCAGTCGAAAGGCTAACTGCCAATGCCCACAGGTTATTTCCTGCCAGAAGGCGGGAAACCGTTGCGTCACGCACATCCTTATGTCGGCTCAGGCCCATCAGATTGGCATGACGCCGCAGATATCCACCACGCCGACATGCAGGCGCACAACATCAACGACAGTTGGAACCCCTCCACGGTCAGGTGGGGTGTGAAAAACGCCCATCTGCCTCACGCACTCAAGGCTAAGCTTGTCGCACAAGCACACGCCGCACACGACATCGGCGCTCCGTCCCCAGTATTCAATCCTCAGCCTAAGACCACTCCTACAACCACGGCCGTTCTTCCCGACGACCTGGCGCAGCGTCTAGACGACGTTGAGCAGCTTTCCACGGCAGCCGCGACCACAAGCAACGCGGCAGCTGAGGCGGCGGATCGCACTCAGGCTAAGATCAACGGCTACGAGGCCGCTCTGAGCAAGCTGCAAGATGAGATCACGCAGCTTAAAGAGAACAAGCCTCGTGAGATCACGTTCACGATCCGCGACCGTCCGAAGAACGAGACGCGCAAGCTCAGCGGCTACCAGCATCGTGACTTCCCCGTTATTTTTAGGGCCGTCCGCAAGATGGATCCGGATGAGCGCCAGTACTGGATCGCAGGGCCAGCCGGTTCGGGCAAGTCCTACATCACTAAGCAAATCGCCAAAGGCATGGGCCTGCGGTACGACGGCTACGGTTCCATCTTGGACATTATACAACTCATCGGCTACACAAACTCCAACGGCGACTACGTTGCAACGATCTTCTACGACTTCTATTGCAACGGCGGTGTGCTGTTCCTGGATGAGTGTGACAACAGTGTTCCAGAGGCGATGGTCGCTCTGAACATGGCGCTCTCCAACGGGATGTGCAGCTTCCCCGTCTCCAAAGACGGTACTCAGGGTGGCCTCAAAACAAGGCATCCGAACTTCTACTGCTTCGCTACCGCCAACACGATGGGCGGTGGTGCTACATCACAGTACAATCGTCAGAAGCAGGACGACGCGAGCATGGATCGGTTCCTCACCATCGAACTCGACTACGATCCTATTCTGGAGCGTATGATGATCGAGGAACACGCTCAGGAGTGGGTCGGAGTTGTCCAACAGGTCAGGGAGGCAGCAGCACTCGCATCGGGCAGCTCACGCGACACGGGCTTTCTCATCACTCCCCGCGCCTCTATAAAAGGTCAGGCTCTTCTGAGGGGCGTACCTTGCACATGCAACTCATCAAATCACGATCACACCGCAGAATGTGACTACGATCCTCCCATGTCGCGTGAGGAAGTGGTCAAGCTGGTGTTCGGTCGCTATCGTAAGCATGAGAAGTGGCCCCACGTTGGCAGGGCTGCGGAAGAGTGGGTCAAGAAAGACAAGCCAGCCAACGAGCGCAACAAGCCCAATCTGAAGGACATGAACTTCAATGCCTAACAAGCATATGCACTTCGCGGGCGCCACGTCTTACATGATGTGGCTCAAAGAGCAGCGCAAGATCAACGGTCGCATCCGTGGGTTCGGGTATGGTCACGAAGAGCGCAACGATCAGGGCATCGACATCTTACTAAATGGCGACGAAACCCACGTTGACCAGGCCAATAAGCTCGTAGACCAGATCGTTGCTACGGTCGAAGTCCCCAGGCACGTCTCAAAAAAGTCAGTCTACGGTTTCCGTCCCAACGTTCCGGCTTATATCAGAGGAGAGCCTCGGGACATGTGGCGCAGACTAAAAATCAAGGAGGAACGCTCTCCCATACGGGTGTTCGTGGGTCTTACTTCCTCCGCTCTAATAAGCGAGGATGATCTGATCAAGCGTGGATGTGCCATCGCAGCGTTCGCAATCGCCATGTCCAACGTGAGACCAGTAATCATCACACCGTACGTGTGCCTCGGTTCGTCACGCTACACCGGACGTGGCACCAGAAACATGCTTATCTCATGGGACATTTCAACGCAGCCTCTCATAATGAGTGAGCTTATGGCAGTCACTCGGCCAGAAGTCACGCGGCACATCGGGATCGAGAGTTGCCGCCAGTTGTTCGGTCGGATCGCAGAGGATGATCCAAGCTTCCACTCGGATTCTTTCTCAGAAGCGAAGATGCGCCAACATCTCGGAGCCAAGCCCAGCGACCTGTATCTTCCCTCGATCCACGCGAGTGACCCAATCCTCAACGATCCGGTCGCATGGGTCAACACTCAGGTCGAACGCTACACATCGGGAGACGTAACCGACAACGATACTCCACCCGAAGATTACTAACGCCTCCGGCCCCAAGGGCGGTGTGATAGCCGCCCCTAATGTCCCACAAACTCTCACCTGCTCGCGGTGTGGGATGCCAACGTCTAACGAGAGTAGAAAGGCACAACATGTCCAGCAACACAGGGTACTACTACACACCCGACAACGCACTACGCCACGCACATCCCGACGACCATCAAGGCGGCCAACCCTATTGGCACGAAGCCACCACCGTACATCTCGACCCCACACTTCATCAGGTTTACAACAGCTTCGACCCCGTTCAGGCCAGGTGGGCGAAGGCCAACGCCAACATTCCCGCCGACGCGAAGTCCACTCTGATTATCAACGCCCGCAAGTCCCACGACGAAAGCGACTTCTAATGATCGCACTCAAGCTGTTCTACGTAGCGTGCAAACTATTCGCCGTCCTCGCAATGCAGGACTTCCCACCCGACAGCGGCTCAGCCTACGTCTGCCGTCGCAACATCCACGCGCCAGCCGGTTTCACCTTCGAGTACGTAGATCAAGTACGCGCCGGCGATATCCAAGTACAGTACGAGGATGATTGCCCCTCCGCTCTCGATCTGACTAACGACGAGCGCATCTAATATCACATCGAACGCACCGGTACTCCCTTCTCGGGTAGAGGGGTGTGACGGGTGCGTTCCAGTGTGCTATTAATATGCACAAGAAAGGCACACCCCGCATGAACGAGCCTGTCGTAGCACTCGCTATCTTCGCCGTCACAGTCGGCCTCTACTTCCTCCCATTCATCATCGCAGCCGCGCGCTCCCACAAAAATCGTCTGGCGATCTTCGCTCTCAATCTCCTGTTGGGATGGACGCTCATCTTCTGGGTACTCAGCCTGGTCTGGGCATTCACCTCAGATACCAACGCATAAGAAAGGCACACACTACACATGACACGCCAGCAGCGTACACTGTATCACGTCCTGCACACCAACATCGCCACCAACACTCAGAAGATCGTCACCGATCACACCTACGATCTGCAAGAGGCCAAGACTTCAGCACACGACATGGCCTATGCTCTCGCCTGTGCAGGTGCAGCGTACTGGAGCCCTGAGCGCAGCTCCAGCACGTTCTTGGTCAGCACAACTTACGATCTCTCCAAGCCTGACCACCGCATCGAAGTCGTTGCACAAGACGACGGGATCGACCTGTTCTAATAACACATCGAGCGTACCAACCCCAGGTACGCTCCAGTGTGGGATTAAACAGACCCCACAAGAAAGGCTAACCGCCATGCCGTACCAGCCGAAGCCGTACGATGTCAAGTTCACAGAAGCAACCTTTCAAGCCCAGCAGATGGCAAACAAAGGGTTCACTCAGATTTTCTTCGAGTGGACATGCACCGTCTGCGGCGAGCGTGTTCAGATCGAACTGCCCATCGACCATGCCAATAAGACCGTAGCTTTCTACGAGTGGCTCGATCACACGGAAAAAGCCGATGGCACACGCTGCACGAACCGTAGCATCCACGCGCCTAGCTACAAGTTCAGCGTCATCGGCATCGGCACACTCGACCAAGCAGAGAAGGTCATCTGATGACTATCACACCAGACGACATCAAACGTGAACAGCGTCAGTACAAACGACGCACAGAAGCTCACGTTGAGGCTATCATTCAGAACCTATCTCTCCAGCACGAAGATAGCCCAGTCCACAACGTAGAAGCCTATCGCGACGGGCTACGTATCCCTGTCAACTTCTCCGGTGATCGTACTCTCTACGTGTACTGTCTGCCGTGGGCGCGTGGCTGGAGTATCTTCACAGAGACACTCGACAAAGACGTGTACTCATTCAGCTGGCGTGAAGTGAACGTCCAGTGGCGTTCTTATCAACAACCTGTTTACTGCCCGCGTGACGTGCATGGCCCCTGGAACTGCCCCGTCCCTCAGATTAGTGCAGCATTTGACTACGTAGTACGGCGTGTCGCCTCCCATGAGAAGAGGCGGCGCGCCCAACTCAAGGCAAGGAAGGGTTAGCGTGTCCAGCATCGCATTCACTGGCCCTATCGCACTCAAAGCACAGTCCTATCTTCAGGTTCAGTATACGCTCGCCACGCTTCCCGATCCAGCACCAACACTGTATATCCTGACAGGCGGCTGCGTAGGTCTTGATACCTACGTGGCCGAAGTCCTACACGCCAGGGGCTACCACGTTCACACTGTACTGCCCGGTGATATGTCTCGCGTCGATCCGGCATGGCAGGCACATTGTTCGTCACATGAGTTCACTCCACTAACAGACGAACCGTACCGCACGCGCAACCAGCGCATGGTAGGCTTATGCGATCGGTTAATAGTATTCGCCTATCATCTCGGTAGGAACGGCGAGACTATGACCTACAACCTGGCCCGCAAGGCAGGCAAACCCACCCAGGTGGTAATGCTGTGAACCCTATCTTCCACTACTACAACAGCGATGAGATAGAACCCGAGCGGGAACAGTACATCCAACCACTGTCAGATTCCTGCAAGGAACTCATATCTACTGCCTTCGAGACGTACATTCCGCCCACCGAAATCACTCTCGTTGGAGGCTATCACAACTACGGATCATTCGGCCTGACCTTTTCGTACACCGGCAAACACATTCGTGTGGAGGGTGTGACAGACGCCGAAGGCAGGGTCGATCTAGCAAGTCCAGATGTATACTGGGAGGCGGATGATGACGACGCAGACGAAGTGTGAACTGTGCGGTGAACGTGCAGTAATGCACTTCTACTGCAAGAACCCAGGCTCACCAATGCCAGAAGCACTCAGGGGTGTGTCCCCATTCTATCCGCCCGAGCAAGCCGACTTCAGGATCAACGTGTGTGTTGAGTGCTTCGAAGTCACATCGGCCCAGATGCGCGAAGAAAAGTACGTAGGGCTTCGTGCAACAGGTGTAATCCCAGAAAGCTACAGACCATGACAGACGAACCACCAATCCCGGTGACGCTCACCGTAGTCGAGAGCCGACCCAACTTCAATCTGATCCTCAGTTTCAACGACGACCCTGCACACCTAGCGTATATCTTATCGTTCCACCTTACGCTAGAGGCTGCGCTTGATGCAGCATTTGTGTACCTATACACATCTAGTCTCACCAATACGTTCGCACGACCAAAGCATAGTTTCAGACTAGCAGACCCACCACCCAAGCAGCCTCACGTCAACGTTGTCCTATCAGACGAAGCGTGGACGTACTTCAACGAACAGACCGAGCTATACAAGTACAACGGTCGAGCATACTATCTGGGAGTCAGTGTGTATCTCATCGCACTACTCGATGCGAACCCCCTTCCAGAACATTGGATCGACAATCGCGCTTCGATAGAACCTGACCTATCGGAGTACAACGACGCTCGCGTACAAGACAACCAGCTCCCAGCTTGGAATGACGACGACTTCAATGACAACCGCAATTATCAAGGCCGACGCAGGCGAGTACGATCATTCCCCACCCAAAAAATCAGATTAATCCTGCAACGTCTTGAGCCAATCGCACTCCATCATAAGCTCACACCAGCGCAGGACAAGCGTGACTTACTCAACCGCCAACGCTGGGCGAGTGCAGCTCTGGAAGCCATCGGCTTAAAATATCTCGTTCCGCGCAACGAACCCAAGATCAACCCCCGCCCAGCCAAGCGTGATCGGAGGCACCACCGAGATGCAGCTAAGGCCGACGCGCGCTTTCCCTTCTTCTGACCAAGCGCCCCATTGTTGCAGGTCGCCTCCAGTTACCCCCACTTTTTCGAACACATCCCAAATTGACCGCGATACCCCTTGCTTTTGAGTGCAGGGCGCGGTATAGTCTACTTGTAAGGAGAAACGCCCACCATGAGCGACACCGCACAGGCCGAAACGACCACCGCACCCGCTCCCGAGGGACAGGCACCCCCCACGGAGCAGCCTACCAACGGTGCCCCGCCCGCAGAGGGTCAGACCAACGAGGGCGACGAGAAGCGTCAGGTTGCTGGTTTGTATATCAGCACTCCGGAAGTCCTCCGGCTGAAGATCGAAGAGGAAGCCGGCAAGGTCAGCAAGACGCCGCGAGTGTTCGTCCGCGATCTTCTGGCGAACATGTGGGGTCTGACACTTCCCGAGCCGCGTACTCGTAGCGTCTACAAGGATGCTGCGGAGCGCGAGAAGGCGCAGCTGGCGAAGCGCAAGGCGCGTGCCGACCTCATCAAGCAGCTTCTCGCGGAGCATCGCGCCAAGCAGCAGACCGGCACCGCCACCGTTCAGTCCAACGCCTAGTCTCTCACATCGCACTCCAGCAAGCAAGAGCCTCACTCACATCGAGTGGGGCTTTTTGCTGCACATCGCGCCACTTTATCATCCGTAAAACTCAAACTTAATGATAGTCCGTAGGATGCGTCATTAATCAGACTGTACAGAACCCTTGACAACGGCCTCCCCATGTGGTATACTTGAAGGAGAGGGAGGCTCCCCAAGCGACCAGATTAGGAAAACGAAGATGTAGTAACTACACACACTCAACCACTCGATCACAACAACGAAAGGTACACTTACAGTGGCTAGCGATGTCAAGCCCGCAGGCAATGGCGACGACGTTCCCGAGGAACTGAAGCCGACAGTCCTGCTCATGTCGGTGATGATTAAGTTCAAGGTCGCTCCCGTCGTGGACGAAGAGGATCAGGAGACGCTGCAAGAGAAGCTCTCAGAGCTGTTCAGCGAAGAGCGGCTCGCAGACATGGTGAACGGCTTTCTCAGCGACGAGGAAACCGTGAAAGAGATCGGCTTCGACGAGAGCGACGTTGAGCTGATCCAAGAGAACGTCGTCTACGAGGTCGCTGACTAACATGCGAACCAGAGCAACGATCCGCGAAGAGCGTGAAGAAGCGGCAGCGAAGGCCCTTCACAAGCTGAAGCACGAAACGATCCCCAGCTTGGAACAAGTCGTCGCGGGCACACCAACAGGCCCGGTTCGTGACAGCCTGACTACCGCCAACATCATCCTTCACGGCGTAGTCGAAGGCAACTTGATCCCTGTAGACGCCACGCAGTACGCTGTCGAAGTCGCAGACTAACCGCTACTAACCAAGCGGCCGGGTTATGGGGGGTGTGACAGCCTCCCCTAACTCGTGGCTTGAGTAGTATCACAACCTCAAGGGAAAGGCACAACGCAGTGTCCACTCCAGAACCAGAAGAAGAAATCGTACTCGAAGGCGACGAGCCGGAGCCAGAAATGGAAGATACTGGCTTGCCTGAGCTACCGCCGGAGTTGTCACACATGATGCTTAGCTCATTCCCACCTGGAAACAAGCTAGCGTCGGGCTTCACGTATACGCTGATCGAACTGATGACCAAAGCGGACAACTACAACCTGGCCCGACTGTTCGAAGCGTTCCCTGTGGTTGGTTGTGCGTTCATGTGTTGGGATCACAAGTTGATCGAAGTCTCCCCCAATCGTGATCGCGTGACCTGGACTGAGCAGTTCGCAAATCTGGCCTCCATCATGGACGTTCCTAGTTGGCTTGAGCGTTGCCAGATTCTCCAGTCCACGATCAATTACAGCCGTACGCAGAACGCAGGGCAAACCATCAGCAGCCGCGATCTGGCTAACGTCACACCGTATGGTGCCTATTAGCTTGCTCGATGTGTTCGCCGCAAGTTTCCTTCTAGTATTCGCTGTGTTACTCATCCTAGCCATCCTATACGATTGGTGGAGAAAGACAAGGTAATGCCCGGTAGTATCCTAGACCAGTTCAGATCGAGGGGCAAGATCGCAACAGCGATCAGAGAAGCCCGCACAGAGAGCCTCGCTACAGAGGAAGTCTTGCCTTCTGGGGCGATGACGTTCCAGCTGCGGCCTTACCAGTCGCAAGGTGTGCGCTTCTTGCGTGAAAAGAAGCGTGCGATATTGGGTGACGCCCCTGGACTTGGCAAGACGTTCCAGGCCATCGAAGCGGCAGAACTACCAGCGTGTATCACAGCGCCTCTCAGCCTGATCGACCAGTGGGTTGACTTCATCAACGACCAGTACCCACACCACTCAGTTCACGTCGCAGCGTACGGGGATATTATTAAAAGGGACGCCGTGTTCAAGGCGTTCGAAGCCGACCCTAATCCGAATAAGTGGATCGTCGTCAACCACGATGCATTCCGGACGTACTATATCCCGGAAGTCAAAACCCTGATCGCAGACGAGTTCCACCACTTTCGCAACCGTGAAGCCAAGCGATCCGTAGGTGTGCGTCAGATGGCGAAGCGTACGCCTAACGTCTACGGTTTGACCGCCACTCCCGTATTCAAAGACGTTGGCGACCTGTACCACCTGCTTCACATCCTCGACCAGAAGAAGTGGACGAGCTACTGGAACTTCATTCAGACCTACGCTGTCGTAGATGCATCAGGTTGGGGAACCAAGATCGTCAGATCAAAAAGTCCGAAGCGTCTCGAAGAGGACACTGCAGACTACATGCTGTCGCGTACGTACAGCGATGTGCATA
>Ga0137432_1000973_pt1 | contig 10442 bp, 12 predicted proteins | sample EasRivERMZT820_2_FD_102337 | JGI IMG/M metagenome (GOLD analysis project Ga0137432, IMG submission 102337) | Soil microbial communities from meander-bound floodplain in the East River, Colorado, USA - East River MetaG ERMZT820_2 | ecosystem: Environmental > Terrestrial > Soil > Floodplain ...
ATCGAATTGCATTCGAAGTCCCTCCATCCGACGGGTTATTATCCGGCCGTCACGCGCACCCGTTGGTGTGTGTTGTTGCAACTACTCTCTGCCAGGAGGAATCCATTGGGTCGTCGAAAGCGCGGTTGGAAAGCGGCGTCCGGTCTCTCGCTCGCGGACCTGCGTCGGATGCTCGAGGAGAAGGAGGGGCAGCTCTCCGGCCTCGCTGAGCGCCGGGACGAGCTCGCGGCCGAACTCGCGGAGGTCGAGGCCGAGCTCGCGGCTGCGGGCGGCGGCGTGCGTCGCGGGCCGGGTCGCCCGCCGGGCAAGCGCGGACCGGGCCGACCGAAGGGCTCGGGACGAGGGCCGGGCCGTCCGAAGGGCTCTGGCAAGGGCAAGCGCGGCCGCAAGCCGGGACCGAAGGGGCAGAGCGACCTCCACAACGCGATCCGCGCCGTACTGAAGGGATCGTCCGAGCCCATGAAGCTCGCGGACATCGCCGTCGCCGTGAAGAAGAACGGCTACGCGACGAAGTCGAAGCACTTCCCGATGATCGTCGGGATGCGGCTGACGGAGATGGCGGACGCGAAGAAGGCGGGCCGCGGCCTCTACACGATGAAGTGAACGGCCCAAGGGCACCTTCGTAGGATCGATTCAGCCGCCCGCCTCCTCGTCACGCCAGTCTCGGAATTACCCCTTCGAAGCTGGCCGGGCAGATCGAGAAGGCGGGCGGCACTTCGCAAGCCATCCTCAGAATAGAGGATGAGTTTCATCGAACACGTGGCTCACGGCCGTCGTGTTCGTGCTGTGGCAGGTGAAGCAGTTGTTGCCCTGGAAGAACGTCTCCAGGGTCGCGTTCTCCAACTTGTTGGTCCCCACTTGATTGCCCGCGCTCGGAGCCGCGCCGCCGATCGTCCAGGTGGTGCCCTCGTGGATGTAGTTCTTCCGCACGTCGGCGGGATCGAGAAGGGAGCGGACCGTGTTGTTGATGCTGATCACTTCGGCGTTCTGCGACGCGCTCGAGCCCGGTAGCCCCCAGGGCATCAACCGCAGCACGTTGCTCGGGCCGATGGTCAGCGGCGAATTCGCGACGATGTGATCGCCGCTCATGAACATGCGCATCTGGTTGAACGGTCCCGCGGACCCGTTCGAGCAGTAGACCCAAGTGCCCGCCGTGTTCTGCGGCACTGTGCCAGTGCCGCTCGGCGACTTGGCGAAGTCGTACGTCGCGACCGGGCAGTTGCTGACGTGCTCGAAGGTGCCCCACAGCAGCTCCGGATGCCCCTTCGTGCTGCCGACGACGTGCATTCCTGTCATCGCCAGCATGACCGTCTTCGTGCCGTTGGGAACCCATTCGTTGGGGTTCGACTTGTCGTAAGTCGGCACGATCGCCTTCATCTGGATGAACTTGTCGGCGTCAATCAGCCCAGCCGCCTCCACCCACGACGACTTGATCTCGATCGCGAGCGCCTCGGAGTCGATGACGGGCGCCTTGCCGTGTGCCGCGGCGAACGTCGTGATCGCGTCGAGATCCGCCTGCGTCACCGGGAACTTCGTCCCCGACGGCACGGATGCGCCCTGCATCGTCCGGTACAGCGCGAAGACGTTGTTGACGATGATCGCGTAGTAAACCAGCGAACCGTTCTGGGCCATCAACACTCCACCGTCCGCCTGCCCCTGCTCGGGCTCGGTGAAAGCGCCGGACAGATCGAGCAGGATGACGCTCTTGTCGAAGACGAACTTCTGCACCAGTTCGCGACGGTCGAACTCCGTCAGTCGATCCAGCTTCCTCTCAAAGGTCTTCTTGGACTCGTCCCGCTTCGAGCGCAGAGTCGCCTTCGGCCCCTTGATCGCGCGGCCTTGGGCATCCAGCAGGACGGGCGTCTCACCGTTGACGACGCGTGCGCCCGCGACCTCCACCTCGTCACCGTTTCCGTCGACGACGATCTGCCGTCCCGTGGGTCCGAGGACAGGCGGGATGATCTCGAGCAGCCTCCCTGTCTTCTTCTCGAGAACCACCGGCAGATCCAGGATTCCCTTCGGAGGCGTACGGAGGTTGAAAGCACGGATCAAGTCGGGCGTGTGGGGTACGAAGTGACGTTCGCCGCTGGCGTCGGGCAACGACACGTCGTAGAAGGCGGAGGTATTCATCACCAACCCGCCGCTTCCGTACTTCGGCGGCGCGGGCGACGTGAGCCACAAGAACATCTGCTCGGACCACTTGTAGAAACTGCAGTTCGGGACGTTCGGGAAGTTGACGCTGTCGGCCGGCTTCACCGCGCCGTTCAGTGAGACGGCGCCCGATTCGAACCAGGTGTTGAACTCCGCTGCCGTGAGCGACGTGGCGCAACTGCTCCCGGCGTCCGGCGGCAGTTGCTGCTGCGTGAGGACGCATCCGCCGACGACTGCGAGAGTCGTCAACGAAATCGCGAGCGCGACTCTTCTAATTCTAGAGCGTGTCATTGGTTCCCCTTCGCGTGATGGATCATCTCTGTCGACGTGCATGAATCACGTCAGGACAAGGACGACGGACCTCGGAGTAGCTGGAGACGAGGGCCGGCAGGTCCATGGAGCCCTACCGACCTCCGGCGCGCCTCTCCGGGCAGGAGGTCGCCAACGCCAAGAGCGGAAGTCGGGACAGAACTTCAGGCGAAAATCTGGCGAGATGCCGCTTTCTTGGACCTTCTCCGGGGCTTCGGGCCAAGGCAAAGCCGGGAGTCGTCGCTTTGACGAGGGTGTCTCACGCCGGCGATCGGAGGGCGTCGATCACCGCCGCGTACCCGTCCGGGCAGTTCTTCGGCGAGATCGTCACGTTCTGCACGCTTCGCAGGCCGAATCGCCGCGAGTAGCCCGCGAGCTCGGGGACGGCGGCGAGCCAGCGCGCGAGCGAGCGCATCACGACGATCACGGCGTCGCGCGCGATTGCATCGCGAACCAGCGCGAACCCGTACTCCTGCGACGGCACGGACGGCGTGCGACCGGAGAACTGGTCGCTGTGGTACGGGAAGTACTCGACGCAGAGGACCCCATTCGCAACCGTTTCGAGTCCGACGTCCTCGATCGGTCGGCGCAGCTTGTTCCCCCACCAGCGATGGCCCGGCGCGTCGAGCGACGGATCGAGGAGGTGGAAGGGAAACGCGGACTCGGCCTGCTCAAGGTTCTGGCGTGACCGCCTGGCGAAGCTGGCGTCCGCATGCGCGGCGGCGTCGCCGGGACTCCATCCGGGGTTGAGACCCAGGACGACGACCGGCGCGTCCAGACGGCCGAGGAACGGCTCGGGGAGCAACGTCGCGTCGACGCGGTGCCGCACGTCGACAGCGCGGTTGAACGCCTCGATCGCGGCCCCGTCCTCCGGCAGGACGTACGGCGGCGACGTCGGGAGTTCGAGCCAGGGGTTCGCGAGCGTCGTGCAGGTGCCGGCCATGCCCTCGTCTCCGGGGGGTGACTCCGTGCACCATCTCATCGGCACGATCGCGCCCCTCGGAGTAGCCGGCGCTTCCGCCTGGCTCTTCACGCAGCTCCGCGCAGGACTACGATGCTCGTGCCGCCCGCCCCTCCGTCACGTCGGACCGCGGAATACCCCTTCGAACCGACCGGGCAGGACGGAGGGCTGGGCGGTTTCATGAACAGCTCGGCGACTGCCTCGAGACCGTTTCCGGAGTCGCTGCGTAAGACCCGAAGCGTCCATGGCCGCTTGGGTCGAGCAGGACCTTCCTTGTGAACCGGAACCCAGGACTTCGTTCCGTTACTTTGCCTTTCGCGGATCATCCGCCGGATTGACGTATTGGATGGTCCACGGCCCGATGCCGTGCAACTGGACGATCGTCTCGCCGCGCGCCCAGGCGAAGTGTTTCATGCCGGTAGGCCAGAAGCCGAATGTTCCCGCCGGCATCTCCTTCGTGGCCGCCTGGTCGAACTTCTCACCCATGCCGAAGTTGAATGTTCCGCCGATCACCGTGACGTGCTCGATCTTGCCGTGCGTGTGAGGAGGGATCTTGTAGCCGTCGGGCAAACGGACCCTCATCGTGAAGAACCCCTCCTTGGAGGGATCGCCTTCGAGAACCGCGAACTTGGCACCTGCGGGAAGAGAGGGCGGTCCATCGACCCACTTGATCTGTGCGGGCGTGTGGATCGAAGGCTCGGCCTCGGGTTTCTCCATCTCCTGCCGGGCGCGAGTCAGCGCAACGCAGATCACCGCGGCAGAGACGCAACCGAAAAGGGTCACGGACCGGAATGTCGTCGTCATGGCTCCTGTTCCTCAGTAAGTGGACTTCGCGCACGGAAGACCGCGTGAGTGAAAGACTGTGGCGCACCCCACGGAGTGACGTGGGTTCTGTGATCTGATTCGAGCAGCGAGAATCCGGGTCCGAACTCCGATGCCAGCCGATCGACGTCGTAGCGTTCGACGGGAAGTCCGCTGCACTGCTTCGGTCCATCCAAGGCAAACGCGGCGATGAGGACGTGACCGCCCGGAATCACGCATTCGGCGACCCGTTCGACGAAACGTCGTCGGTCACTCGGGTCGGTCAGGAAATGGAATACGGCACGGTCGTGCCAGATTTCCTGCCGACCGATCCCCTCCACGGCAATCACGTCGCCGACAATCCACCGGACCTCTTGGGCCCGCGTGCCGAGCCGAGCTCGGACGTGGCCCAACGCGATCTCGGACACGTCCAGCACGGTCAGTTTCGTGAAGCCCGTCTCGAGCAGCCGATCGGCGAGAAGGGATGCTCCACCGCCGATGTCGATGATCGGTGAATCCCGACGGCGCGCGAGCCGCCGAATTTGCCCCAGGCTCGGTTCGGGGCTCGACTGGTACCAACTGACGCCGGTCTCCGGCTTCTCCTTGTAGATCTTGTCCCAGTGAATCTGGCGTGAAGACGAGTGATCCGCGCGGCTCGGCGAGCTGGATTCCGTCACGATCTGGACCCCTGCGGCGGGAGGTTGCGGTGAACTCCTCGGCCACCTTAGGTGCACCCCCGTATGCGGGAAACGCAAAGCTTGCATCGGACGCATGACTGAGATGCATGATGTCCACGATGAAGAACGACTTCCTCACTCCGGCGCGGATGCGGGCGTTTGTGGCGGTCGCCCGCAGCCTGAACTTCACGGTCGCGGCGCGAGAGCTCCACCTCTCCCAATCCGCCGTGTCACGCCAGGTCTCCACGCTCGAAGCTGCGCTCGAGACCCGGCTCTTCGAGCGGCTCGGCAGCCGTCTCGATCTCACTGCGGCCGGCCGCGCCCTCCGACCCGAGGCGTCCCGGATCCTCGGCGACATCGAACGGGCCCAGGAAGTCGTGCGCGCGTCCGAGACTCGTGGACATGAAGCCTTGCGGATCGGCGCAAGCAGTACCCCTGGCCTGTATCTCCTGCCTCTTGTGCTGAGTGGATTCAGCCGCAGATTCCCGAACGTCAAGATCCAGTTCGTGTTGTCGAACACCGAGAGGACCAGCGCGCGCCTCATCGAGAACGCCCTGGACATCGGCTTGGTCGGCAGCCCGGTTTCGGATGGCGTTCTTGCTGCGGAGCCTCTCGTCGAAGACGAGATCGTCTGCGTCGTGCACGCGCGTCACCGTCTCGCCCGGCGTCGATCCGTTCCCGTGGCGGAGCTCCGTGACGAGACGTTCGTGCTGCGCGAGGAGGGCTCGTCCACGCGCAAGCTGTTCATCGAGTGGATTCGCGCCAACGGCGGCACGGTGGGCGACACGATCGATGTGACTTGCCCGGAGGCCGTCAAGTCGCTGGCTCAGGCGGGGCTTGGAGTGGGCGTCCTCTCGGCGCATGCCGTGGCAGATCGAGCCTCGCGGTCCCGACTCGCCATCGTCCGCGTCGATGCGCCCAAGCTCACGCGCAAGATCTGGGTCGTCATGCACTCGCAGAAGTACATGACGCGCTCCCTTTCGGGATTTCGTTCGGCGTTGGCAGATGCATCGCACCAGTGGTGACGAACGCGCGCCGCAGGAACCTCGCCCCCGCGCCGCGCCTCGCTCGAAGTCCGCCTGCGGCTCCGCTCGGCGCGGTTCCCTCCGTCGGCTCGTCGCTAGGGGATCGTCGTCGTTGGGCTCCATGCTCTGCTCCTCGCAGCGGCGATGGGCCCGCCTGCTCGACCATGACATTGCGAGAACGTCTCGTTGCACGCGGCGCGCTTCCCGTCCTCCAATGAGGTCACTTGGGTGGAAGGATCTTCGGCGGCGGTGTCACGGGTCCAGACGCACTTCGCAGGACGGTTACGAATTACGCTGCAATAATCGGAACTGGCGGACCGTCATGGATGCAGGAAACTCGCGATGAGGACTCCTGGAGATGAACCGGAGGAGGCGGCGGGGAGTGATCAGGATGCCTGCGATGGACGTTGAGGCTCGCCGGAGATTCGAAGATCTTGCGTTGCCCCATCTCAAGTCACTCTATCAGTTCGCGTTGCGGGTCACCGGGACTGCAGGAACCGCCGAGGATCTGGTGCAGGAGACATTCCTGAAGGCGATCGAGCAGTTCCCGACTCTGCGCGATCCCGCGCGCTTCAAGGCCTGGCTCTTCCGGATCCTGAGCCGACTCGCCATCGACCGCCGCCGCGGCGAGGCACGGCAGGTGCCCGTGCAGGTCACCGAGGACATCGACCGTTTCTCCCTCTACGACCTGATCTGGGAGGAGGACCCTCTTCCTTATTCGGATCACCTCCACGAAGACTTCCTCGCCCGGTTCCGGGACGAGGAGGTGCGGGCGGCCTTGTTGGCGCTGCCCGAGGCCTATCTGGTCCCTCTGCTTCTCGTCTACCTGGAGGGCATGAAGTACCGCGAGCTGGCCGAGATCCTGGACCTGCCAATGGGAACCGTGATGTCGCGCCTCCACCGCGGCCGGAAGATCCTGGAACGACAACTGTGGGAATGCGCAAAACAGCGCGGACTGGTGAAAACATGGAAAAAGCCGAGCGACTGAGTTGCAGTGACGCAGTGCGGCAGTTCTTCGCCTACCTCGATGGCGCCCTGGCCGGAGATCCCCTCGAAGCCCTCGAGGAGCACCTCGAGGCGTGCCTCGATTGCTGCCAGAAGCTGGACTTCAGCCGGACGCTGGACGCCTACGTGAAGGGCCGCCTGAAGGAGGAGCCGCTGCCCGAGGGGATCGAGGAGAGGATCCGGCGACGGATCGAGGACAAGGAAGGAACGGAGAGGTAGGGACGATGTCGTACTTCAGGGACGAAGAGGCGCGGTCGATCATCCGCGATTTCTACGGCCGGTTGACCTCCGCGAGCGGGGCGGTGGCCGAGGCCAACTATCCGCCCGAGGACCTCGCCACGCTTCCGCGGGAGGCGGTGACGCTCGCCCTCGGCGTCGGATATCCGCTGGCCCATGCGGCGCTGCGACCAGGAGAGACGGTCCTCGACCTCAGCTGCGGCGCTAGCATCGACACGCTGCTCTCCGCCCGTGCGGTCGGGCCGACCGGCCAGGCCATTGGGATCGACATGACGCCCGAGATGGCCGTTTGCGCTCGCGTTAACGCCGCTGCGGCCGGCCTTGCCAACGTCGAGATCAAGGAGGCGATGATCGAAACCCTTCCCCTTCCCGACGCCTCGATCGACGTCGTGGTCTCGAACGGCGTCCTCAATCTCTCCACGCGCAAGAGCCGGGTTCTCGCCGAAACTGCGCGGGTCCTGCGGCCGGGTGGGCGCGTCGCCATCGCCGATCTCGTGCTCACAGAGGCGCTGCCCGAGGCCTTGCTCAAGTCGCCGGCGGCGCTCGCGGGCTGACTGGCCGGCACGCTGGCGGAGCCAGCGCTCCTGAAGAAGTTCTTCAACGTGGGGTTCGACGAGATGCAGGTCGTCGCGCGGCGCCCGTGCAGCCTCGACGATCTGGCGCGTTACCCCCTCTTCTCTCCCGAGTTCATCGACTTCCTTCGCAGGACCATGCCGCCGCATCGGCACGCGGAGCTGGTTTCCTCCATCGTTCTCACCGCCCGCAAGCCGGCGTCCGCGATTCCGGCCTGAGGGACGTCACGATCCGTTTGAAACTGGTTCAACCAAACCCAAGAGGAACTTCATGAAATCCAGTACTCGTTTCACGCTCGTCGCATTCACGGTCGCACTCGCGCTGGCGCCGGCACTGGCGCCGTCACCCGCCCAGACGCCGGCGACCACGCCGCAGGTCGCCAGCCTCTACGACCGCCTCGGCGGTCTCTATCCCGTCGCGGCGCTCGTGGACGACTTCATCAACCGCGTCTACGCAAACGACACGCTCAACGCGAATCCCAACATCGCCAAGGCGCGCAGCGAGATCCGCAAGCCGGGGCTCAAGGTGCAGGTGACCAACCAGGTCTGCATGGTCACCGGCGGCCCCGCCAAGTACTCCGGCAAGAACATGAAGGAAGCGCACGCCGGGTTCCAGATCACCCCGAAAGAGTGGGACGCGCTGATGGTGGACTTCCGTGCGAGCCTCGAAAAGTTCAAGGTGCCGTCGCACGAGCAGCAGGAGCTGATCGCCATCGTCGAGAGCACACGGCCCGACATCGTGGCAGGCGCTGCCCCGGCGAAGTGAGCCGCGCTTTCCCTCCTCCCCGGCGGCGCGTGCCGGCGTCGCCGGGGAGTGGCATTCAGAACCGCACAGCGGCGGTATCAGTTCAGAAGTCCGTGGAGCGGCAAGCGCCGTGCGACGTCAAGCTCTCGCTGCCGATCCCCGCTCGTGAATGAGCGCGAGCAGGCGGGTCATCGGCTCCGCGAACCGCTTGTTGCAATGCCACGCGACCGTGATTGATCGCCGCAGGCGCAGCCCGGCGACTGGCAGAATGACGAGGTTTTTCGACCGGAAGTCGCGCGCCAGGCCGAGGCTCGAGAGAAACGAGAAGCCGAGCCCGGCGGCCACGAAGGCCTTGGCTCGTATGGTTCACTTCTTCGGCCGGATCCGAATCAGCGCGTCGATGACCGAATTCTCATTCGCATCACTGAATCGGCAAGGGCGATTCTCGGCCTTCGCGAGTACTCGATGACGGCCGCTGGCGAGCGGGACGGTGCTCCTCACCAGGACATTCTGAACTTTCCGTTCGACCTCTCGACACGAAGAGGATCCCCGTACGCACACTCGCTTCAGCGACGCCGGTGCGAGGTGGAACTGCCGGGCGACGTCGCGCAGCGGCGATTTCCAGACCAGGTCGAAGAGCTCTTCGCGCGTGACGATCGAGCGTTCGGTCGGCATCTTCGGCCCTCCGGGGACGCACCTGGCGCCTTGCGCCGGATGAAAGCTCCGCCAAGATCGCCGATCGAGTCTCGGCGCGACGGAGAACGTCGTCATGGCGAAGTCGAACGAGCCGGATGGCGGCCCAGTCCCGAAGTGGATGCGCCTCCTCGTCGAGAAGTGGCGCGTTGCCGACCAGGCCGCCGCGTACCCGGTTGCCGTTCCGCCGAAGCCGGCGGCGACGCGACCTGACGCACCAGTCGCCGATCCACCGCCTCCGCCGTCGAGCGACCAGAACTAAGCACGAGACGCGGACGTCGAGCGAACGGCCGCAGAACGCCGCGATTCCGTTGCGCTCTCGGCGGCCGATTCCGCTCACGTGCAAGCGGCGCCGCGTCATTCGCTTGCTCGCCCAGGGCAGCGCGTCACCACTTCTCAGATCCGACGAGCCGGTCATGTCGTCCCGACTCGGCGGCAAGGAGATGCGCCCTCGAGGAGTCCGCGCATGTCGAATCGGAGTCGAAGCCCTCTCTCGTTGATGCTGACCGCGATCCTCTGCGCCTGCGGGAGCCAAGACCGCGCCGAGGCTGCGCCGCTCGCAGGTGCCAGCCCGCCAGGCGCGCCGGCTGCGAACGCCGCGGCGCGGCCCTTGGCGGCGGCGGACACGGCGAGCGGCAGGTGGGACGCCAGCAAACCCCTCATCCTGGAGGGAGACGTGGTCACCATGACGTCGACCTTCGGCATCGTGCCAGGAGGACGTCTCGTCATCCAAGGCGAGAAGATCACGGGCCTCCTCAAGCCAGGGGACCCGCTTCCCGCAGGCATCTCCGCATCGGACGTCGTCACCGTGAAGACCTCAGGCTGGATCTTCCCGGGCCTCATCGACGCTCACAATCACGTCTCTTACAACGTCCTTCCCCTCTACGAAGTCCCGAAGAAGTACAGCAATCGCTACCAGTGGACGTCGCCCAAGTCGTACAAGCTCCACGTCAATACGCCGAAGACTCTCCTCACCGACTCGAAGTTTTTCAACGTTGAGGCCGAGGTCGTGAAGTACGGCGAGGTCAAAGCAATCGTCGGCGGAGTCACTTCGATCCAGGGCTCGCCCGACCTCATGGCCACGCGACTCCTCGTCCGCAACATCGAGAACCAGAACTTCGGGCAGGACAAGATCCAGCAGCGCGGCCTCGCAATCACGGAGAAGCGATGGCAGGACACCGTCCAGGCCGGACTCCTCCAGCAGATGAAGGACGGCAATGTCGACGCCTGGCTCGTCCACCTGGGGGAAGGGATTGACGCATCGTC
>Ga0137432_1000974_pt1 | contig 10439 bp, 5 predicted proteins | sample EasRivERMZT820_2_FD_102337 | JGI IMG/M metagenome (GOLD analysis project Ga0137432, IMG submission 102337) | Soil microbial communities from meander-bound floodplain in the East River, Colorado, USA - East River MetaG ERMZT820_2 | ecosystem: Environmental > Terrestrial > Soil > Floodplain ...
GGCCTTGAACGTGTTGCCGGCCCCGTCGTTCTCCTCGAGGAACCCCTTCGCCTTCGCGAAGTCGGGGGTAAAGCCGAAGTCCTTCTGGATCTCCTGGCTGATTCCCGGGATTGTCTCGATGGTCGACAGCTCGTACACCGACTGCGCGTTGTCCGTGACCGGTCCGTAGGAATCCACGGCGATCGTCACCGGCCCCATGCCGAGGAAGCCGAACGCCACGAGCCCGAAGGCGAACACCGCCGGCGCGAGCATGATGGTGTCGAGGCCGGCGGTGCTGACGCCGTAGGCCACCCCCATCAGGCCTACGATGGCGAGGCTCATCCAATACACGCTGAAGTTCCCCGCGGTGAGACCCGCCAGGATGTTGAGCGAGGCCCCTCCCTGACGCGACGCCGTGACCACCTCTTTCACGTGGCCCGAGTGGGTGGAGGTGAAGATCTTCACCAACTCGGGGATCACCGCGCCGGCCAGCGTGCCGCACGAGATGATGCTGGCCAGCTTCCACCAGAGCGAGGTATCCCCGGCCAGCTCCGGGATGAGCAGGTACGACATGACGTAGGTGACGCCGATGGAGAGGATGGAAGTGACCCAGACGAGCGACGTGAGGGGCGCCTCGAAGTTCATCGTGGTGGCGGCCGCGTAGCGCAGGCGCGCCCACGCGCCGTTGAGCCAGTAGGCGGCGGCGCTGGTGACGACCATCATGACGCGCATGAGGAAGATCCAGACCAGGAGCTGCACCTGGATCGGGTGGGGGTTCTCCGGCCCGATCGCGGGGACCGCGAGGAGGATGAACGTGATCAGGGCGACCCCCGTCACCCCGTAAGTCTCGAACCCGTCCGCGGTCGGGCCGACCGAGTCCCCGGCGTTGTCTCCCACGCAGTCGGCGATGACGCCCGGGTTGCGCGCGTCGTCCTCCTTGATCTTGAAGACGATCTTCATGAGATCGGACCCGATGTCGGCGATCTTGGTGAAGATGCCCCCCGCGATCCGCAGCCCCGCGGCGCCCAGCGATTCGCCGATGGCGAAGCCGATGAAGCAGGGCCCCGCGTAGTCTCCGGGGATGAAGATCAGGATCGCGAGCATCAGGAGCAGCTCCGTGCTGATCAGGAGCATGCCGATGCTCATGCCGGCTTTCAGAGGGATGTCGTACGTCGGGAAGGGCTTGCCCCTCAGGCTCGCGAAGGCCGACCGCGAGTTGGCGAAGGTGTTGACGCGGATGCCGAACCACGCGACCGCCATGCTGCCGAGGATGCCGACCACCGAGAACAGGACGATGATCGTCACGCGCACTGCGTCGAACCCGCGCAGGAAGCCGAAGTAGACGATGATCACCGCCGCGATGGCGGCCTCGAGCATGAAGATGAACCGCGCCTGGGTGATGAGGTAGGTCTTGCACGTCTCGTAGATCAGCTCGGAGATCTCCCGCATCGCCGCATGGACGGGGAGGTTTCGCAGGCGCACGTACATGACGAGGCCGAAGAGCATCCCGAACAGGCAGACACCGATGCCCGCCATGAGGAGCGTCTGGCCGTCCACCCCGAGGAAGTCGACGCTCGAGAGCTTGGGGAGGATCAGCTCGGCTTCCGACGCGTACGCCGCGCCGACAGGAACGAAGGTGGCGAGCGCGGCGAGCATGAGCAACGCGCCGAGGGCGCGGGAGAACTTGTTCGGTCGCATGGATGGTTCCTTTTTTGGGTTGAAAAGGGGGAGCATTCAAGCAGTTTTTCAGGGGAGCCGCAACCTGCCCCCTCCGGGGCAGCCTGCGCCCGGCCCTGTCAGGAGATGGCGCGTGCGGCCACGCGGCCTATTCGCCCTTCACGGGGAGGGGGTGACCGAGCCTGTCCCCGCTGGCTGCGAACCCGCCGCCGTCGACGTCCACGTAGATCGGGTTGGAGATTGCGATGGGAGGCTGCTTTCCCCACCGCGGGCCCATGATCGGCCGGAGCAATGTCTCGCTGTGGGAAGCGACGACGATGACGTGGGCGTCGCCCGGAAGGGAGATCTCGATCCTCTGGTCGAACTTGACCGTGCCGTCGTCGAAGCGCTCCGGGTCATCCTGACGTGTGGACGTCATGCCGGGACGGCCGTTGACGAGGATCTGCACGGTGTCGATGTCGAACCAGTTGGGGCATTGGACCCTGACCCGCAGCGCGATTTGCCCGCCGGAGATGAAGACCTCGTCCCCCGGAATTGCCGGCTGGGCCCCGCCGGAGCCAGCGGCCGGCTCGAGCGAAACCTCGAGGTAGGGGCCGTTGGTCATCACGATGCGCCCCCTTTCCGCCTGACGGACGATCTCCATCGGGTCGATCCGTGCCGGAGCGTCGGTCGAGGAATGGACGTAGTTGCGCACCCCGCCCGACCCGTGGAAGTTGTCATGGGCGTCGGTGTTGGCCACGCCGGGGATCCTCCTCCCCTGGTTCAGGACCTGGAGCCAGTTGAGGAGGCGGTTGTTGGCCTGGACGGTCCGTCCGCCATACGTGACCGGGATGGTCGGTGAGGTCATGTCGATCGGCTCGGCCCAGACCTCCATCACATCCTGATGCTTCAGCATCCCCTCGTACCCGTCGTCGTGGTGGTGATCTCCGTCGCGATCGAACAAAAGCCAGCCGATGTCGGGATGGTTAAGCTGCACGAGCTTCTCGCTCCCCTGATCCCAGGAGGCCAGCCTCATGATCTGGAGGATGGGATCGCGATCAGGAAGCGGCGCGCCGTTCCCCTGGGTGCGGGGCCGCATGACGAGGGGGAAGGCGTTCTGGTGGTTCAGCGCGAACGGCCGCCCCGTCAGCTCGATGCCGTCGCTCGTCGCGAGATGCTCTCCCAGGCGCATCTCCTCGATGAGCGGGACGTAGGTGTCGATGCGGTTGTGCTCCGTGCACGGAGCGAACTCCACTCCCTCGGCCGCGAGGTTCAGCACACGCCCGCGGCGCCCGGCGGCAGTGTCACCGCTGGATGTCGAGTGGCCGTGGAAGTCGGCGCTGATCCATCCCGGCGTGGCGACGCTGCGGCGCAGCATGGCGCGAAAGGGTACGTTCGCGGGACCGCGTGGCACGTGGATCGCCTGCGTCACGACATCATGCTCCGGGCCGTGGCTCGCCGTGACCCGGTAGTCCCCGGGGGGGAGGATCCGCGTGAAGCTTCCATCGGGGGTGTAGACCAGGTTCTTCACGTTCTCGTCGTTGACGATGGGGCCGAAGTCGGGAGTGGAGGTCTTCTTCACGCCAACGAATATCACCTTGGCGGGGATCGGCTCGCCTGCTTCCCCGGTGACGACGCCTGTGACCAGAGCCGCGGCGTCCAGCGTCGCTTTCAACTCGAGCGGCCTGCGCGCAGCCGGTGATGAGGGCCCATCGATGGTGACATCGATCTTTTGCCGGCCCCGTCCTGGAGCAGAGACCCGCAGTGCGTACGCCCCGGCGGGAAGCTCGACGTTGAGCGCGCCGTCGGCGCCCGTTCGCGCCTGGCCATGGTGACGCTCTCCCCGGAGCGCGATGACGTCTGCCCCGGACACGGGAATCCCTTCGCGATCCGTCACGACCAGCCGGACCGGCTGGAGCGCGCGTCCCTTCATGCGCTGGAAGACGCTCATCACGGCGAAGAGATCGGCGCCCGGATAGAGACGCCGCGTGACGGCGCCGGTTGCCTTCCCCCATGCGATCGTCGTCCTGTCTTCCCTCGTGGTGGCCGATCCCGAGCGGCCCATGCCCGCGACCCCGTAGGCCTGTCCGAACCACGGGTCGTTCACCCACACGAGCTCCGTCGCACCGGCGGGAGACCATTCGAAGGAGGGGCCGTCAGCGCGGATCACATCGGTGGTGGCAGCGCCATGGCTCCATGTCGTGACTTCGATCCACTCCGCGCCGGCTTCCAGCGCATACGTCAGGCGGGAGGCCGGCCTGCTGCGCCGCGCTTCCGAGACGAGGGTCAACGTGATCCTCTTCCCCCGAACGGGCATGGCGACGCCGGGCTGCACCTCGCCGTCCGCTTCGATCGCGGGGGATTGCCACGTCTCCTTTCCCGCGCCGGGGGCGAACAACGTCAGCAGATCGTTGGGACGATCGCGCAGCGCCAGATCGATGACGCATCCCCCCACGTCGCGCGCGCTGAGGTTGGCGTGCCGTCCCGCGACCGGGCGCGCGATGACGGCGACGATCCGGTCGTTGCGCAGGACGTAGTCTCCGACGATCGCGTCCACTTCCCTGCCGGACGGCACCAGCTCGTCGTAGTTGTCCTGGGCGATGATCCAGGCTTCGGCAAGGCCGCGCAGCGCCGGCGGCGGCGATGCCGCCGGGAGGCTGCCGGCGGCCAGCGTGATGACGAGTGTCACCACACTAAGGCGAGACGTTGCAGACGCAGCGCCGGCAGTCGCTGCAGCCGGTGCCGCCGCCGCGCTCGTTGATCTTGAAGGGAAGGGTGATGTCCATCATGGGCCCCCCCTCCGAGGGAGTCGCGACGACCCTGACGTAGCTCTCATTGCTGAGCGGGCCGGTCACCGTCCAGGGCATGCTGTTCAGTTGGTACACCTCTCCGATGGTCTCCCACGCGGCCCCCCCCCGGTTGACCTGGATGATATAGGTCGTATCCAGCAGCTGGCACGTGATCCATTGGATCGTGACCCGGCTCCCGACGTGGAGCGTATCGCCGCCGCGGGGGTAGACGACCTCGACGCGCGGCCCGAAGGTCACGAAAAAGGGGCAGGGGTCGCAGATGTCACCCGTGAGATCGTGGTCCGTGTCGAGCTGGCTCGGGTTGAATATCGTGGGGCAGTTGTCACACGCATCGCCGAAACTGTCATTGTCGCTGTCGCGCTGGATGCCGGCCTTGCTCTCCTGGTTCGCGACACCGGGACAGTTGTCCGCGGGCTCGGCCCAGTGGTCCCCGTCGGCATCGGGAGAGCAGGCCCCAACCACGTCGAACGCCGCGGTGTAGATCGCGTCCCGGCCGGCGCGATCGTCGGGCTGCAGCGTCCGATTCAAGCAGTCGCCGATCGGCTGCCCGGTCATCACGACGATACCCGGCGCGTGGGCGAGACCCAGGACATGGCCGACCTCGTGACGCATGTAGTACTCCACGAAGCTCTCGGAGGAACACACCTCTCCCACCGTCGCCCAGGCGAGCTGCGGATTGAAATAGACATTGGCCTCGAGGATCCGCGACATGCTGAGCGACTTCTGCGTCCAGCATCCTTCCTGTTCGGGGGCGAAGAACGTCCAGCCGGTGGCCGCGTAGCACGTCGTGGTTTCGCAGGGGCTGAGAGCCTCGTCGAAGATCACCTCGGAGATGCCGTCCACGGGGTTCCCCGTCACGACACCCGCCTGGGCCGTGACCAGCGTTCCCGCGGGCCCGCCGTTCCACTCCAGCGCGGCGCCGATGGCCGCCGTGACGCCGCTATCAGCGTCCTCGACGGTCGGCAGCCCATTCTGATCGACGACGAGATTCACCGGCAGATCCCCCGGGAAGAAGCGGCGGTAGACGCCCGAGGGGAGGTTCGACGGGAACAGCTCGTAGGACAGGCCGGCGCCGATCAGGGTCATGATGGCCGCCGTAAGGCCGGCCGCGATGGTGATGATCCTGCGGGGACGTGTCGCCATCGTCAGCGCCTCCCCTGCCGGCGCGCATCCGGCGTGGCAAGACGGCGCTCCAGAACGTCCATGCGAAGGCCGTCCGCCGCCCCCCCCTTGACGATGATGTTGTTCCCTTCGTCACGGGTGATGCGCGACAGCCCCTGGGCGAAACCGGTGACGCACAGCCTTCCCGCCGCGTCGCGTCGAACGAAGACCACCACCTCGTCATTGAGATCGAACTGTGGCGCGCCATCGATCACCTGGCGATAGCCGTCGACCCACCCTCCCGGCACCACGATCACCGGATGTCGGCGCGATGACCCGCGCAGATCCTGGATCACGTCCAGGGTGACGTCGGTCTCGATCATCGTGCGGGTCTGATTCCAGCGGCTGGCGATGTCGATGACGCGGGCGTGGACGACGGTCTCGGAGGCGCGGGAGAGCGCTTCGACATCCTGCTCGATGAGGACCGTCGCGGAGGCGGGCGCAGCCACCGCCAGAACCATCAACAACGGCGCGATCGACCGAAGAATCTGCATGCCTGCAAGCCTGCGCGGGGAGGACCGGCTCAATCCTATCAGAAGACTGGACTTCGCGGTGGGAAATCGACCGCTACGGGACCCCTCCACAATGGAGGGATCCCGTGGAACTGTCAACGTGTCCATTGTAGAGTCGGCTCATGCGGTTCCCTCTCGCCATGCTTTTTCTTCCCCTGCTGGCCGCCGGCGGCGCCCCGCTCACGCCCCCTACACCGCGCTCAGGCACCGAGAAGGTGGAGATCAGCCTCGTCCTCATCGACGTCATCGTCCGCGACCGGAAAGAGACGCCGATCAGGGGGCTCACGCGCGACGACTTCGAGATGGTCGTCGACGCGAAGCCGGTCGATGCCTCGGCCATCGAGGTCTTCGAGGAGGTGTGTGTCCCGCCGGAGGACCAGCCCGAGCAGCCGCCTCTCGAGGACGCGGGCTCAACGACCGCCGAGGCGCCGGCCCCCCCCGCGCAGGAGCCCGCGCTGCTGCACATGGTCGTCTACCTCGACTTCTCGCAGCTCTCGATGGCCGCGCACAGGAAATCGATCCTCGCCGCGCGCGACCATCTCGCCGCGAACATGGGGCCGTCCGATCGCACGATGATCCTGGCTTACATGAAGGGGCTGCGTCTCGTTCAGGACTTCACCGGAGACAGGAACCTGCTCGTCTCCCGTCTCGACGCGATGCTCGACGATCGGGCGACTCTCGACACCGACGCCATCGAAGAAGCGCAGAACATGGTGGACGTCGCACAGAACCTCCCGCGCAAGAACGCGGCGCTCGCGTACGCCACTCAGGAGGGGTTCCGGGTCCGAGGAAGTCTGAACGCGCTCGCGTCGGTCATGCCGCGGCTGGCCGGGTTGAGAGGGCGCAAGGCGCTCGTGCTGTTCACCGACCTGCTGAGGGATGATCCGGGAGCCCAGTACCTCACGATGCTCAACACGACCCCCGGGAGCGAGGGGATGGTCGACGTGCTGCCGGACATCCTGAGAGTTACGCGGGAGGCGAATGCGGCGGGAGTATCCATCTACACCGTCCACGCCGCGGGGCTCGACGAGCACCCCGTGCGACAGCTCGTGAGCGGCTACAAGACGAGTCCGTTCGTGTCCGCGGACACACTCGAGGCGACGACCGACCCCCTTCTCATCGGCGAGCAGGTGGTCAATGGAGCGGGGGTGGCGCTCACATCGGCCCTGGCGCTCCAGGGGGCCCTTGCGCTGGAGACGGGAGGACGCTCCCTGCAGAGAACCAACGACATCGCCGGGATCCTCCGGTCGGCCCGGCAGGACCTCTCCTGTTACTACCTCCTGGGGTATGGCCACGCCGGTCCGGGGGACGACTCCCAGCACTCCATCGTGCTGCGGCTCAAGGACTCCCCCGATCGACCCCGCGGGCTGACCGTGCGGTACCGCCCTTCATTCACCGATCGGTCGGATGCATCCCGGCGCGACAGTATGCTGCGCTCGGCGCTTCAGGTCCCTGAGCTCTTCCAGGCGCTCCCCGTTGCGCTGGAAGCGTATGCGCTCGCACCTCAGGAATCGTCCCGTGGCGTGCTGATCAAGACCGTCGTGCCGCTTTCGCGGCTGTCGCTGATCCCGGCGGGCGATGCTCACCAAGGACGCGTCGAGATCCGTGGCACGATCGCCAAAGAGAATGAAACCGCATGCCTCTTCAAGCAGGACATCGCGATCCGAAGTCGGAATGAGGACCATCTGGTTTACCAGACAGGGTGCGTCCTTCCCGCCGGGTTGTACACGCTGACGGTGGCGGTCCTGGATCGGGGGGGGTCGCAGGCTGGCGCGCGTCGCGTTCCCCTCCGTCTCGAGCCGATGGGGGCGCCCGGTGAGGCACACCTCGGGGAGGTCCATCTCTGGGCCCGGGACTCGGCTGCGCTGGTCGTGACATCAGGGGCCGAAGACATCGGCATCCCCAAGCGCGCCGGCAGCGGGGACTTCACCCTGCGCGCGGAGAGACGCCTCGCTGCGGACCAGCCTGGGGTCTTCAGCTTCCTCTTCTGTCCCGCGTCCGATGCCCTCGGGACTGTCGCGACCGCGCGCCCTATCGCGATCCAGATGAGGGTCCTCAGCGGCGATCAAGTGGTGAGCGACGACGAGGTGCGCATCACCGGCCCCTCGGAGATGCATGGCTCGACCTGCCACGAAATCAGAAGAAACCTCCCCGCCTCTTCGCTCCCCGTCGGGCACTACACGCTGGACATCGCTGCGCGGGGGACCGGATCGTCGATCGCCAGACGCGCTGATTTCGCCGTCGAGTGATTGCCGCGATTGTTACGGTCATGTGACACCACTCTCCCCTCGCGGATGCCGCTCTCTGTAACGACTTCTTCATCAATGCGTCCCATTCCGGAAACCCCCGCCGCATAGCCTCACCTTCGAACCGACCTCGCATGAGTCGAGGCGCGTCGTTCACGAGCTGACTTTGAGCATCCTTCGATGAGTTCCATTCTTGTTGTCGACGACGAGAAGGACATCGTCGACGCGCTGGAGTTCAATCTCAGGCAGGCGGGCTTTCGCGTTCTGGCCGCGCTCGACGGCGCGACCGCCGTGGAACTGGCGAAGAAGCACCGCCCCGACATCGTCCTGCTCGACCTCATGCTCCCCGATCTCTCCGGCAACGAGGTGCTGCGGATCCTGCGCTCCGAGCCCGCAACCAGAGGCGCGGCGGTCATCGTCCTGACGGCGCGCAACGAGGAGATCGATCGCGTCGTGGGCTTCGAGCTGGGCGCGGACGACTACGTGACCAAGCCCTTCAGCGTGCGCGAGCTGATCCTCAGGGTGAAAGCCGTCATGCGCCGGGCCGAAGCGCGCGCAGCCGACGGCCAGGAGCCGGCAGCGGCAACGGCGACGATGGGTCCGATCGGCATCGACGCCTCGCAGCACACGGTCACGGTGGACGGCCGGGCCGTCGCGCTCACACTGACGGAGTTCAAGCTGCTCTCCGAGCTGGTGCGCGCGCAGGGGCGCGTGCGGACACGCGAGATGCTTTTGTCCGAGGTGTGGGGATACGACGCGGAAGTGATCAGCCGGACGGTGGACACGCACGTCCGCAGGCTGCGCGAGAAGCTCGGGATGGGGGCGGCCTGGCTCAGGACAGTCCGCGGGATCGGCTACCGGATCCAGGACCCTTCGGAGACATGACATCCATGCAGGTGATGGGGGAAAGCAGACGCGCGCCGTGCGCACGGGTTTTGGCAACTCGTGACATGAGCGCGCTGCCGGCGTAACACGGTCCCGGTATTGATCGGCCGGGCAAAACCAAACTCCCGTCAACCCGCCCCGTGCACCGTCACGGCGGCCCAATCGAGGATACGAGACACGATGCGACAGAGCAGGAGACGAACGCTCAGGGGGATCTGCGCCATCGCTCTGATGGTCACCGCCGCCGGCGCGCTGGCCACGCATGATGCGACCGCCGCGACTGTCAACATCAGCTCCAACATCACGACGAGCCAGACCTGGACCAAGAACAACGACTACAGGCTGACGCAGCCGGTCTACGTGACCGGCGGCGCGACCCTCACCATCCAGGCGGGGACCGTGATCCGCGGCGAGCCGTCGGACCTCGATCCCAACGGCAATCCTCTCAACAACCCCGGCACACTCATCATCGCGCGCGGCTCCAAGATCTTCGCCAACGGCACGATGATGGAGCCGATCGTGTTCACGGATCTCCTCGACGACCACGTGCGCGGCAACGCCGGAACGGATCCGTACGACACGTTCGACAACGCCTCGCAGCTCACCGGGCGCTGGGGCGGCCTGATCCTGCTGGGACGCACCTACGTCGCCAACAACACCGGCGCGGCCGCGGACCCGAACCGCGAGGTGCAGATCGAAGGTCTGACGGCGGCCGGGGGCCTGGGCCTCTACGGCAACGGCGGCAACGACAACGACGACAGCGGGTCGATCAGCTACGTCATCATCCGCTACGGCGGGTTCAATCTCTCGGCGAACAACGAGATCAACGGCCTGACGCTCGGTGCCGTGGGCCGCGAGACCGACATCAACTACGTCGAGGTCTTCCAGAACAAGGACGACGGGATCGAGCTGTTCGGTGGCACCGTCAACGTCAAGAACCTCATCGTCGCGGACGGCGGCGACGACGGCGTCGACTACGACGAAGGCTACCGCGGGAAGATGCAGTTCGTCCTGGTGCTCCAGGGAACCCCAGGGACGGACAAGTCGGACAAGGCGGGCGAGCACGATGGCGGCAACAACCCCGACCAGAGTCTGCCGCGCGCGACTCCGGCGTTCTACAACGTCACCTACATCGGCCTGGGGGCCGACAAGACGACCTACACCGGCCGCTCCACCAACACGGCGCTGCA
>Ga0137432_1000976_pt1 | contig 10421 bp, 10 predicted proteins | sample EasRivERMZT820_2_FD_102337 | JGI IMG/M metagenome (GOLD analysis project Ga0137432, IMG submission 102337) | Soil microbial communities from meander-bound floodplain in the East River, Colorado, USA - East River MetaG ERMZT820_2 | ecosystem: Environmental > Terrestrial > Soil > Floodplain ...
AAGTGACCCTGTTCTTCCAATCCCCCGACAGCGACGACCTGGTCCCCGAGGTCCGCAAGATTTTTCTCACCGAGACCATCACCGATCAGGCGCGGCAGACGGTGAAGGAGCTGATCAGCGGGCCGGAATCCCGGCTGGTCGCCACGATTCCACCCGGGACGGAGCTGCGCGAGATCTACCTCACCCGGGACGGCACGGCCTACGTGGATTTCTCCCGGACCTTCGTGGACCGGCATCCGGGCGGCTCGTCGGCTGAGATCGCCACCGTCTTTTCGCTGGTGGACACGCTGTCCTTCAATTTCCCGGAGATCCGCCGGATCAAGATCCTGGTGGAAGGGGAGGAGCGGTCGACTTTGAAGGAACACCTGGATCTGACCCGCGCCTACGTGGCCGACATGTCGCTGGTCAGCCGGACGGAAGGACCCTGAGGTGTCCGATCCCCGTCCCCTGGGCGTGTTCGATTCCGGCATCGGCGGGCTCACGGTGTTCCGGGCGCTTATCGAACGGCTTCCCGGGGAGCAGATCCTCTATCTGGGAGACACGGCCCGGGTCCCGTATGGGACCAAATCGCCGGAGACCGTCACCCGCTACACCCGGGAGTGCGCGCGATTCCTGATGCACCGGAACATCAAGGCGCTGGTGGTTGCGTGCAACACCGCTTCGGCGCTGGCGCTCCCGGCGCTGCTGAAAGAGCTGAGCGTCCCCACGGTGGGCGTGCTCCAGCCCGGTGCCCAGCGCGCCTGCGCTGTTTCCGTCAGCGGGAGAATCGGGGTGATCGGAACCGACGCCACCATCCGCAGCGGCGCCTATGCGTCGGCGATTCGGGGCCTCAAGGCGGACGCCGAAGTCAGCTCGGTGGCCTGCCCGCTGTTCGTGCCGCTGGCCGAGGAGGGGTGGACCGAGGGGGAGGTGGCTCGCCTGGTGGCGCAGCAGTACCTCGCAGCCTTCGATGGAAAGCGCATCGACACGCTGGTCCTGGGCTGCACTCACTATCCGCTGCTGAAGGGAGTCATTTCGCAGGTGCTGGGCGCTTCCATCCGGCTGGTGGACTCGGCGGAGGCGGTCGCCGATGAAGCGGCGAGCGTGCTGGAATCATCCGGCCTGAAATCGCTGCGCTCACCAGGAGACGAGCACCACTTCTACGTCACCGACTCTTCCCGGCGCTTCGCCGAGGTGGGGACGCGGTTCCTGGGGACCCCCCTGGGAAGGCTGGAACAGGTGGACATCACGGGAGAGGTTTGATGTTTCAACGCAAAGACGCGCGGTCGCCTAGCCAGATGCGGGAGCTCCGCATCGATCTGGATGTCAATAAATACGCCGAAGGGTCCGCGCTCATCACGCTGGGCGACACCCGGGTGATCTGCACCGCCAGCCTGGAGGATCGGGTTCCGCCCTGGCTGCGCGGCCAGGGGCAGGGGTGGGTGACCGCGGAGTACGGCATGCTCCCGCGGGCCACCGACGTGCGCACGCAGCGGGAAGCCTCCAAGGGGCGCCCGTCCGGTCGCACCCAGGAGATCCAGCGGCTCATCGGGAGGTCGCTGCGCTCCATCACGCAGCTCACCGCCATGGGCGAGCGGACGATCTGGGTCGACTGCGACGTGATCCAGGCGGACGGCGGGACGCGCACCGCTTCCATCACCGGAGGCTTCGTGGCGCTGGCTCTGGCCTTCCGTCGCATGAAGGAAAAAGATCAGCTGTTCAAGAAGCCGCTGACGGGACTGGTGGCCGCCACCTCCGTGGGCGTTCTGGATGGGACGCCCTGCCTGGATCTGCGCTACGAGGAGGACTCCAAGGCCGACGTGGACATGAACATCGTGCGCACCTCGGCGGGGCGCTACGTCGAGGTACAGGGGACGGCGGAGAAGACGCCGTTCACGCAGGAGGAGATGCAGAAAATGCTGGCGCTGGCCAACGACGGGATCGACCGGCTCTTCGAGCTGCAGCGCAAGCTTCTCTCCGCCTTCCTTCCTGCCGTTCTGGAAGAGAAGTGATCCGACGCCTTGACAGCCTGATATGACCTTGCTCATTGCCACCCGGAATCGCGGGAAATTCGCGGAGATTGCCGAGGCGCTGGTGTCGCTGCATCTGGATCTGCACGGCGCTTTCGATTATCCCGACGTGCCCGACTGCCCCGAGGGAACCGAAAGCTACGAAGCCAATGCCGTGGCCAAGGCGCTGCACTATTCCAAGGCCGCGGGGCTGTCGGCCCTCGCGGATGACTCGGGGATCGAAGTGGCGGCTCTGGCAGGGGCGCCGGGAGTGCTCTCGGCCCGCTTCGGGGGCGAGGGGCTCAACGATGCGGATCGAAACCGCAAGCTCCTGGAAGCGCTGCAGGGCGTTCCCGAAGAGAAGCGGCAGGCGCGCTACGTGGCCGTCGTGGCCCTGGCATCGCACGGGAAGATCGTCGGCACCTTCCGCGGCGAGGCGAAGGGTATGTTGCTGCGCGAGCCGCGGGGCGCCAACGGCTTCGGTTACGATCCTCTCTTCCTCTACCCCGATCTGCATCTCACTTTCGCGCAGATGCTTCCGGCCGTGAAGCGGCAGGTGAGTCACCGCGGCAAGGCCCTGGCGCAGGCCTGCGATGTCCTGCGCGCCCGGGGAGAGCTTCTCTCGTGAAGCGCCTGTCGCTACTGGGGCGCGCGCTGCTCGTCTACGCGGTGGCGGTGCTCCTGCGGCTGAGAAACTTCCGGGAAGTGCTGGTAGGGGATCGCGTCCTGTTCGGCTTTGACGATCCCTACTACCACCTGCGCCGCGTCTACCTCACGATGCAGCATTTTCCCAAAGTTCCCGCGTTCGACTCCTACCTCAACTTTCCCGCCGGCGCGGTCGTCACCTGGCCCCCCGGCTTCGACCTGCTGGTGTCCACCGTCTGCTGGATCGCCGGGCTGGGGCATCCCTCGCTGCACCGCATCGAAGCAACCGCGGCGCTGCTGATTCCCTTCCTGGGAGGCCTCACCGCCGTCGTGGTGATGCTGCTGGGAGAGGAAATATTCGGGCGGGCGCGATGGGAGGCCCTGGGAGCGGCGCTGCTGTTCGCCTTCCTCCCGGCGCAGCAGGCCATTTCCACCGTGGGGCGCCTCGATCACCACGTCCTGGAGATGAGCATCTTCGGGCTGGTGCTCCTGTTTTTCCTGCGCGCGCTGCGCGACGATCCCGGCAGCCGCCATTCCTTCTGGGGCGGCGTGGCCCTGGCGGGAGGAACGTTTTGCTGGACAGGCTCATTCCTGTACGGCGGCTTCCTGATGATGTTCGCCGTCGCGCAGATGGTCCTGGACCGTCTGCACGGGCGCACCGAGTCCAGCGCCGGGCGCAGCGCCCTGCGGGTCCTCTTCTGGGGAACGCTGCTCCTGGTGCCCCTGGTCCTCATCAGCCCGGGTGTGGGAAGGACCTCCTTCACGTACGTGCTCCTGTCCTGGTACCAGCCGGCGATGCTGGCCGTCGCGACGTTTCTGCTGCCCGCCATCTCCGAGATGATCTTCGCGCGCGGCCGCCGCCTCGCCGCGCTGCGCGTCTCGGGAGGCGCCCTGGTCACCGGAATCCTGATTGCCGCGGGAGGCTGGTTCCTCATCAAGGGAAGCGGCGGGATCGAGTTCCTGACCCGGCGCGATCCGCTCTGGCAGCTCATCGTGGAAACCACTCCCGTCTGGAAGCTGCCCGCCGGCCGGCTCGTCGCCTACTTCTCCCCGCTGCTCTATGCCGCGCCGATCGCCGCGGTGCTGCTGGCGCGGTCGGTGTTCCGGGACCGCTTCCACGACGTCAGGATGAACGCGCTGCTTTGCCTGCTTCTGTTCACGGCGGCGTTGGGCGCCTCCCAGGCGCGCTTCCTCAATTATTTTGCCGTGCCCTACTGCCTGGTGATGCTGTGGGCGCTGCGGCGGGGGATCCAGGCGCTGCAGCGGCCGTTCAAGGCGAAAGCGCTGCGCTGGAGCGTCGCCGTGGGCGCGACTCTGCTCTTTCTCGCCCCGCTGGCGCCGCTGCTGCGCGCCTCGGTCCACTCCCTGCCCGGCAACATGGACGAGGCGCTGACGCACATCTACCCGTCCCTGGAATGGATGCGGGACAAGACGCCGCCCACCTCCTACTACCTGGAGCCGCAGCTGAAGCCCGAGTACGGCGTACTGGCCGATTTCACGTTCGGGCACTGGATCACGACGATTGGGCAGCGCCCCAACTTCTCCAACCCCTTCGGGATTGGCCCCTGGCACGTCAAGGCAGTGCGCGAGTCGGCGCGATTCTTCCTGATGGAAGACGAAGCGGAGCTGCTGCCGGCGCTGGACAAGAACGAGATTCGCTACGTCCTGCTGTACAACAACGAGAACGCCGTGCCCGACTATGCCTTCCTGCTCGAGCGATCGCCCACCGAGTATCTGGCGGCCGCCAGTCCGGGAGGCAAAGCCGTCCCGACCCCGCGCTTCTTTCAGACCTTCGGCGTGCGCCTCGCCCTCACCGATGGCTCGGAGCACACGGCGGCAGGCCAGTACATTCCGGCGCTGGACGGTTTTCGCCTGGTCCATGAATCGCCCGAGACCCGCCCGCGCCGCGTGCCGGGGCTGGATGGGACGATTCAGGCCTCCTACGTGAAGATCTTCGAGCGGGTCAAGGGAGCCATCCTGGAAGGGAAGGCGGAGCCGGGAGCGCCGATCCAGATCAAGATTGCGGTGGTCACGAACACCGGCAGGAAGTTCGAATACCGCTCGCGCCACCTGGCCGGGCCCGACGGAACTTTTCGCTTCAGCGTCCCTTACTCCTCCGAGCCGGTCGGCGATGTCTCCGCTTCCGCCGCCGTGCTGGACGGGCCGGGCTGCCACCTGGAAGTTGCCCTCACGGAGACAGAGGTCATCTCCGGGGCGGTGCATCCGGTGCGTTGCCGTTCAAAATGAGACGGGGATGGTCGCTGGCCCTCGCGGTCGTTCTCACGGCTTGTGCCGCTCCCAAGGTGTCCCCCCCTACCGCCATTCCCTCGCCCCAGCGCCGGCAGGTTGCGCCGCCACCTCAGGAAGCCAACCTGGTGATCAATGGCAGCTTCGAGCGGGTGAGCGACGGGGAGCCGGAAGGCTGGAGGGTCTCTGGACGATCCCGTCCTGGCGCGCAGATTCACGTCGCCGAGGTGCCCGACGCGCCCGATGGAAATCGCGTCGCCGAGATCTCCCTGCGGCCCGGGGGGCAGGTGGAGTACGGCCTCGTCTTCGAGCAGTATGTGCGGCTCGATTTCTGGACCACCTACGATCTCTCCGTGTGGGTGAGGGGCATCGACCTGGTTTCCGGGTTGAACCGTCCCCATGGGTTCGGCCAGCATTGCGGGCTCTTTTTCTGGGTGATCGGCCCCAGCGGCGATGAGGCCACGCGGGTTTTTCCCGCCGCCGCCTCTCCCGATCACGACGGGACCACCGGCTGGGAGCTGCGCACCATGCGCTTCACCACGCCGCCGCGCGCCGCCTTCGCCGATCGATCTCCCGACGGCGACGACCGCCTGCATTTGCAGCTCTGGGTCCAGCTTTACGGGACCGGCACCGTCCAGGTGGACGATCTGCGCATCGCGCGCTCCGATGCCGCGCCGCCCCCGCCCCGGCGGCTGCCCGGGCAGCTGTCGCTGATCGCCCCGGAAGGCAAGCCGTTTTTCGGCATGGGGCTCTTCAAGGTTCCCACCGGCATGACCTGGCGGGTGGTGGCCGCGGAGCAAATCTTCAACTTCTCGGGAGGCGCCGGAGATCAGATGGAGAAGCGCCGGCTGGGCGTGCCTTCCATGCTCAACCCCGGCTCCGTCGATCCGGCGTGCCGGGGATGCAAGTCTCCCACCGCCTCCCAGTGCGCCGCATGTCATGTCTGCCCCGAAGAGGACTGGCAGTGCGGCGCCTATTCGCCGAAGTTTCTCCATGTGACCGGCTCGTTCCTCACCTGGCTGGACGAGCAGAACGCCTGGCCCGAGCGGTGCGGCGACCTGGATGCCATGGAGGTCTACGCCCGCCGCATCCGGGAGGACGTGGCCAGGCAGCGCCCGGAAGGTCCGCCGATGTACCTCTTCGCCAGCGACATGCCGGGAGCCGTCTACTACAACACCTATGGATGGGATGACCTGGCACGCTACCATGCCTCTTCCGCCTTCGACATCGTCTCGACGCTTCGCCGGGGCGGCAATTCTCCCGAGGGAGCGCTGGGCGGTCTGATGTCCGAATACCGCGAGACTTCCATCAACGGGATCCGCCATGAAGCCCGCAGGATTGCCGATGACGTGACCGACTCGCAGGGGCGCCAGGCCAAGCCCGTCTGGATGCTGGTGAACGGCGGCTCTTACCGCATCGTCACCGACCGCAACGATCCCGGGTACCGGTTCGCGCCGCACGATGCGGCACAGCTGCTCGCCATGCGCCCGAATCGCGATCAGCTCCGCTACATGCTTTACGCCGCGATCCTGAACGGCGTCACCGGGTTGCTCTTCTATCAGGACGACGCTGACACGCACCTGACAAAAAAGGATCCCTTCTGGACCCAGGTCCTGATTCCCTGCGCCGCGGAGCTGGCGACTCTCGAGAAGGAGACCGGCTTTCTCACCCGCTCGGAATACAACCCGATCCCCTACCGGCTGACGGGCGATTCGCGGGGTGTGGATTCGATGTTGAAGCAGGCAGGGGATGGCTGGATTCTGGCGGTGGCCAATTCGAGCGCGGAATCGGTGAGCGGCGTGGAGTTCGAGGCGCAGGCGGGTTGGCGCATCGAAGGGCCGGTGGAGCGGCTATCCTACCGCCACGATGCCCGGCCGGCGCGACGGACCTTCGCGGCTGCGTCCGCTTTGAGCACCGACTCGAAGCGCTTTCCGCTCGAGCTTCCCGGTTACGGCGTGGCCTTGTATCGCTTCCATCTCATCACACCCTAGGGCACGACGGAGAATTCCACGTCCTTCGTGGTCTTGGTCCCCGACAGCTTGTCGGTGACGGTGATGCGCAGCTTGTAGGATCCCTTCGGGAAGCGCTCCAGCGGCAGCGAGTAGGCCTGCACCTGGTAGGAGGTCGGGCCCACGTGGATGCTTCCCAGCGTCACCTCTTTTCCCTCCTGCTTCACGAAGCACTCGTAGTCCGCATCCAGGCTGGCGACGCCCGCCTCGTCCTTCTTGGCGTTGTAGACCTGGTAGTAGAAGTTCAGAGTGCCCGACGACTTGAATTCCGATTCGGCGGCCTGCACGACCTCCAGCGATCCGAACTGGAATGGGGAGGCCTTTTCTCCTTCCGCCATGGGATGGGAGACCAGGCTCTGGGCCAGGGTGATGCTGCTGAGCGAGAGCGCCTCCGAATCGGTCAAGTTTGGAACCACGATCGTCTCGCGGAACGTCCCGACCCGTCCAGCCACCTTGTCCTGCGCCGCGAACACCGCCAGATAGCGCCCCGGCTTCAGCGGCACCATCGCCTGGAACAGCAGAAAATCGTCCACGCCGGCCTTGTCGTTCTGCGGCGCCGGCGCGAAATATCCGTCCGAGGAGATTGCCACCTGGTTGTCGGGCACATCCTGGTCCACGAACTTTCCGAACAGCACCACGTCGGGCAGCTCCTTGCCCAGGACGCTCTTGTACTGCACGGAGGTCGTCCGGATCGCCAGGGTCACGGTCACCAGGGTGGCCCCGGAGCCGGTCTTGAAATAGGAGTAGCTGCTCTTGAACGGGAAGGAGTCGAAGGTGGAGGTCGCCGTCACCACGTCGTGGATGAGCGCCTCTTCCTTGGGCGGCAGCTGCTGCATGCGACCGTAGATGAACCCGGTCTCGAACTCTCCCTGGGCGAAGGGCACGCCCTGCGACAGCAGCAGCGGATCCTTCCCTGGGATCATCGGGTAGTTGTACTCGGGATCGGTGGCCTTCGGCCCCATCAGAACCAGGCCATGCGCCACGTCCGAATCCCAGGTCGGCTTCGAGCTGAGCACGAACTCGCCGGAGGTGTCCTTGGCGAAGGCGATGACCGTGTTGGGGGGGAGGTCCGGGAAGGGAGGCACCCGGTAGATCCACATCACGGTGCCGCGGCCGGCGCGCGGCATGCGGTCGCGCACCATCTCATCGGGCGGTCCCACCAGGATGTAGACCTTTCCCATGTCGGTCTTCCAGCCCGGCATGGCGGTCTCTCCGTAAAGCCGATTGGCGTCCAGCGCGCGGTCGCGGAAACGCAGCTTGAACTCGTTGTGCTCGGTCCTGGGAGTGGGATCCCGCCGCTTCCAGAAGATGTCGATGAAATGGGCGCGCTCCTGCTCCGTCTTGCACGACTTGTAGGCCTTGTCCTCATCCTTGCTGATGATGTAGCGCACCGGCCCCTCGCGCCATTCGGGAGTCGGCTTGTCGATGTTGACCACGAACTGGGATTCCTTGGCGAGTGCCGGCGAGACGAGAAGGGCCGCGCCGAGGATCCCGGCGAGCAGCCCGAGCAACACGGCACGGCGCGCGCGGGGCCTGCCGGCACGGGCACCAGGGCGGACGGTGGCCGCCACCGGCCCGGCCAAGTTGCTGGATTTGCGCCTCTTACGGGGAAGGACAGGCATCGTGATCCACATACAATGCTGGAAGTATAGCACCGGCGGGCAGTTGTGGCCGCCCGGCGCATCATCTATAGTAGCCCCCGCCATGGACGTCCGGGAACGCCTCAAAACCCTCATTGCCGAGCACTGCATCCTGAAAGGGGACTTCGTCCTCGCCTCCGGCGCCCGCTCGTCGGTCTACTTCGACTGCAAGCGCGCCACCCTGCATCCGGAAGGGATTTCACTCATCGGAGAGCTGCTGTGGGAGCAGATCGCCTCGCTCCCCGGAGGCGTGTCGGCGGTGGGCGGGCCCACCATCGGCGCCGATCCGATCGTCGGGCACCTGGCGGCGCTATCCTTTATTAAGGGAAAGCCGGTCGCGGCCTTTCTGGTTCGCAAGGACGTCAAGTCCCACGGCACGCGCCGCTTGATCGAAAACCCGCCCCCCTCCGGCGCGCGCGTCGCCATCTTCGAGGACGTGGTCACCAGCGGCGGCTCGACGCTCGATGCCATCCGCGCCGCCGAGGAATCGGGACTGAAAATCGCCGCCGTCTTCTGCCTGGTGGATCGGGAGCAGGGAGGCGACAAGGCGCTCGCCGCCTACGACTACCGGCCCCTCTTCAAGAAATCCGAATTCGGGCTCTGACCGAAAGCCTCTGTCAGGCTCGCGCCCGATGAGCTAGGATGTCTCTCGATGATCGTGTCGTCCGCCTCGAAGCCCGCTATCGCCCGGTGCCGGATTGCCCTTGCGGCTCTGGTCCTCCTGCTCGCGGCGTGCGCCTGCCAGTCTCGAAGCACCTCCACCGAGTCCCTCAAGCCCACGAAAGAGACAGCTTCCGCCGGCTCACTCGCGCCGCTTTACCCGCTCGGCAAGGAAACGTTTGCGGATTTCCGCAGCGCTTTCGACGAAGGGAAGGATCACACCCGCTTCATCGTGGCGCTTTCCCCCACCTGACCCGTCTGCGTGCGGGGGGCCTCCGCACTGGGCGATCTCCTGCGCAAATATCCGCAGGCCGACGTGCGCGTCCTGGTGGTGTGGGAGCCGGTCATCCTGACCGATATCGGCAAGCCTAGAGATGGCGTGCGCCAGCCGCTCTCCGATCCCCGGGTGACGGAGTTCTGGGACGAAAAGCGCTATCTCTCCCCGCGGATGATCGAGCGGGCCGCGATAATTGCGCGCGCCCAGGGGGAAGAGCCGCCCCTCGGTCCGGACGATATCGCCTGGGACGTCATTGCCATCTTCCCCGAGGGCACCCTCTGGGAAGACCCCTTCCCCGTGCCCTCCTGGTACGGCGAGGAGCCGGTGGTTCACTCCCTCGGGCCTGTCGAGGAGGCCCTCTCCCGCGAATCCCTTGTGGAATCACGGGTCCAGCCCGCACCAACCCCCTGATTCCAGCCCGTCGCCCTTGACGGAAGCCTCTTTTATCCCTAATATTTCGCCTTCGATTCGTAGTACCATTCGGGCCGGGCCACGCGCCCCTCATTCCTCAGTAGCTCAATGGTAGAGCATCCGGCTGTTAACCGGAGGGTTGTAGGTTCGAATCCTACCTGAGGAGCCAACTCGCCAAAGGCGAGTTGGGCTCCTCACGTCGCCTTCGGGAAGCGCAACTCCTCGCTGCGCTCGGAGTTAGCGGTTCCGAATCCTACCTGAGCCAATCCTCTCAATGAGTTAGCTCGCTCGCCCCTTCCGGGTTGTGAACAATGGTGAACAATCCCGATCCGATCTTGTCGACGGCTGTTCGAAGTGCGCCGTCGACCACCTGGGTGTACACGTTCAGCGTCGTGTCGACCTTCGCGTGGCCCATCAGCGGCCCTCCGAGGACGAGCGCGAAGTCGTCGGTGAGTGCCGGGGTGTTCATTCACCAGCCGCCTTCACGCGTCCGCGCTTGATGGCCTGCACGAGCTCGGCATGATCGCGTTCGGTCTGGTCGCCA
>Ga0137432_1000981_pt1 | contig 10400 bp, 20 predicted proteins | sample EasRivERMZT820_2_FD_102337 | JGI IMG/M metagenome (GOLD analysis project Ga0137432, IMG submission 102337) | Soil microbial communities from meander-bound floodplain in the East River, Colorado, USA - East River MetaG ERMZT820_2 | ecosystem: Environmental > Terrestrial > Soil > Floodplain ...
CACACTTTAGTAGTAATGACCGTATTAAATAGCAGGATAGGTAGCCAAGGTGAGCGCGGGTGAGCACGCACAGCGCGACGGCCGTAAATACGTAGATGGTTGGCGGACGTAGATAAACCACATTCCTAACCAAGGAACGGGGAATTTAAATTGGGTGGAAGTGATGACCGTAATAGAAGATAGTAAGCGGCTGGACCTATACCACAAATGGCTCTAGATGTCAAGTCCACAATCTTGACTCTAGGATTCGACTGTAGTAAAATGGTGTTGTAAGGTGGAAGTGGGAAAGAGCAGTTCTGAGCAGGGACGGATCTCCCTGCGATTCCTCACTAAGGAATAGGAGTAAGGACCATGTTTCAAATCGGACAAGATGGTGTGTTGTGGGTTTCAAGTGAACTACATGGTGAGTTCCTGCTATATCACGGAGAGGACCAGCCGGTCCTCAAGCTGATGATGCCATCGACTCCCATGGTCCTTGTTCCCTTGGAAAATTATATTCCTCCGTCGATGCGTTATGCGATGGGGGAATTTGATGCGTAAGGCGCACAAATTACCGTATTTACCACCACCACATAAAGGTTGCCCATGAACCGCCGCACACTCGTCCAGTTACTACAATCCCTCCCAATTGGGGACGAAGAGCCAGTCTATCTCTCTGTAGACTCCAATAAACCAAAGATCTCAACCTTTACTCCATTGATGGTCGTAGACCATGATCCAGAGGTTGGGGTGATCCTCATTTCAGCAGAGGAAAGTGACGATGAAACCCCAAAATCACTCAATGATGAAGAGCAGCAAATTCTTGCCCGAATACAATCCGCCGCCGCGGAGTATCTGCGCGAGGTGCGAGAGACTGCCGGCTGCGGACCCGAAAACAATCGCGCGGGCGTGGAGATCCCGGCCGGTGGATTCTCGGCCTTCGGTTCCTGAGAAAGGTAGCGATCCCCTGTATGGGGATCTATTATCCGCAGCGGACCATCTTGTTCGCTGTGCTCAAACAACGGCGATGATAAGGAAACCACGCCATGGTAGCTACCTCGGATTTTGGGTCTCGCCGGAAAGTATGCATCGGCTCATTCAGGCCGTTAATGCAATTCAAAACACGGAGAGCACCATGAAACACAAAGAGCTGCGCGATTTGATTGGACGAGCAATAGGCGCTATCGAAAATCCCGCCGATTTGCTGCCAGATGAAATACAGCACGTGATAGAGGATTTACAACTAATGATGCAAGTGCTCTCTCACGAGAGTTAGCAGTTAACTCTTGAAAGGAGGTGGACCATGCAACGGCGGTCGTGACGAAAGCGACTAGCAGATAGGGCTAGTGCCCTATCTAGTAGTTGTTGATAAATATAAACATCGAAGGCAGGATGGAGTAAGAGGCAGCTATCGAGCGGCTGTTTTTTTGTATGCGCCGATAAGCCCTTTTTGTAGTGGATAGAACTAATTTACATCAAACCACTTGAGAGGACTGGTATCATGGAAAAGATTAGACAGGGGTCAGTATTTGTTGTGTTAATTGTGTTTAATATCATCCTCTTTGTCCGTGGCATTCAGCCATCGGACTTTCATAAAGAAGCAAGCTTAACTAGTTAGGTAGCTCGCCCTCGCCCCGAGGATGGGGCGGGGGTTTTTCACGTCCTGAATTTAGGACTAAATCGTTGTTTCCTAACCAAGGAATGACCATGGCAAAGAACCTTTTAAACTCTCTCTCCAATGAAGAGCGTGCCCGCATTGCACAGTGGACTGGATGGATGCGGAGAGCGGAGCGACAGAAGGACAAGGAAAGTGACCGTAATAAGGGGACTCTCACAAAGAGGAAAGGAAAGACGAAACGGGATCACACACGTGGGGCACACGAGAATAGATTCATCAATCGTAGTGCTCGTGTTGAATGGCAGCACGCCAAAGGATCGACCATTGACACCTTCCCATGGCAAGCGTGTAACGGAAAGAAGAATAGAAGAGTAGTTACTGGACAGGCAGGTGCTAAAGTTATTCTCGAACGTCAACGCGCCTATGGAGTACGATGATATGAAATTCAAAACCGCGATACTCATCTTCGTCCTTCTGGCGTTGCTCGCTGTGGTGGTGGGATTTATTTCCCCCTCGAAGGGCAGTCATTTTCGCGAGGCAGAGTCTCCTATTTCTGTGGAGCTTATTAACATATGACAATCACATATAAAAGGTATGCTGTGTTACAGCAACGCAATCCTCGAATTATCAAAGGGGAGAACGTTGCTAATCTTGTCCACGTTGGAGCCGTGGAGGCATATAGCGGTAAACACGCAATGGACATCGCACGAACATGGCCAATATTTAAGCGAGGCAAAGACCTTGCTCATTGGCCAGTGGTGCAAGAGATCGTCCCTGTTCGCCCGATTCTTAACTGAGGAATTAAAATGGTAGAAGTTTGGTTGCTTGTGTTACTCGCCGGTGTGATTGTAGTATTCGCCGCTGTTCGTGGACATCAATCAAATGTAAGAGAGGTTAATCGGCAATTTCAACGAAGACGTGACCTACAACTCCAAAAGGAGAATTGGGAAAAGGCATTACAGAACGCCCGCGGACGAGAGCACGCCCTTTTGAAGGGGCCACCCTCTCGAAATCGTGCATCGCTTGTTAACACCTTATCCCCTCGAACGAGGTCGAATGGCCGTATTATAAGGAGACGTGACGAAGATGATACAGCAGCTATTTTGGCCGGAGCCCTTGTTGGCGTTGCATTGGGAAGTCTCAATAAGGACTCTAACCACGATGAACCAGATCGGCCTGTTGGCGGTGGGGGTTCTTTTGGTGGCGGTGGGGCAAGTGGTAGCTGGGATGCTGGATCATCGAGCAGCAACGATTTTAGCAGCGTTGAGTCAGGCAGCTCTAGCAGTTCTGATCCTTCGAATTAGCATTCCTCACTAAGGAAAGGAATAATCATGTCAGTAGATTGGACTAAACCTATTCAGGTTACTTATACATACAACCCTGCGTGCGATCCCGATCCCCCTGCTCGCGCAAGAGTTCTCGGAAAATTTCAGAGTGAAAAAAATGCGGAACAATATGTTATTGCATATCGGCCTTTCCCTGATGCGGAGATTATTATCTTTGCCTATCCTGATGGCACAGTAACAAAAACTCCCACGATCCGTGTCGAGAATGTTCCCCCGCCCAAGCAATACAAGTGGTATAACGTCCATGAAGACTCCCTTGGACGGCTATCAATAGGGGTTGGCTATGCTTCCAAAAATACCGCTGAAATGGGCGCATCGCGCACCTATGGTCATCGGGTTGGATGCATAAAAATCGAACTTCGTCGGGAGTTTGACACAGAATGATCTCTTCTTATGAAGAAGCAGTCCAAATTGCTTTTAAATACAACAGATTAAAGGAGCTTGTTGGCAAAATATATTTCTCTGGTCGGATGTCGCAGAAGGGGTATCAGAGGTTAGTCAAGCACTGTAACGAAAGAATTGTGGAATGTCTCCCAATTCTACTTCATGAAAGGAATGTGAAGTGAGTAAAATACGGTCATCGAAAGAGGTTAGTAAAGAGAATGTTAAGTTCCTCCATCTACGCGATCATGAGGTCTCTCTGTCTGGGGATAACTCCCATTCAGTAGAGGCCCCACGTGGGGGCTGTACGATCGGGTATGTAGAAGTTGATCGTAATGAAAGCACAATGCGAGTATTATATACATTTGCGCGTTGTGCTCCGATAGACTCCTTCTGTAAAGCAATTGGCCGAAACATTTGCACGGGGCGATTGACCAAGGGAGTGGATGTAGGAATCATTAGCGTGCCCGTGGGTCTTGCGCGACATGAGGTGCATAACATTCTTAAGAACAAATACTATGAGAATGAGGAAGTGTGGGATCACACTGTTCGCAGGCATGTGTTTTAGATATGGGATTCCTCGTTAAGGAATCAGTGAAAGTGGGGGAGGGGCTGTATTGGGAACGTCAAATTTTTAAAAAGCCCTTCTCCACTTTAGAAGCAGCAAAAAAAGCGTGCTCTCGAAAAGAGCTTGACGATAACCAGCCCTTTGTAGAGGACGGGATGGGCTTTGTTGTTTATGCCGGAATAGCAGGAGAAAAGTATGAAAGTAACCTCAAAAAAACTTGAGGACGCATTAACCTCCTTCATTGTGGAGGGTATAGATGATTTTGGCGATCGGGAGGGAGTGATAGTAAAATCAAACACGCTTCATGCACGACCATGGGGCATGGAACAGATACAAGCGTCTGTTTATTGGACCCAGAGCGACTTCTGTTGTGGAATAGGTTATTTGGGATGTTTTTCCTCTTCACAAGTAAGGGGCGGACAGAATCGGGAAGCGATTCACTTATCTCGTATCATTGCTATCCGTAAAGCAAAAAAAGCAATGACTTCTCCCGAAGAGGGGTTTGCTGAGGTTTTTGCTTTTTTGAGTCCCGAGAATGCAGATCGTCATTTGTGGGCCGATGCCCTTAAGCGCAACGGATTTACTTTTCTTTCTCGGCGTAAAAACCCCAAAACAAGCAACTTTGTTTGGACATATATACTCACTAACCGGAGACTTTCACTTAAATGACACCCAACCAAGGGCTAACGGAATGCTTTAAAAAACTTCACGACGATGGGTTGTATATCACTGCAAAACAACCGCCCGGTGCGCTCAACATAGTAACACTAAAGTGTTATGCTTTCTCCGAAAAGCCAGTAAAAGCACGAATCATCATAGCATCAGTTAATTTAAAAGCTGACGAGGCTTGTTGTGGACTAACGTGGATTAGTTCATTTTTTGATGGGTATTGCTCAACCCCAATGTCCAAGAAAGTTATTGCTCCCTTTTGGGAATCCCTTCAATTTTTAGATGGCCGTTTCCTTCGTCGAAAAGCAATGGCGGTCCTCAATGAAAAAAATCAAAATTGGACACTCTCCTCTTTAATCTCCAAAGAGGGCGGATGGAAGGTTCTCGAAAAATGGCAGGGGAATTATAATACCCCCCTCGCCACCATTAAATTGGATACTCCCCCAGAGTTTGCATCATCTGAGGTTAACCCATCTCCGTGGATAAATAATCCATGGGGCACGGAATATGATGGAATATATTTAGCCAGTATTGATCTAGTTTCAACCAAACTCCCCACATTCAAGAAATGACCGTATTCCTGAGTGAGGAATGAATGGCTGTGCCAGTTATCAGGAGAGCCGCAGCCTTCCATGATTTTTTCTTTCGACTCGCTCATGTTGAGAAGCATTCCGACCAAATCTTAGCTACATTGGAAGATGGGTGGGATGCTAAGATAGTCGCCGCCGGCCTCGGCTATAATAAGTTTCAGCTTCTTTATGAGTTTGAAGCTGACAAGTCTCAACTGTTGTTAACTCAAACTGCATCGGAAGCTGTCCCCAAACTTATCTTCAACTCTTTGCAAGTAATAATGAAGGAGATTTGAATTTTGTGTGGCTTAATTGGAATGATTCACTATGGGACTAGGGGCTTTGATTATATGGCCAAAGACTCTCTCACTCCCTTACTTTTACTTAATTCCCAGCGCGGCGCCCACTCAACGGGGCTATTTGGTGTCGAAGTGCAACAAAGAGAGGGAGAAAAGGTAGATAAGCTTTCTTGGATTAAAAAGGTTGGTTCTCCTTATAATCTTGCCCTTGAAGACGACTTCAGAAAGTTTAACAATAAAGTTTACAATGAGTTTCAACTGGTCGTGGGGCACGGTAGATTCGCCACTCGGGGAAATGTCAATGCCTTTAATGCTCATCCTTTTGTTGAGGGAGACATCACCCTTGTTCATAATGGCACTTTAAATAATTTGTGGGATTTTAAGGTAGAAATAGATGGAGCTAATGTTTCTGCCGAAAAAGTCTTCGAAGTGGACTCAAATGCCGCGGCGTATTTCCTTGCTAAACAATCCCCTGAAGAGTTCTTTGGAAAAGTTCAGGGAGCTTTTGTTTTCATGTGGTATGACAGACGGGACAAACAGTTTCATATTGTGAGAAACACTGACAGGCCCCTATACTTAGTCGAAAGAGGGGACAGCCCCGGTCTATTTTTCTCATCGGAGCAAGAGAACTTTGCATATTTGGGTGCAAAATGGCCGGCATTTAAGTTAAAAACTCCCAAGATTATAGAATCCTCACAGCACTACACATTCCCTATCGGGGAAGCAAAAGAGGCAAGTTGGGAGAAAACCCCAATCTCTTTCCGAACATTTCATCATTATGTGCTCCCATCTACTCGACAAAATACACAAGATAGTGAGGTATGGGATAATTACTGGAATCAGCATAATCGCAACGCGGCGGCTCATAGACACTTTCAACAAGGTGGCCAAGGTGAACGTCCCATATGGAATCCACAAAAAGGAATTTATGAACGGTCACAAGGTACGACCAACGTTGCTGTTTTGGAACATCATCGTTCCGCGCGCGGCCGCCACACTGAGTATAGAGCAGACGGATACCTATATAGGATAGGTCAATACTGTATGTTCTATGTTCACGGGATTGAGCCACTAACAAACCATACATCAGAAAATGAAGACGAGAAGTTTTGGACCATTCGTGGAATATGTGCAAACAGTAGTCGAGTTGAAATGCTTGTTCATCGTAAAGGCAATCCAGAATGGTTTAGGGAACAGATCTTCATTGCGGGAAGAATCAACGCAATACATTATATTGGAGATCTGAACACGACGTCCGCAAGTCCCGGAACAGATGTTCGCCCCTTAATTCGACTGATTCTCTCTCCTGATAGTCTTAAGTTGGTGGATGATGACTTTGCAGAACGAGTGATGCAGGGGACTTATGTCGTATCTCCAGAGCTTCTTGAACGAAAATTCGGACATGTTACTGAGAACTTAGATCAAGGAACATTTGTCCGGCTAAAGAACTCAGACCAAATCTCGGTATATCGCTTTGAAGAGATTGCAAAAAAGGGATGCGCGCGATGCGAGAAACAAATTGATATTACTGACGCCATGGGGTGTTTAACTGTTACTGACGGAGAAGCCCTTGGACGGCCTGTTTCTGCTGTGGAGCATACTCATGGTGGGTTCTTTTGCCCTGATTGTGTCATGGGTGGATTCTCTCATTGAGACTCAAAAAGGAAAATCAATGGGAAAACGCCGAAGAGTAGCAAAACATCTTGTGGTCCTTTGTGTATCGTGTGGCCATAATCAATCAGGAAGTTGTAAGCAATACATGCCCCAATATCCCAATGCCCTTGGGTGTGGAATGTATAAATACAAGAGTGGAGTAATTCATTTGCCCGACGCATCACGTAATCTTGCTCCCCCCCAAGCTCCAGATGTTAATCCTCCCAAAGAAAAAGACCAAGCTCGTTTGGGAGTTTTTCAATCTTATTTTGAAGACGAATTCCAAACTAAGGAAAACAAAAATAATGGCTAAGTTGATTACAATAGGTAGTTGTTTTGGTGCAGGAGAAATCTATGCGGATCTCTTTGACGACGTGATTGAGCTTCCCATTTGGAAATATGAACACCAAAATCCAAAAGGTTTGGGCGTGATTGGGAAAGACGACGTTGTTTTACTTGGTGGTGGAGAAGATATCACTCCTGCTTTTTATAATGTCGTGCGATCGCGTTATTCCGGAGGTTCGGAAACTCCATCACGACGGGATTCCATTGAGAAGTGGGCGTTCATGCGCGCTCAGGAGGTGGGGGCGGGGGTTTATGGTATATGCCGCGGCGCGCAAATGGTGTGTGCCCTATCTGGTGGAATATTAGTTCAACACATTACGGGGCACCAAGGAAATCATTTAATAATGACGAACGAGGGGGAACAGTATCTCACATCAAGCGTGCATCACCAGATGATGTGGCCCTTTTCTTTAAAGGACAAGTTTGAACTCATTGGTTGGACTGCTCCACAACCCCGCTCTAATGGGTATGTATTTTCCGATGATGATATCCGTGAGAAGGTTGAGGTTGAGCCTGAGATAGTGTGGTTCAAAGAAACAAAAAGCCTTGGGATTCAGGGACATCCAGAGTTTATGTCTTCCAATGCTCGATTTGTTTTATACTCTAAACAATTGGTTAAACGGTATTTCCTAACTAAGGAATCGTAATCGAAATGTCACAACTTGCTGGAATAGAAAGATCCTTTAATCGTAAAATCGCCGCTAACATTCTTACAGAATATAAACCATTACTGGGTGGAATACGAGATATAATCCACTTCCTCCAAAATGCCGAACGCTTCGAGCTTGAGGTTTCAGCAACGGGAGTTGACGAGCCGACTCATGGGGTTTCAACAGGATATCTTCTATCCTTGTTTCCTGTGGTGAAAAGCTCTAAGGGCACTATAATAGCCTCGGTTAGGTTTCATGAACTGGAGTCTTGTTGTGCTATTCTACATGCTCATCATTGGCATGTGCCAGTAGAACTAGTTCCACTTTTCGCTGATACTCTTTCCAGAATTGCCGTAGAGTGGGGATATTCGAGAATTCAATGTGAGTTGGTGCGAAATCGGTGGATGTCTAAAGAACAAAGCGCATACAGCTTGCTTGAAGTGTGGGCAAACCAGTTTCAAAAAGTAGATGGATTTTCATTTGTTTCGAGACGCACCGGAAATGAGATACATGTTATTTCAGTAGATTCGGATAGTTTTTATAAAAAAGAGGACCAAGGAGTCCCCCATGCTAAATAATGTAATGTTCGGCGCTGACCCGGAACTTTTCTTGACATCCCCCGATGGAAAATTTATTTCGTCTATTGGAAAAATTGGGGGAACAAAGTTACGTCCAAGAGAAATTGGTATGGGATCTGCCGTCCAAGAGGATAATGTAGCCGTCGAGTTCAATACCGCCCCCGCTGCGACTAAGGAGGATTTTATACGGTCATTGCAGCATCCCCTTGCCTATCTAAAATCTTACGCCCATGAAACGCTTGGGCTGGGCCTTGCAATTGTCCCTAGTGCCATTTTTGACGAGGATCAACTAAATTCCCCACAAGCGAGAGTATTTGGTTGTGAGCCGGATCAAAACGCATGGACCGGAGAGGTCAACTCTCAGCCCCGAGCCCCAAAGGGGTTGGAAGGTTTGAGGACTGCTGGAGGACACGTTCACGTTTCATGGGATGATCGCACAAACGAAGAGGCAGTTCAACTAGTCCGAGCGTTGGATCTGTATCTTGGAGTTCCTAGTGTGTTTAAGGATAATGACGATCGTAGGAGAACATTGTATGGCAAAGCTGGAGCATTCCGGCATAAGAGCTATGGAGTGGAGTATCGAACCCTGTCCAACTTTTGGATTCAGGATGAAGTTATGATTGGGTGGACATATGACCACGCGATGAGCGCAGTTGATTTTGTTAACCAAGGGGGAGAGATCAATACGAAGTCGCAGGCTTTGATTCTTCAATCCATCAACTTAAACAATAAGAGATCGGCCAAAGTTCTAGTTAAATACTTTGGAGTCCCTGTATGACTGAGCTTGAAGCTGTGGAGTGGGTTCGACACTACTCAGAAACGTATATTCGAGTTCGTAGTATTAAAGATGACCTGTTTCCTAATTGGGAGGTTGTGCGAGTTGCCTCCGCCGCCGCGATAGGAAAGAACGTGTCAGTGCTACTTGACACCTCCAACGGCTCAACCACGATAACTCTCGCTCAAGTTCAGTGGGACGCTGAACACCCCAAAATTGGATTCTTCGGCTATCTAGGAAAACAAACACTATATGTTGAAAAACGTCCTGATCGGCAGTGGAAACGAGGATTGTGTCGTCATACAGCGAAAATACTTTTCCCCTTTCGGACACTCACAGAAAGATTTATTTCTGGTCTCACGAAAAAGTATGGAATAATTCTGCCAGACGATGATGCACTTTTGCTGTCGGAAAGTGATCCGCGAACTTTTGGCTTGGGCATGGTAAGAGCAATGTGGAACAGAGAATTCAAATCTTTTACTGAGGCTCAAAAAGAATTACTTGAAGGTGGAGCACTGATGCTCCCCCTCTCGGAGGATTTTGCATTGTCTGTGGCACCAGATCGCGCGGAATTGCTGTTGTGGAAATATATTTTTCCCATTGCTGAGGTAAAGGACTCACAAATCACTATGCTTTCGGCATCACTCAAACAAGAGGTTTTAGATTTCTTTTCAAGAAACAATAATTACAATGTCCGAGTTCAATAAGCAAATACTATATGATCTTTTTACATATCCCCCCCTTGCCACTAGATCACAAAAAATAAAGGAATCACTGAAGGAACTAACCACGGGAAAACAGCTTCCCCGGATGATTTCTCAAGATCTTGTTGGGGTTGAAGTGGAAGTTGAAGGGATCACCAATCCTTATTTGGATGATCCCGGCACATTGTTTTGGAGACTAGTGGAGGATGGGAGCCTCCGAAACAATGGATGGGAGTTCGTGTCTATCCCAATGGGGGGCCAAACTA
>Ga0137432_1000991_pt1 | contig 10367 bp, 7 predicted proteins | sample EasRivERMZT820_2_FD_102337 | JGI IMG/M metagenome (GOLD analysis project Ga0137432, IMG submission 102337) | Soil microbial communities from meander-bound floodplain in the East River, Colorado, USA - East River MetaG ERMZT820_2 | ecosystem: Environmental > Terrestrial > Soil > Floodplain ...
CCCGGCAGAGCTGCTCATGAACGACCGGCCGCTTCTCAGCTGCGTCGCCCTCTGGGCGCTCTCGGTGATCCTCATCATTTACCGGTAATATTGAAGGAATGCCCAACTCACGTGTTGCCATCCTGCGAACCAGACCCGAAACCGTCCTCCGGGACTATCACCGGCTGCTAAACCTCGCCGGTTACCAGACCGTCATCGCGAAAGATACGGACACCGCGCTGAAGGTGAACATATCGTGGCACTTCTTCTTCCCTGGCAGCTCGACCACTCCGTGGCAGCTCGAGGGTGTGATTCGCGCGATGAAGAAGGACGGCTATTCGCCAGACCTCATTCACGCGTGCCACAACAGAACGGTTGTCATCGACGCTCACCTGGGGGAACGGGAAAACAAGCAACTGCCTGTCGTCGAGGCGCACGGCCTCCGGAACATCCACATCTACGAAGGCGAAGAGTGGATCAACATCCGCGACGCCGTCGGCGATCTCACGAAACACTTCCTCTGCCTGAACGAGGTCTATCCTCAGGGCTTTATGATTCCACGCCGGTTCATCGGCGAGAACATCATTCATCTACCGACGGTGAAGACGCACGTCTTCACCACCACGACTGGCGCCATGAAGAACGCGTTTGGCGGGCTGCTCAACGAGCGGCGGCACTGGACGCATCCGGTGATCCACGAAACTCTCGTCGACCTGCTGATGATCCAGCAGAAGGTTCATCGCGGCGTGTTCGCCGTCATGGATGGGACGTTTGCCGGCGATGGTCCCGGGCCGCGCTGCATGATCCCGCACGTCAAGAACGTGATACTTGCCAGCGCCGATCAGGTGGCGATCGATGCAATCGCTGCGAAGCTGATGGGTATCGATCCGCTCTCGATCAAATTCATCCGCCTGGCGCACGAGCGGGGGCTCGGCTGTGGCGATCCGCGCGACATCGAGATCGTCGGAGACCAGGATGCCGGCGCCGAAAACTGGCGGTTCGCCGGCCCATTCCGGAAGATGACGTTCGCGGCGCGTATGCAGCACCAGATTTACTGGGGTCCGCTGCGCAAGCCGATCGAATGGTCGCTGAAAACGGTCCTCGCTCCCTGGGCGTACGCCGCCAGCGTGGTGTATCACGACAGCTTCTGGTACCCGTTAAAGGCAAAGGCGCTGATGCGTGACGTGCTGTCGAGCCCGTGGGGCCGCCTCTTCCGCGGATGGGAGTCAGCGGTGGCAGACGAGAACGGCTATCCCAGCTCTGGCAACGAGCCGGCTGAGATCGAGCGCACCGGGATGAGAGCCCTCATTCGATCGATCGGCATTCTGGGGACATGCCTGAAGGAAGCGCCGGAGTTCGCGGCGCGCCGCACACACCGTAAAGGAGTCTGACCCCTTTTTTTGTGCGAAGCGGGCGGAAACAACAAAAAAAGGGGTCAGACCCCTTTTAGGTGAATATGGCAGATTTCAACATCCGAACCGATGCCGTAGACGTCGAGCAGATCATGCGCCAGATTCGGGCGCGCATTCAGGAGAAACGCGGTGTCGACTACACGGAGCAGCAGATTCAGGAGCTTGCAAACGTCAAGCTCGAGCGTTTTCTCGATCCGAAGGGCGTCCGATCAGACTTGGTCGAACAGTTCAAGAGACGCGACCGCAAGCTCGAACCATTCCACCTTCATCCCGAGCCGTCGCATGGTTTCGACGCGGAAATGTTATATGGAACGCATCGCGGCATCCTTCGTCTGATACGCCGCCTGCTCAACCCGATCCTGAAGCTTTTCTTCAATCCCGGTACTGTTATCCACGCGCTTCACAAGCAGACCGAAATCAACTCGTTGTACGAAGGACAGTTCTATTTCCTCCGCGAGAAGATTCAGCAGAGAGATGAAATTGATGTTTTGTACTACGAGCTGGTCCATAACCTTGTCCTCGAGCTGACACGGGTGGGCATTGAGAACCGCAATCTCAAGATGAGGCTCGAGTCGCTGTCGAGTCGGATGGACTTCGACGAGCGGCGTGCGCGCGCGCTCGAAGGCGTGGTTCAATATCGCGCGGGAACCGGTCCCGCGCGCGAGGCCCCTCCCCCCGAGCCTCGATCCTTCAATCAAACTCCGCCTCCGCAGCAGCCGCTCGAACCACGTGCTCAGACACAGCCTGGCTCTGCCCCAGACGAACACGGAGTGGAATCGAGCACGGCACGCCGCCGCCGCCGGCGACGGCGCGGCCGCCGGGGCGGTCGTGGGCGTGTTCCGGAGATGACTTCTTCAGGAGCACCGATCGAAACGCAATCGCCAGAGGACTCAGCCACACCGCCACATGGAGACCCGACGGCGGACGCTGCCCTCCTGGGCGACCGCTCTGAACCGGATTTCGAATCGGATTCCGATTCCGGCGAAGATGAAGGGCCGGACCCCTCGGCACAGTGAAGCTCGCCATCGTCGTCCAACGATATGGCGCCGAGATCAACGGCGGCGCCGAACTACACGCGCGCTACATCGCCGAGCATCTTTCGCGCCACGCTGATGTCGAAGTACTCACAACCTGTGCGCGTGACTACGTCACCTGGCGCGATGAGTATCCGGCTGGAGTGGAACCCGTTCACGGCGTCCCGGTCCGTCGCTTTCGCGTCGATCACGAGCGCGACGTTCACGTCTTCGGTCGATTGTCCGACCACGTTTTTGGCCACCAGCACTCATATCTCGACGAGCTCAGGTGGCTGGATGCCGAAGGCCCGAAGAGCACAGCGTTGCTGTCGCACGTTCGCGCGGCGGACGCAACGTATGACTACGTTCTGTATTTCAGTTACCGGTACTTCCACGTGTACCACGGCGTGCGCGCGACGCCGACGCGAGCCATATTGGTCCCAACGGCAGAGCGCGACGAAGCCGTGGGCTTAGCGATCTCACCGCGTATCTTTCGTGGCGTGCGGGCGCTCATGTACAACAGTCCCGAAGAGCGGCGAATGATTCAGGCCGTCTCCGGCAATTACGACGTGCCTGGCGTGGTGGTGGGCATCGGCTCTGAGATCGCCAAACAGTCTCAGGGGGACCGGTTCAGGCAGAAGTATGGAATCGCGGGACCCTTTGCCTTGTATGTCGGCCGCATCGATCAGAACAAGGGCTGCCGAGAGCTGTTTTCTTTTTATCTGAACGGACTGCAAGCGCTGCCAAGAAGTCTCCGTCTCGTGCTCATTGGCACGGCAGTCCTCCCGATCCCGGATCACCCCCGCATCCACCATCTTGGCTTTCTGGAAGACCAGGATAAGTTCGACGCGCTCGCTGCCGCAGATCTACTTGTGATGCCCTCGTATTATGAGAGTCTCTCGATGGTGGCGCTGGAGGCGTGGGCCGTCGGAAAACCGGTGTTGGCAAACGGCAAGTGCGAGGTGTTGCGTGGGCAATGTATCAGGAGCAAGGCCGGACTTTATTACGAAACGCCGGCCGAGTTCATCGAGACGCTGCGCACGATCGCCGAGAGTCGCACTCTGAATGCCGCGCTGGGTGCGAACGGGCGCCAATTCTTTCAGCAGAATTATTCATGGCCAGTCATCGAGCAGAAGTACCTCGACATGTTTCAGCGGTTGAAGGAAGCCGATGACCAAGGTCGTGCCCGGCTTCAGCCGGATCTTCGCGAGCCGGGATTTTTTGCAAGGCGCCGCCGAACACTGCGTCCGGCCATCGACGTGCTCGCGGAGCTTCCATCCGGACCGGTGTTGAATTGAAGCCTAAAATTCATCAGGTCCTCGCGACGCTCGGCTATGGCGACGCCATCGGTCACGAAGTGCTGGGTATTCAGTGCGTGCTCAGAGGAGCGGGGTTCGAGTCCGAGATCTTCGTCCAGACAGCTGACCACCGCCTCGAAGACCTCACGAAGGACTATCGCGATCTGCTCCAGGCAAGCGACCCCTCAAACATTCTGATCCATCATTTTTCAATCGGCTCGCGTGCCTCTCGCGTCGCGTATGCGGTGCCCGACCGCCAGATTCTCATCTATCACAACATCACTCCTCCTGAATTTTTTGTCAATGTCCACGAGCAGCTGGCAGAGCAATGTTTCAAAGGCCGGCGCGAGCTCAGCATCTACCCGGCGCGGGTCGATCTCGCGCTCGGCGATTCCGAATTCAACCGCCAGGAACTGGATGCACTTGGCTTCAAGCCGACTGGCGTGCTGCCGGTCGTGCCCGATTTGTCGCATCTCGATGTCGCGCCCAACGATTTGATCACAAGGCAATTCGATGACGAGTGGACCAACATCCTGTTCGTCGGCCGCATCATTCCGAACAAGCGGATTGAGGATGTCATTCGATACTTCCACGCATACCAGCGGCACTTCAATCCGCGGTCACGGCTGTTGCTGGTCGGATCGTATGGCGGGTACGAAAAATACCTTGCCATGCTTCAGCAGCTCACCGTGAGACTCGGAGCGTCTAACGTGCACTTCGCCGGGCATGTCACCGACGCCGAACTGACTGCTTATTACGAGATCGCGGACCTCTTTCTCTGCGCCAGCGCGCACGAGGGCTTCTGCGTGCCGATCATCGAGTCCTTCTATAAGCAGGTGCCCGTCGTGGCCTTCGCCGCCACGGCGGTGCCAGCCACAATGGACGGGGCCGGCGTCCTTTACACGACACAGGAACCTCTCGAAGTGGCCGCTCTTGTCGATACGGTGGTCGATGACCAAGAAATGTTGGACCGGATAGTTCAGCGACAGGGCGAGGCACTCACGCGACTCTGGTCGAAGGACTTTGACGGCACGCTCCTGCGCTACGTCGATCAGGTTCTGAACAACCCCCGAAGGCCGGCGCCGCCAGTCGCATGGGATTTTTGGGACCAGTTCCGCCAGGCTGAAGAACTCTCGGAGCTCCGCGAGTATCGCCCCGCGATCTTCCGCGGTCTTCCCGAAAGCCCAGATTCGAAAGTCGGACTGGTCGAGGAAAAGCACTGATGCGCGTGCATCAATGGATCCCTGCCGCGCACAGGGGCGATGCGATCGGGGACAGCGCTCGACGCGTGCGGGCCCTTCTTCGAAGGATGGGAAACGAGTCGGACATTTTTTCCCTCACGGTAGACGACGACCTGCGCCACGACATCAGGTCGTTCTCCGACCCGGCGTCACGAAACGGAGATGTCACGATTTTTCATTTTGCGCTGCCATCCCCAATGTCGGCTGCGTTCGCGTCTCTGCCTCACGGCCGCGTGCTGCAATATCACAACGTCACGCCGGCGCGTTTCTTCGCACCATACGCACCATCGCTGTTCCGACTCGCCTCGATCGCTCGAGACGAGTTGACTGACTTGGCGCCGGTCACGGATCTGGCGCTTGGCGATTCGGCCTACAACCGCCATGAGCTCGACGAATTAGGCTTCACCAGGACCGGCGTGATGCCGATTGCCGTCGATACGGATCGGCTGACCAGGGCTCCACGTCAGCCAGTGCTCGAGGAGATTCTCGACGACGGTCTCGTGAATTTTCTGTTCGTCGGCAGGATCGCGCCGAACAAGAAGATCGAGGACCACATCCGGCTTGCCGAGCAGTACAAGCGGTACATCGACGCGTACTATCGATTCATTTTCGTTGGCCGGTATGACGTGGTGCCGCGATACTATGCGGCGATTCGAGCATTGCTGGACCAATACAAGATGCTGGAGGACCGATTCATCTTTACCGGACCGGTTCCCGACGCCGAGCTGGCGGCGTATTACCGGGCGTCGAGCGTGTACGTATCTCTCAGTGAGCACGAAGGTTTCTGCGTTCCGCTGGTGGAGGCGATGGCGATGGATGTCCCGGTGCTTGCGTACAGCGCCGCGGCCGTTCCCGACACGCTGGGCGGGGCAGGCGTCCAATTTGCCCCGAAGGATCTCGAGTACGCGGCGGAGCTGCTCGGCATGCTGGCCTTCGAGGAGAGCCCGCGTGAAGAAGTGCTTGCCGGTCAGCGGCGTCGGTTACAGGATTTCGGAGAACCCGCGATCCAACAGCGGCTCGCCTCGGTCCTATCGGCTTTCTAATCTCAACTGTGCGAATCGCCTTCATCGTCCAGCGATACGGAACGGAGATTCTCGGCGGCGCTGAGTACGCATGCCGCCTGATGGCGGAACAGCTTGCCGAGCGGCACGACGTCGACGTGCTCACGACGTGCGCGCGTGATTACGTGACCTGGAAGAACGAGTACCCCGAGGGCGCTGACCGCATCCGCGGCGTCAACGTACGCCGGTTTGCCAATTCGCAGACGCGAGACATTCAAGATTTCAACCGGTACTCGGATTGGATTTTTCAGAACGCCCACGACGCGGCCGACGAAATGGAGTGGCTGAAGCGCCAGGGACCGTGGTCTCCCGGCCTCATTGACTACTTGAAGCGGCAACACAAACAGTACGAGGCACTGATCTTCTTTACGTACCTTTACGCGCCGACCGTCATTGGCCTCCAGGTCGATCCGGCCAGGAGTATCCTGATTCCGACCGCTCACGACGAGCCTCCAATCCATCTGGGCATCTATAGGGACGTGTTCCGCCTGCCCAAAGCGATCGGGTATCTCACTGAGCCAGAGCGGAACTTCGTCACACAGACATTCGAGCGCGGAGCGGTCATTGAGGAAACCGTCGGCTGCGGCGTCGACATTCCCCCACACCACGCCTATCCCCGTTCATCGGCGCAGCCTGGCCGGCCGTCCGAGGTCAGTCAGGACGCAGAATCAGCTCCCCCTGACAACGATGAGGCCGGGGGCGGAAGCGGTCGGTTTCCCTCTCACGTGTCATCCCGCGGTGCGAGTTTTCGGCGAAGGCATCGCATTCACGGGCCGTTCGCTCTTTACGGTGGCCGCATCGATCCAGGCAAGGGTTGTGAAGAACTCATCGAGTACTTCAGCGCCTATGTCAAAAGTGGTGACGAGGCCTCTCTAGTGCTGATGGGATTGAAGCTGATGCCGCTGCCGGAAGAGCCATTCATCAATTTCGCCGGGATGTTGTCTGATCAGGAGCGGCTGCAGGCACTGGAGGCAGCCACAATCGTCGTCTGCCCGTCGCCATATGAAAGCCTCTCTCTCATCGCTCTGGAGGCGCTCGCAGTAGGAACGCCGATCCTTTGTAACGCCCGCAGCGACGTTCTCGTCGACCACTGTCTCCGTAGCAACGGAGGGCTGTTTTACAGAGACCGCGACGAGTTCGTGGAGTGCATGAAGCTTCTGGTCGCCGACGAGCGCCTCAGGGCGGCAATGGGCCGCTCAGGCCGCGAGTACGTTCGCCGCAACTACCGGTGGGATGTGGTGCTGGGGAAGCTGGACAGGATGATCGCGAAAGTGCGTCAGTAACCCGACTCCTGATCCCTGCGAATGCGCTACATCTCATTCCGGCACCGCGACGGCTTCTCTTAGCGTGTCGCTGTCGAGCCCCACCCGCGACGATTCAGTACTGCGCTTTCTCCTTGGCCGGATGTCGTAACGCTTAATCATCTCGTTCAGCGTCGTCGGCTTGATGCGGAGAAGCTCCGCGGCGCGCTTCTGAACGCCACCGGCCGCTTCGAGCGTCGATTCAATGAGGCGCTTCTCGAAGTCCGTGATGACGTCCTTGAACGAAATGCCTTCAGGCGGAACGACGAAACGCGGCATCTGAAAGATCGTCGGCCGGCCGATGTGGTCGGGCAGCAGATCAGGTCCGATGCGACGGCCGGTTGACAACACGACCGCACGCTCGATCACGTTCTCCAGCTCGCGCACGTTGCCCGGCCAGTCGTAAGACATCATGATGTCCAGCGCGTCGGGAACGATTTCGAGGTCGGGCTTGCGGTTCTCCTCGCCATACTTCTCGACGAAATGCTGCACGAGCAAGGGAATATCGTCCTTCCGATCGCGCAAGGGCGGCAGCACCACATTGACGACATTCAGCCGGTAGAACAGATCCTCCCGGAAGCGGCCCTCTTCCATCGTCTTCTTCAAGTCGACGTTTGTTGCGGCGATGATTCGCACGTCGACCTTGATGACTTCCATCCCGCCCAGGCGCATGAACTCCCGCTCCTGCATGACGCGCAGCAGCTTCGCTTGTGTTTCCAGTGGGATATTCCCGATCTCGTCGAGAAAGATGCTGCCCTTGTCGGCGAGGTCGAACAGCCCTTTCTTGGGATACACGGCCCCGGTAAACGCACCTTTCACATGTCCAAAGAGCGTGGACTCGAGGAGATCCGGTGGGAGGTTGCCCGAGTTCACCGTGACGAATGCGCGATCTTTCCGCTGCGAGTGCGTGTGAATGGCACGGGCGACCAGCTCTTTCCCGGTGCCGCTTTCGCCCTGAATTAGGATGGTCGAGCGGCTCGGCGCGGCCTGGATGATGAGGTCGAAGACCCGGCGCATCGCCGGCCCGCGGCCGACGATGTTGTCGAAGTGGCTGTACTGCTCCTGGATGTTCTGCCTGAGCGTGCGGTTCTCGTTGACCAGACGCCGGCGCTCCAGCGCGTTCTTGATCACCACGAGCACCTCTTCGTTCTTGAAGGGCTTCGTGACGTAGTCGAACGCCCCGCGCTTCATCGAGGTGATGGCGTTTTCCACCGACGCATACGCCGTCACCATGATGACCGCGAGTTCGTCATCCAGCTTCTTGAGCGACTCGAGCGTCGTCATGCCATCGATGCCCGGCATCATCACGTCGACGATCGCGGCGTCGAACGGGATGTTTCGGGCCAGCTCGATGCCTTCCTCGCCGCTGGCGGCGAGCCGCACGGAATATCCCTCGCCCTTCAACAGGGTCTCGAGGATCTCGCGCATGATTTCTTCGTCGTCGACAACGAGAATCGAACCATTCTTCTGCATAATCACACTCAATTCCTGGCCGCGCCCGGTCGCGCAGCCGCGAGCGACTCAGGAAGCGACACGGTAAACCGCGTTCCCTGTCCGAGTGCGCTCTGGCACGTCAACGTGCCCTCGTGCTCCCGCACGATGCCGTAGGTAATCGACAACCCAAGCCCCGTTCCTTTGCCAATCAATTTGGTCGTGAAGAAGGGGTCGTAAATGCGCGACAGGTGCTCGCTTGGTATTCCTGAGCCCGTATCTGCGACCTCTGCGATGACGTGCAGGTTCTGAATTCGCGTCTCGACCGACAACCAGCCGCCTTTCGGCATCGCGTCGCGTGCGTTCAGGAAAAGGTTCAAAAACACCTGCTGCAGCTTGTGCTCAATCCCCGCGACGAGCGCGGGCGACGGACACAGATCGCGCCGCAGTTTTATCTTGCCCGCGACGAGCTGAGGCTCGAGCAACGCCAGCACATCACCGATGACTGCATTGATATCGACGGGAGCGGTCTCCTCGGTGTTCGACACACTCGAGCGCGAAAGGTTGAGCAAGCCATTGACGATCTTCGCGGCCCGGAACGTCTGCTGTTCGATCTTTTCGAGCATGCGCGTCCTCGGGTCCTCGGGATCCGCATCACTCAGAAGCATCTGCGTGAAACTGGAGATGCCGGTCAGCGGTGTGTTCACTTCATGCGCCACGCCGGCGGCAAGCAAACCGACTGACGCCATCTTGTCGGAAATCTGGAGCTGCTCCTCGAGATGCACGCGCTCGGTGACGTCCTCGATGATGATGATGTTGCCGACGGTGGGCATGCTGAACTGCCCGCTCGGCGCCTTCAGAGGAGCCATCGCGATGTTCACGCGCAAGCGCTCGCCAGCTTTCACCGCGCGACCGGCCAGAGGCACGCGATAGAGGGACGCGCCATCGGGTGCCTCGCGTTGCGCAGCGCGCAACGCTTCGACGAACGGGCCGTCAAAGACCTCTTCGAGTTTGTGGCCAATAGCCTCGGTCGAGGAGAGTCCGTAAAAGTCGGCGAGCGCGCGGTTCCATCGAAGCACGCGGCCGGCGAGGTCCTCCACGACAAGGCCATCGTCGAGTGATTCGACGATGTTCTCGTTGAACTCCTGAAGCCGTTGAAGCTCGCCCGCCTTGAGTTGCAACTGCCGATACAGACGGCCATTCTCCACTGCAGTCGCCACGTGGCTGCCGACAGCCGACAGCAGACCCATGTCCTCGCTGCTGAGTGGCTCTCCCTGTCCCCGTTGTCCGAGCGCAAGTACCGCGATCGTGCCGCCCTTCGACACGCAGGGCACGAAGTAATGGACGCCGCGCAGCCGCCAGAACGCAATTTCTTCAGGCGGAAACGCGCCATGGAGCCGTGGGTCGTCGAGCGACAGCGCCGTACCCGCCGCGAGGCTCGCAGCAAGCTGAGAGTGCCGACTCAAGCCAGGAACGGACAAATCGCCAAATCCTTCAGCACGAATCACCTCGTAATTGCCGGACGCTTCGTCGACGAGCAGCAGGCTCATCCGGTCGATCACGAAGGTGTCGCGGATGCGAGCGACGAGACGCTCGCCAAGCCGATCGAGATCGAGGTCGCTGTTCAGATC
>Ga0137432_1000993_pt1 | contig 10340 bp, 7 predicted proteins | sample EasRivERMZT820_2_FD_102337 | JGI IMG/M metagenome (GOLD analysis project Ga0137432, IMG submission 102337) | Soil microbial communities from meander-bound floodplain in the East River, Colorado, USA - East River MetaG ERMZT820_2 | ecosystem: Environmental > Terrestrial > Soil > Floodplain ...
ACCAAGAGCTACCGCCGCGGCACGATGATGACCGACGTGCTCAAGGGTGTGTCCTTCCGCGTGCGCAAGGGCGAGTTCGTGGCCATCATGGGACCCTCGGGATCGGGCAAGTCTACCTTGCTCAATGTGCTCGGACTGCTCGATCAACCCGACAGCGGCAGCTACCTCATAGACGGGATCGACTATGCCCGCACCGACGACGAGACCCGGTCGGCGGCGCGAAGCCGGATGATCGGATTCGTGTTCCAGCAATTCCACCTGCTCGATCGCGCCTCGGCGCTGCGCAACGTCACGCTGCCGCTCCTTTATTCCGAGACGAGTCGCGACGGCACGGCGCGGGCGGAACGCGCGCTCGAAGCTGTGGGCCTTACCCATCGCAAGAATTACCTGCCGAGCGAGTTGTCGGGCGGAGAACAGCAGCGCGTCGCGATCGCGCGCGCCCTGATCAACGATCCGCCGCTGATCCTCGCCGATGAAGCGACGGGCAATCTGGATGCCGCGTCGGGAGCGGAAATCCTGCAAATCCTCCGCACTCTTGTCGATGGCGGCCGCACAGTCGTCCTGATCACCCATGACAAGGAGGTCGCGAACCACGCCGACCGCGTCCTGAGCTTCAGCGACGGCCGCATGACAGGGAACGAGATCGGCCTGCGAGGGGGACGAGACGCGGGTGAAGGCGCCGCGGCGAGACCATGACGATCGCCGGCCGACGCGGAAATCTGGCGCGCGGCCTCACTCTTTCGATCCAATTGCTCGCGGCCCATCGCTTGCGCACGGCGCTCAGCGTGTCGGGCCTGCTCATCGGCGTCGCTTCCGTCATGGTCATGGCGGCGATCGGCCGGGGCGCGGAGCAACAGCTTCGCGAGCGCCTTCAGACAATGGGGACCGACCTCCTGGTCGTCAGCGCCGCGCCGGCGCCGCGCGTCGCGGGCCGCCCGCGCCAAGTCAGCGTGCAGACCGACCTGAAGGCGGACGATGCGATTGCGCTCCTCAAGGAGATACCGGCGGCGGCGGCGACGGCGCCGGCGGTGAACCGCACTGCGGTGCTGCGCTGGGAAGGGCGCAATCGGCCGACAGGATTGAGCGGCACGACCGCGGACGGGCTTCGCATCCGAAACATCCGCGCGGGCTCCGGGCGCTTGTTCGACGATCACGACGATCGGGGGCAGCAACGTGTCGCGGTCATCGGCCCGGCGGTCGCGCGCAGCCTGTTCGCCGGGGTCGATCCTGTGGGGCGTACGACGCGGATCGGCGTGCTCGAATTCGAAGTGATCGGCGTGGCCGTGCCGCGCGGCATCGATCCGCTCGGCAGCGATCTCGACGATTTCGTCGCCATCCCCTTCCAGACCGCAATCCGCCGCGTCCACAATCTGAACTATGTCGATGCAATCTACGTGCAGGCCCGCAGCAGCGCCGAGCTCGGACGCCTCGAGGACGACGTGCGGGCGATCCTGAGCGCGCGGCTCGCGGACCGCTCCGGTGTGTCCGACGCCTATGTCATCCAGAACCAGGCCATGCTGCTGCGCGCGGAGCGCGGCGCGGTCGGCGCCTTGAATCAGCTCGTCCCGGCGGTGTCCGGTATCGCGCTGATGCTCGGAGCCATCGGCATCCTCACAGTCATGCTGATCTCGGTGCGCGAGCGCACGCGCGAGATCGGGCTCAGGCGCGCGCTCGGCGCGTCGCGGCGGAACATCCGCACGCAGTTCGTACTGGAATCAGGCATGCTCGGCATCGCGGGCGGTGTAGCGGGCGCGATCGCGGGCGTCGCCGCGTCCGCCATTGCGGCCTATTTCGGAGACTGGCCGCTGGTCATCGCGTGGGACGCGGCCACGATCGGAGCGGCGAGTTCCTTCATCCTCGGTCTCGTCATCGGGCTCGTGCCGGCAGAACGCGCGGCGCGATTGGAGCCGATCGCCGCCCTACGCGCGTCTTAAGGCTCGCCGGGAAGCGGCGGGAAGGCCGGCGGCGGACGGCGGTGGTGAGTCGCCTGCTCATAGGCAGCGGCGATGCGGATCAGCACGGGCTCGCTGAAGCGCCGGCCGAGGAAGTCCATCGAGATCGGAAGCGCGACAGGTTTCGGCGGAAGGAGGGCGCCGGTGGTCTTGCCACCGTCCGCGCCGACGGCCACGGCGCGGTCGTAGACCTCGCGGGTGAAGCCGGCGGGCACGACGACAACCGGGAAGCCGCCGTTCGGACTGAGACGAGGCGTCAGCGAGGCCCTTAGATCGACGACACGTTCGACGACGCGGTCGTATTGCTGGCCTTCGACGGTAAAGCTGACCGTTTCCTTGACCGATTTCAGCGTCGTCGGCTCGACCGGCGCGGCGAGCAGCGGGGCGGGGATCGTCTTGGTCGGATAGACCAGCGCGTCCAGACGGTTGTCGGCCATCACCTTGTTCACCAGCATCTGAAGCGTGGCGCGCACCGCGTGCCAGCCGGTGATGTCGACAGTGGCGACGGGAAATTTCTGCACCATCGGGGCGTTGTCGCTCCTGCGGGTCACCCTCACGCTCTGTTCGAGCAGGCCCTCGAGCCGGGTCCTGGGCGGAAGCGTGACGCCGTCGATCGGCGCATGGTCGAAGAAGGTCGACTGGGCCAGCAGGTCGCGCACGCTCTTGATGTTCGCATCGCCGCGGTCGCGCAGATAGCGATCGAGTGCGTACAGGCCCTCGCCGGACGCGGGCGGCTCGCGCTCGGAGAGGAGGCGGATCGTCAATTCGGCGGGCAGTTGGGCGGCATTCCCGGAGAGCTGAACGGTGCGGTCGACGAACGGCATGCCGGTGGCGAACAGTTCCTTGTAGACGGCAGCGAGGGTGACGGTGTCCAGCGCGGGGAGTATCTCGGCAATCGCAGTCGTGAACAGCGCGCCTTCAGGGCCGGGATCGACGATGGTGGCGCCCGACTTCGCGAGGTCGCGCAGCGCGTCGTTGGCGAGGCGGATCGCGTCCTCATCGGCCTTGGTGTGGGGCTGCATGAATTCGCGCACCACGCCGATGCGGGTGCCGGTGAGCGTGGCATTGTCGGCAAAGGCATCGTAGGGCCACGAGGACCGGTCGACGCTCTCCGCGGTCGCGGGGTCGCGCGGATCGTAGCCGGCGAGCACGGTGAGCACGGTTGCCGCGTCCTTGACCGAGCGGCACAGCACACCCGCGCGGTCGCGCGTAAGGGAGGCCGGCACGATGCCGGCGCGGCTGACGAGGCTGTTGGTCGCGACGATGCCGACGAGGCTCCCGTTCGAGGCGGGATTGCGCGCCGACGGTCCGGTCTCCTCGCCGAGCGCGCACATCACGAGATTGGCGGCGACGGCGGCACCGGAGCCGCCGCTGGAGCGGCCCGCGCTGCGGGACGTGTCGTAGGGATTGCAGGTGGTGCCGCCATAGGTGCTGCGGTCGCCCGAGGCGTATTCGCCGAGATTGGACTTGGCGAGGACGATCGCGCCTGCAGCGCGCAGGCGGGCGACGACGGTTGCGTCCTTTGGCGGACGGTCGTTGGCGTAGCGCGCGGCAGCGCCGCTGGTCGTGCGCATGTCGGCGGTGTCGAACTGATCCTTGATCGCGAACGGGATGCCGTGCAGCGGACCTTTCAGCTTCCCGGTCGCCGCGAACTCGGCGTCGAGCTGCGCTGCCGCCTGGAGCGCGTCGGGCATGGCGGGGTTGTTGTCCGTCTTGTCCGTCTCCGACCGCCGCCCGCGAAGATTGAGCGTGATGAGCGCATTGACCCTGCCGGCGTTCTCAACGGGCTGGATATCGCCGAGCTGTTTCCCGCTCGCGGGATCGACCGCGCCGCGCACGCACGGACCGTTATAGGCTTCGATGCGCTTCAGGTAGTAGCCGACGAGCTGCGTGGCGGTGAGCTGTCGCGCCAGAATGGCGCGGTGTACATCGGCGATGGTGGCTTCGTGCAGGTGGAACCCAGCGGCAGGCGCGCTCCACACCGGACTGGCCGTCAGCAGAACCGCCAGCGATCCTACGAAGAGCCGCAGGCTGAAGCATTTGGTCATCGGATCCCCCGAGCGGTTCCTCGCGGCGAAGTGACTTTTCGCGCGGCTGAGGCGACAATAGTCCCAAACTCTATACCAATGCTTGCGGAGGAGAAGCGACACCATGAGATCGATCCACCTGTTAGGCGCCAGCGTACTGGCCATCGCCGCGATGGCCACCGCTGCCCAGGCGCAGAACCGCCCGGAATTCGTCCAGCTCGGACGCGCGAGCGCCGCCATACACAAGCCCGCGAGCGGACCGACGCCGCATATCGCCATCCTGGTGACACACCGCACCGCCAACAACCTCAACAACATCGCCTGCCGCGAGATGGCGCAGCGCGGATTTTTGGGCGTGTGCTTCAACACGCGGTTCATCAACAACGAGGCCGCGGTCAGGTCCGAGGAGATCACGCTCGACGTCAAGGCGGCGGTCGATTTCGCAAGAGCGCAGCCCGGGATCACGAAGGTGATCCTGCTGGGCCACAGCGGCGGCTCGCCGGTGATGAGCCTCTACCAAGCGATCGCGGAGAACGGGGGATCGTACTGCCAGAAGCCCGAGCGGTTGACGAAGTGCGGTGACATTCCGACGCTGACGCCGGCCGACGGTCTCGTCTATCCCGACGCGCATCCCGGCAATCCCGCCCAGGCGGTGCGCGGCATCAATCCCTCGCTCGTGATCGAGAACGGCAAGGTGCGGGTGATCGCGGAGCTCGACCCGTTCAGTCCGGCGAACGGCTATAACGCGGAGGGGGCTTCGAGATATTCGAAGGCGTTCCAGACGCGCTATTACGCCGCGCAATCCAAGGTGATGACCGATCAGCTCAACAAGGTGCTGGCGGCAAAGACGAGCATGGCCAAAGGCGATTACCTGTACCCGGACGATGACGTCGTGCTGGTGCCGTTCAGCGACCAGGACGGCTCGGCCGGCCTGATGCTGATGGATCCCTCGATCCCCGAATTTATGGCAACGGCGAGCCCGCGGAAATTGCTGAAGAACGACGGCTCCATCGTGACGCAGATCGTGCACAGCGCGGCCGTCCCGGAGCTCAATCAGGCCAAGACCAACCGCGAGTTCGACGGCGGGACGAAGATGCTGACGTTCACCTCGTATCTGAGCGCGAACGCAACGCGGTCGACCAATTCGCTCGACGGCATCGAGCATTGCTCGAGCAACACGTCGACGATCTGCAACGTGCAGTCGATCAAGGCGCCGACGCTGGTGGCGGCGATGGGCGGCTGGCGCTTCATCCGCGATCAGGAGCGGATGTACGAGCTGTCGCCGGCGGCGGACAAGGACTTCATCGTCATCGAAGGCGCGGAGCACAATTACACGCCGTGCAAGCCGTGCGAGAAGACGCCGGGGCAGTATGCGAACTCGGTCAAGAACCTGTTCGACTACACGGCGAAGTGGGCCAACGACCGCTTTCCGAAGTGACCGCTAGTTCGAGCCGATGACGGCGCGGGCTTTGGCGACGATGTCGGCGGGCGTCGTCACGGTCTGATGGACGAAGCGCGCGACCTCCTCACCGGTTAAGGGAACGGCCTCGTAGGAAAGGCGCTTGGTGTCGGCGAGGAAGGCGGGATCGCGCATGGTCGACGCGAAGGCGGTGCGCAGGATCGCGACGCGGTCGGCGGGAACGCCGGGCGGCGCGAGATAAGGCTGGCCGAGCAGGGTCGGCGCGGAGATCAGCGTCAGGATCTGGCGCTGCTCTTCGGTCTTGGCAAGCTCGGTCAGTAGCGGCACGTCGGGCAGCATCGGATCGCGCTTGGCGCCGAGCTGGACCAGGAAATTGATCTTCTTCTCGGTGATCCAATCGGGATATTCGGCAAGCACGGACGTGAGCCCGACGCTGCGCGCCGCGATCTCGCCGCGCTCCATGGCGAGAAAGACCTCCGACGAGCTGCGATAGCCGAGCACGATCTTGAACTTCGTGCCGAGCACTTTGTTCATCGCGGTCGGATAGATGACGATGCTGGAGCCGACACCGGTGCCGCCGAGAGGAACCTCGCGCCGCATGACGTCATCGATCGTCTTGATGCCGGAGGTGTGCCAGGCGAAGGTCACCGAATTGCGGTCGCCGGGCGAGCCGAGCCAGTTGAACTTGTCGGCATCGAAGCGCACGCCTCGGCCGTCGATCACCTGATGCAGCGGGATCGCGTCGTTGACGACGGCGATGACCGTGCCGTCCTTCAGCGCGTTGTTGTACATGTAGTTGGTGGCGACGACATTGCCGCCCCCCGGCATATTCTGCACGATCGCGGTCGGACTGCCGGGAAGGTATTTCGGCATGTGGCGCGCGACGAGGCGCGCCAGCAGATCGTAAGTGCCGCCGGCGCCCGTGCTGGTGATGATGGTGAGGCTCTTCCATTGATACGGCGCGGGGGCTGCGCGCGCGGCGGATGCGCAGAGTGCGGCGCCGATCCCGGCTAAGACTGCGCGGCGAGAAGGGCCCCCTCCGCCGCCTGCAGCGGCACCTCGCCCGCATGCGGGGGAGGAAAGGTTTGGGTGATCGCTAACTCGCATAGCGGGAAAAATCGTAGCCTTCCTTGGCGATGATTTCGAGCAGAAAGGGCTGACCGCGTTCGACTGTATCGAGCGCGGTCTTAAGGGCGGGCACGATGTCGGCCGGCTTTTCCACGCGGCGCGAGGCAACGTTCAACCCTTCGGCTACCTTGGAATAATTGCCGCCGACGGAGAGCGCGCCGTACTTCGCGGTCGAGGTTTCCAGCACGTGGCGCTCGCACGCCATCACGGAATTGTTGAAGACGATGGTGAGGATGCCAATCCCGTTGCGCGACGCCGTCTCGATATCCATCCCGGTCATGCCGAACGAGGAATCGCCCATCACGTTGATGCAGAGCTTCTCGGGTGCCGCCAGCTTCGCGCCCATGACGAGGCCGAGCCCGTAGCCCAACTGCGTCGACTTGCCCCAGCCGAGATAGGAGTGCGGCGTGGTGGTTTCCCAGAACGGGAACAGCTGCTCGCGCGGGCTTCCCGCATCGTGGGTGATGATGACGTTGTCGCGGTTCACCTGGCGCATCAGATCGCGGATGACGCGATACTGGTTGATCGGCACTTCGTCCGAATCGAGGTGCTTTGCCCATTCCGCAAGCCAGGCCTGCTTGATGGAGGCGATCTCGTCCTTGAGAGCGGCAGATGCGGTGCGCGATTGCGCCGGGCGCACGCGGTTGACCTCCGCGATCAGCGCATCGAGCACAAGCTCGGCATCGCCCACGAGCGCAAGATCGGCGCGCGTGTCCTTGTTGATGTCGGAGGCGTCGTTGGTGGAATGGACGATCGTCTTGCCCTTGGGCAGCGCGGGTCCGAACGAGGTCTTGGTGAGGCTCGAGCCGACGGCGAGCACGAGATCGGCGCGCGCCATGAAGTGCGCGTACATCTTGGGCTGCGAGCGCGTGGACGCGCCGAGCGAGAGCGGATGGGTTTCGGCGATCGCGCTCTTGCCCGGATTGGTGCAGCCGACGGGCGCCGGGATCAGCTCGGCGAGCGCAGCGAGCTTTTCGCCGGCACCGGCATAGTGCACGCCCTGCCCCGCCCAGATCAGCGGCTGCCTGGCGGCGAGCAGCAGCTTCACCGCGCGTTTCACCGCGTCGGGATCGGGGGCGCTGCGCACGATAGGCACAGGCTCGTGGTCGAGCGTGCCCTGATACTCCGCCTCGAAGACGTCGTTGGGCACTTCCAGGAGCACGGGGCCGGGCTTGCCGCTGCGCATCGCGTGATAGGCGCGGCGCAAAAGATCGGGAAGCTCGTTGACGTGATGGGCGAGCGCCGACCATTTGGTCACGGGGCGGAAGACATCGGCGGCGCGGAAGGTGGGCTTCTGGTAGTGGCGGTCGGTCGGGAAGCTCGCGGGGATGATCAGCACAGGGACGTTCTCCGCGAAGGCCTGGGCGACGCCGGGAAAAGCATTCTCGATCCCCGGCCCGTGCTGAGCGGCGAAGACGCCGTTCTGCCGTCCTTTGCGGATGCGCGAGAAGCCGTCGGCCATGGCGACGCCGGTGCGCTCCTGCCGGCAAAGGATGGGGCGGATGTCGATCTCGGCGCAGGCGTCGATCAGCGGGTTGCGCGGATAGCAGGCGAGGAATTCGGTACCTTCGCGCTTCAGCACCTCGGCAATGAGCTGCGCGCCTTTCACTGCGCGGGTTCCGGTACGGCGACGCGGACGCGGTCCTTCATGGTCTCGACGAAGGGCGCGCCTTTGGGCGCTTCGTAACGGGTCGAGCGCACGCGGTAGCTTTTGGGATCGAGGCCGGGCAGCGTCTTGCCCGAGGCGTGATCCTTCAGCGTCTGGAGCAGCAGGCGGCGGATCTTCACGATGGCTGCGTCGCTCGCGAGCAGGTGCTCGGCCGTGCGGTCGGCGATCGGGCCCATCGATTCCTGGATGGCGCAATCCTGGGTGCCGAGGCCCTTCATGCCGGTATAGGACACGCCGCTCGCCTGAAGCGCGCGGTCGATCAGATAGTCGTTCGCCCGGCTGCGGACGGCATGATCGGTGCCTGGGAGGTTCTCGGTGTGGATGCCGCGCCACTCCTTGGAGCGTTTCAGCTCTTCCTCCGTAAACGGACGATCCGGCTTGAAGTCGATCGAGTAGAGCATCGTGTTTTCGTCATCGATCGGGGCCCAGACATGGGCGGCATGGGGCACCGAGGAGATGATCTTGTGGAACGGCATCAGCATGACATTGGCATTCCACATTATGGTGCCGTTCCCGGGATCGCGCCCCGTCCCGACGATGAAGCCGAAATCGGTGGGGATCACCTCGTACATCGTGGCCACGATGCGCCGGCTGTGCTCGGTGTCGCCGCCGTGCAGGAAGGTCAGGTGCGTCGCGTCGAAGCCGCCCTCGATGCCTTGCAGCCAATTGCACTCCTGGACGTGGCGCGTGGCGAAGCGCTGGTCCGGCGGAACCTGTGTCCATTCGAGATCGGGGAATTCCGGCTTGAGCTCGGGCGGACCCATATAGGTCCACACGGTTTCGCCGCGCTCGACGCAGGGATAGGCGCGCGTCTTGAGCTGCGTCTTGATGCGCGCGAGCGCGTCGTCCTCCATCTGCGGCACGCACGGCACGTCGGTGCAATGTCCGTCGACGTCGAATTTCAGCCCGTGATAGACGCAGCGCAGTCCGCCCTGCTCGTTGCGGCCGAAGAAGAGCGAGGCCGTGCGGTGCGGGCAGCGCTCGTCGAGCAGGCCGAGCCTCCCCTGCGTGTCGCGGAAGAGGACGAGATCCTCGCCCAGCAGGCGGACGCGGATGGGCGGTGAATCGGGCTTGGCGATCTGATGGGAAAATGCCGCGGGAATCCAATAGCGGCGCATCAGCTCGCCCATCGGGGTGCCTTGCCCCACCCTCGTCAGGCGCTCGTTGTCGGCGCGTGAAAGCACGGTTTCCTCAGTCCAATGTTTGTGACAGAGATGATAGCGCGGAGATAGGCGAATAGGGAGTGGCGAATGGCGAATAGGGATTTGCTCGCCGAGACGAGAGAGTTCGCCCAGGGCGGGTATCGTTACATTCCGGCGGTGTTCCAGTATTCGAGCGGCGTCGCGGCGCTTCCCGGTTACGACATCGAGCGCGTGAACTTGAGCGAGCCGGTGCCGCTGAAGCAGGGATTCGAGCTGATCCGGGACACCATCGGCGCAGCGGGGCGGCCGCTCACCGCGTTCTGCGCCTGCGAGCTGCGCTCGCCTGCGCCGTTCACGCCGCAGGGCTTCTACGAGTTCAACACGATCTATGTGGAGACGCTGAAGGCATGGGGCCTCTACAAGGGCGGGAAGGACGACAATCCGGTTGCGCGCAGCAATGTGTGTCCCGAGATCGATCCGCCGAGGATGCCTTCGTTGCAGGCGTTCTCCTTCACGGTGGCGTCTAAAGGCGTGCAGCCGTCTTGCGTGATTGCGGGATCGGGCGAAGCGCGCAACGAGGACGGGCCTTACGAGAAGAAGACCGTGCGCTATGGCGAGACGAGCGGCGATGCGATGCGCGAGAAGACGCGCTTCGTCGTCGCCGAGATCGGGCGGCGGCTGAAGGAGCTGGGGTTCGGCTGGCGCGATGTCACGGCGACGCAGGTCTACACAGTCTATGATTTCCACGGGTTCTTCGCCGACGAGATCGTGCGCGCCGGCGCGGCGCGCCATGGTGTGACGTGGCACTACAACCGCCCGCCGGTCGATGCGCTCGCCTTCGAGATGGATTGCCGCGCGGTCAACCGAGAGCGCGTGATCTCAACGTAAGTCTCATACGATGTTCGCCAGCAGGCGCGACGGCCGCGCTTCGCTTTGCAGCTGGTCGAAGGTGCACTGGCGCGGCGCCTTGTCGGGACGCCAGCGCAGGAATCGCGTGCCGTG
>Ga0137432_1001002_pt1 | contig 10208 bp, 9 predicted proteins | sample EasRivERMZT820_2_FD_102337 | JGI IMG/M metagenome (GOLD analysis project Ga0137432, IMG submission 102337) | Soil microbial communities from meander-bound floodplain in the East River, Colorado, USA - East River MetaG ERMZT820_2 | ecosystem: Environmental > Terrestrial > Soil > Floodplain ...
CGCGGCGAGCGCCGCGTGCATCATCCAGTTCCTGCTGCTGCGCCCGCTCTCCGCCCTCGACCTGCCGGCGCCGGTGTACGGCTACGCGGTGGCGATGGCGGTGCTCTCCACGGCGGTGCCGGTATTCATGACCTCGGAGGCGCTGCGCCGCGTCGGCGCCAACACCGTCGCCATCATCGGCGCGCTCGGCCCGGTCACCACGATCGCCTTCGGCTGGCTGGGGCTGGAAGAAGTGATGACACCGCTGCAGATCGCGGGCTCGGCGCTGGTGCTCGTTGGCGTGGTGGTCATCAGCCTGCGGCCGCAGGCGGGAAAAGCGTGACGAGTGACGGGTGATAAGTGACAAGGGTCTGATAACCAGGCGCCGCGCCGCGCGCGGTGTGGGTCTCTCATCACTCGTCACTCGTCACTCGTCACTCATCACTCATCACTCGCCTCAAACGGCGGGGCGAAGCTCACGGCGCGCGACGTGGCTGGTCAGCTTCTGCGTCAGGCATTCGGCGCAGGTGTGAAGCGGAGTCTCGCGGCCATGTTCACCAGGGCGGCGAGAGAGTCGGCCTTCATCTTTCGCATCACTTTGCCCCGGTGTGCCTTCACCGTAATCTCGCTGATGCCGAGTTCACCGCCGACCTGTTTGTTCAACCGGCCGGAGACCACCAGCTCCATGACCTCCCGTTCGCGCGGCGTGAGTGACGCGTGACGGTCCCGGAGCCCCCGCATCGCCTCCTCGTGACCAAGCGCGGCGGAGCTGCGTTCGATGGCATGCTGGATGGCGCTCAACAGCACGTTACCGTCAAGTGGTTTCGTCAGGAACTCGACTGCTCCTGCTTTCATGGCTCGGACGGTCATCGGTACGTCGCCATAACCCGAGATGAAGATGATCGGCATGTCAAACCGGTCCGCAGCTACGCGCTTCTGCAGATCGAGACCATTCAGGTCAGGAAGAGTGACGTCAAGCACCAGGCAGCTGGGGGTAGGGGTACGTGGGCGAGCCAGAAACTCGTGCCCGGAGGCGTACGTCAGTGGCTGCCAGCCCGCGGAATCGATCAGCAATTCCAGCGATTCGCGTACCGAAATGTCGTCGTCCACAACGAACACTGTTGGTTTGGTGTCGGACATGCGTGCCCCCCTCTCCGTTTCCTGGCCAATGTGGAACGCCGCTTACCCTGAAGTACGGCGCCCAACCAGCCCTGGGGCATCCTTTGCCCATTGACGGTTGGGCGCCATCACATCTTTCTATTAGTTACGACTGCGCATCAATTGCCCAGAATTGAGGGCCGTGATTTCAATGCATTACACCCCATGACTGACCAGCCTTCCGGCTTTGTTGTTGCAGTCGTCGATGATGACCAGGGCATCCTGCGGTCGCTTGATTATTTGCTGGAATCTGCGGACTATTCCGTGCGTCCGTTTAACTCTGGCACGGAATTGCTGGAAAGCGGCTGTCTCGAGCAGATTGACTGCCTCATCTCGGACATCGACATGCCGGGCATGGACGGTTTTGAGCTGCTACGACTTGTTCATGCAGCACGACCACGCTTGCCGGCAATTCTGATCACCGGCTACCCCGACACGCTGAGGCGATTGCCGCCCCTTGGTGGAAGCAAGCCGCACTTCTTTACTAAGCCCTTTCAAGGGCCTGAGTTGCTCGCGGCGGTTGCCGATGCGATACGAAGTTCCCGTAGGTGAGGGGCGCACTGTTTCGGTGCGAGTTGATCCACGGGTTTTTTGCAGCCTTCCGTGACGTAGCGTTAAGGCGCACCATTCAGACGTAACAAGCAGGTGTTGGGCGGCCGGCGTGAGGAGTCGGTCGCCAATAGGCGGACAGGAAACGTTCGTAAAGGGGAGTAGTTTTTCCGGCATCTATGTCCGCGTCCCACCGCACTCCTTTCGATGGTCGAGCGTGCAAGCGCCCTGTCGCTAGCAATCTACCTTGCTGGCAGAGTCCCTGCGATGCTGAATTCTGACGCCGCAGTTCCGAAGGAACAGGACTTCATTCTCTCGAGCCTGTCGCCGGGGCCGGCACAAAAGCGACTTGCGCTCTGTATCGTACTCGGCCTTGTGGTCGTCTTTGCCTTGATCACTGCTGGGCTGCTTTCGGGCGTCCAAACGAGCCGAGTCGACGCCTTCGTCCCGGCTTATCTGACCGCGATGTTCGTGTGCGATTCGATCACCGCGGTCCTTCTATTCGCCCAGTTTTCCATTCTCCGCTCACGCGCAATCCTCGTGGTCGCAAGCGCCTATCTCTACACGGCCCTGATCCTGATCCCGTATATCCTGACGTTTCCCGGCGTGTTTGTGTCTACGGGATTGTTTGGAGGCCCGCAAAGTGCCGGATGGCTCTACGTTTGGTGGCACTGTGGTTTTCCACTCTTCGTCATCATCTATGCCTTTTCAAAGGATGGGGATCCCAGCAAACGAATTTGGAATGGCACAACGCGGGCAGCGATCGCCCAGAGCGTCGCCTTGACAACGGCCCTCGTCTCGGCAGCGACCTTTGTTTGCATAGCGGGCGAACCGTTGCTGCCCCGCCTAGTGCTCGACGGCGGCCGCTTCAGCCCGCTGTGGCCGTTTCTTGTTGGTGCCCCCATCGCGCTGCTAAGTATTTCGGCTCTCGTCGTCCTCTGGTTCCGGCGGCGCTCGATGCTCGATATGTGGTTGATGGTTGTGATGTTCCTGTACTTGATTGAGGTGCCTCTTAGTTACTACCCGTTCCCGTCCCGCTTCAGCAGCGGTTGGTATGCCGTGCGAATCTTCGGGTTCTTAGCCAGCAGTCTCGTCCTAATTGTTCTGCTGTATGAGATACAAACGCTTTATGCGAAGCTGCTCGGCGCGCTGCTTGCCCAGCGTCGCGAGCGTGAGGCGCGGCTGGTGACCGGGGACGCTGTCGCGGCGTCGATTGCCCACGAAATGAGACAGCCGTTGACTGCAATGGTGACCACTGCCGATGCAGGCTTACGCTTCCTTGATCGCGAGATTCCCAACCTTGATCGAGCCAAGGAGGCGTTCAAGCGAATCGCCGCGGATGGTCATCGTGCGGGAGCGGTCGTCGGAAGCATTCGCGCAAACTTCAAGAATGATGTTCGGGAGATAACTTCACTAGATCTCAATGAGCTCATCCGGGAAGCGCTTGCTTTGGGGGTCAACGACCTGGAAAAGCACCGGATACTCGTCCAAGCCGAGCCCAACAAGGAGCTGCCGAAGATTAGAGGAAATCGCGTCCAGCTGCTGCAGGTGCTCCTAAACTTGATCATGAACGCCGTTGAAGCAATGGCGGGAAAAGAAGAGCCAAGGGTCTTGAGCGTCCTATCCGAGGCGTACGAAGGCAATCGCATAAAGGTGTCGGTCGCGGACTCCGGGGCAGGGATCAGCGCGCAAGACGTCGATCGGGTATTCAGCCCGAGCTTCACGACTAAGTCCGACGGCATGGGGATGGGCCTGTCGATTTGCCGCGCGATCATCGAGGCCCACGAAGGTCGCTTGTGGTTCGCCCCGAACACTCCCCGGGGCGTGGTATTTCAATTTACCTTGCAGGCTTATAGCCCAGCGGTCGCCGCAGTTTGATCACTTGTGCGAATGCCGGGAGCGGGTGATTGGTATTTCAAGGCTCCCAGCCATTCTCACCAGGTCGGCAAGCGACTCGGCGAGCATCTTCTTCATGATGTTGCCGCGATGAATCTGGAGCGTGATCTCGCTGATGCCCAGTTCGGCCGCTGCCTGCTTGTTGAGAAGGCCGCTGACGACCAGAGGGAGCACATCCTGCTCGCGTGGCGTCAGGGATGAATGGCGCTGCCGCAGATCGGCCAGCTCGGCTCTCCTGCGCCTGACATCGCGATCCTTGGCAATAGCGGCATGGATAGCCCGCATCAAGTCAGGCTCATTGAACGGCTTGGTAAGGAAGTCGACTGCTCCTGCCTTCATCGCGCGTACAGAACTGGGGATGTCGCCATGACCGGTGATGAAAACGATCTGCGGGTGATCGGTCTCAGCCGTCTGGCTTTGAAGGTCCAGTCCATTGATATCCGGAAGGCCCAGATCGAGAATCAGGCATGACGGTACGTCGGGCCGCGGATACGCCATGTACTCGGAAGCGGAGCCGAACGTGACCACGTGCAGATCGAAGGTCGAGAGAAGATCGGATAACGCTTCACAGATCCGAGGATCGTCGTCCACGATGAAAACGATGGGACCTTGTGGGCTCACTCGGACTCTCTAGACATCTGCCGCGTTCAAGCAGCTCAGGCGATCGAAATCGTGCTGGGGCAACGCATCACGGAGTACACCGACGACGGAACTAAAGCTCGTTCTCCTTTCCGATCCTTTCATGACGCCCGCCGTAAGGAGGATGCGCCACTCTACGGCGAACGTCCATCATACGCTGGTGTCGGTTGCTCTCTATGTCAGCCCAGCGTTGGCCGCGCCCAGTCAGCCAACGCTCCCGCAATTCAGCGCGCCCCGAACCGTCGTCCTTCCTCATCGACGCCGCTAGTTGCCTCGACTAATACGAAGGTATCGACCAATACCATCGTTCAATAGATTCGCTTTCACGCCTCTGGTCTGATCGTATCTGTATATCGCATCCGATATATCGCACCCGATCGAAATCGGATGTGCGCAATGAATATTTCTTCAGGAAAGGAATCTACCATGGACCGAGTCGAGAAAGGGCTGCACTCCTCCACCGTCGTCCGCCCGTTCACCTACCACGCGCCCCAGGCCGAGCTTGATGACCTTCGCCGGCGCATTGTTGCCGCGCGCTTGCCCGAAAAGGAGCCCGTCGCGGATTTTTCGCAGGGCGTCCCGCTCGCGACGATCCAGAAACTCGCTCGCTATTGGGCGACGGAATACGACTGGCGCAAGGTTGAGGCCAAGCTGGACGCGCTGCCGCAATTCCTCACCGAGATCGATGGGCTCGACATTCATTTCGCCCATATTCGCTCGAAGCATGAAAATGCGCTGCCGATCATCGTCTCGCACGGATGGCCCGGCTCGCTCATCGAGCAGTTGAAGATCATCGACCCGCTCGTCAATCCCACGGCGCATGGCGGCAAGGCATCCGACGCTTTCCATGTGGTGATTCCGAACATGCCGGGCTACGGGTTCTCCGGCAAGCCGACCACGGCGGGCTGGGACTGCACCCGCATCGCACGCGCCTGGGTGGTGCTGATGAACCGCCTTGGGTACAAGCGATATGTAGCATCAGGCGGCGATTGGGGCGGGGTCGTCGTGGAGGAGATGGGCGTACAAGCTCCGCCGGAATTGATCGGCATCCACACCAACTTCCCTCGCGCTGTTCCTCCCGAAGCTTCCAAGGCGATGCAGATCGGTGCCCCGGCGCCGGCCGGCCTGTCGGACGAGGAACGGGTCCAGTTCGAGAGGCTGAAAGTCTTTTTTGCGAAAGGCGTGGCCTACGCGCTCGAGATGGGGCTCCGCCCGCAGACGCTGTACGGAATCGCGGATTCACCCATCGGGTTGGCCGCCTGGATGCTCGACCACGACGCGGACAGTTTGGAACTCATCGCGCGTTCCTTCGACGGAAAGACCGAAGGCCTTACGCGAGATGATGTGCTCGACAACGTCACCTACTTCTGGTTGACGAACACGGGGATCTCCGCGTCGCGTCTCTATTGGGAAAACAAGTTGCCCTTTTTCGAACCCGCGGGAGTCTCCATCCCGGTTGCCGTGAGCGCGTTTCCCGACGAGCTCTACCAGGCGCCGCGGAGTTGGGTGGAGAAGGCGTATCCCAAGCTCATCCATTACAACAAGCTCGACAAGGGCGGCCACTTTGCGGCATGGGAGCAGCCGAAGGCCTTCGTGAATGAGTTGCGCGTGGGGTTCAAGTCACTGCGGTAATGATTTCAAAGGTCGTACGGCGGATGGCGTGCCTCACGTGCGCGTCATCCGCCGCCCAACATCCAGGGGACGGAAGTGCTGGCCTCCACCTCCACCAAACAAAGGAAACGACCGTGACCACCGACACTGAAGCAGTTGCCGTTGCCCAAGCGCCCGCGCGCCAGGCGTCTGAAGATGCCTCGATCCGCCCCTTCACCGTCCACGTGCCCGAGGCCAAACTTCAAGAGCTCCGCCGGCGCATTGCCGCCACACAATGGCCCGAGAAAGAGACCGTCGCGGACGATTCGCAGGGCGTCCCGCTCGCGCTGATGCAGGACGTCTCGCGCTACTGGGCGACGGAATACGACTGGCGCAAGGTGGAGGCGAGGCTGAACGCCCTGCCGCAGTTCATCACCAGGATCGATGGACTGGACATTCATTTCATCCACGTCCGCTCGAAGCACGCGAACGCGTTGCCGGTCGTCGTTACGCACGGCTGGCCCGGCTCGATCATCCATCAGCTGAAGATCATCGATCCGCTGGTCAATCCCACCGCGCACGGCGGGAGCGCAGCGGACGCCTTCGATGTGGTTTTTCCGTCGATGCCGGGTTACGGGTTCTCCGGCAAGCCGGACAAGGCCGGCTGGGACCCGGCCCGCATCGCGCGCGCCTGGGTCGCGCTGATGAAGCGCCTGGGATACATGAAATTCGTCGCTCAGGGCGGCGACTGGGGCGCGATCGTCACGGACGTGATGGCAGCACAGGGCCATCCGGAACTGGTCGGAATCCACACCAATATGCCTGGTGCGGTTCCGCCCGACGTATCGAAGGCGATCGCCACCGGCGGCCCCGCACCCTCCGGCCTGTCCGACGAGGAAAGCCGCGCGTTCCAGAAGCTGAAAAACCTCTTTGCGACCGGCGTGTACTACGCGTTCGAGATGGCCACGCGCCCGCAGACCCTCTACGGGATCGTGGACTCCCCCGTCGGCCTGGCGGCCTGGCTCATCGATCTTGGTGACGGCGATGCCAAGCCGGCGGCGCAGATCACCGCGGCGCTGCGCACGCCCACGAAAGGCCAACCGCGGGACCAATTCACGCGAGACGACGTGCTCAACAACATCACGCTGTTCTGGCTGACGAACACGGGGATCTCCTCGGCTCGCCTCTACTGGGAGAACAAATTTCCGTTCTTCGATTTCAAGAACGTCACTATCCCTGTCGCGGTGAGCGTCTTTCCCGGCGAGTTCTACCAAACACCGCGGAGCTGGGCGGAGCGGGCGTATCCCAAGCTCGTCCACTACAATAAACTCGACAAGGGCAGTCACTTCCCGGCATGGGAACAGCCGCAGCTCTTCGTGGAAGAGCTGCGCGCGGGGTTGAAGTCGCTGCGCTAGTAAGTGGCAGGGCGTGGCGGATGGCGTGCCTCTCGGGCGCGTCATCCGCCGCCCAACGACTCAGGAGAAGGAAATGCAAAAATACCGGAAGGATCTCGATGCGATCTCCAGGCTTTCGCCGGAGCAGTATCGCGTAACCCAGCAGCGCGCGACCGAGTTCCCCGGGACCGGCGAGTATCTGGATAACAAGGAGCCCGGCATCTACGTCGATGTTGTATCGGGCGAGCCGCTGTTCGCCTCGACCTACAAGTACGACTCGGGCTCGGGCTGGCCGAGCTTCACCAAACCGATCGAGCCCGCCAACGTGAACGAGCGCCCGGACGCCGCGGAGGGAGGTGTCGAAGTGCGCTCGGCGCATGGCGACAGCCACCTCGGCCACGTGTTTCCGGACGGCCCGGCTGATCGCGGCGGATTGCGCTACTGCATCAACTCGGCCGCGCTACGGTTCGTTCATCGCGACGACATGGAGGCCGAAGGCTATGGGGCCTACCTGGACCAGGTGGAGGGAGCCCATGTCTGAGGAACGCGCCGTTCTCGCTGGCGGCTGCTTCTGGGGCGTGCAGGACCTCATCCGCCGCTACGATGGCGTCTTATCGACGCGGGTGGGCTACACCGGCGGTAGCGTCCCGCACGCCACCTATCGCAATCACGGCAACCACGCCGAAGCGCTGGAGATCATCTTCGACCCTGCGCGCATCAGCTATCGACAGCTCCTCGAGGTCTTCTTCCAGATCCACGACCCGAGCACGCACAATCGCCAGGGCAACGACGCCGGCAGCAGCTATCGATCGGCGATCTTCTACATCAGCGAAGAGCAGAAGCGGATCGCGGAAGACACGATCGCCGACGTCGATGCATCCGGCCTGTGGCCGGGCAAGGCTGTGACCGAAGTCGTCCCGGCGGGTGAGTTCTGGGAAGCGGAACCCGAGCACCAGGACTACCTCCTGCGTAATCCCGGCGGCTATACCTGCCATTTCGTGCGACCGCAGTGGAAGCTGCCGAAGCGGCAGGCAGCCATGAAAGAAGTCTCATGAAAACGACTCGAATCATCACTGCGGCGGCGCTGTTCATCGCAGGAGGTCTGACGCTGCACGCAGCGCAGGCGCAGCTGTCGGGGATCAAGCGCACCGATCTCCTGCGGCATTACATGGGCATCCCGGATAGTGAGGTCATCCAGGTGCGTGTCGACTTCGCCCCAGGAGTGTTGGTTGCCAGACACAGCCATCCGGGCAAGGAGATCGCCCACGTCATCGAGGCCGGGTGAAATGGAAGACATCGGCAATTTGATAGCGGTGCATGGGCTGGTGCTCGTATTCGCGAGCGTCCTCCTGGATCAGCTCGGAATCCCGGCGCCAGCGATCCCCGCTTTGATCGTCGCGGGTGCGTTCGCCGCTGATGGAAGACTGTCAGCGACTCAGTTATTCGCCGTCGGAGTTATCGCAACGCTGATCGCCAACTGCACCTGGTATTTCTCCGGCCGGCATTACGGCAACCGCGTCATTAAGACGCTGTGTCGGGTATCTCTGACGCCTGATACATGCGTGGGCAAGACACAGACGCTTTTCGAGCGCTGGGGCACGAGCGCGCTCCTGATCGCGAACTTCTTACCGGGTCTCAGTACGGTCGCTCCACCGCTCGCGGGCGCCATCGGGGTCGGCTGGTTTCGATTCCTGTTCTTCAGCACTTTGGGCGCATTCCTGTGGGTCGGAGCGGGGCTTGGCGTCGGCATCCTTTTCAAAGAACAGATCAAGCAACTTCTCGCAATGCTGGAGCGCATGGGGGTTGTTGCGGTAGTGGTTCTCGTCGCGGTTTGCGTGACCTACATCGGATACAAATGGTGGGAGCGGCATCGGTTTTTCTCGACGCTGCGCATGTCGCGCATAGGCGTCGATGAGCTCTACCGGCTGATGGACGCAGGAGCAGTGCCGGTCATTGTCGACGTACGGTCGCCAACCGAGCTTGCACTCCAGCCGAGACGAATTCCCGGCGCGGTACACGTCCCGCTTCACGCGATCGGTCAGCACGCCAGGAATCTGCCTCGCGACCGCGAGGTCGTGCTGTATTGCACCTGCCCGAACGAGGTTTCGGCAGCCGAGGCCGCCAAGCTGTTGATAGACGCCGGCTTCAAGAGGGTGCGCCCGCTGTACGGTGGCCTTGACGCCTGGATCGCCGCTGGCTACACGGTCGAAGAGCATTGATCCGGGATGCCCGCCTGGAAGCGGGACAGCGATCGAAGTCAACGGCTATTGACCAGTTGGCCAGACCAGCGCCAGAAAGGATGCACGCATGTTAAAAGAAAACGGGCGGCGAAGGTTCCTCGGGACCGCTGCCGCATGCATCGTTGCCGCGAAAGCGTCGTTAACGGAAGCGGCGCAAGCGAGCTTCTGGGAAGCCAGAATGATGCCTTCCCTTGACGGTGCGACCGGGTGGCTCAATTCGCCGCCATTGACGGCGGCCGGCCTGCGCGGAAAAGTCGTCCTCGTCGAATTCTCGACCTATTCCTGCATCAATTGGCTGCGCACACTTCCTTATGTCCGCGCGTGGGCCGAGAAATACAAGGATCAAGGCCTGGTGGTGATCGGCGTGCACACGCCCGAGTTCGAGTTCGAGAAAAACATCGATAACGTCCGCTGGGCCATGAAGGACATGCGGATCGACTACCCGATAGCGATCGATAGCGACTACGCCATTTGGCGTGCTTTCAGGAACAATTCCTGGCCCGCCTTCTATTTCGTCGATGCGCAGGGGACTATTCGACACCAACGTAACGGCGAAGGCGAATATGACTTGTCGGAGAGGGCAATTCAGAAATTGCTATCCGAGGCCGGAGCCAGCGGCATCGGTCGCGAACTGGTTTCGGTCGATGCCCGCGGCGCGGAAGCCGCCGCCGATTGGGGCAACTTGAGGTCTCCGGAAAACTACGTCGGCTACGAACGCACACAGGGCTTCTCTTCCCCGGGCGGCGTACTGCGAGACAAGGGC
>Ga0137432_1001003_pt1 | contig 10202 bp, 7 predicted proteins | sample EasRivERMZT820_2_FD_102337 | JGI IMG/M metagenome (GOLD analysis project Ga0137432, IMG submission 102337) | Soil microbial communities from meander-bound floodplain in the East River, Colorado, USA - East River MetaG ERMZT820_2 | ecosystem: Environmental > Terrestrial > Soil > Floodplain ...
ATGCAAAGATCCAGATCGCTGATCTAGTGAAGAAGAGGGCCTAAGCTCAACGCGACCGCTTCCAGTACAAGACGCGGCCTGTGGAAAATCGCCAATTCATTTGAATCGGTGAATAGAATCACGCATCACTTGCACAGCGTGCTGGTCAGAAGCGGCCTATTTGGGCGCTGGGCCGGAACGTCCGCAATCCGTTCCCTCTCAAGCGCTGCGGCGTCGCCCTGGACGCTGATGCGTGCCGGAAGAAATGCTTATCCGGAAGTCGGGGCGATTGGGAAGTGGTGTCTACGTCCAGCTCATCGAGGAGAATTTTTAGCGCTTGAGCAGCTCCAACAGCACGTGCGGCGTCACGGGCAGCGCGGTCACGGCAAACTTCGCGCCGATGGCGTTGTCGATGGCCGATGCAATCGTGGCGCCGACCGCGGTGACGCCCGCTTCGCCGGCGCCCTTGAGCCCGAGGGGGTTGAGCGGGCTCGGCACATCTTCGGTGATGAGCATGTCGATGCGTGCGACTTCGCAGGACGTCGGCATCAGATAGTCGGCAAACGTGACGGATAACGGCGCGCCGGTGTCGGCGTAGAGGAACTCCTCGTACAGCGCGCCGCCGAGCCCTTGCGCGAAGCCGCCGGCGATCTGGCCCTCGATCATCATCGGGTTGACCGCGCGGCCCACATCATAGGCGACGAGAAACCGTTCGATCGTCACCTCGCCGGTCTCGCGATCGACGCGCAGTTGCGCGAGATGCACGCCGTAGGGATAGGTCATGTGATCGGTGTGGTAGGTGCCCTCGGCCGTGAGACCGTCGCCTCCGGCCTTTGCCGCGATCTCGCCGAGCGAGATCGACGGACCGGATTCGCGGTCGCTGCGCTTGACCTCGCCGTCGATGATCGTCAGCGCATCGCGCGGCGCCTGAAGGAGCTCGGCGGCCATCTCGAGCGCCTTCGCGCGCAGAGTCTCCGCCGCGATATGCGTGGCGCTGCCGGTGACGACGGTGGCGCGCGAGGCATGCGCGCCGATGCCGTCGGCGATGCGGTTCGTCTGGCCGTGCACGACGGTGATCTTCGCGTAGTCGACGCCCAGCGCCTCGGCGCAGATCTGCGCCATCGTCGTCTCGAAGCCCTGGCCGAGCGAGGCGCCCCCGGTGACGATCTCGATCTCGCCGGATGGTGCAACGCTGACGCGCACAGTGTCTTTCGGGCCAAGCCCGGTCTTCTCGACGAAGCACGAGACGCCGAGGCCGACCGCCTCGCCGTTCGCGCGCCGGCGTTTGCATTCGGCATTGGCCGCATCCCAATCGAAGCGGGCCAGCGATTGGTCGAGCAGCCCGGCGTAGTCGCCGGTGTCGTAGACAAGATCGGTGCCGAGCGCTGTCATGGCGCGCGCAAACGGCATCTCGTCCGCGCCGATGAGATTTCGCCGGCGGATCTCGATGCGGTCGATGCCGAGCCTGGCCGCGATGGCGTCGATCAGTCGCTCGCGCACGAAGGTGCCTTCGAAGCGGCCAGGCGCGCGATAGGTCGCGGCGGGCGTCTTGTTGGTCAGGCGGAAATGCGCGATCGAGCGATAAGCGGGGACGCGATAGGGACCCGGCACCATCGAGCTGGTGAGCTCCGGTACGCGCGCGCCGTGCGTGCGCACATAGGCGCCCTGGCTGTGGAAGAATTCGTCTTCGAGCGCGAGCACGCGGCCCTCCGCATCGACAGCCGCGCGCACGAGATGGCGCTGCTCGCGCGAATGATTGGCGGCCATCAGATGCTCGCGCCGGTCCTCGATCCATTTCACCGGCCGGTCGAACTTCAGCGCCGCGACCGACACGAGCACGTCCTCGGGATAGAGCTCGCCCCTGATCCCGAAGCCACCACCGGTGTGACCCTCCTTCAGATGCACGGACTCCGGACGACGGCCGAGGATGCGCGCGAGGTTGTCGCGTGTGCGATGCGGGACCTTCGCCGCACCATAAAGTTCGAGCACGTCGCGCGGACGGTCGTAACGGGCAAGCGCGCCGCGCGTCTCCAGCGGCACGCCGGAATGGCGGCCGATGGAGAGATCGAGCTCGATGACATGCGCAGCGGCGGCAAACGCGGCGTCGAGATCGCCGTAGGCGTTGCGCAATGTCACGGGCTCGGTCGAAAGACCGGGCGCGAACTCGCGCGGCTCGGACGAGGCCGAGAGCAGCGGCGGCCGTTCTTCGATCTCGACGGCGACGAGGCTGGCCGCGTCCTCGGCGAGGTACGCGTGTTCGGCGAAGACAGCGGCGACCGGCTCGCCGACATAGCGCACGCGCCCGCGCGCAAGCGCCGGCTGGCGATAGGGCTTCAGCGCCTCGGCGGCGGGATCGCGAAAATCGATCGGCGGCAGATCGCGAATGTCCTCGCCGGTCCAGACCGCGACGACACCCGGCATGGCGCGCGCGGCTTCGGCGTCGATCGCGACGATGTCGCCGTGGGCATGCTGGGAGCGGACGATCCGCATGTGGAGCTGGTTCGGAAAATTGATATCGTCGACGAAACGGCCGCATCCGGTCAGGAGCGCGCGGTCCTCCAGACGGGGCAGCGAACGCCCGACGACCTTGCCGCTGCGCCTGGCATCCTGCTTAGGTCTGGCCGTCATTGGAGCTTGCTCGCACAACTGAGATGTGCGCGGAATTTGCGCGGTCGGCGAGGCATTTAGGAGTCACGATCCCCGCTTGGACTATGTTCAAAAATTAGTATATTTCCTAATTTTGGTACAGTTGGTTGGAGGATGGGTTGGCGCGACCGGGCAGCGAAGCGAACTTGAAGCTGGTCAAAGGCGGCTATGGCGGCCTGCGCGGCTGGATCGAACAGGTCGAGAAGCTGGGCGAGCTGAAGCGGGTCAGCGGCGCCCATTGGGACACCGAGATGGGCGCGGTCACGCACATGTTGACCGAGCACAGCCACGGCACCGCACCGGCGCTGCTGTTCGATGACGTGCCGGGGTTCCCCAAAGGCTATCGCACGCTCTACGGCCATTTCTCGTCGATCCGGCGGGTGGCGCTGACGCTCGGACTGCCGCTGGAACGCGAGCGCAAGGTCGACATCGTCAAGCAGTATTACGACCGCATCCAGACCATGAAGCACATTCCGCCGCGCTACGTGAAAGAAGGACCGATCCTCGAAAACGTCATCGAAGGCGATCATATCGACATCCTGAAATTCCCGGTGCCGCGCCATCACGAGATGGACAAGGCGCGCTATATCGGCACCGCCAATTGCGTCATCACGCAGGATCCCGATGCGGGCTGGTTCAATCTCGGCTGCTATCGCAACCAGGTCTATGACGGCAAGACGATCGGCTGCCAGATCACCGAGGGCAAACACGGGCGCATCCACCGCGACAAATATTTCGAGCGCGGCCAGTCGATGAAGGTGGTTGTGCTGGTGGGCCAGGACCCGCTGCTGTTCATGCTGGCGGCGAGCCCCTTGCCCGACGGCATCAGCGAGCTCGATTTCGCGGGCGGTCTGCGCGGCGAGCCGATCGACGTGATCCGCGGTCCCTATACCGGTTTCCCGATTCCGGCCGATGCGGAGATCGCGCTCGAATGCGAGGCCGTGCCGGGACAGGTGCGCGAGGAAGGGCCGTTCGGAGAGTGGATGGGCTATTACTCGGACGACACCGTGGCGCGGCCCTATCTCGACATCAAGACCATCCTGCACCGCAACGATCCGATCCTCACCTGCGCGCCGCAGCACAAGCCGGTGGATGAGACGGGCCTGCTTAAGGGCATCGCGGGGGCGGCCCAGATCTGGCGCTCGCTGGAGGCCTGCGGCCTCCCCGACATCCTTGGCGTGTGGAACCACGAAGCCGGACCCGCGACGCGGTTCACCGTGGTCCAGATCAAGCAGCGTTATCCCGGCCACTCGCGCAACGTGCTGCACGTCGCCTGCTCGTGCCAGGGCGGCGCCTATGCCGGAAAATGGACGGTGGTCGTGGATGAGGACATCGACGCCGGCGATCTCGACCAAGTGCTGTGGGCGATGAGCACGCGCTTCGATCCTCTAACCGACATCGATACCGTCCAGAAGGCCTGGGCCTCCAAGCGCGACCCGCTCTACCTGCCCGGCAACTTCAACAACCGCATCCTGATCGACGCCTGCATCCCCTACGACAAACTGTTGAAGGGGACTTTCCCGCCGGTCGTCGATGTCAGCCCTGGATTGCGGCAGAAGATGAAGGCGAAATTCCCTGAACTCTTTCAGTGAGGCCCGCCATATGACCCGCGCCGGAACAAAACCGATCGGATTGGCGATCGGAACCGTGATGGCAGCAGCGCTGTTGATGCCCACGCCTGCGCAGTCCGGAGCGGCTCCTTTGCCCGCGGAGTTCTACAAGGGCCGCGTCATCAACATGATCATCGGCTATGCGCCGGGCGGTGGTTACGATCTCTACGGGCGCGTGCTCTCGCAGCATATGAGCCGCCACATTCCGGGCAATCCGAAGATCATTCCGCAGAACATGCCGGGCGCGGGCAGCCTCAAGGCGGCGAACTACGTCTTCTCGGTGGGCCGGAAAGACGGAACCGTGATCGGCACATTTGCCCGCTCGATGGCCATCTCCCAATTGATCGGCCACGCGACGTTCGACACGCGTCAGTTCAGCTGGATCGGCAGCGTCACCAAGGACACCAGCCTCTGCGTGAGCTGGAAGACCTCGCCGATCAAGACCTGGAACGATGCGATGACGAAGCAGTTCACCGTCGGCGGCGAGGGCGCTGACGCCGATCCCGACATCTTCGCCAAGCTTTACAAGAACATGTTCGGCGCCAACATGCGGCTCGCTTCGGGTTTTCCCGGTACGAGCAATATCGCGCTCGCCATGCAGCGCGGCGAAGTGCACGGTCTTTGCGGATTGTCGTGGAGCACGATCAAGTCGCAGCACCCGGACTGGATCAGGGACAAGAGCATCAATCTGCTGATCCAGGCCGCACCAGTGAAGGACCCGGAGCTGCCCGACGTGCCGATGGCGAGCGATTTCGCGCGCACCGACGAGCAGAAGCAGATCCTCGATTTTGCCGTCCTCACTCAAACCATCGCACGCCCGATCGTGGCGCCGCCGGGAATCCCCGCCGACCGCAAGGCGGCGTTGCGTGCGGCCTTCGATGCAACGATGAAAGATCCGGTCTTCCTTGCCGATATGAAACGGCTGCAGCTCGACGCACGGCCGGTGAGCGGCGCGGAGATCGATAGGATGATCGTCGCGCTCTACACGACGCCGAAGGACGTGGTCGCCAAGGCGACGCGCGCAATGACCAATTGAGCGTGCCCGCTGCGGAGGAGGGCGACGGCAGGATCGGTTCGCGCTTCCGGCGTCTCGAAGATCCCCCGCTCCTGACCGGAAAGGGCCGCTATGTCGACGACATCCGCCTTCCCGATCTCTCCCATGTCGCGTTCCTGCGCAGTCCGCACGCGCATGCGCTGATCAAGAGCATCGAACTATCCGCGGCGCGCGCGCTCGACGGCGTGGTGGCCGTGCTCACGCTGGATGACCTTGCGCCGGTGCTTGCGCGGCGCCGCATGGTGCGGGAGCCCGCGCAGGGCGGCAAACCCAACCCGTCGCTCTGGCCCTATGCGCTCAGCGCCGGCGAGGTCGCGTTCGTGGGCGAGCCGGTCGCGCTGGTGGTGGCGCGCAACCGCTATGTCGCGGAGGATGCGGCAGCGCTGATCGATGTGGACTACGAGATCCTTCCAGGAGTGACCGACTGCCGCAACGCCGCACTCGCGGGCGCGCCCATCGCGCGGCGCGATCTCAACTCGAACGTCATCGCCACGCATCGCGTGTCGTACGGTGACGCGGACGCGGCGTTCCGGACGGCCGCGCACACTTACCGGGAGGAGCTGTTCCAGCACCGCGGCTCGGGCCAGCCGATCGAAGCGCGCGGCATCGTCGCGCAATATGAGCCGGCGAGCGACGGCATCACGGTCTGGGCCTCGACCCAGAAGGCGCACGATCTCTACCAGAATCTGTGCGCGAATTTGCGCATCGACGAGAACCGGTTGCGCGTGGCGACGCCCGATGTCGGCGGCGGCTTCGGCCCAAAGCTCTGCGTATATCCTGAGGACGTCGCGGTCACCGCCGCGGCGAAGCTGCTGAAGCGCTCGCTGAAATGGATCGAGGACCGCCGCGAACATTTCACCGCGACGATCCAGGAACGCGACCAATATTGGACGGTCGAGATCGCGGTCGACGCGGACGCGCGCATTCTTGCGGTGCGCGGCAAGCTGTTCCACGACCAGGGCGCCTACGCGCTGCAGGACGTGAACCTGCCGTACAATTCCGCGTCGGCGATTCCGGGGCCCTATCACGTGCCGGCGCTGGCGATGGAGGCCGTCGTCGCGCACACCAACAAGACGCCGGTGTCCTCCGTGCGCGGCGCGGGCTATCCGCAGGCGACCTTTGCGATCGAGCGGCTGATGGATCGGGTTGCCCGCGAGCTCAAGCTGGATCGCGCCGAGGTGCGGAGGCGCAATCTGATCCCGCCGGAGAAGATGCCCTACGAGAGCCCGCTGAAGGCGCGCTCGGGCGCGTCCATCCTCTACGACAGCGGCGATTATCCGGCGACGCAGGCGGAAGTGCTGACGAAGGCCGGCTGGACATCGTTTCCCCGGCGCCAGGCCGAGGCGCGCGCCGAAGGGCGCTATATCGGCATGGGGCTCGGCAACGGGATCAAGGGCACCGGTCGCGGCCCTTACGAGATCGGACTGGTGCGGGTGAGCGGGACCGGTCAGGTGTCGGTGCTGACCGGCGCTGCCGCGATCGGTCAGGGGCTCGTCACCGTGCTCGCGCAGATCTGCGCCTCCGAGCTCGGGATGCATCCGCGCGATGTCTCCGTCGTCTCCGGCGACACGGCGGCGGTTCCGGTCGGACTCGGCGCCTTCGCCAGCCGGCAGACGGTGACGGCCGGGTCATCGGTGCTGCTCGCTTCGCGCGCGGTCGCGGCCAAGGCGAAGACGCTGGCCGGCATGCTGATGCAGATGGCGCCCGACGATCTCGAGCTGAAGAACGGCGAAGTGCGCGTGCGCAACGCGCCGGACCGTTCGATCACGCTCGCGGAGCTCGCGCGCATCCTGCGCGGCGGTCCCGGCTACGGCTTTCCGCCCGGGCTCGAGCCGGGGCTGGAGGCGAGCGCTGCGTTCCGCACCGATCACCTCGCCTACGCCAATGGCTGTCACGTCGCCGAGGTGGAAGTCGACATCGACACCGGCGGGGTCGTCATCACCCGCTACACCGCGCTGCACGATTCCGGCGTGCGGATCAATCCGATGATGGTCGAAGGCCAGACCCGCGGCGCGATTGCGCACGGCATCGGCAACGCGCTGTTCGAATGGATGGGCTACGACGAGTCGGGCCAGCCGACCACGACCACTTTCGCCGATTATCTCCTGCCGACCGCGACCGAGCTGCCGAGGATTTCGGCGTCGTACCGGGAATCGCCGTCGCCGCTCAATCCGCTCGGCGTGAAGGGTGCGGGCGAGACCGGCGTGATCGCGGCCGCGCCCGCCGTGATCTCGGCGATCGAGAACGCGCTCGAGCCGTTCGGCGTCCACATCGCGCAAGTGCCGCTGCCCCCGCCGAAGCTGCTGGAGCTGATCGTCCAGGCGAGAGGGCGCTAGTTCGTCAGGTTGCGTTCGTGCTCGATGCGCAGTGCGAGGCGATCGTAGCTCTCGGCGAGGCGCAGCAGCGCTATCCGGCTGTCGTGGTGGGTCATCACCTGCGCGGTCGTGCGGATCTGCTCCGCGCGCGTACGGTAGAAGCTGGCCTGCTGGTTCTTGGACTCGTCCAAAATGCCACTCCCGCGATGAACCGGGAGCCCGCCCGCCCCCCTAGTCGGCGAGCGCCGGCATCACTATCAGATGCCAACCGCGACTCTATTCTATTGTTCGGCTCTGGCAAGTGCTGAAAGCTTGAGCAAGGCCCTCGGGAACTCTGGCGCCTGCCGCGCCAGCCGCTAACATGGAACAAAGGCACCCGGGAGGCGGAATTGGCGGAATCCTACAAGACAATCGTGATCGAGCGCGAAGCGGACGGGGTCACATTCGTTATTCTCAACCGCCCGGAGAAGCGCAACGCCATGAGCCCGCAGATGCACCGGGAGATGTGCGAGGCGCTCAACGATCTGGAGACCGAAGACGCAACCAAGATCGTCGTGATCACGGGGGCGGGTGAATCGTTCTCGGCCGGACAGGACATCAAGCTCTACTTCCGCAGCACCGAGGACGATCCCAAGGCGCGCGCCGCGGCGCGTCACGATTCGCACCATTGGCGCTGGGAGAAATTGTCGAAGTTCCAGAAGCCGACCATCGCGATGGTGAACGGCTATTGCTTCGGCGGCGCGTTCACGCCGCTCTGCGCCTGCGATTTCGCAATCGCCGCCGACGAGGCGACCTTCGGCCTGTCCGAAGTGAATTGGGGAATCCTGCCCGGCGGCATCGTCGGCTGGAACGTGGCGCAGGTGATGAGTTATCGCGATGCGCTCTACTATGCCTGCACGGGCGAGACCTTCACCGGCAAGGAAGCGGCCGCGATGCGGCTGGTCAATTTCTCGGTGCCGCGCAAGGAGCTGAAAGCCCGCACACTCAAGTTCGCTCATCTGCTGCTGACCAAGAGCCCGGCGGCAATCCGCTACACCAAGGAGTGCATCCGCGCAGTGCGCGGCATGGACGTGGCCCAGGCGGCCGATTACCTGAACGCGAAGAGCGATGCGCTGCGCTTCCGCGATCCCGAGAAGGGCAGGGCGGAAGCGACCAAGCAATTCCTCGACGAGAAGAGCTTCAAGCCGGGCTTGGGGGCGTACAAACGCAAGAAGACAGGCTGAGCGTCAGCGGAACAGCGTCTCGACGATTCCGTCCCAGCGCTTGCGGTTCTTTTCGACGAAGGCGGGCGTGAAGACGTTGCCCTTGAAGCCGCCGCCGGCCGGCAGCAGTTTCGGCTCGAGCGGCGGAACCGCGGGATGCGTCGGGATATAGCCAGCCTTCTGGAACACGGTTTGGCCCTCGCGCGACAGCGCATATTCGACGAACAGCCGGCCGGCATTGGGACGCGTGCTGAGCGTGGTGAGACCCATCTGCTCGGAGAAGATCATCGCGGTCTCGAGCGGACTCCAGGCGACAGGCGCTCCCTGCTTGCGGCTGATTTCGACATTGTGGTTGGTCATGGCGATCGTCATCGCGTATTCGCCGGCGATGATCTGATCGAGCACCGCGCGGTCGCTGATGCTGACCGTGATCAGCCGCTGGCGCGCCAGCTTGCGCAGGTACTCCATGCCCTTCTCGTCGCCCATGGTCACGAGCACGTTGCCGACGAAACCGGTCGCGCCGGTCAAGTTGTTGCGGCGCCAGACGATCTTGCCGGTATATTTGGGATCGAGCAGGTCGTCGAAGGTCTTGGGAAAATCCTCCGGTTTGACGAGCCTGGTGTTCATCGCCGGACCGAGCACGTAAAGGCGATTGGCCGCCCAGTACCCCTCCGGGTCCTTGTAGTTCGCTGGCAGTTCGGCCGCGCTCACCGACTCGAACTTGCGGATCGCCTTCGAAGCGATCAGGGACTCGATGCCGAGCGATGTCGTGAACACATCGGCGGCCGCCCTCCCTGCGCGATATTCGTTCAGGATTTTCAGCACCACCGCGGCGCTGTCCATGCGCAGATATTGGACCTCGATGCCGTATTTCGCGCGGAAGGCGGCGGCGAGCGGGCGCACGATCTGATCGACGATCATGGGCGTGTAGAGGACGGCGCGGCCCTCTTTCTTTGCCGCGGCGACGAGCGCGGGATCGATCTCGGCCGCGCGCGCGGGCTCGCGGAGAGAAAGCGCGACGGCGAGGAGGGCGAACAGGACCAGCGAGACGGAAGAACGAAACGCCTGCATGCGGGCTACCGCTCTTTATCTCCGATCACGGTCCTACGCAGGCGCTGTGGTGTCAAGGAACGAACCGGTGACCCGCGACCGGATCAACTGGTAGACTTGCGGAATGGACGAAGAGGTCATTCCGATCCTCCGGGTGAAAGACGCTGCGCTGGCGGCTGCCTGGTATCGTCGTCTCGGATTCGAAGAGGAGTGGGTGCACCGCTTCGAGCCCGGATTTCCGGCCTTCGTGTCGATCGCTCGGGGTAAGGCACGCCTGTTTCTCTCCGAACACCAAGGCGATGCGCGGCCGGACACGTTGATCTATATCCGCGTCAGCGACATTTCC
>Ga0137432_1001006_pt1 | contig 10158 bp, 9 predicted proteins | sample EasRivERMZT820_2_FD_102337 | JGI IMG/M metagenome (GOLD analysis project Ga0137432, IMG submission 102337) | Soil microbial communities from meander-bound floodplain in the East River, Colorado, USA - East River MetaG ERMZT820_2 | ecosystem: Environmental > Terrestrial > Soil > Floodplain ...
AGGAACTGATGAAACGCATTCACGACGGCCAGATTGGTGAAATCATTCTGCAACGCGGCTACCGGATGCACGGGCCGGTCGGCACGTTCCAATCCCCGCCCAAGCCTGCGGGCATCAGTGATCTGATGTATCAGATCCAACGCTTCCACAGTTTCATCTGGGCCAGCGGCGGTAACTACAGCGACTTTTACATCCACATCATTGATCACATGGGCTGGATGAAAAATTCCTGGCCGATCCGCGCGCAGGCGCTCGGAGGCCGTCATTATCGCCAAAGCCCCGAAGGCGTAACCTACGTGGATCAGAATTTTGACACCTATTCCACGGAATACACATACGCGGACGGCACGAAGTTCTACTTCGACGGGCGTTGTATGACAGGTTGCTACGACAACTTCTCCAGTTACTTCCACGGCACCAAAGGCAGCGGCATCGGTTCCAAGAATGGCGACTGCGGATTCCCCTCGAGCATTTACAAGGGGCAAATGCCCAAGAGCGGAGATCGGATTTGGGAATCGCCTGTGATCGAAGGGGAACAGGACCCCTACCAAAACGAATGGAACGATTTGATCGACGCTATCCGCAATGACAAGCCCTACAGCGAAGTCAAACGTGGTGTCGAAGCCAGCCTCGTTACATCAATGGGCCGCATGGCGGCACACACAGGCCAGGAAGTCACCTTCGAGGATATGCTCAATTGTGATCACGAGATGGCGCCGAATTTGGACAAAGCTACTGCCGATGGGCCCGCCCCACTGGTCCCGGATAAGAGTGGCAGGTATCCGGTGCCACAGCCAGGCTTCGTGACGAAGAAGGAATATTGAGCAAGCTGGCAGCGGTTTGCGGGTTGCCATCCAGATTGCGACGGGGAAGCGGCGTTCGGTCCTTGCCTGCTTGTCGCGCTCGTGAGCCAGTCGGCGTTCTGGAATCGCTGGCATCCTACCGGCGAGTTGCCGCTGCCAGAGCGTGTAATCCAGCCAAACCGACACGGGCACAGGTTTGCCGCGGCCAATGGAGCTACGCTTGTTGGTGTACCATGCGCATGCAAAGAAGATTTTTCCAATTTCGCCCTGATGCAGCGCCGTCAGCGGGGCAAGAGGTATCAGGAAAGCGCTGCCATCAGCTCCGTTTCGCTAGATTCAACTTCTTGAGGCAAGACCGCGTTTTGCGACGCAGTTCTGCTTTTCTCAAGCCGGCCACGCAGGACGAAGGTCAGTGCTTTGACTTTGATTTCAGCCGAGAGAAATGGCTTTGCGATGAAATCGCTGCCGCCACTGACGGCCGATTGGGAGCGGGATTTGAAGTCGCTGTGGCCGGTGACGAACACAATGGGCGTAATACGGTTAATCCCGATTTCACGAATCCTCAGGCAGGTCACAAAGCCGTCCAGGCCCGGCATTTCGACGTCCAGAAAGATGGCGTCGAATTTCCTCTCGTGGGCCAAGGCGATCGCCTTCTCGCCGTTGTCCACGCTCTCGGGCTTGTCGAACGACAATTGCAAAGCTCCGGTGATGGCGCGCCGTGTCACCGGGTCATCGTCCACCACCAAAATGCGAACCGGCGGGTTGGTGGCGAGATCACTTTTGACCCGGGTAGCACAGAGTTCAATCAGCAAGTCCAGCGCAGTGGCGACCGTCAGCAGCGTGGAGGATGTGCAGTTCTTTGAGTTTCCGACCAGCTTTGTCAGCAACTGATCCAACGCCACAGTCATTTGCAGAGCCGGATGCATTTCCGCCGGAACGCCACGGGGTACGAGGGCGTTGAAGCGGAGGAAGAAGTCCGCGAGCATTTCCTGACGCAATTGCTCATCGGTGAGCCGGAAAACAGTTTGAATCAGATCCCGCAGCGACTCGAGGTTGGCCGAGGCGCGGTTCAGGAACGCGTGCAACACCCGTTCCGGAGTGAACTCACCGGAAGCGGTGGAAGTTTCCGGGGTGTGCGTCAGGGTAATCGGTGCGAACTGCGGTCGTCGCGCAATTCTCGCCGTATCCCCCCGAGTTTGCGATTCCATCAAACCAATACTGCCCGCCGCCCATGAATTCAGCGAGCTAGCGGTTCCAGCTGGTAAAGTTGCCATCGTCGGGGTGACCTTGCGGTGGGCGGGTGCATTGGCACTTTGGGCGCGGTTTTTCAGGCGGGACCGCAGGGCAAGCGTCAGTGCCTTGACGGTGATTTCAAAGGTAAGAAAAGGCTTGGCAATGAGATCAGTGCCGCCGCAGAGGGCTGATTGGCTGCGAGCCTCGAAATCGGCGTAACAGGTGACGAACACGACCGGGGTGTTTGCATTGGGCACCGTGTCATGAATTCTCGTGCAAAGTTCAAAGCCGTCCATTCCCGGCATTTGCACGTCGAGGAAGATGACGTCGTACGCGTACTCAGTGACCAGTGCAAGGGCTGCCGTGCCATGCTCGGCCAAGTCTGGCTGGTTCAGAGCTTTTTTCAACGCGAGTGATACCGCCTTGCGGCTGATCAAATCATCGTCCACCGCCAGCAGGCGGATAGGAGGATTGGTCAAGAGATCCGCGGGTAATCCCGGGACGCAAAGGTCCCTGAGCAAATCCAGCCCACCGCCGACGCTTCGCAGCGTGGATGGGGTGACATTGGTGGTCGCGTGCGTGAGCTGTTTGACCAAGCCTTCCAGAGCCGCAGCCACTTGCCAGACAGGAAGCAACTCCGAAAGGGCCGCCGCGCCTTTCAACTCGCCCAACTCGCGGTGAAGGTCCGCGAGCATTGTCCGACGGTTCGTCTCGCTCACCGTAGCGGCGATAGTTCCGAATAGTTTTTGCAGTTCCGCAACCATTTGTGGCGACTCAGCAAGAAACCGGGCGACGGGCTCGTTCTGTTCTGCGGAGGCACCAGTGAAAGGCGAGTCGCTCGCAGCGGTTGGCCACAACTGAATTGCCCGAACGAACTCGGAGAGCGCTTCTTCTTCCTCGCGAACTTTCGACAGGGAAATTGCCCCTGCGGCGCTAGAGGGCGCCCAGGGATTAAAACGCTTGTTCAGGAGTTCCCCGACTCTGCGAAGAAACAGCGTTGCGCCCAGCAGCAGTGCCGCGGTCATCAGCAAGCCACTGCGATTGCTGATTGGCGGTGGCTTCGGTGTGTTCAGCGGCCCTTGGGTCAATTTCTCGGCTTCCTGCTTTAGCGCAGTCTCAAGGTCATAAACCCTCCATTGCGCCGCAGTCCAATTTGTAACGTCGCTGTCATTGCTTGGACGATCAATTTCCGGGCTAAGGTAATTGTCAAGGACACTGCCATAGGGATCAACTATCTGGCCCATCACCGGTGCACAGAGCGTGAACAGCAGTAAGACGACTCGCCAGGCATCAGTAAAAAATGCAGACCGGCCCGCTCCTGACGAAACAGGCAGCACGGGCCGCTCGAAATTCTGCATCTCATTTAACATGCTTGTTGCCTCAACGGCTGTTTTCATTCAGACCGCCCCCTCGCAAAACCTGGCCGTTTGGCAACGGCGAGTTCGAGGCCAAGTGGTCAGCGTGCGGCGGTCATGGCCGGTAACTCCGCATGGACACCAAAAAAACAGGCGGAAGCTAAACCACGATGCTGGCAAAGGCTTTGGGCGCCGGGTTTCTCGGGGCATCCTCTGCGAAGCCTTCAACCCGCGTCTCATTACATTTCCTTCCACTTGCCCAACAACAAATTCCGCTCTCGGGCCATCGCCTCGTCGTAGTGAACGCTCGAGACGCCTGAGGAGGTGAAAGATTTTCCAATGACAGCTCCGAAAAGCTTGGCGGTACCGGTCATCGTGACATCAGCCTGAGGGGCGTTGATGCCTCCGATAAAGACAGCGTTACCGCTGTAACTGACACTCGTGCAACTCGACAGGCCGACGAGCGTGAATTGGGACGCCAGGCTCGTGCCGTTGATCACGCCGCCGCCGCCGATATCCGCGATCCCTCCCACATACAGCGTCAGACTGGCGCCAGGCATAACTTGAATGGCGCCGCTCCCGGAAACGTTGACGTTTCCAGTCACCCAGAGCGTGGCCTTTCCGGTGACAATGACCGGGTCGGTGTCTTTGCTGATTGAGAGGCTCGGCATTACATAGGAGTCCGTTCCAAGCACAGTGATGTTGGAACCTCCGCTCGGCACTACGATGGGAGGAATGAACGATCCGGTCGGCGGTGCGTTCGTAAGTAATGCAGCATTGAAATTGTTGTTGGTCGAGCCGGGTTGAACGCCGTTATTCCCGGACGTATTCCAGGCCAGGTCTCCGAGACAGCCTCCGGGGCTTGTAACCACGGTGCCGCCCGGTCCGGTCAGCGCCGTACCGCAGACCCTGGAGTTTTGGAGATCTATGACTCCAGGACCGGTCGCGGCCGTGGCGAGTCCCGCAGCCGCGTTTCGATTGGTGGAAGTGCTGTAGCCGCCGATGTCGGAGTCGAAGCTGTCCACGAGCACGTTGCCGCCAAATTTTATGTTCCTGTAGGTCGTAATCGCTCGAATGAAGAGACTCGGGAGGTTGGTGGCATCAACCCGGACCATGCGGGAGATGTATTTGTCCTTTTCCAGTGGCGACGGGACGAAACCTTGGGAGTAAATCACCGGGTTGTTGGAACCGGCATTGTAGATCGCCACGTAATAATTGCTGCCATCCGGGAGGTTTCTCCGCTTCTCATGAACCGGTTGTCCGCCAATCGTAACAAGCTGCCAGCCGTCACTGGCCAGAGCTTTCGAGTTTTTTTTAAGGTGAGTCAGTGCTTCCTCAATGCCGGATTCCGAAATCGGGATGGCGGCGTTCCATGCCATCGAACGCATGGTCAGCTTGTGGCGACTGGATATCAGCGCCAGAAAACTGGCCAGAACGATTCCGATGGCCACGCAAGTGAACAAGCTGACGATTAGAACGCTGCCTGCTTCAAGTCTCTTGGTCCTGAGCTTCATATCTGGTGTCGGTTACTAAAAGTTTCGCAAGGCTATCTTGGAGGACTGAACGTTTTCGGTATTCGCTTTTGAGCCTCGAACCAGACGCGAACAAGTCCAGGTAACTTGTATGACCCGACCGTTGGTCACATAAGCCGGCGGGTAGCAGTCGAAGGAGTTTGACTTGGCGGTGTGCTGATAAACCCAGAAGTGCAGTGAATCACAACCGGTCAGATACGTCGTGGCCACGCCTCCGCTCACGCGCACCAGTTCTTTTCTGGCCGGGTTGTAAGTGAATTCGAGGGGACTGCCGTTAATATCCAGAAGCGTAACGCTGTTGGTTGAGTACGACGTCAGTTGGCGTGCCTGACGGATTTCCCGGGACATTTTGTCCAGCGCAAGCTGCGTGCGCTGGCTCATTTCGGTGTAATTGGTCATGGTCGCGAAGCTGCGGCTGCTGAAATAAGCCAGCAGCCCAATGGCGGCCATGACAATCAGGCCAAGCCCAAGGGCCACCATCAGTTCGACGAGGGTAAACGCCGCCTGCGATCTGCAATTAACGTAAGCGAGTTTGCATTCCATATTGAGATACCAGCGTGGTCATTTGCCTTTGGCGAATGACTTTGCCCGAGAGCCAAGTCACTTGGATTTGAATCATCCTTAAATCCGACGCATACGATTCGGTCAACGGAGCGTTGGTGACGACCACCGTCCCTTTGTAAATGAAATTGTCCGAAGGTGAACCTGTGGGGTTTTCTGCATAAAACGGCGCCTTGAAGGTCTTCGGGATATAGCCAGGAAGATTGACTACCTGATCCCAGTTAAGCACCCGCACCACTTCCATTGTCTCGGCAAGAATCTGCGTAGCTCGTGCACTCTCCCGCGAGAGTCGAATCTCCGCAAACGCAAAGGCAAACCCCGCATACAACGACACTGTCATGATCCCCATGACGCCAACTCCCGCCATCACCTCAACAAGCGTCATCCCCGCCTGCCTGCGCGAACGCAGTTGGCTCTTCACGTGTTTCAATTGTTTCATGTTTGCTTGGTCGGGCAAATTCAGCGGCCTACGTGCCTTTCTGCCTGAAGATCTTCAGCCACTGCAAATAGCAGGACTTCCGCCAAAGGAGGCCCTGATTTGAGGCTCGCGCTGATTATCCAAGTCTGGCGGACTTGCAGTCAGCCAAGTGGTTCTGGCCGGATAACGACAACCTCGTCGGGTTCAAGCACGAATTGCGTAAAGAATTCTACGGGAACAGCTTGCCTTTGGCGGTTGAACCGGTGTCTGGTACCTCCCGCGTCTGTCTGAGGTTGGGACGGTTCCTCCAATTCTAATACACCCCGCGCGCATTGAAGAGTCGCCTCCAGATTGAGCCGAAGCCTGCCGACACGGGGAATCTGGGTTGAGGAATTGCCGGCCTGCGATTTGGTGGGGGTCAATCAAATTCCCAGATTCGACAAGGTGTTGCTAATGGTGTTGACGATCTGGACGAGGCGGGGATGGGATTTTTCAAAGCCTTCAACTGACTGACCCAACCCTTCGAGCGAGAGTTTCAATAGTTGCGGGTTCTGCTGCGTGCGGGTGGCCTCGCGAGTCGAGACGTCGGCGAACGAGGCGATGCTTTGCGCTTGTTCATCGTGCGTGTCGGAAAGCGTGGCCATCTCGGACTTGAGGGTGCCGAGCAATTGCAGCAATTCCTCTTTGCGCTCCGGGCTGATGGTCTCGCCGGATTTAATCCGGGCCTCAATCTTGCCGATGGTTTCTTCGATCATGCGTTCGCCGTTCGTTCAGCTTAAAGATAACGGGCAATGGCCGTTCATCAAGACGCCATTCAGACCTTGGTCGGGCGTTCCGCGGGCCGCGGCAGCGGCGCAACCAGCGGCAGGATGTAATGCCAGATCATCGTTTGTACTTCTTCGACGGTACCCGTCGCGTCAATCTTGCGGACGCGCTTTGGCTCTTCCGCCACGATGGCTTGGTATCCTTGGGCCACGCGGTCAAAAAACGCGCGGTCGCCTTCCTCCATGCGATCGCGGACGAAAGGCAGGGTGGCTTGACGCGAACGCATCCGCTCGGCGCTGACTTCCGGCGATATGTCCAGCAGCAACGTCAAATCGGGACGCGTGTTGCCGACAGCAACTTCGATGATGCGGCGTACGGTTTCGAGGTCCAACTGCCTGCCGTAACCCTGGTAGGCCGTGGTTGAGTCGTAGAATCGGTCGCAAATAATGATTTCACCGCGGGCGAGCGCCGGACGAATCTGTTCGCGCACAAGTTGCGCGCGGCTGGCGTTCATCAACAAAAGCTCGGCTTCCGAAGTCATGGCCACGTTGGAGAGACTATGCTTGAGCGTGTGGCGGATTTCTTCGCCGATGGGCGTCCCGCCCGGCTCGCGAAACACGCGCACCGTGTGTCCCCAGTCCCGCAGCCGGTCCACCAACAGGATGACCTGTGTGGATTTGCCGCTGCCTTCCGTGCCCTCAAATGTGATGAATAGTCCCTTCACGGTGGTTAGAGTTTTTTTAGTTTCGGTCCCTTGGGCGTGTCTTCAATCACCCAACCTTTCGCCTTCAACTCATCCCGGATTGCATCGCTACGCTTGAAGTTTTTACTTGTTTTGGCGGCGTGTCTTTCGATTACCAAGCGAACTATATCAGGTGTAAAATTGTCGTCGGACGCGTTTTGGATGGGGATGGGTGGATTTCCAGGAATTGATGGAACACCCTCTGCCAAAACAGTTGGGTAACGTCTCCCCGCTTCCAATCCCCAAACTCCTTTTAAGACGTACCATGTTGCAAGTGCAGTCTTTGCTTCGCCTAGTGACAATTTATTTTCAGACAGAGCTTTGTTGATTGCTTTGACCCAGTCAAATACTACCCGCCAAGCGGAAGACACGTTTAGATCTTCATCCAGTGCTGCTGCAAATTCTTCAATAACAATTGGGTCAGCAAGAGAAATGGCATTGCTAGTGATCTCTTGAAGCTTTCCCACACACTCATCAATCCTTGCAAGTGCTGAACGAGCGGCTTGCAAACCTTCCAGTGTAAAGTTGAACGTCTCCCGGTAATGCGACGTGAGCAGAAGGTAACGGATTTGTTGGCCTGTGAAGTTTTTGGCCAGCAAATCGCGCAGCGTGTAAAAATTCCCGAGTGACTTGCTCATCTTCCTGCCTTCCACCAACAGGAACGCTCCATGCAGCCAGTATTTGACGAATGGTTTGCCCGTTGCTCCTTCGCTCTGGGCGATTTCGTCCTCGTGATGTGGGAATTTCAAATCCTCGCCGCCGAGATGTAGATCAAACGTCTCGCCCAGCGCCTTCATGCTCATGGCCGAACACTCGATGTGCCAGCCGGGCCGGCCTTCGCCGAGCGAATCGCTTTTCCAGAAAACGTCGCCATCCTCCGGCACTCGCGCTTTCCACAATGCGAAATCAGCGAGCGATTCCTTCTCGTATTCGTCAGAAGCCACGCGCTCTCCCGCGCGCATTTCGTCGAAGTTCAGCTTTACAAGTTGGCCGTAATTGCAGCCACAGCCGCGATATTTTTCGATGCTGAAATAGACCGAGCCATCGGCAGCCTTGTAGGCAATACCGCGCGCCAGCAATTTTTCAATGAGCGCGATGATTTCGGGAATGTGTTCTGTCGCACGCGGCGTCTGATGCGGCGGGAGACAGTTAAGCTTTTTGAGGTCTTCGAGAAAAGCCACCTCATATTTTCCTGTGAAGTCACGGAGCGAGGAATTGGTTTCCCGGACGCGCTTGATGATTTTGTCCTCCACGTCCGTGATGTTCATCACATGGCGGACTTCGTAGCCCTTGAACTGAAGATAGCGGCGGACGAGATCGCCGAAGACGAACGTGCGCCAGTTGCCGATGTGCGCGAAGTCGTACACCGTAGGGCCGCAGCAATACATCCCAACTTGGTTGCGGGCCGGGTCGAGCGGCACGAATTCCTGCGCCGACCGCGACAGTGTGTTGAAAAATCTCAGGCCCATTTTCTGAACGGCACGGAGAGTAAGGCGGGGTCGGCGAAAGGAAAGTGAAAATCGTCGATGGGCTGCGATTACTTGGGCTGCGGTGCAGTCGGTTCGGTTGGACTGTTTGTCGCGATGTTCGTCAATCGCCACGGCTGCGCGCCGGTCTTTTCCAGCCGCAGGATTTGCTTATGTTCGACCAGCTTCAGTTCCCGCTTGAGGTGTCCGAGCAGACGGACATTGGCGTTCACATAGATCAGCATGATGGCGAGGATGGCCAGCAGGGCGATTACGAGAAATCCGCGTTCACTGCGGCGGACGGCGGGGCGGGTCAAACGAGAACCTTGATTTTGTGGAGAGAGATTCATGGCGGATTTCCGGATTCCGGCACAGCAAGAAATGTGAACAACGGCCGCACGCGCGCCTCCTTGCGCGCGGCCTGCAGCTCCAATTCCCACCGCCAGGCCGTGACGTGCGTGCGCGGGTCGCTGGTCATTCGCGAGCCTTGGACCCTCGACAGCAATAGAAGCCACGGAGCGTCCACACCGGTTTTGCGGAAAACCTGCATGTCCGAAAATCTGTAGGCAACTTCGCGATCCTTTTGCGGTATGCGGATTGTCTGGTCGGCTTCGTCAAGCTGGATAGTGCGAGCCGCGGCGCGGATGTCGTTGCGCCAAAGTTCGCCGGCATTCACGGCGCGCGTAATGTCGCTGGTATTGCGGCGCAGGCCCTTCATGTTGTCAAAGCATCGGTAAAAAGCCACTGTGCCGAGCCCAAGCAACAGCATGCAAAGGCCAAGATAAACCAGGCATTCGATGATGGTAAACGCATCCGAACCAACCGCGAACCGGCGGGCTTTTGAAGCGTGGGTTTTCATTTGACGGTCACCTCTCGTACGACGATTGCGCCCTGGTTCTTTTCGGACGGCAACCATTCCAGGCGCAGGCGGTGGCCCGTGATCGTGAGTTGGAATTTGCTCGGAGGCAGATTCGTTATGGCCTGCGCGTGCGGAGCGTAGTCTTGAACGCCTTCTTTGAACGACTTCCATTCACCGGCCAGCAGGACTTCCACTTCGCCGTCCACGATTTCCATGGCGACCGCGCGATTGTAGCACGAGCGGAGAAATCTCGTCTCCTGCGCGAAGGAAAACGCGAGTGGGAACAAGGCTACAGCGAGGATGGCCATGGCGACCATCAATTCGGTCATCAACGCGCCGCGTTCCCGGGCGCGTAGCGGCGTCTCGGCAGAGCGCCGCCACTCTTCGAAAGTGCAGTCTGCGGCGCTGTGCCAAGCCGCCGCAA
>Ga0137432_1001011_pt1 | contig 10085 bp, 24 predicted proteins | sample EasRivERMZT820_2_FD_102337 | JGI IMG/M metagenome (GOLD analysis project Ga0137432, IMG submission 102337) | Soil microbial communities from meander-bound floodplain in the East River, Colorado, USA - East River MetaG ERMZT820_2 | ecosystem: Environmental > Terrestrial > Soil > Floodplain ...
AACTCCACCTGACTACCGGAACACTAATTGCTGTCATTGCGGCGGCCTGGAACTATGGGAGACTCACGCAAAAAGTGCAGGACCATGACGAGCGTCTAACCCGCGTCGAAGACCGAATCTACGGCGTGAAATGAATCTCCTCCTCCGGCGGGAATGGTTCACCTCCAAAAGCACCATCGGGACCTTGGATGTTGACGGCTCGTTTGCTGCGTTCATCCTCGAGGATTTCTGCCGCGAGTCTCAACCGGGACTCTGGAAGCCGGAATTGAAAGTTCCCGGCCAAACGGCGATCCCTTACGGACGCTATGAGCTGCTGATTACCTACTCGCAACGGTTCGATAAACCGCTCCCGCAATTAATGAACGTCCCAAACTTCTCCGGCGTGCGGATCCACTCGGGCAACTCGGCGGCAGATACAGAGGGCTGTCTTCTCCCGGGCCTCGTGCGCGGCGACGATGAAGTGACCAACTCGAAAGCGGCCTTTGGTCCGCTGTTCCGGTTGCTCTCCGCGGCCGTTCAGCGGGAAAAGGTCTGGCTGGAGATACGCAAGGCATGAAGTTCGTGGCGTTCCTCCTGCTCTGCGGTTGCGCCAAACACGTTCCCCTGGAACGGGAAAGCGGGGCGGGTCCGGGCTACGTCTACGATCGATTCGAGGATTCCTACTCGGTTGTCGCGCGGAGCAAGGACGCGCTAGAACTGGCCCTGAAGAAAATCTGTAAAGGAAAAATCTGCACCCTTGAACCTGTGGGCACGGCGTATCTGGTAAGGATTGAAGGATCAAAACAATGAGCGAATTTCTCAAGGATCTCGCGGACCACCACTTTGACAAGCTGTATCTGTTTTTCATTTTCGCCTTCTGCATTGGTGTGATCTTCCTCGCGTTTCTCGTCATTCCCGCCCAGGCGGCGGAAATTGTCGACTACGTCAAAAATTCGTTCGTGCTTGGCGCGATTGTCGGATTAGTGACCGGCGTCGGTATGGCGAAGCGGATCAATGGCAACGGACACCCCGAACCCCCAAAGGAGTAACCCATGTCTGAAAAGTGGATCAAAACCATGCTGACGCTGGCTAAGGTCAGCATGACGACCCTGTTTGAAGAACAGCCGAAACTGAAGAAAGCCCTCCGGCCTGTCTGCCTGGAGTTCTATCAGTTCCTTAAGGTGACCTTCGCCGGGGACAAGAGTTTTAGATAGCCGGAAAGCTACCCGGAAATACCCTCACCTTTTGAAGCCCGGCTCGTCCCACGCGGCGATGATGTGCCATTCGTCGCTGAGCCGTACTCGCAGAAACGGGTCAAACTTTTGGGAATTATATACATAACTCCCTTTGGATATTGCTAAGCCGTTGTTTCTGTAAGTTATGATAGCCAAGGTCAACTCCAATCCAGCGACGACTCAGGCGCTCTGCAACCCTGCCGACAGTACCGCTACCGAAGAACGGATCCAAAACTACGTCGCCGGGTTTAGTTCCGGCTTTGATGCAAATTTCGGGGATCTCTTCGGGGAAAACTGCGTAGTGTGCCCCGAGGTATGGGAACGTGCCGATAGACCAAACATCGCGCTTATTCCGACCATTTGCGCCCTGCTCCTCTTTCGTCATGGCGTCCCAGCGGTCATTGAATCCGTCGTGCCTTCGGCTGTGGCCGCGCTGCTTGTCCTGCCGCGCCTTTTCCTCTTCCTTCGTCCGGCGTCCGAATCCTTGAGCGTGCGGGCTCTTCTGTGCCCCGTTCGGACCGGCATAGGTGGATGGCTCCCTGATGGCTGCGGCATCGTAGAAGTACCTCTCCGACTTGGTGAGCAAGAAAATGTATTCATGGCTCCGCGTGGGTCTATCCAGCACGCTTTCCGGCATACAGTTTTTCTTTGCCCACACGATGTCAGATCGCAGCCACCAGCCATCCGCCTGAAGCGCGAAAGCGACGCGCCACGGGATACCCACGAGGTCTTTTGGTTTCAATCCGACAAGCGGCATTCGATTCGGCTGCGTCATGGGTCCGATGGCCGCGCCGGTATGCGGCTGTTTCGCCGATCCTCCGCGAGAGCCGCGATGCCCTTTCCAGTTGTCGCCCTGCACTCCACCACCCGGACAGTCGCCAACCTTGCCCGCTCCAGTTGCGTAGCAGTCCCCAAGGTTCAGCCAAACCGTTCCGTCGTCCTTCAACACGCGCCTGACTTCGCGGAACACGCTACTGGACGCACTCATCAGCAAGCGGGAGGTGTCTGGCATCGGCCCGAAGGTACCCGTTCCATTCAGCCATGTTTCGCCGCCCGTCTCCTACGGCGTTTCGCCGCTTTCGTTCTTGCCTTGGGTCGATAGGCCAATACCTTATCGACAATCTCATTCAGGATCTTCGGTGGCCGCTTCATTTTGCCACCAGCCGCTTGTAGGTCAGCCGCCGTCTCGCAGTGCCCGCAATCAGAGATTCAAGACGTTTCGTGGTATGCGTCCGAACGTTGCCGTCATTCAGGCGGAAAGCGAACTCGTTGACATAGCGTCCCGTGTGGCTTGCGCTGATGTGATGGAACGTGCCGTAGATCCCACGCTTGAGAACGGCCCAGACACTCTCCACGCCGTTAACCGAAACGTCGCCGTGTAGGGCCGCTCCCTGAAACGTTGCGGCCCCGCGGTTCGGTTCGGTTACTTTTTCTTCGCCTTTCGGGGCGCGGCCTTCGTTCCCTTCGTCGCTGAAGTGCGCGAAGTTGTCATGGTTGTTTTTCTCTTTGCCTTGGTTGCCATAAAGTTTGGATTCACCTCCTTCCCTTTGTGAATGTGCGGAGATTCTAGCACTTCGCCTACTCTGTAAAATCCAAAGTCCGCTCGTGCACCGCTGCCGGTTGCTCTTTTGCAACTTCCGGCGCCTGCGGCTCCCCCTGAAATCCTGGCGGTAAGTTTCCTTTCAAAACTCGAATCTGCAGTGTGATCGCGTGCTCCATCCCTTTTGAAAAATGATCCCATTCTCTAGCGAGTGTTCCCAGTCCGCATTCGTCGCAAGCTCTTGCGCGTAGTGCGGCATGACCCACGGCCTTACGTGCGGCCTCGATCTGTAGGAGGGCGTCTTGCGTGGTTTTGATTTCGTCGTGAGACATGCTCACTCGTGTTCCTCGGTGCTCTCGGACAGCAACCCCTTAAACTTCTGTTCTTCCAGTCGTTGAAACAGTGTTTGCGTGCGGCTCACCTGAATGTAGGGCATGAAGACCTCGGCGGGTTTCGCCATGCCGGTATCGATGAAAGCCAATTGTGCTTCAACCCATCGCAGCAGTTGCCGCCACGCGACACGCTTCGCCTTGATGCGGATCTCTTCGGTTGATAAACGTCCGCTGGCTCCGGCCTTCTTCTTGAGCATCTCGAACAGCTTGTCGGTGCGAACTGGCATCTTGAACGGAACGTGCTGATTCTCAATATCGAGAATAAAATGCAGCCCGGAAATTTCCCGGTTGGCGTCGTACTCGGTGAGCACCTGACGCGCTCCCGCACCGACAAGCAACGCGTGAATTTCGTGCGCCGTCTGCTCGGCGGAAACGTTCGTGCGTTCCATGAACAGGCTTGTTGTACGTTTCATCGGTTCACAAACTCCAGTTGAGAGCGCGCGAAGGGTCGCGTACAGCGGGGGCAGGCAATTATCGCCACAGCGCCCACGCTTCCGGCCACAGCGCCTTTACGAAAAGCAGGGTCAGTGCACCGACGGCAATCACAGCGACAACCCATCCGGCCTCGGACGATGGGTCATTGCTCATTGCGTCATCCAGGGCGGATAGCCGGCGATTGCATTCTCGGAATGAAATCAGGCCGCACGTTCTCAAGCGTAGGATCTTCTCGCGCTCCATCCAAAAATCGTTCGTCGTCATAAGTCAACTCTCAGGGTGTTGAGCCCGGGCATTGGCACCCGGGCTCTTGGGTTTCATGCAGATTGCGACTGTTGATGAATAGAACCGGCCGTCGCCTCCCTCGCCGTCTTCTCTCCGCTCCCACGCCTGGGACGGAGAAAACTTGTGAAGGGTGACAGGCCCTCGGGGGTACGCGGCGAACTCGCCCCAAGTAAACCGCGCAATTGTTGCCGAGAGCCTGCCGTAAAAGTCATCAGGTCTTGTTCTTGGGCATCGCCGTTGGCTGCTTGTCGGTGATCCGCGATAGACACGCGCCGCAAATGTCTAGCTCTTGGAAGTCTTCTATGCGCATCTCGGCTCCGTCCTTCTTGTCGCGCGGAAGATATTTATGGGCGTTGACTTGGAATCGGTTCTTGCCGTCGATCAGTTCCACGTCGCAGCGGTCGCAAAAGACTTTCGTGCTCATGCCTGTTTCCTCTCCACACTCTCAAAATACTTCCTCAGTAACCGTGCGGACTCCTCGGTCAGATTCAGTCCGTACTTCAATTCAAACCGGGCTAACCCGATATCGTGTAGCTCCGAGTGGCAGAGCCAGCACAGTCCTACGCAGGAATAGTCGCTCCCCTTAGTTCCCATACCTCCCGATTCGGTGTGGTGGGCGTGCGCGCGGGTGCGGTGGATCACGCAACCCTGTTGACGGACATACTCCAGATATTTCCGGTCGCGTTTCCGAACTGGCTTGGGGTATTTGACGGTCATTTCACATGCAGCCCTTCCACGAACAATTCGCGAATCACGGGTTGATGGTGCGGCCGGAAGTCGTCTTCCTCGTCCATGGACGGCGCATCGATCGCCGATTTCAGGACCTTCAACTCTCCGATCGTCCGCACAACCACGTCTTTCTCCGTGAGTAACCGGCCGTCGCGCTTCGCCTGATCTTCGTAAGCCTGCAGGACCTTCAAGCCAAACTGCAGCTCCTCGAGCGGCTTGCCTTCGACGGCGGTCCGGGAACGCGTGTTGAACACGGCCTCGACGACAATCCGGCGCAGTTCCTTTGACGCGGTATCCTGCCCGGGCCAAATCGTTGCAAGCGTTTCCCAGAATTCCTCGAGGGCAATGTGCACGTGCTTCACCCGTTCGGCATACGCGGAATCTCCACTTGAAGGAATCAATCCCTGACTTGAGGTATTGGTTTCAATGCGGACGTGCGCGGTTACCTGCAGGGCGTCCCAGTGCGGCTTGATCGACTCCCACACCTGGCGGTATCCGCCCTTTTCATAGCGCGGCTTGTCGCTCCAGCGAATGACCTTCCCATTGAGACTCCAGGTGCGGTCTTTCAACACGTCCACCCTGTGGATCATCCGGCCTTCGCCTTCGATCTTCGATCCCTGTTTGGTTTTCGCCTTACGCTCGGTCGACACTTCCAAAAGCAAGTGCGGCTCGTAGCCGAAGTCTTCGGACCCTCCGGCCTTGAAGCGTGTTCCCGTCTTGACCGATTTCGTTTTCTCGGGGTTGGATTCGTCCTGGATGTCTTCCATGACGTTACCCAGCCGGCCCAATGCCTGACAGCACATCTGCGTATTCAGGAACAGCGACACATAATCCTTGTTCCACATTTCCCGGATGTCGCCCCACTTGTCGATCGGGATGAAGCCCCGGTTTCGGGCCTTGAAGCTCTGCATGAGCTCCGTCCATAGAATTGTGAGGGTGTCGACGTTGTAGACGCAGGCACCTAACTTCTCGGCTTCCCGAAGGTCGGCCGTCATGCCCTTGAATGTCGGGTCGGTTCGCTGGATCAGCTCCACGCCTTCAATCGCAAACATGGGGCGAAGGAATTGCCAGCCGGGTTCGGTATCGGTCACGAACACCGGCGCGCGTTTGTAGACTTCCACGGCAAGGGCGAGCGATAACAGGGCGGCGGATGTGGTTTTGCCGGACCCTTGTGGACCAAACCATCCGATTTTCGCGGGCACGATGCCGACCGCAGCTTGAGCAAGTTGACTTTGTGTGTTGGGCGAGTTCATTATCGAATCCTCCTAAAGTTAGTTCAGAAAGTGAGCGGGGTAGCCGTACAGGGTTACCCCGCGTTGTTGACAGGGAAGTGCAAAACCTCCATGGGCACCTGCTTTGCCTTCCCTAACCGCTCCAGTGAAAGCCGAATCACTAATTCGGGATCTTCGACGGTCGGTATTGCGGCAAGCTGCGAGGCTCTAAAGTTCATCTCGCGTTCGAAGTGATCGACCATTTCCAGGGTCGCGTCTTTCTCGATGCACAGGGCAGCGCGGGCGACGATTTCCAGGGTGAGGTTCTTCAGGTCGTTGGCGCGCATCCGGAAGTATTCGTGATCGGCGGCGGTCATCATGCGAGGACTCCTTTTCTATTCCGTTCGAACTGTTCAAAGCAGGCAGGGCAGACATCCATGGTCCCGTTATCCGGGGGTTGGTTCCATGTTCCCGGAATGTCCCATGAGAGAGTTTTGAGCGATGCGGAGTAGTCCCCGCAGTAGGCGCAGGAGTGTTCCTGCTGACAGTCGAGGCAAAGCAGAAACGCCGGGCCGCTCGTGTCCTGGCGGCGGAACGGGCGAAGGTCGCCCGTCAAAATGACGCCGCAACCGTCGCAATGTTTCTCGAAGGGGTTCGGGTACGGCGAGGCGTAGTCGTTGGCGCTAAGCATTTACGCGGCCCTCCATTGCTGGCCGTCGTGGCGCACGACGTATCCTTTGAAAGCATCGAACGCGACCAGTTGCTCTCCGCACTCGACGCAATCCAGAGACGCGACATACATGGCGGCGGGCATGGCGACGGAGTATTCCGCGTCGTCGGCCACCCCGCGACAGCCTAAACACGCAAACCCGCGCGCGACTCGCCCCTCGTCGAGATCCACATGGAGATGAATCAGCGGTCGCGGACGGGAATTCGAAGTTAGCCAGTTCATTGTTCCTCCTTCCAATCTCCAAACAGCGCTCCACAGAGAACGAACACTCCGAAAACGATCAATCCCAGAAAGCCAAACCCGAGGGCTGAGACGAGAATGCAGGCCCACGTCCAGCCGGAAGTGAGATAGAGCAACGCTCCAAGGGGAAACACGATCAGGGCCAGAGCGGTGAGCAGGGCGCGGAGTCTCATTAGTTGGTCCCCACAAAAACGATTCCGGGTAGCGGCTTGAGTTTTTCCTTCGCACATTGCGACGCGGCTTCCCGTCCTTTGAAGGTGCGGACGTGGACTTCGATCCATTCGATTTCGGTTCCATCCTGGACTTGCTCGAAACTCCGGAAGGCCACAGCGAACCGTTGCGGGCCTTTCATCGAGACGGCGAAAGTTTTTTCTGACATTCGGTCTCCTGTGTGTATCGTGCTTGCACTCATTGTGGCCGAATAATGCCATGCGTGGCTTTAAAGTGCAAGCACTATTTTAGGGGTTGTTTTATTGTTCGAGCGCCGTGAGTGCAGCATCCATTGGAAAGCGGCCTATGCCTTTAGCTGAACTGAGAGTCGAACTCGCTCGACGGCTGCGGGAATTAAGGATTTCTCGCTTTCACGGTCTTCCGCCTGAAGACGTTGTGGCGCGCGCCAAGGAGCGAGGCTTTAAGATTGGCGCGAAAACGATTCGGAATTGGGAAGACCCGAAGCTCTGCAATCCCACGCTGGACTTGCTGTATAGGCTGCTCGCGCTTTATGGAACAACGATCGGTGACCTGTTCCGCTTTACCTCAACGATTGAAGACAGCCGCCTCGTGGGGGACCTGCTGGACGCCTCCGTGGACAAAGAGTTGAAGGATGCCATGGGCGTGATCCTGTCTCGCGTGAAACCACGAAAGACGGAGTAGGAGGACTGAGTATGAGGAAGATTATTGACGCGTCCTGCGTTTTCGATATTTCGCAATCAATCGATCGCAGTGCTTTGTAAGGAGGTCTATGTCCACTGTCACGCGAGACGACGCCTTCCTAATGCTGGACAAATGGCGATCAGAGGGCGCATTGATCTCTTGCGAAGTGCGTTTCAGTTTAGGCAAGTGTCGTAAGGTAGGCCGCATAGCGGGAATGACGTCTGACGGCTTCGCAATTCGAGCGGACGACGATGTTCCGGACCGTGCCGACGATTTCCTAATACTGGTCCCGCCGTCTGGAGCTTTCCTGTATGGCGAGCCACGCGAAGGCCCGACGGCCGCCATCTCAATCTTGGTTATTTTGGAATCCAAATCCTCGCCAGTGGAAATCCGTCTCGGTGAACTCATCTGAATAGCTAGCCTCTTTCGTGTCTCGTCATTGTACATCTTGCCATTCCTCTCGACAGCTTTTTGTCACCTGAACGGAAGTAGGATAGCGCTCCATCTGGCCGGGTGAGACAGTGCGCCAGACGTTGAGGAAAAATACACGCAGGAGGCTTGTATGTCTGTTTCTGGCGCTGACGCCGAGCAAGCCAGACTTTGGCTGGCTCGAATTCTAGCTGCTCCCCCGTCTCTGTTTCTCGAACTCACCCTGGCCGTGCTCGTTATCCTGAAAAAAACCGCGGAATACATCGACCGCGAAATGAACTGAAAAATATTTCGCTCAAAAGTGCTTGCACGAAAGTACCATCACTGGTAAGTTACGGCTCCATGGAACAAACCATCGAGCGGCAACGGCAAAAATGGGCGACAACACTGCAGCACGCACGGCGCAACAAGGGAATCTCTCAGGAAACACTGGCAAGACTCTCGGGGTTAAGCCTGTCCTATATCCAGAAGATCGAGAACGCGACAAAAGGGAACGAGGACATCGTTAAAGGACTGCTGGTGTTGATCGAGCGGCAGAGAAAGGCCTCCTAATGCACATCACTCAAACAGTAGCCGAGCAGATTGCGGACGTAGTGGAGAAGGCAGGGCTCACCCCAAGACAGCAGGACGCGGCAATGTCTATCGCGCAGCACGTGCTGTGGTTAAGGAACCACGACAGGGAGGTCGAAGCTAGCGCTTCAGTTTCGCAATCTCCTGATGAGGCGCCCCCCTGGAGGAAAGAAGGAGAAAGGCGTCATGAACTCACCAACCATCAAGGCAGTCGTCAAGTCCTTAGAATCGCGCAGTCCCGTTGCGGGACACATGCGCGTCCACGGCGAGATTGTACAGGGAGGGTCGGGCCGCATTGAATTCGACGCCCCGTTCGATTTCTGCCGCATTGGCGATGAAATCGAGTTTTCCGTGGAGCAAAAGGCGCAGCCGGGAAGGAAGAAAACCGCATGAAACTGAGTCACGCAATTCGATTGGGGGCAACACTGAAGCCGCAAGGGTTCGGGACGCTGGAATCAGCCTATCAGACCTGCGCTATAGGCGCCGCGATTGATGCGTTGGGGGGATACCGTAGAGCCACGGCGGCGGATATCTGGCGCCTCGGCATGTCGTCGTCGGACGGTCGCGTTAGTCTTCCGCTCCGCGTTGGCGATCCGTTCTTCGAGATCCCAGAAGAGTGGCTCGGCGTCCTCGGAAAAAAACTGACCTGCCCGCAGTGCTCGCAGGTTGAAGGGATTCTCGAATACCTCATTCCGCACATGAACGACGAACATAGGTGGACACGCGAACAAATAGCCGATTGGGTCGAAGAGATTGAACCTCAAGAGCAGGGAACACCCACTCCTGAAGAAGAACACGTTGAGGAGTTTGTGTCGTGACCTTCGGTTCAGCCCTCCTCCTCGTCGCTATTCTCCTGAACCTTGCAGTGGGACTACTGTCCTACAGCCGCGCACGACGATTAGCAAAGCAGCTCAACGAGCAGCAACCGAAAGACTGCGCGCACGATTGGGAAAAACTCGCCGTGCAGCACAACGAATTCACGACGACGTTTCTATTGGTCCGCTGTAAGAAGTGCTCGCTCCATCACACGCACGTTTATGCGGGACACTGGAAACTGGAAGATCTGCTCACGACTGGAGATCTTGAAGCACTCTACGGGAAGCCAAGCCCGGATGCACATCTGGGGGCGAGTGGGAAGTCGTGAGTTCCACGATGAGCCTAAAGACGCAATCATTCGAAGTAAAGGAGTCTTATGTCGAAAAAATTGACCATGGTGAGGCAGGGCGACGTGCTCTTGAAGCAAATCTCCGAACTGCCGAAGGCCGCAAAGCCGCAGAAGAGGCAGGGACCCGTGATTCTCGCGCTGGGTGAGGTCACCGGGCATAAACATCAAATCGAAGATCCGGACGTGGATGTCTTCGTCACCGAAGAGGGTCAGATGTATCTTGCCGTCAAAGGCGACGCCACGCTGCGCCACGAAGAGCACGGAGCGATCAC
>Ga0137432_1001014_pt1 | contig 10065 bp, 3 predicted proteins | sample EasRivERMZT820_2_FD_102337 | JGI IMG/M metagenome (GOLD analysis project Ga0137432, IMG submission 102337) | Soil microbial communities from meander-bound floodplain in the East River, Colorado, USA - East River MetaG ERMZT820_2 | ecosystem: Environmental > Terrestrial > Soil > Floodplain ...
ATCTGCAACAACATTTTCTGGAACTTCGCGTCCAACGGAGTGGCGCAGCCGTATTGGCAAAATGCCAATGCCCAAAACGCGCTGACCACGCTTTGCACGAACAACATGTTTGTGGATCCGATGCTGCGCAGCATCGGCCGCACGAACATTCCGCCATTTCGGCTGGACCCGCGCCCGCAAGCGGGCAGCCCGGCGTTGACCAGTGATCTCACTGCACCCAATGACGGCTTCTACACTCCCGTGGCTTACAAAGGCGCGTTCAGTGACCTGAACTGGGCATCCGACTGGACGTTCGCTGCTGAGGCCTGCCTAATCACCGGGGAAGGCGCAGGCACACCAGGGGGACCGGTTGTCGACCCCGACCCCTGCCTCTCACCGATATCGTTGAGCATCGTCCGAAACGGAAGCAACGTGGAGATTACGTTTACGTCCGTGGCCGGCGGATCGTATCAGGTGCAATCAAAGACCGATCTCAACGCCCCAACATGGGACAACGAAGGCAGTGCGCTTTCCGGCACCGGCGGGATACTCACGTATTCAACTTTGACCGGAGGCGTGGCGAAGTTCTTCCGAGTGTTTTGCCAATAGAATCCCCCGCCCCTTCTGACACCACCTGAAATACCACTGGGGCCAGATGGGGAGAGTCTGCAACGGACTCTCCCCACTTCTTAAAGAGATTGTCGCAGGTTCTGTCCTGGTGGAACAGACAGACAGGCCTCTGGCGAAAGCGCTGCTTGGAGCACCGGAGGCAATCTTCATGCATCGCATGGAGCGCGGACGGCTCCGTCCACGCGAGCAACGACCGGCCGCGGTAACGAATGCTTTCTTTCTGGTCTCTTTGGTTGCGCGCCGTAACATGAATGTCACAATTGGCCGCTCGACCTGAAGCGCCACGCAGCGGAGCTTTTGTTAGACTAGCCATTGTGCGCATGAAGCCAGTTTTTCATTCTCACCTGCGAATGGAACGGTGCGGGATAAGTGCCTCGGAGAAGTGACCGTCATCTCATGAAAAGGCCCGTCCAGATTTCGGCCCTGCTTGCTCTGGTGGCCTTGGCGCTTCTCGCCCTGCTCAACGCGCGGTCGCGAGTTGCGTCCATGAACCAGCCGGCATCGACGTTGATGGCGCCACCAAGGCAGTCGGCTCGATCCGTCGTTAGCTTTTCGGTGACCAACGCCGCCGCCGCCAAGGCAGCCTTGCACGCCCAAACGAACGCAGAGCCGATTGAGGCCTTCAATCGCTGGCTCCAGACTTTCACTTTGAACCGGGCGGATGCAGAGGAATTGGGTGTGGAGTTGGCTCGCCAACGGAGGAAAGCCCTGGGGGAACTGATCCAGCGCGATCCGGAGCAGGCTCTTCAAATGCGAATACCGTTCTCCGTTCGCCAACGGCTGCCCTCGGCGATTCAGGAGCAACTGGAAGAACGGGTCAGTGGTCGTGGCGACCTGGCTGTGTTTGGCGCACTGCCATTTGCGGGGCGTGAAGCCGATTTTCAGGCTATTGAACGCTGGGCCCGGATCGATGGCCGGACCTATAGGGCTTACGTTTACGGACGACGGGCATCGCAAGCGACCAGCCGCGAGGTTTCTCTGCATGGCATTGCAGTGGACGGTATGCTGGCCCTGAGTGACAGCACCGTTCGTCTCCTCGATTCAGACGAGCCCGCCAGCGCAGCAAAACAATCGACAAAGAATCAATGCCCCATCTCAGGAAAGGAGGTCGCTTCGACAACTGCCGAGGCCTCGACGCCGGACACACCTTTGGTGGAATCTGGCGATCAAATTTATCGGCTTTGCAGTCTTGCGCACGCGTCGGCGCTTTCGGAGGAACTGTGGGCTCAGGAGGAATCCGCTGCGATTGCCGCTTGGGCCAGCACAGGAGCGAACAATGTTCTGGTGTTGATTGTGGATTTTCCCGACTTGCCTGGCGCCAACACGACCACAGGCGACGCTCTCGACGTGATGAATGAAGTCGATCAGTTCTATCGTGCGAATTCATTTCAACAATTTTCTTTCGGCGCGGTGGAAGTGACATCCGTGCTTCGGTTGCCGCGTGCCAGCACGGCCTACGCGACGGCGGATCCCTCGCAACTGCTCGCTGATGCACGAAGCGCTGCTGCGGCACTAGGGTTCAACGTATTCGACTACCGCTTGGATGTCGTCAGCTTTCACTACATTGGCTTTCCGTGGGGCGGACTGGGTTATATCGGCGGCAAAGGCGCCTTCGTGCAAGGGCCGTCGCTCCGTCCCGGCACGGTCGAGCATGAGTTGGGGCACAATCTGGGCAACCGGCACGCCGGCGGATGGCTCACCGACGACGAATCGGTCCTCGGGCCAGGCCGTCGTCTGGAGTTCGGTAATGAGTTCGATATCATGGGTTCGGGCCCGGGGCACCTGAATGCGAACTTCAAGCTTATCGCTGGCTGGTTGAGCGAGCCGAACGTCCTGACCATTTCCAATAACGGCACCTATCGCCTGCACGCGATGGACACCGGCGCGGAATTAATTGCAGACCATTTCTATGCGCTGCGGATTCCCGCCGGACCTTCGCTCCACGGGTTGCCCTCGGATTACTGGCTGGATTTTCGCCAGCAATTCACGAACAGCCCGCTGGCCATGAGCGGCGTGCTGGTTCACTGGGCGACGAACACTCCTGGGGTCGATCACAACCAGTTGCTCGACATGAATCCTGGCGCGGTGTCCGGCTTCCGCGACGCGCCGCTAGTCGTTGGGCGGACGTTTGTGGACGCAGCCCGCGGCATTTTCATCACTCCGGTGGCCAAGGGCGGCAGTGGCGCCGATGTGTGGCTGGACATCGCCGTCAAATTCCGGCCGACAAATGTAAGCTCGCCTGCAATCTCATTGAATGCGTCCTCACTCACAGCCAGTCCCGGCGAAACGGTGCAGTTCACCGCTACGGCGTCGGACGCGGATGGCGACATGGTCAGCTACAGTTGGGATTTCGGCGATGGCTCTGTGCCAGAGGGCAGTCTCAATCAACCTGCGGTGAGCAAGAGTTGGGTGGTCCGTGGCGAATACGTTGTGCGTTGCACGGTGTCGGACATGAAAGGCGGCGAAGGCAGCGCTTCGGTGCTGGTGCGTGTGGGCAACCCGTCCACTTTCCACATCAGCGGGCGCGTGTTGTGGCAGGGAAATCCGCTTCAGGGCGTCCGCGTAAACAACGGGCTCACCGGTGCGGACTTTCGCGGCGCCTGGACGGACAGCGATGGGGGCTTTGTGCTGGTGGGACTGGCGGCCTCAAGTTATCTCCTGCGAACCGTGAAGCCGGGATTCAACTTTGCGGCCACGTTTACCAATCCCGTTACGGTTGTCTCCCAACACGTGGAGGGATTGGTTTTTTATGCCGAAACGAACAACGCGATGTTCATCACGGAGTTCGTCCCTCGCAGTGGCGCCGTCGGCTCGACGGTAGCGATTCGAGGTTTGAACCTGTTCCCACCGCTCTCGCCGGGCGGTGTGAGCTTCGGCGGGGTGCCGTCGGTGAACTATTCATCTTCATACGGCTCTTTCACGCAAATCACGGCTGTGGTGCCGCACGGCGCAGTCACCGGACCCGTCATCCTGAAAACATGGTGGTGGTGGTACGGCGTCCCCACCGCCACCAGCGCGATGTCGTTCGTGGTGTTGCCGACGGCGCCGGGCATTCTCACGCAGCCGCAGAGCCAGACCAATGGCTTTGGTTTCGATGCCAGGTTCAGAGTCACGGCCTCTGGCAGCGGACCCTTCGCCTATCAGTGGCGCAAGGACGGCATGGAAATTCCCGCGGGCACAAATCGGGTATTGATTCTAACCAATCTGCAGAGCGAACACACAGGGAACTACGACGTCATCGTGGCGAATCCCGTCGGTTCGATAACCAGCGCCGTTGCCTGGCTGGAGGTGGTGCAAACGCCGACCTTCGAAGAAGCCCTCGACACGACTAATTTGTTATGGACGACTGGAGGGGATATCGGCTGGAGGACGCAGACCAATTTCACTTACGACGAAATGGACGCCGCCGAAAGTGGCGAGTTGTCGTTGGCGTCCGACGCATCCTGGTTGGAGACCACCGTCAACGGCCCAGGGACCTTGCGCTTTTATTACTTTCGCCCCCCAACGATGGACTTGTCGCTGCGTTACGGCGAATCACCCGCCCAGCTCACCAACGTGGTGTATTTGACCGACAATTGGACTTGCTGCTGGTGGACAAAGGAAGTTCGCATCCCCGCCGGCACTCAGGTATTGCGGTGGCATGCTCGCACGTCTTCTCCTGAGAGCTCGCCCAAGGCGGGGCTCGACGAGGTCAGCTTTACTTCAGGGTTGCCTCCACTTATCACCCGGCAGCCGGAGAATCACAGTGTGCCCGTGGGCGGCACTGCCACATTTGAGGTTCAGGCTGAAGGCACCGAACCCTTGTTTTATGAATGGTTTGATTATTATGGAGGGCCTATCCCTGGCGCGACCAATCGGACTTTCACGGTCAACAATGCTACGACCAATGACGCCCGCTCGTATTCAGTGCGAGTGTACAACACCGCTGGTGAAGCCAGGAGTTACTCAGCCTATCTATCGGTCGTCGGTCCGCCTGCTCCGTACCTCTCAGTGGCGTCTGACGTTCAGGCTGGCAATATTTCTGTCGGCGTAGGCTTTTTGAATCCTGGTTTTGCCGGCATCGCGCGCCTCGAATTATTCGACGGTATCACTCGGTTGGTCGCCAGGACGAATCTCGGTGGGGGCAGCTACTTCCTGTTAACGGTGTCCAACATGCCACCCGGACGACGTCTCAGCCTGTTCGCTATCGCCACGGATAACTGGGGGCAGATCGGTACTTCCGCTGTGGTAAACGTCTCGGTCGTGTTGCAGCTCGTTCAGCGCAGTGGGCTTTGGAAATATCTTGATGACGGCAATGACCCAGGGCCGGCGTGGCGAGAGTTGAACTTCGACGACCGCACATGGCTGCTCGGAGTGGCTCCGTTTGGCTATCCTCCCAACCTTTGGGATCCATGGAGGCCGCGCATCACTACAGTCATTTGGTTCGGAGACCCAACGAACAAATTCATCACCACCTGGTTTCGGCGTGCGTTCACGGTGCCGGACACGGCCACTCTCAGCAACGCGGTGCTCTGGCTCAATCGTGACGATGGCGCGGTGGTTTACCTCAACGGCATCGAAATCTTTCGCAGCAACATGCCCAAAGGCGAAGCAAACTCGCACACGCTTGCGGCGGCATCTGTGGAAGGGTCCGAACACGCCGTCTATTTTCCGAAACGCATCTCGCCGGACCTTTTTGTGAACGGCACGAACGTCCTCGCCGCGGAGGTGCATCAAGCCGACCCGGCGAGCGAGGATATGTATTTTGACTCGATCCTTACGGCGTATCTGCCATCGGAGCCACAAGTCGCCATTATCAGTCCCAGTAACGGCGAGGCGATCCAGGGCATTGCGGTCCCCCTTCACGCCGTCGCCGTCGATCCAGATGGCGAGATAGTCCGGGTCGAATTCTTCTGGGAAGGAACCAAAATTGGCGAAGCTGTCACGGCGCCGTACACTATCGTTTGGACCAATGCACCCTTTCTGCTGGATTACCTGTCTGTGACGGCGCGCGCCACCGACGACAGCGGGACCATGAGCACCTCGGCACCCGTGAATATCTGGCTCACCGGCCCGCCAGACGCCGCTCTGCTGACCTCCATTCACTGGCAATATCTCGACGGTGGATCCGATCCAGGACCGAACTGGCATTCCAGGGACTTTGATTCCGAAAACTGGGGAAGCGGCGACACCATCTTGGGAACCTCTCCGGCAGCAGACACAATTATTGACACCGGTCCGCCCGGAGCTCGACATCCTACGACTTACTTTCGATCCTCGCTTTCGCTCTACATGGAGAATCCGCCGCGCTTCACCGGTTTCACGCTTTACTTGTTTTCTGAATTGGCGGATGGCGCCATCGTGTACGTGAATGGCATGGAGATTTTTCGGACGAATCTGCCCGCCGGCTCGATCGCTGCCACGAACTACACAGAGCTGCCTCCGGCCGAGCTTGGCTGGATTGAGGCGAACGTAGATCCCGGAGAGCTTGGTGAGTACAACGTGATCGCCGTCGAGATGCACCAGAACAGCCCCGATTCGGACGTATTGGCTTTTGATCTCGCGCTGATCGGATACGTGGATCTGAGCGCTCCAGAGTTGAGAATTGAACAGACCGGCGAGGGACTGATGTTGCACTGGGAGGGCAAGTGGGTTTGGGATCCTCAAACCGGCTGGGTGAGGCGTTACGGTTTGTTGGAACAGGCTTTCCAAATCGACGGCCCCTGGGAGCCAATTTACGACGTTGGAGGTACCCTTTATGTGTTTGAAACGGACGCTTCTCAGAGGTTCTTCCGCCTGCGCTGGCCCTGACTCATGATGCAACCCGCCTCAGCAACCCAATGATGACATGTTCTTAACGCTCCTGTCGTTGCGTCGTTGCGCTGAGAATAAGCGGGTTAGACCAGGCCAGCGCTCGTGTGAAGCCAATTTCTTTTCTTCGCCCTGCCAGCGTGCGGAGACAGATGCTTCGAGAAAGTGACTGCATGAAAGGGTCGTTCCACATTGCGGTCTTGCTTGTCCTCATTGCCTTGGCCAGGCGTGGCAATTCGTAGCCTTATGTCCAAAAAAAAGTGGACGCAACAGGCGACACGCAACACGGCGCAAGGAGGCGTCACTCCAGCGCGCACGGCTGGAGCTGCTCGGCTTCATCCCACGTCTGCGGACCGACTTCTGTGGTTGTGCTTTTTCGGTTCGGGCATGACCGGGCTGATTTACGAGGTGTTATGGACGCGGATGATCACGAACGTCATCGGCGGAGCGCCGTTCGCGGTGGCGATTGTGCTGACCATCTTCATGGGCGGCATCGGGGCGGGAAGTTATCTCGCCGGGCGCATTGTTGACCGGCAGGAAAGCGCGGGCGCACTGATTCGGCTCTACGGTTGGCTTGAACTTGTCATCGCCGGATTCGCCCTCGTCGTTCCGCTGGTTGTGATGGCGCTCAAGCCCGCGTATGGCTGGATTTACGAGCGGCTGTTCGGCCATTTCCTGCTTTACAATCTGTTGGTATTTGTTGGGTGCTGCGTGACGCTGGCGGTGCCCGCCTTATGCATGGGCGCGACGCTTCCCGTGTTGTGCCGGTATCAAATCCGTGAACTGCGCGCTGCTGGCCGGAGCGCCGGCTTGCTTTACGGGCTGAACACTGCCGGCGCAGCGGTCGGGGCGCTGTTGGGCGGTATTTGGCTGGTGCCGCGTCTCGGCGTGTGGGGGACCCTGACCGTGGCGGCGGCGGCGAGTGCGGGCATCGGGCTGGTGGCCATGCGTCTGGCGAGGCGCGTCGGTTTGGCGCCCGGGCTGACGGCGCAGCGCCCAATTACCGAGACGGCTGCTCCGGTGACTGCCGCACGAGGCGAGCAGTTCGTCATCAGCGGCGCGTTGCTGCTCTTCGCGGTGTCGGGCTTTTGCTCGATGTCCTATGAGGTCATCTGGACAAAGCTGCTGGCACTCATCGTCGGCCCGACGAATTATTCCTTCACGATCATTCTGGTTACGTTCATCCTCGGCCTCGCGGGAGGGAGCATGGTCTTCGGGAGAATCGCGGACCGGGTGAAACGACCGGAGGTGTTGCTTGTGACAACACAACTGGCCGCAGCGTTGCTGGCATTGGGAGTCAGCCAGGTTCTTGGTGGAAGCCAATTGTTCTTCGCGAAGCTGACGGCGGCTTGCGGCGACCATTTCGCGCTCCAGCAGTTCCTCAAGGCCATGGCGCTGCTGGTTTTTCTCGGCCTGCCGACCGTGTGCCTGGGAGCCGCGTTTCCTCTCGTCAGCAAAATCTGTTCGCGCCAACTCACTAACGTCGGCCGCGCGATCGGGATGGCTTACGCGATCAATTCGGGCGGTGCGGTGCTCGGATCGTTCGTTGCCGGCTTCCTGCTCATCCCGTTGCTGGGCAAAGAGCACGGTCTTTCGCTTGTGATCGCACTTCAAATAACGGCGGCGCTCGTGGCCGCTGTTCTCATGCGAGCGAGACTGCAATTGTCTCTGGCGTCGAAGATCGCCGGCGTCGCGTTCGTGGTTGCCGGGCTGGTGGGCGCGTATTTGCTGCCGCGGTGGAACCATCAAGTGCTGGCCAGCAGCAAATATCACCGCCTGGAAGGTTTCGGGCCGTTGCTTCGGTCCACGGGATGGTTCGAGGCATTGCTCGACGGACCGCGCATTCTCACCCGTCACGACCCCCACGAGGTGCTGTTCTACGGCGAGGGCATCGGCGGGTTCACGACGGTGACTCGGACCTTCAACGCGCTGGGCACGCCCGAAATTCACATGGCCAACAGCGGAAAATTCGACGCATCCTCACGCGGCGACATGAACACGCAGGTGTTGCTGGCGCACGTGCCGATCCAACTTCATCCCGCGCCACGCTCCGTGCTGGTCATTGGTTTGGCCAGCGGCGTAACGGCGGGTGAAGTGCTGCATTATCCTGTGGAGCGCCTCGACATCCTGGAAATCAATGAGCAGGCAGCGAAGGCCAGCGACTATTTCCTGCCGTGGAACAACCGCGTGCTCGCCGACCCGCGCACGCAGTTGATCATCCAGGATGCCCGCGCGCACCTGTCCCTCTCGCCCCGCCGCTATGATGTGATCGTCTCGGAGCCGAGCAACCCGTGGATGGCCGGCTGCGCGGCGTTATTCACGCGCGATTTCTTCGAGCAGGTGAAAGCGCGCCTGAACGAAGGTGGCTGCTTTGCCGTGTGGCTGCACGCCTACCAGATTGACTGGGCGTCGGTCGCATTGATCGGACGGACGTTCGTGGATGTTTTCCCCGCGCACACGCTGGTCTCGACGCATCCGACGCAGGTGGGCGCGGACTATTTGTTGATCGCCTTCAAAGGCGGGAGCGGCTTCGCGCGCGAACCCGTCTTCAAGCACCCGGACGCCGCGCGGAAGTCCTCCCACGTCATCCTCAAGGACCCGCGTCTGTTGCATCGCCTCGTTGTGTCGGAACAATGCGGCGAGACGTTCGGAGCCGGACCGTTGAACACTGACAACCGCCCGTTGCTGGAATTCAATGCGCCGCGGCAAATGCACCGTGGCCGTGACAGCGCCGGTGCGGTGATCCAACAATTGCTCCACCACCGCAGCCTTCCCCAAAGCACGAAAACCTGCGTAAGTACTCTTGCCGGCGATGCGGACGCTCAAACGGACTTTGCAGAGTTCGCCCTGTCCATCTATGAGCCGTTCGCGGGGATGTTCGACTCAGCGAAGGCGACCGAGGAGCAACTGGCACGAGTCGCGCGGATTCTGGAGCGCTACTGCGAAAGCAACGAGGTGGACCTGGCGACGATTCCGGGCGGGCCGCTGCGCTCGTCAACGGTGGCACGCCAGCTTCCGATCGTGCAGGAGCGTGCCGCCAAACTGGCTGCGAACGGACCCGTGCTGCTGTATCTAGCCGACCTGCACAAAGCGGCCGGGCAGAAGGACGCCGCGTTGGAATGCTATCGGCGCTGTGCGCAGATCAACCCTTTCGACCTGCGCGCCCTGAACGAAACCGGCATACTCCTGTGCGAAAGTGGCCGGACGCGCGAAGGCATCGATTACTTCCACCGCGTCCTGAAAGTCGAACCTGACCAGGCAGAGGCGCATGTGAACCTGGCTGCGGCCTGCTACAATGCCGGCAACACAACCCTGGCCGAGTTCCACTTCAAGGAGGCCTTGCGGATCGATCCCTCCCTTCAAGAAGCCCGCGAAGGAATCCGCGTTCTCCAACGCCGTCAACGACGTTGAACCCCGACAGGCGCCACAGAGACGTCTCACGTCGCTGAGCACAGCATCTTCACGATAGCGTTTTCAGAAATTCTGTGGCCGATGCGGAAGGGTAGGGCCGCGCTGCTGCGCGGCCAGGCGGTGCCGCAGCGATGCCGCAGCGTCGCCCTACCGAACAAACGCTTGGGTAGTGTCCTAATTTGAACTCTTTGGTTTAAAGACAGCTTTAGACCCGCCCGGATCTAAAGCTAAATCGTAATCGAATTCTTTGGCCAA
>Ga0137432_1001015_pt1 | contig 10034 bp, 6 predicted proteins | sample EasRivERMZT820_2_FD_102337 | JGI IMG/M metagenome (GOLD analysis project Ga0137432, IMG submission 102337) | Soil microbial communities from meander-bound floodplain in the East River, Colorado, USA - East River MetaG ERMZT820_2 | ecosystem: Environmental > Terrestrial > Soil > Floodplain ...
ATGATGTTGCTCACCGTGGCCGACGTCTTGCTGCGCGCCTTCTTCAGCTACCCGATCCAGGGAATGCTGGAGCTCGTCGAGCTCGGCCTCGCCTGCACCATCTTCCTCGCGCTGCCGGCCGTCTTCCTGCGCGACGAGCACCTGGTGGTCGACGTGATCGACCACCTGACGCGGCCGTCGGTGGTGCGCCTCCTCGACCTCGCCGGCGCGCTGATCTCGCTCGGCGTGCTGGTGGTGATGGCGTGGCAGATGGTTCCGCTCGCGCGCGCGATGCACGAGTTCGGCGACGTCACCTCCGACCTCTCCATCCCGAAGATCTGGTACTGGATTCCGGTGCTCCTCGGCGTGGTGGCGTCCGCGCTAGCGACGCTCGTCTTCGTCGTGCGCTGGAGGCGCCGGGGTTGAGCAACCTCACGATCGGCCTCCTCGGCGTGGGCGTGCTCCTCGCGGTGCTGCTCCTGCGCCTGCCGATCGGCGTCGCGCTCGCCCTGGTGGGCACCTGCGGCTACGCCGCGATCGACGGCTGGCGCAAGGCCCTCACCGTGATCGGCTCGGTGCCCTTCGAGCTTGCGAGCGCGTACTCACTTTCGGTGGTGCCGCTCTTCATCCTGATGGGCGCGGTCGCCTCGCGCGCCGGCATGTCGCGCGAGCTCTTCGACGCGGCCAACGCCATCTTCTCGGGCTTTCGCGGCGCGCTCACCAACGCCACCATCGGCGCCTGCGCCGCGTTCGGCGCGATCTGCGGCTCCTCCATCGCCACCGCGGCGACCTTCTCCAAGGTCGCGATCCCCGAGATGCGCCGCCACGGCTACGAGGACGGCCTCGCCGCGGGCTGCGTCGCCTCGGCCGGCACCCTGGGCATCCTGATCCCGCCCTCGGTGATCCTCGCGATCTACTCGCTCGTCGCCGAGCAGTCGCTCTCCACGCTCTTCGCCGCCGCGCTCTTTCCCGGGCTGCTTCTGGCAGCCCTCTACATCCTGGTCGTCGTCATCATCGCCCGCGTGAAGCCCGAGTGGACACCCAAAGTCGCGGGCATGCCCCTCGCGCAGCGCCTGCGCGCCGCGAAAGACACCTGGAAGCTCGCGCTCCTCTTCTTCCTCGCGGTGGTCGGCATCTACCTCGGCTGGTTCTCGCCCACCGAGGCGGCGGCGATCGCCGCCTTTGCCGCGGTCGTCATCGGCTTCGCGACGCGCACGCTCTCGCTGCGCGGGCTCTACCACGCCCTTCTCGACACCGTGTTCTCGACCGCGATGCTCTTCTTCATCATCGTCGGCGCCTTCATCTTTTCGCGCTTCATCGTCCTCACGCGGCTGCCGAACGAGCTCGCCGCCTGGGTGCAGGCCGCCGGCATCGGCCCGCTCGCGATCGTGCTCGCCGTGATCGCGCTCTACTTCGTGCTCGGCACCTTCCTCGAGGAAGTGAGCACGATCTTGATCACGGTCCCGGTGATCCTGCCGCTCATGACGAGCATCGGCTACGACGGCATCTGGTTCGGGATATTCGTGACCGTGATGGCCACCATCGGCCTCATCAGCCCGCCGGTCGGCCTCACCGTGTTCGTCATACAGGCGCAGAACCCCGACATCCCGGCGTCCAAGATCTACCGCGGCACCCTGCCCTTCCTGGTCGCCGACTTCGTGCTGGTCGGCCTGCTGGTCGGCTTCCCCGCGCTGGCGCTATGGCTTCCGGGCGTGCTCAAGATCTAACTTTGCAAGCTATTTCCGGCCTAAAGGGGAGATTGCTAAGCTAGAATCTCAACCTCTTGGCCGCCCCTGGAACAAGACCAGAACAGGGTTGTTAGCCCGGCAGGACGGCAAGACGGTCAGGGAGAGCGGGGGTCCGTGCAGCTTCCAGGCAAGGCTTTAGGCGCGTTTTTCGTCGTCGGCATCGCCGCCGCCGGGGCTGCCGCGCATGCGCAGACCCAGCCGTCCCCGTTCGTTGTCCCCGGCGTGGCGCAACAGGCCCCCCAGGCGCCGCAGCCCTCCCAGGTCCAAGTGCCGCCGGTCCAGACTCCGACGATCACCAACCCGCCCGCGGCCGCACCCGCCGTCTCGGTTCCGGCGAAGCCCGCGGCGGTCGAGCAAGCCAAGCCCGCTGCGCGTCCGGCCGCCGAGCGCAACGAGTTCCAGGAGTTCATCCAGACCTCCATCGGTCAGCGCCTGCCGATCTTCGGCCACGAGCTGTTCGAGGCGGCGCCCACCACTTTCGCGCCGGTCGAGAACATCCCGGTGCCGGTGGACTACGTGATTGGCCCGGGCGACGAGCTGCTCATCCGCGCATGGGGACAGATCGATATCGACTACCGGGCCGTGGTCGACCGCAACGGCCTGATCAACATCCCGCGCGTCGGGTCGATCCCGGTCGCGGGCGTGCCGTACAGGGACATCAGCGCGCACGTGCGCACGGCCGTGTCGCGCAACTTCCGCAACTTCGAGCTCATGGTCACCATGGGCCAGCTTCGCTCGATCCAGATCTTCGTCGTCGGCCTCGCGCGGCGTCCCGGGAACTACACGGTAAGCTCGCTGAGCACCCTGGTGAACGCGATCTTTGCCGCCGGCGGTCCCTCCAGCCGCGGTTCGATGCGCAGCATCCAGTTGAAGCGCGGCGCGAGCGTCGTCACCGAGCTCGACCTCTACGACCTGATCGCCTTCGGCGACAAGTCGCGGGACGTTGCGCTCCTTCCGGGAGACGTCATCTATTTCCCGCCGGTCGGATCCCTCGTTGCCCTCTCCGGCAGCGTCAATACCCCGGCGCTGTTCGAGCTCAAGCGCCAGACGAACGTGGGCGACCTCATCGACCTGGCAGGCGGCCTCTCGACCACGGCGCAGATCCGCCGCGCGAGCATCGAGCGCATCGACGACCGCGAAACGCGCACCGTAGACCAGTTCAGCCTCGACTACGACGGCCTGCGGCGCCGTCTCAAGGACGGCGACCTCGTGTCCGTGTTCTCGATCTCCCCGCGCTTCGAGAACGCAGTCACGCTGCGCGGCAAGGTCGCGGCGCCGTTGCGCTACCCGTACAGGGCAGGCATGCGCATCCGCGACCTCATCCCCGAGCGCGAGGCGCTGGTCACCGCAGACTACTACGCGCGCAAGAATCTCGCCGTGCGCGTCGAGGCGCTCCCGCAAGGCCAGCTCGCCTACGACGTCCGCCGCCTCGCCGATGAAATCAACTGGGACTACGCCGTGATCGAGCGCCAGCGGTCCGCCGATCTCACCACCGAGCTCATCCCTTTCAACCTCGGCAAGGTGGTGCTCGAGAACGACGCGGTCGCGAACCTGCCGCTCTTGCCGGGCGACATCGTCACGGTGTTCTCGAAGACCGACGTCGCCGCGTCCGCCGGCCGCCGTCCGGTGGTCGTCAGCCTCGAGGGCGAGTTCAACTTCGCTGGCGTCTACCAGGCCCAGCCCAAGGAAACGCTGCGCCAGCTGGTCGTGCGCGTCGGCGGCCTCACCGAGCGCGCCTACGTCTTCGGCGCGCACTTCATGCGCGAGTCCACGCGCCGCGAGCAGGAAGAGCGCCTGCGGCAGGCGCTGGACAGGCTCGAGCAGGATGTCCAGCGCGCGTCCGTCACGCGCGCGCAGAGCGTGCTCTCCGCCGAAGACGCCGCCGGGCTCAAGCAGCAGGCCGAAGCCCAGCAGTCGCTGGTCGCGCGCCTGCGCACCTTGCGGCCCACCGGCCGCATCGTGCTCGAGCTTCCCGAGAATCCGACAGTGGCCAGCCTGCCCGACGTCGAACTCGAGGACGGCGACCGTCTTCTCATCCCTCAGCTTCCTTCGCAGGTGAGCGTGTTCGGGACGGTGTTCAACGAGTCGTCCTTCCTCTACGCGCCCGACAAGAGCGTGAGCGACTACCTCAGCCTCGCCGGAGGGCCGCGCAAGCAGGCCGACAAGTCGAGCATCTACGTCCTGCGCGCCGACGGGTCGGTCGTCAGCCGCCGTCAGTCGGGATTCTTTTCGACCTCCTTCAGCGGCGCGCGGCTGATGCCCGGCGACGCCATCGTGGTGCCGGAGGACTTCGAGCGCACCACCTGGATGAAGGATCTCAAGGACTGGTCGCAGATCTTCTTCCAGTTCGGCCTCGGCGTGGCCGCCATCGAGGTCCTGAGGGACTAGAGCGAGCGATGCATCCCGATCCGGAACGGCGCGATCCCGGCGACGACCGCGGGATGCGCGCCCTCGATGTCCTGATCTTCCTCGCCCGGCACCGCCGGCTGCTGGTGCTCGCGCCGCTCGCCGCAGCGATCGGCGCGGCCGCGATCAGCCTCCTGCTCCCCAACATGTACGCCGGCGTCACCAAGATCCTGCCCCCGCAGCAGAACCAGCCGTCGGCGGCGCTGCTGCTGGCCCAGCTGGGCAACATTACCCCGAACGCCTCGCTCGCCATCAAGAACCCGAACGACCTCTACGTCGGCATGCTGAAGAGCCGCACCATCGCCGACAGCCTGGTCGCGCGCTTCGGCCTGAAGGAGCTCTACGACCAGGAAACGCTGCAGGACACGCGCCGGGAGGTGGAGGAGCGCACCGCGATCTCGCATGGGCGCGACGGCATCATCACCATCCAGTTCGAGGATCGCGATCCCAAGCGTGCGGCGGACGTCGCCAACGGATACGTGGAGGAGCTCTACAAGCTCACCCAGACGCTCGCGGTGACCGAGGCCGGCCACCGGCGCCTCTTCCTGGAAGGACAGCTAAAGCAGACGCGAAACGGCCTGGCGGAGGCCGAGATGGCGCTGAAGAAGACGCAGGAGACCACGGGTCTCATCAAGCTCGACGAGCAGGGCCGGGCGATCATCGAAGCGGTGGCAAGCCTTCGCGCCCAGATCGCGGCTAAAGAGGTCGAGGCCGGCGCAATGCGGCTGTTCGCGACCGAGCGCAACCCCGGATACCTGATGGTGCAGCAGGAGATCGGCGGGCTCAGAACCGAGCTTTCCCGGCTGGAGAAAACCAACCGCCCGGCGAGCGGCGACGTCTTCGTCCCGGCCGGGCGGGTACCCGAAGCAGGCCTGGAGTACGTGCGGCGCTTGCGCGAAGTGAAGTACTACGAGTCGGTGTTCGAGCTGCTCGCGAAGCAGTACGAGATCGCCAAGATGGACGAAGCGCGCGACGCCGCGGTCGTCCAGGTGCTGGACCGCGCCGTGCAGCCCGAGAGAAAGTCGCGTCCGCAGCGCGCGCGCATCGTGATCGTCACTGCGATCCTGGCGTTCCTCGCCGCCCTGCTATGGGCGCTCGTGCGAGACGCGCACGAACGCGCGAAGCGCAATCCGGAGCAGTCGCGCAGGATCGACGCGCTGCGCGACCTGCTGCGCAGAAACCGAAGCTAGTTCAGGCGCGGCGGGGGCTTGCTCGACTCGCCGGGCTTGGGATCGGTCCCGAGCTTGCCGCGCGCCGTAGGCTCGGTTCCGAGCTTGCCTTTCGGCGCCGCTCCCTGGGGCATGGACCCCGAAGCGGGCGCGGGCGTGCGCGACATGCGCGACATGTCGCTCTCGGGCGCCGCGGGCGATTTGTTTTTATCGTGCTTGGGCGCTGCGCGCGGCAGCGCACCGGGCTTCTTTGCCTCGCTCTTCTTTGCCTCGGCCTTCTTTTCCTCGTCGGCGGCGTGCGACGATGCCACGCCAGCGAGCGCGCAAGCCACGAGGGCGGCACCGAAGCTCTTAACCCTCATCGCTCAAAGCCCAAGCTTTCCGGAGGGTAGCGCCGCGCCGGTAGGCATGGAGCCCGAGCTGGGCGCGTCGATTCCGAGCCTGCCGGTCGGGGCGGGGCTGGACGGCATCGCCCCGGATGGCGCCATGCCCGGATGCATCGGGCTCGAGGTGGCGCCGGCCGCGGGCGCCACCGCAAGCGGGCTCGTCTGCGCCGGCGTTGATGCCGTTGCCGGGCGCCGGCCTGACGGCTGCACCGGCGACGCCGGCGGTGCCATGATTGGCCCACCGGCGAGCGGCGCGGGGCTCGCCGCAGACTGCGGGGCGGTGCCGGACGTTACGTCGGTCTGCGGCAGCGCGCTTGCGGCCACGTTGGTGAGCGAGCGGCCCGCACCGGCGACCGCGGCGCCGGACGTATCGCTCTGCGCAGCGAACGTACCGCCCTTCGCAGTCGTGTCGCTGCCCATCAGCGCAGTCGTGTCGCCGCCCATCAGGCTTGCGAGCGACATCCATAGCTGCCGCCCGTCCGGAACGAACGTCACCTGGATTCGATTCCCGATCACCGCGTCGAGGCGCCAGGCGGCGTCCAGCATCTCGCCCGGCTTGATCCCGACGAGCGCAACGCGCTCTGTCAGAAATACGTGGCTCGCGCCGTCGCCGGTGTTGACCCATCCGCCGTACCGGTACGGAAAGCTCGGCGCGGACGGTTCCGGCGCAGCAACGACGGGAGCGGGCGCCTTCTTTGGCTTCGGCGCAGGCCGCGCCTTCGGCGCCGGGAAGAGCTCGCCCTGCGCACCGCCCAATACCCGGCCTGGCGTCGCCGCGACCTCGGGGAGGCTTGCGCTCTGCGGTTCGGAGTGCGCGGACTGGAGCGCAGCCGCGGCGGTCACGATACCCGCCGCCGCTACGACGATCCATCGCCCGCAAACACCGTTTGCCATGGTCAGAGTATAGGCCTCGGTCGCCACGCTCAGCGGTTCATGATCTGCCAGTTGGTGTCGCCCACGAGGGGCAGGAAGCCGCTCTGGCAGCCCATCGCCCCGCACAGCGACACGATGCTCGTCGGGCCGGACATTTTCCACAGATACGCCGCCCCGCTCGTGGAGTTGCGCCACAGGATGTCCGAATGCCCGCGCCCCGGAATTGTCGTGTGCTCACCATCGAAGTCGCCCACCGCCGCGATGTTCCAGCCCGCCTCGCTCACCGTGGGCAGGTAGCCCTCGTCCGGCAGAATCGCGGTGCCGTCCATCGGATAGACGTAGTTCTCGCCAGTGGTGTTGTTGCGCCACACGATGTCCATCTTGTTGTCGAGATTGAAGTCCCCCAGGCCCTTCACCGTCCACGCCGTCGGCACGCTGCGGATGTAGCCCTCGTTGGCGATCGTGAGGCCGTTCATCTGGAACACGTAGTTCTCGCCCGTGGAGCCGTTGCGCCACAGCACATCGGCCCTGAAGTCCCCGTCGAAGTCCCCCACCGCCGCCACGCTCCAGTCAGCCGGCACGCTGCGGATGTAGCCCTCGCTCGCGATCGTAAGACCGTCCATCATGTAGACGTAGTTGTCGCCGCTCGCGCTGTTGCGCCACAGGATGTCGCTCTTGCCGTCGCGGTCGAAGTCCCCGACCCCCGCCACGCTCCAATCGCCAGCCGGAACGCTGCGGATGAAGCCTTCGCTCAGGATCGTGGCGCCGTCCATGAAGTAGATGTAGTTCTCGCCGCTCGACGTGTTGCGCCACAGAACATCGGAGGTGCCGTTGCCGTCGAAGTCGCCGAACCCGGCGACCACCCACGGGCTGCCCACGGTGCTCAGCGTCTGCACTCCGCTGTCATCGAAGAATCCGCTCCCGTTCATGTGCCAGATGGCGTTCGCGCCGCTCGTGTTCCTCCAGAAGATGTCCGCGCGCCCGTCGTTGTTGAAGTCCTGCCCCAGATGCAGGAAGCGGTTTCTCGCGAGGCCGCTCGAGGTCGCGACTGCACGCAGCTGGTCATCCCTCTGGGCGAACGATCGCACGAACCCGGGGTTCGGGCCGAGGTCCACGGCGCGGCAGTGCGTGTTCGGCTCCCAGTCATCCGCAAACAAGTCCACGCACTTGAACACGCGCTCGTCGCCGACCGGGTGGTCGAAAAAGCCCTCGGTCGTGACGTACATGGCGACCTTGCCGCCGGGCGAATTGACGAAGATCGCAGTGGTCGTCTTCTCATTCGAGACGAGCTGCTTCCAGGTGGCGCCGCCGTTCCTGCTCAGGTAGACCCCGCTCACCGAGTTGGCCTCGTCCCTGGCGTAGGAGTTGTATGCGGCGAGCAGGACGTTCTGCGGCGCTCCGGACATCACCTGCGCGCGGCTGACGCTGAAGTTCAGGAAGGACGGATTGCTGAGGAACCAGATCGTGCCGCCATCGGTGGTCTTGAAGAGACCGCCTCCAGTGGCGACGTATACGATGTTCGGGTTCGTGGGGTCGACGGCCGGCGAGCGCGCGCTCTGAACCGGGACCGAGACATTGCTCCAGCTCGCGCCGGCGTTCACCGATTTGAAGACGGCTCCGCCCATCGTCATCCACAGGACGTTGGAATCCGAGGGTGCGACCCGGAAGTTGGCCGGGTTGCCGATCAGCGGGATGTTGATGCCGGTGTTGATCGGCGCCCAGGTCACGCCGTTGTCCGTGCTCTTGAACACGCCCTTGTTCACCGACATGGCGTAGACAGTGGCGGGATTGTTCGGATCGACGATGACGCTTCCGAACCGGCCCGAGCTCTGCTGGAAGATGCCGTTGATGCCGGCGTCGGAAGGCGCCCAGGTGACGCCGCCGTCGGTCGTCTTGTAGAGGGTGTCGGAAACGGCAAAGGCGATCTGAGGGGTCGACGAATGACCCGACAGGTTGACGACCATGCCGCGCGGCAGGCCGTTGCTTACCCGCGTCCAAGTTGCGCCGCTATCCGTGCTCTTGTAAGCGCCGGCAAGCGTCGCGGACCACCAGGTCAGGTCTGCGTCGCGTATCACGCTTCGCACGCGCTGCGTGGGTAACCCGCTAAAGAGCGTCGTCTCCTGCACCCACGTCTTCCCGCCGTCGCTGCTCCGGTACGGGCCCGCGCCGTCGACAAAAATCCAGTAGTTCGCACCGATGGCGCTGAAGCCGCCGCCAACTGTGGTCGCTCCGGCAGGCAGCCCGGTCGCTGGTGTCCAGTTCACGCCGCTGTCTTCCGACCAGAAGATGCCGTTGCCGACGATTTCGGTCGCCCACACCGTCCCGGTAAAGATGAAATCGTTGACATCGGCTCCACGAGGTCCGCTAAGGACGTTCGGAATCGTGCCGTTGCGCTGCGACCAGGTGACTCCGGAATCGAAGCTCGCGTAAATGCCGATGTTGGTTACGGCGATCACCAAGGTGCCGTCGGAGGAGGTAACGATACCCCCGACGCTGACCGTGCCGGGGATGGTCGGAAATCCGACCCGTGCCCACGTCGCGCCCTGGTCCGTCGACTTGTACACCCCGTTCAATGAGCCGCCGCAACCTGTCCCGGAGTAGAGGTGCCCCTGGTTGGGCCCCGCCCCGTTCACCACGATGATGTTGTTGATGGAGGTGCAGCTCAGTCCGGCGTTGCTCGGGGACCAGTTCGCGCCGCTGTCGGTGGACTTGTAAAAACCGCGGCCGCCGAGCGTCGCCATGTACATCACCGCGGAGTTCGTCGGATTGAACCTTAGGCTCCGCACCCACCTGTGGTCGATGCCGCTCCCCGACGGCGTCCAGTTCGCGCCGCCGTCGGTGCTCTTGTAGAGGCCGCTTCCCAGAACCGGGGCCCAGTGCGTCAGGCTACCGGCGGTTCCGCTCACGCGTATGTGCCGCATGAGGCCGCCGTCTCCCGGGCCGCCGGGCGGCGTGTAGGAGGCGCGGTCCTGGCCCGCGGCGGTAATTCCGGAAAAAGCGGCGAGCGAGACTGCGACGCACACTGCCATAGCAACACGATTCATGATGTGCCTCCCCCTTGGTTCTCTATCGATTCATGATTTGCCAGTTGGTATCGCTCACGAGGGGCAGGAAGCCGCTCTGGCAGCCCATCGCCCCGCACAGCGCCACGATGCTCGTCGGGCCGGACATCTTCCACAGGTACGCCGCGCCGCTCGTCGAGTTGCGCCACAGGATGTCCGAGTGGCCGCGCCCGGGGATGCTGGTGTGCTCGGCGTCGAAGTCGCCCACCGCCGCGATGTTCCAGCCCGCCTCGCTCACCGTGGGCAGATAGCCCTCTTCCGGCAGGATCGTGAGGCCGTCCATCGGATAGACGTAGTTCTCGCCGTTGGAGGCGTTTCTCCACACGATGTCCATCTTGTTGTCGAGATTGAAGTCCCCCAGGCCCTTCACCGTCCACGCCGCCGGCACGCTGCGGATGTAGCCTTCGTTGA
>Ga0137432_1001017_pt1 | contig 10029 bp, 21 predicted proteins | sample EasRivERMZT820_2_FD_102337 | JGI IMG/M metagenome (GOLD analysis project Ga0137432, IMG submission 102337) | Soil microbial communities from meander-bound floodplain in the East River, Colorado, USA - East River MetaG ERMZT820_2 | ecosystem: Environmental > Terrestrial > Soil > Floodplain ...
CTCGTACGTCGAGTCGCAGAACCCGGTCTCGGCCTCCGGCTCCTGCTCCGCAAGGTCCAGCAACGGCCGGCGGTCGGTCGTGCCGTGCGTGAACTCGCGCAGGGCCGCGCGCAGAATCGCCACGGCGCCGTCAAACTCCTCTTTAGCCTCTTTGGCGTTGGCTTTTGCGATCGTGAGCTGCGTCTCGGCGTGTTCGCAGGCCTGCTCAAATTCGCCGAGGCGTTCGCGCCACTGCTCAGGCGTGCGGTCGGCCGGAATCGCGCTGCCGTAGGTCCGGGTCGGGGGTGTCGCTGTGCTCATGCGTCGTTTCCTTTCAAGAGTTGCTCGTTCTGAAACACGTTCCATTTCGGCCGCCCGTGCCAGCCTTCAGGCTCGGCGGCATCGGCATAGGTCCCGTCTTCGAGCTGCACCAGCCGCACGCCGGACGGCAGCGTCCACACGCGCACGCGCGCGTCCTCGTCGGGTGCGTCAAAGAGTGGCAGGCTCATGCAATCGCCTCGCTGGCGAAGAGCGGCGCGGCACCACCCACCCGCGCCCGTGCCAGTTCCGCGTATTTGGGGTTGAGCTCGAGGCATCGATGGCCTTAGTTCCTGCCGGCGGGGGTCTCCGCGCCCGAGGGATTCGGGCCGGGCGTCGTAGCGCCCCGTTCTCCCGCCGGCAGGTCCGGCGACACCATCGCGCCGGAAACTTCAGGACAGACGCAGTGGGTCACGGTCCACACCACGCGGCCCTCGCTCCCCGTCGCGTCGATGTCCACCTCGAGCTCCTGGCCCATTTGCACGGGTTCCGCACAGCGCGTGCATTCGTGGCCGGCCGTCGTCCAGTCACAGATCATGAACATTACGCAGCCTTCTTTCTCGCGTTGCGCTTTCGCTTTTCTTCGCGCATATAGCGAAGGAACAAACCGCGTAGCCAGCGGGTCACTTTGCCCGTGCCCTCGCACCAGCCGCACGGCTCCCACGGGCCTGTGCCGTCGTCGAGAATCACGTAGGTCTCACCGCCCATGCCGCCGCAACCTTGGCAGGGTAGGCCGTGCTGCTCGACGTAGGCCACGAACCGCCGATGATGTTCGCGCTCGTAGTAGTACAGGCGCGGATAGTCCGGCATCTCGTCGCGCTTCACTTCGCCCTCACGAGCATGTGCGCCACGCGTAGGCCGATGATGAACGCGAGACACACCATGCACAGTGGAACGCCGAGCTCGTCGCGCTCGCGCTCGTGCACCTGAATCCCGCAGCGATAGCAGGTTAGCGGGTCAGGCTCCGGCGCGGAGTAGCGACCTTCGGGATACTGGTCAGGGTCGGTCGACTTCCAATCGTCGTATCTCATGCCGATTTCCTCGCGCGGTACGCTTCTTCCTGAGCAAACCACCACAACCACACCTGTTTTACCGAGAGGAACACCGGAAACAGCGCATCGGCCGCTGGGACCGCGCCGGTCTCGAATTGCGGATCGGTTTCGACCTTTGGCAACCGGACGATGAGCCCAGCCTCTGCGCCCGTGTGGCCCATCTCTTTCAACGCCACTTGATAGGCGACGTTCTGCAGATGCGCCTCGGCGTAGATGGCCTTACCCGTCTTGAAGTCGATCAGCGTCGGGACGCCGTTCACGCGCGCCAGGAGGTCCATCGTGCCAGCGTAGCCGTGCGTGCGGCTGTACACCGTCTGCTCGATGTAAATCGGCTCCAGGCTGACCCCGTTCGCCCAATCCTGAAACGCCATGAACGCCCACTGCGCCGTATCCACGACGCGCGGTTCAGGGCCGACCGTTTGCCCGAGCCGCTGTCGGAGGTTCCACTCGATAAGCGCGTGGGCTTGCGAGCCGATCTCGCCGGCCTTCTCGAGTTGCCGCTTGTGGGCCTTCTGCTTGCCGAGTCGTGGCTCGAGCGAGAGCAGGTACGCGGCGAGGGACATCGGCGGCGCCTTCGCGAGGTCGTGCTAGAGGTCGGCCGCGACGTCGATACAGAGCGTGCGCTCCTGATTCGCCGCCCAGGCAATGAGCGCGGGCTTCCCGATGCAACTCAGAACGTGCGTGACGGACGGCAACCGTTGCCCATCGATCTCATAGAAACGGCCGGACGGCCCATCCTTCCGCGTCGGCGTGGGAAACGTCGCCAGCGCGTCTGCCGCTTCGTGGAATCCAGAGGGTTGCGTCTTCATGGGTTCCTTCAGAACGGGATGTCGTCATCCGTGATGTCCGGCCCGGCCCCGTTGCCCTGTTGCCTCGCGCGATCGCGCACGCGCGTGTAGTCGAGTGGCGACAGCTTCGCCCCCATCTTCGAATTGAACGGCACGATCGCCTGCACGTTGGCGTACGTCTTTCCTTCGTCGCTCAGGTTATGCACCACCTGAATCTGACAGTTCGCGCCGAGCAGTTTTTCGACGTCGAACCCTTGGAGCTCCTCCGGGGTGAACTTGCGGCCGCGCCAGCATTCGAGGTCGCGCCGGAGGTTCGCTTTCTCCGAGAGCGAGAGCGTGTAGTGCTTCCGCACCTGAAACCGCTTCCCACTCTCCTCCGCGGCGTCAATCTGCCAGATGACGAGGACCTTGTGCTTGTCACCCCACGTCGTCGCCATAATCCCGAGGTCGTGGACATCGACACAGACGGCCTGATGGAGCCCTTCGGGTGCCGGTGTGAACTTTGATTCCGGTTCCCTTGCGATAATTGCCATACACTCTCCAGTCGTTAACTGACTCGTCGCTGCGCACTCTTCGGTCCTGCCGCCCGCGGCGGCACCAACAGGCGCAAGGCGTGTGTCCGCGAGATGTCGCGCCGCGCGACTCGTTTCTCCCACGTCCGAATCAGCCAGAAGGCGAGACAGGTCAGGACGAACCACAAGGCCACGGCACCCTCCGGCGTCATGCGGTCCACGACAGCCACCACCACATTCCAGCCGCGCCGGCCAGTACACCGACCAGCGCCCCGCTGAGCGCGCAAAGGAGGCCCCACGCCGCGCCGCTCGGTTTCGGGCGCGCGTCCCATGCCTCGTCTTCGTGCCGGAAGTAGTCGCGCAAGTCGGTCGCATCGTGGCGGTTTTCAGCCATCACTGCCACCAAAACTCCGGAAACTGGACCACGGACCATGCGGCGATCAGGCCCATCGCGAGCCACGCCCCCGCGAACACGAACGCGCCGATCGCAACCTTGGTAAAGGTGTTCATGGCCTTACCCGAACAACAGGCAAAAGAACAGCGCGGCCCAGGCCTTTTCGACCGCAAGGCCGTACTTCAGCATGCAGTAATACGAGAGCGCATCGGCCGGGTTCGTCCCGCTGATGGTGTCGATCAATCCGATCTCGACCAACAACGCGACACACTGTGGCGTGATGTCCTGGCAGGCGTCGAACGCGTCCTGCACGCACGCGTCCCTCTCCTCGTTGAGCCGAACGATCGTGTCGGCAAAGGCGCGCGTACAGCTGCCGCCCTCCTCCTCGTCCTGAGTCGCGTACTGCGCGAGCACGCCTGTCGGAAGGACGAGGATCGCCAACGTCACCGCCAGCCGTGCGCGCCGCTGAGTTCGTGTTACGATGTTCATGGTTGTTTCGCTCCTTCTAAGCCGGCGGCGGGCACCGCCGGCTGCTCTTTCCGTTCCGCCCGCTGTGCCGCGATGCGCGCGTGGATGTCTTCCCACTTGGCGAGAAATTCCCGGTACCACTGCGCCGTCACGAGACCACCTTGAGCCGTGCCGGCGCGTCCGGCAGGAACAGCGAGGCGGCATAGATGCGCAACGACCCGCGCTTCCCGCCCACCGTGCGCCGCGTGATGAGCTTGCCGTCCTGCATCCAGTTGTAGAGCGCGCGCTTCGAGACCCCGGCAATCGCCCCCGCCTCGGCGACCGTCACCCAGCGTTCAAGGTTCTCCATCTAGCCCACCTTCCGCAGACGCAATGGTTCGCTGTACTGGCGCCGCTTGCCCTTCAGCAGCAGCGAGACGTACGCCTTCGACACGCCGAACCGTTCAGCGATTTGAAACTGCTTCATCCCGGCTGCGTGGAGGTTCAACATCTCCGCGAGCTGGGCATCGGTAACGCGCTGCTTGTTCGGCCGAGGCGTGTGCAGGCGCCCGCGCGCCTGCGCGTCTTCCATGTTGTTTTTGTGGGTGCCGAGGTAGATGTGCCGCTCGTTGCAGCAGATCGGGTTGTCGCAATGATGGAGGGCAGACTTCCCGTCTGGAATGGGACCGTGCGACAATGACCACGCGATCCGGTGCGCGTAGTAATTCAGATGCTTGCCTTCGGCACCGGGCGCAGTCACGCCGAACTGACCGTAGCCGAGGCTACCCGTCACGTTTGACGTCCACGGCCAGCACGGCCCCAGTTCTGGGGCATGGGCTGGCACCGTCCCGTTACGGCTCACCTTGGCCCAAAACCGGGCCACATCCTGTTTCGACAGAACAGAGAGAACTTCGGGTTTACCTAAGTAGAACGTTCGCGTATTATGCGTCCTTGACATTTTCCTTAGTATTTCGGCCATTGGCTTTCGGCTGTTTACTCAAAAACTTTGCTAATCGCACAGCGCTCGGGTCGGCTAACAGGTTTTCCACAGGCTGGCCGCTCATCAGGGATAAGTCGAGCGCTTGGTCGATCGTCCACGGCCGCCGACCGGACAAACAAAATGACACCTGAACCCGGTGCATCCGGAGGAACCGCGCTAAATCCGTCTGCTTCGTGCCGGTGCGCTTCATCCACGCCCGCAATTCTGGGAATGGTTTCACCGACTTCGCTGTTCGCGTAACCACAGTCGAAGGGTAACACGCTCGTAACAACAGTCAAGCGATAAATTGCGTCTTTACAATAATTCTTCGCGATTGACGTAACTATTTGATTCTGCGGCCCTTGTTGTAGACATAAAATACTGAACCGTGGTAACAACGTGGTTATCCCATGCGGAAAGACGTGAAAACGCGGCTACGAAAGCGCGTCCAGGCGCGTCTCGAAGAGCTTGGGATGACTGCGCGTGAACTGGCGCAGGCTGTCGATCACGGGGATGCGTGGATTTCGGGAGTGCTGAAAGGCGCGCAAGGCATCGACTGGGACGACTTCGACGCCATCGCCGACAAGCTGGGCCTGCCGCCGTCCGAGCTGGTCCGCTACGACGACAGCGAACTCCGAGAGCTGCTGCCGTCAGAGATGCGGCTGCTGCAGCACTATCGGGACTGGCCGCAAGGCATGCGGGATCGATGGCTGGCGATGCTCGACCATTTCGCGAGCACGGTGCCCGATGAACAAACCGGCGAGTTGCTAGAGCGGCTCAGGGCTCTCCCGAACAATCTTCGTCGCCCGGTTCTAGCATGGCTATTTCGTTTGCTCGAAGAAACTCCACCGCTAGAAGCGTTAACTGGTGGCGTCGTTCTGGGCTCAAACGAAGTATCAACCGAGCCAGATACCACGCGTCCGACTCTGTCGGTCCGAACAAAAGCCGGCGCCCGCGCACTGCACGTCGGTCGAAGGGTTCCACACCCATTGGCGAAGCCCTCCCAGCGCGGCCGATGACGACCGCAAAGTGTCAGGTTGCCGTTTTTTGGTAGCCTGCCCGCGCGCCGTTGCACAGGCCCACACTCAGCCGTGCAGGGGGCGTGCCGCTGTGCCGACTTGACACTCATCTTACGTTTAGGTAAGAGTACGCCCCATGACGAAAGATGAATTGCTAGAGCGACTCAGGGCGTGCGCAAAGAACGGCGACACCGAAATAGCGCATAGCGATGCCGATGACGCGCTCATCGAATACATTAACGATCCTGAGATCACTGAGGCCTATGAGGCCGTCTCGAAGTGGTACGCATGAAAGCCGTACGAGTCAGTTCCCTGACATGCAAGCGCTGCGGGCATACCTGGGTGCCGCGCCAGCGGGTCGTCTACTTCTGCCCTTCGTGCAAAAGTCCGAAATTCACTGTTCCAAAGGACGCGCCCAAACGTTAGTACAGAAAACACCATGAAACCTCTGATCGCGCTCCTTCTGTTCGCGTCCGTCGCCTCGGCCCAAGTGACCAACCCGAACGACCCCAACAATGGCCCATACGTCCTGCAGCAGACCTTGTTCACGGGCGACGCGCCCCCTCGCCTCGTGCGCCTCGTGGGCGATCAGGCGTTCATCGCGGGCGCCCAGACCCTTTACAACTTTGTGCGCAACGGGGCCGTCTGGACCGAACGGCCCGGCGTGGCCATTACTCAGCCCATCCTGTCGATGGACTTCGACGGGACGACCCTGATCGCGGGCGTGTCGGGCGGGGCCTGGCTCATCACGCGTGCCAACGACACGTGGCAGTCCGTCTTCGTGTCGCCGCCGATTGCTGTCTCAGGCTTTGGGGCCGCCGTCGCGATCTCCGGCCCGCGGGCGATGATTGGGACGCAGGGCGGCAGCGCCTACCTCTACGGTCTAGCCGCTGGCCAGTGGACGCTCGAGGCTGCGCTCAGTGACCCGCGGGCGGACTTTGGGTTCCATATCGACCTCCAAGCGGATACCGCCCTTGTGACGACCTTAGCCGCGAGCGTCGCTGAGGCGTGGCTCTACACGCGTACGCCTGCGGGCCAGTGGCCGCGGACGGCCATCCTTGCCACGCCCGCCGTGCAATTTGCCAGAGCCCCAGCAGAGGGCCGTCTCGAGGGGAACACGCTCATACTGGCCGTCGCGCTGGACGATGCGCTGCGCCTCTTCGCCTTTACGCACACGCCGGGAGGCTGGACCCCCACGGCAGAGACGTTGAGCTGTTGCAGCTTCGGCTCGCTCGTGCTGGGCGATGCGCACCGGCTGGTCGTCGGGACGGATCACCCGGCCGCGGGCGGGGCCTACGTGCATACTCGTGGCGACGATGGGCAGTGGACGCGAACGGCCCTGTTGCGGGCGGGGGCGACCCAGTACACGGGCCTTGGCGCAGTCAACGCGGGCGATACCATCCTGCTGCCGTATCCGACCGGGACGCGCCCGATCTATGCGATGCTCGCCGATACCGACCGGGACGGCATCGGGGACAGCACCGACCCCTGCCCGACCGACCCCGAGGACGAATGCGACGACCCGCCGCCCGCTCCTCCCCCGCCACCGCCGCCACCGGTGCCGCCTCCGGCGCCAGAACCGCCGCCAGCGCCCCCAGTGCCGCCGCCACCCGCACCGGAGCCGCCACCGGTGCCACCGGCCCCACCCGCGCCCCCGGCCCCGCCTGCGGAGCCTGAGCCGCCGCCCGTAGTCGCGCCGCCTGTTGCCGCTCCGCCTTCAGCCGGACCGTCACGGAAGCCGAATGGCAGCGGCACCTACACGGGACGGGCCGCCGTCAGAAGGCCGTAAATGGACAAATGGAACACGTTCTGGCTGATTGCAGCCTTCGTCTTCGGGACGATTTCCGCAGGCGCGATTAAGACATGGATCGACACGCGCAACGATGGCGTGACACCGATCGCCGCGGCCCCACTGAAGGTTGAGTGCTCGCGCGACGCAAAGACGTGGAGACCAGCGGACGGCGCGGCGGATGAGGATTGCGATTTCGTCCGCATCACGCGCACGGCCCACGATTCGGGCGTCGAGTTTCAACTTCCACGGGCCGGACGGCGGTGAAGAGGTCACGATGAGCAACGCAGACGACAAGTTGCAGCAGATCGCTGACGCGACGCGACGCGCACGAGAGGGCCTGCCGGTCATCGCGGAGCGCTATCCGTCAGCGGCAATCCTGATGGAGCACTTGTTGGACGTGTACGAGGACATTCTCGCTGGACGCGTCGCTGTTCCTGCTCCAGACGCAACCACTCGACGGTGAGCAGGCTTTCGAGTTCGTCGACGATGGCGGCGCGGGACATGCCCGGTCGTGGGGCGTAGGCTGGCGCGGGCGTGTGGGGCACCGTGGGGGCAGGGACGCCAGAATCGCAGGCCCACAGGAGATGCACATATCGGCCGCATTTTTTACATATCCCTTCGATCCGTGCCCCACGTTCACCGAAACCGACGTGGACAATTAGAACGGGCGCACCACACGCTGGATGGACAATCGCAATAGAGCCAAAGTCGATAGTTTCCCTCATGGCCCAGCCTGACGGAGGCGGAACTCGCGTGCAATGGCGCTTCGGCAAGGTTTGCAGAAACTAAGATTTTGCACATGCCTGCGACCGGCGCGTCGAGAAAAGTCGTTGCGCGGTTTGACTATCAGGCATTTTCGACAAAACTCTTGCGTGTTGGGATCGCCGCCAGCTCTAACGATGACGGCCCTGTGGTGAAGTAGTGCGTGGTACGCGCCGTCCTGACAGATGACTAGATTGCCATTCGCATTGTTTCGCTTGTTCCCGTCAACGTGATGCACCTGGGCGCCATTCGGCAACCGGCGCCCAAGTGCCCGTTGAGCAATCGCGACATGCTCTCTAACTTCTCCAGGCCCGCTTGTCTTGTATGGCGCGGAAGGGCTGAACGTTCCTGTTCGCTTATTGTGGCCAAGAACGAAGCGCATCGGTTCCCCTTTGCGCCACCCAAACCGTGTATCGGATTGTCTCGGAAGCTTCGTCTGCTCGCCGCAGCCGCACTGGCAGAACCCAATAGGGATAGGATTGACGTCAGCCATGCTGTCGCGGCCTCCATGTCCGCGATGTGTGGTCAGGAGCGCGCAGGCGTCCAACCGCTCGCGCGCTCCGCTTATTCTATCCCACACGCCGTCGATCGTCTCGCGCACCCCATCCTCACACTACCGGCTGAGGAGGAACAGGCAGAAGCCGGCGACCGCCCCGGTCACGATCCGCAGCTTTGAGACGGAGATGTTCCACAAACGACCGTTGTACTTCTTGATCAACTCGCCAACGTCCTGAGTAAGCTCCGCGAGATCAGCAGCACTCGCCGCAGCCGACGGGTTCTTTGATTTCTTTGCCATCTGGTTTTTCTTGTCAACGCAACCGAAGGACCGGCCCGCCGCTCACCAACCCGAAGGCGCTCAGCAGGTAGAGCACAACGAAAATCACAAGCACCACATAGATAACAGTCACGATCGGGGCCGGAATGGAGAACGCTGCCGAGATCGCGCGCACGGCCCAGAACACGAGGCCGATGATGATGAGCAAGACGAGCAAGCCGATGAGGGTCATGGTTCTGGCTCCTTCTTTTTCGCGTGTTCCGCGGCGACTTCCCGATCGGCCTTCGCCTGCACCATCTCGCGCACGAGGGCTTCGAGCCGTTCAATTCGCGAGCGCTGTTCCGACGCCGCGCCATTCGTCAAGCTCGAGATCTCCGTCAGCGCGCTATCCTGCGAGTCGAGTCGCTCGTGCAATTCGTTGGTCGTCGCGACGGCCTGCTGTTTGATGTCGACGGCTGTCTTGGCGACGGCTTGCTGCACCGCCTCGGTGGTCGATTTTGTCGTTGAGCGAACGGCGGTAATCACCTGCGTGACGCCAGCAAAAAACCCGGCCAGTACGGCGACGACGGCGCCGGCCAGCAGTGCAATATCAGTCGCGGACAGTTCGCCCATGTAGCCCTCACTCGAATTAGCTACGCCTCGGGTTCGTCATCCTCGAGGCCATTTTCGACGCGCGTCCAGCCCTCGGCCTTGTCGCGCGCCTTCCATTCCGCCTGCGTGAAGACTTTCGTTTCGACCTCGCCCGTAACTGAATCGGTGCGCGTGGCGGTGTGCAGTTTCTCTTGTCCCTTGGGCGCGTGCTTGTCGGTCATGTGCGTGGCTCCTGAAAACTATTGCGTTAGACGAGTCCGATCTGTTTCCCGTAGAACCGTCCCGTGACCGTGCGGTCGCTGCCGTGCGTATGCACCACGTACGCGTGCACGTAATCGCCCACGGTGAACGGGGTCGTGTTGACACCCGAGCAGGAAATGATCGCCTCTTCGGCGACTAGGGTGCGCGAGTCCTGCGCGAGAATCGTTCCGCTATTCTGCGAGCTGAGAATGACGATCTGCACGGTGCCAGTCATCGATTGCACCGTGACCTGGAGGTTGAACTCCCAGACGGAGCCTTCTTCGGTCGGCTCGAATCTGAAATCCGTCGTGGCGTCAAATTCCGCGCCTGTGTCGAGGTCTTCGACGTTAAAGCTGATTTGGGTGTTGACGCCGGTGGGGA
>Ga0137432_1001019_pt1 | contig 10013 bp, 7 predicted proteins | sample EasRivERMZT820_2_FD_102337 | JGI IMG/M metagenome (GOLD analysis project Ga0137432, IMG submission 102337) | Soil microbial communities from meander-bound floodplain in the East River, Colorado, USA - East River MetaG ERMZT820_2 | ecosystem: Environmental > Terrestrial > Soil > Floodplain ...
AAACATAATCTATTATATTTCTCAAAGAAACCTTGCCGTCTGGAGGTATTTTTTTGCCTTGCTTAGCCATATTTTCTCTTGCCAGCTTCTCAGCGCCACCCCCATCTTTTATGTAGGCTTGAAAGTTAGTGTGGGCTCTGTGTAGCAAGTAATTTCTTTTTGTGGTGGGGTAAGCGTCTAGTTCCTTACTTTCAGGGTCAAGCACAGCCCTGCCAGCCGCTTCTAGCTGCTCACTGCTAATTTTTGTCGCGCCTATCTCTTGTGAATAATCGTGTTTATCCATCGCACGCAAAACATTTGCCCTCTCCTGTGGAGTTGTGGATTTATAGTTTGCAAACTTACCATCCTCGTCAAGTTCGTGGATGCGGTTGCGAAAGGCTTCCTTCTCTTCGTCACTCGCCGTATTTTCATACGCATAAGCAATATCTTGCAGACTTTGCTTATCAGTCGCCCTATCAAGTTTTGCGATGACTTCTTTTTTCTTGCCAGCGCTCAAAAACCCATCTTTCTCAACAAACTCTTTCTTTTCTTTAGTAATCTTATCGCGCTCTGCAAAACGGTCAGGCGGAATTTGCTTGAGACTCTCTGAGTGTTCATCTACTACAGATTTGCTCAAGCCTTCGGTATAATTTTTAGACATACCTTCTGCTATGTTCTGGCGTACCGAATCAGCTTCTGCGCGCGTGCCAAGGAAGCCATCAAGATGGCTTGAGCCAACCTGCTCTTCCATTCCTTGCAACGCTTCGTGCTTCTCCTTCCAATCCATATTTGGATTGTCTATAATTCCCTTTGCTTCTTGTTGAATTTTTTGTAATTGTCCTCCCCTAACGTGTTCTGCTATCCCTTGTGCAAACTCGCCAGTACTTCCAGCTAAAGAAGTTATACCTGATTGCAACGCCTCCGAACCAGCCATCGTTGAGTGTGAGGCATCTTTTAAGTTGCCAATAATGCTACCAGTCTTGTCTTCAGTAATAAAGGTTGGCTGTGCCATAAAAAAATATGCTAACTAAATATATTGCCCAAACCACTAAGGAATCCGCCAAACGCTTGCTGCTGTGCCGAAGTCGCCATAGCATCAGCTGACAGTATGCGACTTTGATAGTCTGCGGCAACTTGCTGCTCTGTCAACTGATACTTTGTTTGTGCGCCTGAGGTTGCAACGTTAGTCGCCATTGCAGCTGATGCTCCACCGCCAGCACCTGAAGCCGCAAAGCCAGCCTGTTGCTGTCCAATCTGCGCGCCTGCTTGTATTTTTTGCTGTTCAAGGTTGGCGTATTCAACTTGTGCGCCAATAGAGGCGGTTTTTTTCATCTGTTCGGTCATAGCAAGCACAGAATCAAGTGCCTTTCGGCTCGCACCCATGCTTAAACCAAAGCCGACCCCTTTTGATATAACCCCAAGAGCTTCTCCACGCGACATAGCTATATTTGTCTCCTAAACTCATCAAGCATAGCATCACGTTGCAACTCTTGTTCTTTATTAAACTTTTTTTGCAACTTACTCATTTCAACATCGCAATTAAACTTTACTTGCAACAATGTAGCAACAAGTCTTTGGTCTCCAGCGTTGCGAGCAATGGCAGTCTTTCTGTCAACCTCCACAGCCTTTTTATGCAACGCAACCATCTCCTGCTCTGTTGTAGTTAATGCAGAAATGCCGACACCCTTGTCGCCAACGTTTGTTGGTGCTTTATCGGATAAAGGCTGGGCGGCTGCTTGGTAATTGCTAGGCGCAACTTGGCTCGCTTTTGCTAAAGCTTGTTTTGCTAAATCATCACTTTTCTTTTGTTCAACAGCTGCTTCAAATAATGCAGAGGCGTAAGCCAAACCTGCGGCACTTTTAACATCGTAAAGCTTGCTTGTTGCTAAGTTAATCTTATCGATAGCATCATTATCAAGATACTGCGCAAAAGAAAGTATGCGGTTCTTTGCCGTTGCGATGGCTGTTAGGTCTTGCTCTTTCTTTTGCTTCTCTCTTAATTCTGTAAAAACGTCCTTTCCGTCATCAGCGGATGATGTGGTTTGTGATGGGTCTGCACCAGTAGTAACTACATCAGTCGCAGATGTAGTTTGTGATGGGTCTGTGCCAGTAGTAACTACATCATCGTCAAATTCTTGGTTCATACAATATAGTTTAAATTATCTATTAGCTCATAAGAAGGGCGAAAAATCGCCCTTCTTACAAGGGTTAGTGCTTATTGCAAGCAACTTAACTACATTATCTAAAAAGTCAAGTCAAAAACATTTGTTAAGTATATACAGTTGGAACTGGCGTAAATTTTATTAGATTTGTTCCACGTGGAACAAGTTTGGTTTTCTCCGTCTGCGTCAAGTCCCTAAGTTGCTCAAACGAGTTTCTGTATTCATCGTGCATCTCTGCGGCACGCTTATCATTATTCACAACCCTGCAAATTATCTCGCCTGCAATTGAATTAACATAAGACCAGAAAGGCAAGGTAATCAGAGTATCCTCAGTCACGTCCTTAATATAACGTACGGTCAAAACTTCACCAACGCTACTATCAACGTATAAAGAATTTTCTTCCAAAGAAAAGAATGCCTGTCTTATGTATGCGTTGTCAAGGTCTTCTCCAGCAGTGCGACCAGTGGGTGGCATACTATTATAGGCTAGCTTATTGACAATGCCCTCAATGTACACAGCTCCAGCAGGGTAAGGGAATATATTAAATGCCTGACCAGTATATATGCTTATTGGGGCAGTGTCACTAAGAGCGCCAACCGCGCTAAGATTATCAAAATACGAAAAGAATAAACAGCCATCACTGCTCATCGCATTAACAGTAAGTGTTCTTAGAATTAATTGCCTCGCATTGTCAAAGCCGCCAGTTTTTGCATCGTCTTCAGTGTAAGAAAGGCGAAAGAACGCATTGTCAATCGCCTCTCTTACAGTTATAGTTTTTGCCACAAGTAATTTTAGTAGTAAATTCCATTAACTGCTTTTTGGTTAAAAGATGCTGGTTTATCACTTTGCCTGATCGGTTTCATCTTTTTAGTTGTTGGCACTGCATTGACAACCAAACGAGAAAAAGTCATTGGATTTGTTGCACTTGTATTGACAAGAGCCATAACCAATTGTTGTGACCTAGGATCGAAGCTAATACCTGATTGTGCCATCTCATATAAAATGTCTTCAAAGCCCCAGCAAGCTGTTGGCGAGTTGGGTAGAATAGTTACAATTGAAGGTGCGGCTGTGGCAGTATCTGTAAGAGCATCAGTGAAATGAATTTTTAATGCCCTTCCAGAAAAGCCAAGTACTGTATCCAAACTTTTAAATTCAATGTCTGCATCTGTAGGATAGCCTGCTGTGTTTCCGTCAAACACCATATCAACTATAGCCAAACCAATTGCTGGCGCGCCAGTGAAATCAGTAATACTTGCGTTGAAAGAAGAAAATTGCGAGTAATACGAAAAAGTCGCATCCGCAACGCCTGCCCCAGCCAAGCCACACAAAAGCAAAGCATCGCCAGCTGGCAATGGTAGAATTGGTTGCAAAGATGGATTACCATACTCCGTTCCTGCCGCAAGCGTCAATGCAAAGCCACCATCGATCTTGGTCTCAAGCACATTTCTGCGCTCAAGAGACTTCATACCTTTTCTAACTGTAGGTAAAACAGTTCCTTCTCCAGCCATATATAACTTTAACTTAAAATTAACAATCAATTATTTATTTTTAGGTTGTGCCGCACTAGCAGGTTGTGCATCAGTAGTACCCTCATTGTTCTTTTTCAACGCTTTCGCTGCGTCTTCAAGTGCAATGTTTGCCCTAATTGCAGAACGCTCGACATTTTCTTTGTTTTGCTTCTCTGCCTCGATAGCTCCTAGCTGTGCGTCAACGCTTGCCTCTGCGTTAGAGTGAGCCTTCTTGTTGACCTCCTCAACAGCTTCCATACTGTTGCGATGTACAACAACTTCGCCGTAATTTCCACTCTTGCGTGCTTCACGATTCCAGTTTCTGCCTTTAACCATATCAGCCTGCTCTTTCATATTAGAGCCAAACATTGTGTGGAACTCTCTTTGCATATGCTTAGTTGCAGGATCAGATCCAAGCGTTGTCAACGCATTTCTTCCAGCTGCCATAGCTTGTTGCTGTAAATCTGTAGTCGAGACAACGTTATAAGCCCCAGATGTTGGACTTCCAGTAGTCACATTACCTAAGGTTATCCACTTAACAAATTCTTGGTTGTTATAGCTATCAGAAGCGAGAACTTCAATATTAATAATACCAAGGTCAGTTTTCTTTGAAATTGCAAAGTTAATATAAGTTAAGATACTACCTGGCAATGTTCCAAAACTACCATTTGGAACAGGCGTAACTTGAACTGTAGAATGATACTTACTCCTTTCAACTTCTGTAAAAATTGGGAAGGCATTATTGTCAGTCCTCTTATTTTCAAACACTTTTCTCCTTCCATCGTGTTCGCCAAACATATTAGTAGCTTCAAGCTCAAATACGGCTGTGCTAAACATCTTGATGTTCATACAAATTTCGCCAGTCGACGAGCCTTGCTTTGGAAGAATCCAGCCAGCTTGTGCGAAATGCACATCTGGCAATACCAAGAAGTACACACCGCCACTGCCCCAAAAAGGATCTGACTTGTAATACATTGGGCCGCCACCAAGCTGTGGCAACATTCCGCCTTGTCCAAAAGACACTGGAATTGGCTGTTGACCAACGCCTGCACTTGTTGGTGCAATACCAGTGTCTTTATACAAGAAAACTGGGTCTCTTTGTAATTCAAAAAATTGTGAAGCAGGAATAACCATAACCCTGTCTCCGCTCATAGCAGCCCCAGCACTAAAAACTATTGTTGCTTGCTGCTCTTGCTGCTGCTTAACAGCGAGTAAATATGTTCTATGTGTCAAGACCGATGATGCTGTACCAAGGGCATTTGCATCGTTAGCCGCGCCGATAGAAGGATAAAATTTTGCACCGCCTGCCTGAGAAATATAAATTGGCTCATTTGGTTGACCAAAGAACATATCTGTATATGTTCCGCCCATTCTTGCAATAAGCTCTCCATCGGTTTTTCTATCATCAATGCGGTACAATCCACTAATAGCTGACATCCAAAGTGGCAACTCGGCTTGCGTTCTGTGATATTGTTGGTCTTTCAAAGCAACGAATATTGGGCTTATGCCATAACCTGCGCGCATCATATTAGAGTCAGGTTCGATTGCCGTTGATTCAATTATAGCTGATACAACATTTGTCTCCACATAAACAAAGTCAGGTATTCTACCTACTGGAGGCATACCTGTTGTACTTGGTAAGCCAAACGCAATCCCACGCTGACCGCCAAGCATCATAACTGGCTTGACATACTTATTAACATTGAACGGATCTAACAAGTTCGCGTCCATTGTAGATTCCATTGGCGACAAGGAAGGGCCGCCCCAAGGCAACACATTCATTATAAAGCCAACATAAGAGTAACCACCTTGCAATATAGAAGCGTTGCCAAGCTGGTTTACTCTATACGGTGAGCCGTCATTTGTGGCTGGAAACTTATAATCACTTCCACCAGTCATTGGTGGCGCGTTTTTCGCATCCAATGCAAACCGTGGTGAAGCAGAGTTTTCAACTCCGAATGCACTTTTATAAACTGCATCAGGATTGTAAATCACTTTATCAGCCTGCCATCTGGAATTTTTAGCCTCAGCTTCCATCTTCTCAGCATACGTTGCAGTGCTTTCAACCTTATACGGAAATTCATTAAAAGGAGGTAAGGAGCCGCCAACGCTTGTTTCAGGGATCATAAAAAATTTTTGTTATTATATAACACACATCCAGCACTATAAAGATAAAAAAATTAAAAAAAAGCATTATTGTTGTTGCTGTTGTCCTCCAGCCTGTTGCGCCTGTTGCTGTGCCATTTGTTGCTCTTGCTCTTCTTTCTTCAGCTTCTCTGCTTTTTTTATATCTCTTTGGACTTCCTCGATTGGCTTAACAAACTCTGCGATGTTATGTAATTCTGCAAATCTTTCTTGAAGCTTAAAGTAATTAATGCCCATGGCCGCCTCCACACTAACTTGTCCAACTTGCATTGCATAGTTTGTTAAAGCCATTAAAGACTCGAGCTCCATTTGCCTTTGTGTCGCAGATGTATTAGGCGTGCATACAATACCGACAAGGCTAGTATCAAGTTCACCATCAACAAACAACTCTTCAATGCTTTTTTTAACATCTTTATCTAACTCCCCCTCAAAAGTAGAATAGACAAGAGTTGAAACTAACGGTACGATAATATTCGCTAGCAACTTTCTTATTTTTGTGACTGCTTCTTCGGTGTAAGCTTTTAAGCCAATCCCAGCGGCTTGTTGCCGTGAACTAAGCTCTTGTGCAGTCATTCTATCAACAGGCTGTTCAAGATAGCCCTCTCCAACGCTGCCAAAAAAGTCTTGAAACCAAAGCAAAAGCTCCTTTTCCACTTGCAGGACGTTTTCTATTGGTGTTGTTAGGAGTATTTGTTGTACAGGTATAACGCCAGCCGCAGCATCGTATTTAAAAACCCTAGACGCAGCTGCGTAAGGATCTGCCAGTCTTGCGTTAAGCTGGTTGCTAGTATTATTTGCCAACCCTTTATCCACTGCCAAGTCAGGTTGTAGCATCTTTTCAACCGCCCCATTAAGAGTTGCTTCTAATTTGTTTAAAGCAGAAAGGCGATGTAGTACTGCGGCTAAGGGTGGATAGCCATACGAATCGGTATCTCTAGTATTAATAGCTATCAAGCCAAACGGCGGATACGACAAAACCTCCCTATCTTTGTCTCTAAACTCCAACACGCCACAAAGAGACTTTGAATACTTTAATTCTTCAACGCTAAGAGCGACATTGACGCCGTTGCCATCAGTGACGTTTGTAATTGGGTATGTTCCATTATCAACTACGGCGGTCTGCTCCCATGTGATAATATTGTCTTTAATTACACGAGTTAAGCAGTAAATAACTGTCACGCCTCTATCTAGCTCCTCTACTTTTGGTATTTGTGTTTTGACATCAACCTCTTTTCCTTCCTTATCTCTCGTCACAAACCAAGTATTAAACTCGTGCAAGGTATGGACTTGCTTGTAAAAATACCTAGTGTATTCTCTAGTTTGGTTATCCAACTCAGCAAAGATTGAGCCGGGCGGAACAAACTTTACAACTGGCTTCGCTGCGTAATCGCGTAAAGTAACATTGTATCCTGTTATACCAAAGCATAGTAAAGATTCTAGCATATCCTGCAAAGATCCTGATGAAATATCAAGTAGTCCGCCAACAAGCATACCACTGGCGTATAGACTGATTTTGTCAAAAAACGCACTATACTCTTTTTTCTGTGCATCGTTGAACTTTTCTGGTATTGGCGGCAAAACTTTAATCTCTGCTGTGGCGAGGTCATTAATCGCTTTAACGACAATGTTTTTAATCAAAGGCGAAAGTAATCCGCTTGTCCTGTACTGCTTATCACTTTGGCGGATTGTGCCAGAGCTAATATTAGTGTATACACCACCTAAGACATATGGCCCGATTTGCATTGCCAATAAATCGTAACGGTCGTAAATATATGGCACAACCTGTAAAAGTTTACTACCGCCAGCGCTTGAGGAGACGTGAATTATCCAATCAGATCTAAGACGCATCTCTGATGCACGGATTTTGCGTGCTAGCTCCTCGCTCTCCTTTTCGGTTAAATCTTTAATATTCATACTATAATATTTTTATGCTATGCTCTTTAACCATTCGCCTTCAACTGTAAAAAAGTCAAACTGTTTCTTTAAACCGAAAGGAAGCGAATAGTAAAGTAATGCACAGGCGTCCATTCGGTCAGGCGAATGGCGTAAGCGTTTCTTCAGTGCTGCTTTCTCTTCCAGAGTAAACTTTCCACTCTTCTCGGTTGCAAGAATAGAAGTAAGCTCTGCTTCAAGGTTAGTGTCATCTGGCAACTTAATTGAGCCAGCGTCAATTGATTTTCTCAAAAGGCTGTACATTCTGCCGCGGTGATTGGTGTAATCATTCGCATCCATCTTTTCATTACTGCTTCTTCCAAATGTTGCTTGAACAAACACATCCTCAAGTGATACTTGTTCAGTGTCAATAAAATACTTATATTCCTTTGCCAATTCGTGAAAATGTCCAACATTAACACTCCCCCCTGCCTCCGATAAGTCAACATTAACAACAGCAGGTTTAAGCCTGCATTGTTTACTTAATTCAACTACACGATTAAAAATAATTTGGTAGTACTCCCTTCCCACCGCTCTTGAGTGTCGCAGAGTCTCTAGGTGAAATACATTACCACTAACAAGCTCCTCGTCTTCATCGTAAAAACCACACAAACAAGCGATAGCAATTTTGTCTGTAGTATAACCAAGGTCAATACCCATAACAAGACTTGGCATTTTGTTGTAGCGCGAGGCAAGCATTGCAATATCTAAAGGCGCGCGCTTTAAAGCTTTACGACAAGCCTCTTCTTGAAAGAAAGTTGATGCTTCTGCAGATGCCACAGCATCGTCAAGGCAGCAAGGATACTCACCCCATAGTTGCCTTTGTTGTAGCTCAGTGCCTCTGCCGACCTTGTCGTTAATCCAGTGCAATTGCTCTCGGTCAAGCGACTCTGGCGGTATGTTATTCGCTTCAAGATGTTCTAAAATGTGCGGATATGGCTCCCATTCATCTGGGATCGACTCTGTTGACGACCTCGCAGATACATCATCAATCCACTTAAGGAAGATAAACATATATGCGTGAGTTCTTGACTGATAAAAGCTCGCACCTTTGTTTGCTGCTTCATAATCAATAAAACCACATTCATCCATCAATTCGTAAATACAGCCCCTCCTACCATCAAGTGAACTTTCAACTACTACATACTTATCGCTTTGACCTGAAAGCGTACTAAGCATCTTTGCCATATTATACTTTGAGTAAGCATAAGCCTCCGAGCAATGCAATGAGTGTAGCTGGGAACTGACAAAAGGTTGCATTTTTCCTTCTCTGTCACTGTGTACACTAGTTTCCATATTGTGTCCATAGATAGTAGAAACCATATATTGCCTTTTTGCTGGTGCGAAGAGCCAATCGTGCAACCGAGCATAAGGCTCTTCGCATATCATTCCTGTATCTCTTGTGTAGAGTAATCGCAGAAGGCGAAGGCTATAGCACTTCTTTTTACACTTCAATAATATCTCTCTTGCTTTATCGATATGCACTACAGTACCACAATTTCGTAAACCGCTTCTTTCGCCATTACGAACTTTTGTATGCAAGCCAATATGACATTCAAGAATAGCGCATAGTGTTGAAGCACCAGTCTGCCGACCTTTTGGAAGTACTATGTGGGTATTCCCTGTTTTTTTAAATTGTTTTATTATTTCATCACATACGGCTCTTTGGTGAGGGTGCATTACAAAATAATCCATACCGCCACCATCTTTTTGTTGAATGTCGTACAGAAGATGGCAAACAGCTGGGAAGCTTTCTCTGCTAAATAATTCATCTTCATTTAGCATATAAAGTAAATATTCTGTGCTTTGAACATCGAGATCGAGATATTCCGCCATTGCCTCTTTGTGGCGTGCTATATCAAAAACCCCTGTCCACTTGCGCATTTCGCCGTCTAAAGGGCGTACAGCAAATGTCTTTTTACTGACTCTCATTTTCTTTCAAAACTTTATTAACTAACTCCTGCCGTATTTCGTCTAAAGTTTTCTGCATCTCCGTGGTTTTAACGCCAAGTTGCTTAGCTTCATTGTTCATTTGTCCGACAAGGCTATCTAATGGTCTTGTGTCAACGTCAATAGCGGATTTTTGCGGATAGAGCGGTCTAAGCATCTTATCATAACCAACCAGCTGTAACCCCAAGCGTTGGCTGTCTTTGCTTCTCTCCATTAGAGAAATATACTGGTCTATCCAAGGTTTGATTTTGTTTTGCAAAGCCCAGCGCAGATTCCATTCTAAGCCACCATTACTTGCTGGTATTAGCACACCAACTTCAACAGCTGTTGCAAAAA